>Ga0163144_10031743_pt1 | contig 10057 bp, 6 predicted proteins | sample OliLak19BULKMAT1_FD_123175 | JGI IMG/M metagenome (GOLD analysis project Ga0163144, IMG submission 123175) | Freshwater microbial mat bacterial communities from Lake Vanda, McMurdo Dry Valleys, Antarctica - Oligotrophic Lake LV.19.BULKMAT1 | ecosystem: Environmental > Aquatic > Freshwater > Lake...
CGTCTCCCCCCGATCGACGAATCCTCCGGGGTGAACCCAAAAGCCCGCTCGCGGATCGATCTCGCGGCGCAGAAGAACGATTCCCCCCTTGTACTCGACCACCGCTCCCGCCGCCACCTTCGGATTCAGGTACATCACGAAGAGGCAGCCAGTGCATACCAGCCGCTCGGGCTCGATTGCTTTCAGGCGTCGGCGACCGAGCGGAGACCCGCATTTGGGACAAAACCGATAGCCGGGATCACTAAGCATGCGCGCGGGAGGTTATCAGCGCCAGCACGGTGGTGGTGGTTTCCTCGACCCAACCACTACCAAGGGATTGGACCTTACGTCATTGCGAGGGCGCTCCCGTCAACCACGCCCGAAGCAACCCCGTCGACCCGCTACAGCTTGTACGCGTCTTTCGACGGCCGAAGGGGACGCTGCAACCAATGCGGCCTCCGTGTTCCATCGGGCGAGAACTTCCCTGCCGGCCTGGTCTTCGCCATCCAGGTCTCGTAGTGGGCCTTGGACTTCTCGAGGTCCACCACGATGTCGCCGTAGCGGTCACCCTCGTAGGCCTTTTCCACCCGCACCGCCTGATGCCAGCAATGCATGCCGCTCAGAGGATCCGGCTGCACCGGGAACGTGAGGTTCTGGTGCACCCCCGCATCGGTCCACCACACCCGCGAAAGATCCTTGTCGCGCGCATCGTCATGGGCCTCGACCCCAAAGAGCCGGCGCAGCATGTAGGCCGACTTGTTTCGCTCCATCGACACCGTGGCCATCGACTGCCTCTGGCCCTCGCCCGACTCGAGCTTCCAGCGCCCCATGTGATGAGAACACGCGACGATGCCAGGCTTGATGCCTTCGGTCACCCAGGCCTTCACGATGAAGTAACCGATCCGGGTCGACACCCGGACCAGATCACCGGTCAAAACCCCCACCTCGGCCGCATGCGACGTATGAATCCACAGCGGGTTCGAATGGGCGATCTCGGACAGCCACTTCGAGTTGCCGCTGCGCGTGTGAATCTGGATGGGCAGCCGGAATGTCGGAATCAGGGGCACTTCGTTCGGCAACAGATTCTCGGGATGGACATGGCTCTTGATGTAGACGGGAATCGCGGCCTCGGGATAGCCCCAGGCCTTGAGGGTCGGCGAGTAGAACTCGAGTTTTCCAGACGGTGTCGGAAAGCCGCGGAGCACGCGACCATCGACGTCGATACCCACCGCACGCCGGCCCGCGGCATCCGCATCGGGCACCGGCTGGGGGGCGACGTTGAGCGAATCCGGCTTCGGTGAACCGGCGTAAACGCGACCGAACGCATCGCGCGCGACATCCACCAGTTCGGCCGCGGGGACGTCTTCGGCAAACAACTGACCGATGCCGCTTCTGATCTCATAAGCACCATACCGCCGCATGAACTCGCCGGGCAGAAGCTGCTCGGCCGCGGCCTTCGCGGGCAAACCCGGCACGGAGTTCTCGAAGATGTAGTCGTAGTACTCGTCGATGGAGAGCTTCGTGCCCGGGGTCTTCTTCGACTCGAAGAACTGGCGGATCCCGAGCGACCCGTCGGGATCGATGCGCCACGACAGATCGATCCACATCTCGTTCTCTTCCCAGACCTCCCCCGGATTGACCCCGCGCGTGTCGGCGCCCGTATCCCGGCGCATGCGCCTCTTCGCCTCCTTCAGCACGGGCTGGCGGAAGCCGATCCACTGCGCGTCCTGGGTCTCGTAGGAATGCAGGTCGTGACGCTCGCTGCCGAGGCCCATGGGCAAAACGTAGTCGGCGAAGTACGCGGTCTCGCTCCACGTGGGAGTCAAGGCGACGTGAAGGCCGATCGGCGAGTCTTCCTTCGTCATCTGATCAATCCACGAGAAGCCGTCCGGATTCGTCCACACCGCGTTGTAGACGCGAGTGAAGTAGACGTCGAGTTTGCCGCGGCCCTCGCGGAGGAAATGCGGAAGCAGAATCGACATCTCGTACATCGACATCGGGAACTCTTTCGGCCAGGTCAGCTCGTTCCACGTCTTCGGATGCGGGGGCATGTAGATCGGCTTCGGAACGAACTTGTTCCAGGTGTTGGGATACGTTCCCCCTTCGCAGGCCACCGCACCGAGCAGACAATTGAGGAAGAAGAGGCACCGCGCCACCTGCCAGCCACCTTCCGCCCCCGCCGCCGCCGACCTCCAGTTATGGGCCGCGAGTTTCGTCCCCGCTTTCGAGACGATCTCGGCGATCTCGCACAGCTTCGTCTCAGAGACCCCCGACTCCTTCGCCGCGAAGTCGAAGGTATAGCTCGCGTACGCCTCGGCGATGGCGGTCTCGAAGCTCTCGAACGTCCGGGGCAGATCGGGCCGCTCGGCGGCGAGGTACGACTCCCAGTTCCAGAACTTCCGTATGAAGTCGGAGTTGTACCGTTTGCGCTTGATGATGAAGTTCGCGATGGCGAGCAGAATCGCCGCTTCGGACCCCGGATACGGGGCGATCCAGTGGTCGGCATGGGTGGCGGTGTTGGACAGACGCACGTCCATCACGATCAGCTTCGCGCCGTTCTGCTTGCCGTCCATGATCCGCTGGGCGTGCGGATTGAAGTAGTGGCCGGACTCGAGATGCGCGCTGATGAGCAGGATGACTTCGGCGTTGGCGTGATCGGGGCTGGGACGATCAAAGCCCATCCAGAACTGGTAACCGGCACGGGCGGCCGACGAACAGATGTTCGTGTGCGAGTTGTGCCCGTCCACACCCCAGGCCGCGAGGACACGCTCGGTGTAGCCATCCTCACCGGGCCGGCCCACGTGGTACATGATGTCGTTTGGACGTTTGTCGACGATGGCCTTGCGGAGCCGGCTCGCGATGTCGGTGAGCGCCTCGTCCCACGAGACGCGCTCGAAACGTCCGCCGCCACGGTTCCCCACCCGCTTCAGGGGGTAGAGGATGCGGTCCACGTCGTGAATCTGATTGAGCGTGGCCGGACCTTTGGCGCAGTTGCGTCCGCGCGACCCGGGATGTTCGGGGTTGCCCTCGAACTTGCGGACCTGCAGCGTCTCCTTGTCGATGTAGGCGAGGAGGCCGCAGGCCGATTCGCAGTTGAAGCACGTGGTAGGAACCAGGACCTGCCGCAGTTCCTTCTTCCGGGGCCACGACTTCGAGTCGAGTTCAACCCAGTCGTCCCACCGTTCCTTGGGCGGGAACGAGGCGAGGTCCGAACCACTCGGCCCCTGGTAGAAGGTCTCTTTGCGAGAAGCGGTCTCGTCCTTGAAGGCGCCCACGGCGCCGTGATCCACGTCGATAGGAAGCCGTTTGGCGCTCATGCGAGGGGTACCGATTGACCGGCCTGGACATGGGCGTGTTCCCAGGCGAGAAGGCCGAGAAGTGCGCACAAGGCGCCGAATGCGCCGAATATCGGCGTCAAAATCCCGAGGCCGGAAAGGATGAGACTCAAAGCGAAGAAGCCGCGGAACTCGCCGTGAGTGATCTCGCGGGCGGCTGCGCGCGCGTGGGCGGTTCCGTGAGTCATGCTCAGCTCCGAACCGATCATCAGGAGATGCATCGCAGTCAGAACACTGACGCTCAGGTCGGGCCCTCCGACCAGATCGCCCGCGGGAATCAGGATCGTCCAGAGCGCGGCACCGGCCAGGAGCGACTGGATCCCGAAGTGCGCGGGCAACATCGGATTCTGCCAAAGATCTCGCGCCTTGGCCTGAGCGAACAAATAGGCGGTGTAGATCGCGGTACCGAAGGCCAGCGGCGCTCCAAGCCACGACAACGCCACCCCCGCAGCGCCATTCCCGGTCAAGCCGAAAGCGAAGTGCAGGGCCAGGATCGCGGCGAAAGCGGAGATCAGAATGCCTCCACGGACCAGCCAGCTCTTCCACTGCGGCCTTAGGAAAAGGTAGTAGAAGCGAGTCGGCTGTTTCAGGTCGGCGATCAGCAGAAGACCGGTGATGGCCAGGAAGAAACCGGCCACAAAAGGCACGGCCAGCCGCCACATCGCGGAATCATGGTTATAGATGCCGAGAACGGCGGGCCCGCCCCAAAGATAGGCACCGGTGGCAAGCGACTTGGTCCAAGTGTAGGCCGACACGCGCCAGTCCCAGGGCCGATTGTGGGGAATGTCGTACGACAAGACGGCGGCGGCGGAGGACGTCGTCCGCGTTCCCGAGCCAGCGGCGCTACTCGTCCCCGAAGTGACTTTCCCTCCGAGTCGCCCTACTTGCTCGCCCCACATGAAGATACCGCCGGTCGGCCGAAGCGCGGCCAGCGGATCGAGAGTCGCCGTGTGCGCGCCCTTGTAGAAGAGCTTCGGCCGCGTGTCCTTCTCAGGCCGCCGCACCGCCACCACCTCACGGTTGATGATTCCCGCCACCTTCGAAGCAGGGTCGTTCATATCGCCCACCAGAATCGCCTGGGTCGGGCAAACCACCACACAGGCAGGCTCAAGCCCCACCTCAAGTCGATGGGCGCACATGTTGCACTTCTCCGCGGTGTGATCCTCGGGATTGATGAAGATCGCGTCGTACGGACAGGCGGCGATGCAGGCCTTGCACCCGATGCACCAGTCTTTGTCGAAGTCGACGATCCCGTCCTTCCTTTGAAACATCGCGGAGGTGGGACAGGCGGTGACGCAGGGCGGGTTTTCGCACTGGTTGCAGCGGGTCACCTGAAACGCCCGGCGGGCCGTGGGAAAAACGCCGATATCGACGTTCTTCACGTAGGTCCGATGGACGGAGAGCGGAACCTCGTTTTCGGACTTGCAGGCGGTGGAGCACGCGTGGCACCCGATGCACCGGGTCTGATCGATGACCTTCGCCCACTTCAGGGGAAGAGGTATGGCAGCGGGGGTTGGCATTTGTCGACGCGGAGTCTAAACGCTCCGTTGGACGTTCAGGCCGCTAAGCAACGGCGGTCACCCCGGGGTCCCGGGTTTCTCAGTAGCGACCGCGAAGGGCCACGACGGTTCTATCGTCCTGCGGTTCGGAGCCCGCGAAGCGTTCCACATCGGCAAGGATCAAAGCCGGAAGATCTTTCAGGGGGACGCCGGCGTGGCGTCGGAGCGAATCAGCGAGAAGCGCCTCACCGAACTCCTCATCGCGGCTGTCCCTCGTATCCCTCGCCTCGGTGATGCCATCCGAATACACCACCAGAGTATCGCCCGCCTCCAGGCTCACTTCGCCCTGCCGGGCGCTCCATTTCTCCATGAGACCGAGGGCGGGTGCGGTGGACGACAGGTGTTCGATGGCCCCGGAAAGACGCGCGAGCCGTGAACGAGGTAGAAAGCGTCACCAGTGGCCTTTCCGCGAAGATCGGCCAGAAGCTGATGATCCTGTACACCGTTCACGGACAGGGCCGCGATCAGAGGCTGTCGGCACCGGGAACACCCCCAGAGGCACCGGACCCACCCGCGTAGGCGGTTACTTCATTTCCGGGAAGCCGAGGTTCACACCACGGTGATGCGGCTCCGGCCAGCGGCTCGTGACCACTTTCCCGCGCGTGTAGAAGTGGATGCCTTCTTTGCCGTGGACGTGAGAATCGCCAAAGAGTGAACTCTTCCATCCGCCGAACGAGTAGTAAGCCATGGGCACCGGGATCGGCACGTTGATTCCGACCATCCCGACCTGAACCTCGTTCTGGAAACGGCGGGCGGCGCCGCCATCGTTCGTGAAGATGGCGACCCCGTTGGCCCAGGGGTTCTCGTTGATCAGGCTCATGGCCTCAACGTAGGTGGCGGCCCGGACCACGCTCAACACCGGTCCGAAGATCTCGTCCTTGTAGATGGTCATGTCGCGGGTGACATGGTCGAAAAGGCACGGGCCCAGAAAGTACCCGTGCTCGTGTCCGGGCACCTTCAGATCGCGGCCATCCACCAGAAGCGTCGCCCCCTCTGCGGCGCCCTTGTCCACGTAGCCCTTCACTCGCGCGTGATGCTCTTTGGTCACGAGCGGCCCCATATCAGCGCCAGGGTCCGTGCCCGCCGCCACCTTGAGTTTCGCCATTCGCTGCTGGATCTTGGGGATCAGCCGATCGGCCGCGTCCCCCACCGTAACCAGCACGGAAATGGCCATGCAGCGCTCGCCCGCCGAGCCAAAGCCGGCGCTCACCGCGGAGTCGGCCGCGAGGTCCATATCGGCGTCGGGCAGAACGACCATGTGATTCTTAGCACCGCCGAGGGCCTGCACGCGCTTCCCCGCTTTGGTTCCGGTTTCGTAAATGTAGCGCGCGATCGGCGTCGACCCCACGAAGCTCACGGCCGCGATCCCCGGATGATTGAGGATGGCGTCCACTGCCACTTTGTCGCCATGAACCACGGAGAAGACACCCTCCGGCAGTCCGGCCTCCGCGAGGAGCCGTGCCGCGAAGTCCGCCGCGGAAGGGTCCTTCTCGGAGGGCTTCAGGATGAACGCGTTGCCGCAGGCGAGGGCCAGGGGATACATCCACATCGGCACCATGGCCGGAAAATTGAAGGGAGTGATCCCCGCCACCACACCAAGGGGCTGCCGAATCGAATAGCTGTCGACATCGGTCGAGACGTTCTCGGAGAACTCGCCCTTCAGCAACTGGGGCAGACCGCAGGCGAACTCAACCACTTCGATGCCCCGGCTCACTTCGCCCAGCGCATCCGCCGCGACCTTGCCGTGCTCGCGGGTGATCAGCGACGCCATCTCCACCTTGTGCTTTTCAAGGAGCTGGCGGAAGGCGAACATCACCCGGGCGCGTTGAGCCAGAGACGCCGCCCCCCACTTCTTTTGAGCCGCGGTGGCAGACTTGACGGCTTCGTCGACCACCTCGGGGCTTGCGAAGGCCACTCGGGTGTTGGACTCGCCAGTCGCCGGATTGAAGATCTCGCCCCACCGCTCGACCTTGCCTTCATAGCGTTTGCCGGAAATCCAGTGGGTCAGCAGGCTGAGTTCGAGGGTTGCTTCTGTACTCGGTGTCATGGTGTCGATTCCTATCCCGTGACCGCACGGTCGGTGATTTCCAGACCGCGGTCGACGATGTCCAGACCTTCGTGAAGCTGCGCTTCAGTGATGACCAAAGGTGGATTAGTGAAAAAAGTGTTCCAGCGGACGAAGGTGTAGAGGCCCTGCTCGCGGAAGAAGGCGCCGAGCGCCAGCATCTCCTCGGAGTGGCCGTTAAACGGAGCCATCGGCTCGTAGGTGGCGCGGTTCCGCACCACCTCAAAGATACCAAACAGACCAATGGACCTCGTGGTGCCCACCGAAGGGTGCTTCGTCTCGAGGTCTTTCATGCGTTCACGCAGTACGGCGCCGAGAGCGATCGCCTTGTCCATCAGCTTCTCGTCTTCGTATACCGCGATGGTGGCAAGGGCCGTGGCGCAGGCCAGGGTATGGCTGTTGTACGTGAGCCCGCCCGGGAACGCGCGATCCTTGAAAGCGGCGGCGATCTGAGTCCGCATTCCCACCGCGCCAAGTTGCACATAGGCCGAGGTGAGTCCCTTGGCCATGGTGATCATGTCGGGAACCACGCCCCAGTGTTCGACCGCGAACCACTTCCCGGTGCGACCGAAGCCCGACATCACTTCATCCGCGATCAGCAGGATCCCGTGTTTGTCGCAGATCTCGCGGACCGCCTTCATGTAGCCATCGGGCGGCACCAGAATGCCGTTTGTCCCCACCACGGTTTCCATCAGGAAGGCCGCGATGTTCTGGCCTCCTTCGTAGCGAATGATGTCTTCGATCTCGCGAATGCAGACGTCCAGCGGCTCCGGATCCTTCCGGCCATACTTGTGGAAGTCGGGGGCGCGCACGATACCGGGGATTCCGGGCTCGGAGAACCACCGTCTCGGGTCGCCGGTCATGGCGATAGCCCCCGCGGTGCCCCCGTGGTACGAGCGGTACCGAACCATGATCTTGTGCCGGCCGGTCACTGTCCGGGCGATGCGGATCGCGTTCTCGTTGGCCTCGGCTCCGCCATTGGTGAAGAAAAAGGTGTCGATGTCGCCGGGGCAGATCTCCGCGAGCTTGCGTCCGAGCCGCGCGCGGGGCTCGGTGGCCATGAAGGGGTTCGCGTAGCAGAGGTTCGCGGCCTGCTTCTGAATGGCGTGGACAACCCGCGGGTGCGAATGGCCGATGTTGCTGCACATCAGCTGAGAGTTGAAGTCGAGATAGCGCTTTCCCTCGGGGGTCCAGAAATGAACTCCTTCGGCCCGCGCCACCGGAATCGGATCAATCTTCGACTGCACGGACCACTCGTACATCGTGTGGCGCTTGCACAGCTCCACCATCTCCGCCCCGCTCATGGGGCGCTCGATCATCTCCGTCTTCTCCTCTGTCATTGTTCCCTCTTGGGTCCCTGCTGGAACCGCATCAGCACGATGTAGATGAGGAAGGCCGCGCCAAATCCCACGAACCAGCCGTAATCATAGAGGGGCTTCAAGGGAGCCCACAGCAGTCCTCCCCACGAGAGCGCACAACCAATCAGCATGGCCGCAACCGCGGCCGGATTCCAACCTGCGCGGTACCGATAGGCTCCGGTCGTGAGGTAGAGATCCTCGAGGTCAAGCTTCGTGCGACGCACGATCCAGTAATCGGCGATGAGGACACCGCCAATCGAACCGAGGCCCCCCGAGTAGCCCACGAGCCAGGTGAAGATATAGCCCGTGGGGTCGGCCAGCAGCCGCCACGGCTGCATCACAATGCCGAGGATTCCCGTAATCAGTCCACCCGTCTTGAACGAGATCCAGCGGGGAAAGGCGTTCGCGAAATCGTTCGCCGGCGAAACCACGTTGGCCGCGATGTTGACCGAGAGGGTGGCGACCACCACCGTGAACATCGAAACCGCGATCACCAAGGGGTTGTCGAACTTCGCCACGAGTTTGATGGGATCCCAGATCGCTTCGCCGAAGATGATGGCACTGGCGCTGGTGATGAAGACACCCATGGCCGCGAAGACGAACATGGTGGTCGGGAGCGCCACGGCCTGCCCGATGACCTGCTCGCGCTGGCTCCGGCCGAACCGGGTGAAGTCCGGCATGTTCAGGGAAAGCGTGGCCCAGAAGCCGACCATGCCGGTGAGCGAGGGCACGAACACCACCCAGAACGACCCGAAGTCCTGAAACTTGCTCGGCTGGGCCAGAAGGGGCCCCATCCCGTTCGCGGCGTCATAGGCCCAGACGACCAGGAAGCCCGTCATCACGAGGACGAAGGGCGCCGCCCAGTTCTCGACCATCCTCAGAAGATTCATTCCCTTGTAGATGATGGCGATGTTCATACCCCAGAAGATCGCGAACGAGATCCACTCGGTGGTGGTGTGTCCAAGGAAACCGGGGCCGAGAAGAGTCGCCCAGCCGGGGATCACGCTCGCGAAGAGGGTCTGAACCGCCTCTCCACCAATCCAGGCCTGAATCCCGAACCAGCCGCACGCCACAATCGCGCGCATCAGCGCGGGCAGGTTGGATCCGAACGTGCCGAACGAGGCGCGGGCAAACACCGGGAAAGGGATGCCGTATTTGGTGCCGGGGTGCGAGTTCAGGAGGATCGGGATCAGCACGATGGTGTTCCCGAGGAGGATCGTGAAGAGGGCCTCCTTCCAGCTCATGCCCGCGGCCAGCAACCCCGACGCCATCATGTAGGTGGGGATGCAGTGCGCCATGCTGACCCACAGCGCCGCGAAGTTGTAGGTCGTCCAGTCGCGATGACTCACCGGGACCGGCGCCAGGTCCTCGTTGAAGAGCAGACTATCGCGGGCCCGCGCCCGCGACTCGGGCGTCAGTTCAACCCGGCCGTCCGCATGGTGGATCTCGGTGTGGTGGTCTGCCATCGCCCTGTGATTCTAGGCCGATGTTCGCCAATGGACAGCCACGACTGAACTGGGAACCGGTCGCTGAGCAAGGTCCGTACTGAAGATCCGTCGAAGCGCGCAAGCCTGGCCCTGGGCCAAGCGACCGCGATCCCAGGGGCGTCCCCCTTCGGGACGGCTGCGAGCTCAGGCGCGGGAGGCTTCGACCGAACGCGCTTGATGGACTCAGCCACCAATTAACCGGTCGCTGAGCGAGGTCCGTGCTGAAAACCAGTCGAGCGCACCAATGGGGCTCCGGCTCTTCAGCCGGAGAAAC
>Ga0163144_10031746_pt1 | contig 10056 bp, 16 predicted proteins | sample OliLak19BULKMAT1_FD_123175 | JGI IMG/M metagenome (GOLD analysis project Ga0163144, IMG submission 123175) | Freshwater microbial mat bacterial communities from Lake Vanda, McMurdo Dry Valleys, Antarctica - Oligotrophic Lake LV.19.BULKMAT1 | ecosystem: Environmental > Aquatic > Freshwater >...
GTGGTCAGAAGTCGGCGGTTCAACTGGTGTGGACGCCGGAGATGTGCCGAGATTTCGGGGAACTGCTACTGCGAATGGCAGCCCGGCTATCTCAGCCGCCGAGTAGTGGCGAGACGAGGCAATAGGGGCTTTGTCGCCTATCCAATTGCGAATGGGCTCGTCGTCACGCGCCTCGACGATGGCACGTTCAAGGTCGGCCCAACCGACGAGCTGCTGCTCCCCGTGTAGGGGAACTGGCACGCGACGGTAGTGTCGCGCGTTGCCGCGCGCCCACGCGCCAACGACGATGAAACCGTCGAAGGACTGGAAGGTCCATTCCGACGGTGGCAATTGCCGGACGCCGGCCGGCGCGGCGATGTCCCACGCGCTCGCCGGGTCGGGGTGGCCGTCATCGCCGATGGTGAAGCCGCCGATGGGCAGGCCGAGGTGATAGTCGGCATCACCGGCGGGAACCGCGAGCAGGCGGCGGCGCTGCCCGATTACATCGCGCTCGGCCAGCACGGCGAAGCGGGTGCCCGGCGGCCAGTCAACTTCGCTGTAGCTGAAGAGCCCGGCCTCGCCGCTACGGTAGCGGGCGTGCTCGGTTTCGCCGGCCATCACATCGATGACGACGGAAAAGTCCTGCGCGACTTGCAGGGCGGTGCCGATGGCGCCGGGAGGGCGGATCAGGCGGAACGCCAGCCTGGTCGGTTCAGATTTGTCGAGGCGGGTCGGCATTTGGCGCTCCCAGAGGTGAATCTGGGCGACAGAATACACGCGATTGCGTGCACGTCAACCTAAGTACACGCAGACGCGTGTAAAGGATTTATGACAAGTTGGGGTAAACAGCGCACCTATCGAGAGGCCCGTTGCGCTGTTAGCGTAGCGAATGGCCGCGCTGGGGAGCGCGGGCCGTGTGGGGGGGCCTAATGGAGGAAGCGGAAACGCTGGGCGAGTTGCTGCTGCGGCTCAGCCCGAGCGACAAGCAACTGCTACTGAATTTGGCTAGCGCTCTGCTAGTTGCCGAGCAAGCTCCAGGATCGTCTGCCGACCCTTCGTCGAAAGCGCGACGAACGCGGAAATAAGCTCATCATCCAATTCGTCGGCTTTAACGCCGGTAAATAAGTAGACGGCGGAGACGTTTAGCTCGGCTGCTAGTTGCAATAATTTGTCTACGCTGGGTGACTTGTCGGTATTCCGAAGTTCAGTGACGAAATTCTCACCGAGCTTGGCGGCCAAGCTGATACGGCGAGCCGAGCGCCCGTCTGTTTCGACAGCTTTCAGGATGCGCTCGCGCCAAGTGTCCATGCCATTTGCATAGCAAAACTCCGACGTGCACCCATGCACGTAATGGCGTGTGCTTGACCTACACGCGATTGCGTGTATCGTCGCGGCATCATGCATGATGATTTGCTTTCAGAAATCGAGACATTTTTGACCGACGCCCATATCGGCGAGCATCGGTTCGGCATGCTCGCCGCCAAGAACGGCAGGCTTGTTGAGCGCCTCAGGGCAGGAACAACAACAACGGGTAAGTCGGTTCTTATCCGGCCCGAGACGGAGCAAGCGATTCGACAGTTCATCATCGCGGAACGTCAGAAGCGTGGGTTGCTCAGCAGCGAGGCGGTGGCGTGATGCTCGACGATCGCGACCACCGGCCAGACGCGACCAATGCCAGCTTGACGGCTGCGCTGCGCGAGCTTGATCGCGGCCGACCGGAGCGCGTTGCCGCGCTGATCGGGCTGCTGGCATTTCTCGGCTTCGCCGGTGCCTGCGCATTTGTCGCCTGGGTGGTGCTGCGATGAACACGAGTTTCAACCAGAGAAGGAGACTGCCATGTCTATCGGATTGGGCGTGCGCGCCCGTGACCGGGTCACCGGGTTTGCCGGATTCGTCACCGGCCACGCCAACTATCTCAGCGGCTGCGCGCAGGCGCTGCTCGCCCCTAAAGTGGGTGCCGACGGCACGTTCCGCGACGGCCAGTGGTTCGATCAGCAGCGCCTCGAAGTGCTGCCTGGCGAGGCCATCGTTCTCGACAATGGCGAGACGCCCGGCCCTGACAAAGCCGCGCCGAAACGCTGAATCCCATCCGGGGGCATCCAAAGCGGGCCGGCGTGCGTGTGCACCGCGCGCTTGCACGTGCCCCTGGAGGCCGGCGGCCGCTCTCCTCCTCCCGGCGGCCGCCGGTTCCCTTTCTGCCCCGCGCTCTGGCTTCGCCAACCGCTTCGGGAGCCCATCCGGACCCGCAGCGCGAATCCCGTTTTGCGTCCGCGCTGCCGCGTCCGTTTCTCTCTCGATCATTCAAGCCCCCAAGGCCGTTGACCCTGCTGTCGTAGCGGCGATGCCGGCCCGTGGCATGCGGCAAGCCATGGAGACTTTGCCATGACGACAGTTCGGCCCAACTCGCTGAAGGCGGCGACGCGCCGGCTGATCGAGGCCTGCGGCGGGCAGGAAAGCTGCGTGCTGATCCCCGGCATGCCGATCAGCCGCCACCAGAGCTTTTCGGAAGCGGGCAACGGCGCGCTGCCGGACCGGTTCCTGCGGATCGACGTGGCGGCGCTGCTCGAGGCGGATTGCGGTCTGCCGATCGTCACCGCCGAGATGGCAAAGGCGACCAACCATTGGCTGGTGCCGATGCCGCTGATCGCCGCGCAGCGCACGCCGCTGGGGCGGATCACCGCGCAGGCGATGAAAGAAACCTCGGAGGTGTTCGCGCGGCTCGGTGCCTTCCTCGACGACGGCGTGCTGAACAGCACCGAGGGCGCGCATCTCGACCGCGAGATCGATGAGGCAATCCTCAAGCTGCTGGCGCTCAAGGCCGAAGCGGCCGCCGTGGTGGCGCGGGGAGGCGAGTGATGGCGCAACCGGCTCCGCAGTTCGACCACTACGACGGGCCCGACGCCCCGGTGACGCTGGTGGAGATCAGCGTGCGGGTGGTTCGCGCCGATGGCAGCGACCGCACGTTCGACAGCGCCACCAACGTGAACTGCTGGAGCGACGATGCTGCGGACTGGGCGCTGCGGCGACAGGCCGACAATGTCGCCCGCTTTCTCGGCAACCTCCGGGGGCCGGCATGACCGCGCTCGACCCCAATGCTCTGAAGGCAGCGCAGGCCGCGTATCGCGACCACGCGCTGGCCAAGGACTTTTCGCCTGGCGCGGTGGAGAAGATACTCACCGCCTATCTCGATGCGCTGGAAGGGCCGCCGCCCGCCGACGAGGTCGGCAACGGCAGGGTGCTGGCGGCTGACGGTACGCCGTGGGTTTACGTGACGGTGGCGCGCTCGCTGCCGTTCGCCAAGGCGCTCGTCGCCGAGTGGAAGGCCTTCGACGGCTCCGATCACGGCTGGAAGCTGAAGTTCAAGAGCATCGGCCTGCCGGCGCGCATCTACGACGAAATTCTCCCGCGCGTCCGGGCCCGGCTGCAGCGGCAGGGAGAAGCGGCATGAGCGTGCAAATGGTTCGCCCCATCCTGCTCGACTTGCTTGACCGGCGCACCGATGCGCGGGCGGTGGATCGCGACCAGGTGCTGGCGATTGCCAACTCGATGGCGGACGTGGGGCAGATCAGCCCGATCCGCGTGCGGTATCGCCAGACAGATGAGCGCTACGAGATCGTGGCCGGCGTACACCGGGTGGAGGCGTGCCGCTCACTGGGGCTGGAGGCCGCGCTGCCGATCCTCGAGGCGCGATACGCCACCGAGGACGGTCAGTCCTTCGCCGACGAGCTGGGGATCCCGCTCGGCACGCTGCGCACCTGGGCCTTCCGCGCCGGGCTGACCAGCAAAGCCCGCATCGCCGAAATGGCCCGGGTCCGCAACACCAGCAAGTCAGGCCGCCCTGCAACGACGGAGGCAGCCGATGCCCAGAATTGAGATGCTGCGCGAGCAGCTCATGGTTTCACGCCTTCGGTTGCGCAAGCTGCAGCGGCAGGTTGACGAGACCAAAGCGCTCCAAGCGCGGAAGCACCAGCAGCTGCAGGCGGCACTGACCCGCATGGCCGAACGGCTTGTCGATGCCGATTTGGGGGGTGCGCCATGAACCTGCTGGCCGATGGCGGTTTCGCCGGCACGCAGCTCAACGTGCTGCTCGATCAGTGCGCCATGGTGGGCGAGGCCAGGACGGGCGCAAAGCGGTTCTGGACGACGCGGGAGATTGCCATCCTGCGCGAGACGTACCCGACCGGTGGGCTCGCCGCCTGCCTGCCGCTACTGCCGGGTCGGGCCTCCACGGCGATCTACCAGAAGGCCTTCGAGGTCGGGGCGCGGCGACCGGCGCCATCGGGCAAGCCGCGCGCCACGCGACAGGTGTACACGCCGACGCCGGCCCTCGATGCGGCGATCGTCGATGCCTACCGCAGCGACAATCCGCTGCGGGGGCTGAAGAATCTCAGCCGGGTCACCGGGCGGCCGCGCGCCTGGCTGACCAACCGGGCAGCGGTGCTGGGGCTGTCGCGACCCAAGTTCAAGGAAGCGCAGTGGTGTGAGGCCGAGTTCGAGATCCTGACTGAACGCATGCACCAGGCGCCGGGAACCATCCGGCAGGCGCTGCGGGAGGCGGGCTACCCGCGAACCATCAACGCCATCGTCCTGCAGCTGCGCCGCCGCAAGGGCTGGGCCCGCGGCAAGGTGGACGGCCAGTACACCAAGCTGATGCTGCAGGAATGCTTCGGGGTGAGTGGCGAGACGCTGAGCCGCTGGGCCCGCATCGGGCTTCGGGTGATCCGTGAACCGGCGATCGCCACCGGCAAGGCACACGACGCAGCCGAGTGGAGCGTGCGCGAACTGCACCTGCGCCGCTTCGTGATGGAAAACGTCGCGATCATCGATATTCGCAAGGTCGACAAGTTCTGGCTGGTCGACCTGCTCACCAGCCGCAGGCCAGACAAAGGAGCCGAGGAATGAAGGTTGCATTTCAAATGATCAGGGAGGCCGATCGCGGCCAGCTGCTGATCGACGCGCAGACCGCGCTCGACCAGATCGTGCAGGCGATCGAGGACGCTCACGGGGTGGGTAAGGGCAAGATCACGCTGACCTTCGAGATCACCTCGGAAGTGCCCGGCGCCTTCACCATCGACGGCAAGCTCGACTTCAAGGTGCCGCAGCCGAAGCGGCTGGGGGCGCAATTCTTCCTCAGCGATTCCGGCGAACTCAGCCGCACCGACCCACGCCAGCCGGTGCTGCCCAGCGTAGTGCGGGCCGACCAGATGAACCTCCGCCAGTCGGCGGTCGGCGACGACGACTAAACCAACCCCTTGTTTTGCCCCACGCTCCGGCATTCGCCAACCGCTTTGGGGCCCCGCATTTCAACAGGAGGGCCAGATGGCCAGAGACCAAGTGACGGCGCCGATCACGGCAAAACTCGAAGCAACGATTGGCGATGTGGTACTGCTGCTGGAGCATGGGCGCGACAACGCGGTCCATCCACCAGTGACAAACCCGGATGGCTCGGTCACGCACTTCATCGGCGAGGGCGTACACGGCGTGCGCTGCGCGGCGCTGAACCCGGCGCTGCCGGACTTCGTGCAGCAGGACGAGGTGATGGTGGAGCCGAAGAGCTTCGCGGCCTACATCACCGCCTTCAAGTCGCCGACGGCGATCTGCCGCGCCTCGCTGGGCAGCAATTCGATCGTGGCGGTGCTCGACTATCACGGGCGGGCCCGGATGCATGTCGACGCGCAGCGCGACGCGCCTGCTAGTGACAATGATGCTGCCGTGCCTGGGCGCTCGGTGCACACGGTGAAGCTGCTCTGCCCGTTCGATCTCGACTATGCCCGCTGGCGTCCGGTGTTTGCCGGCAAACAGGCCTTCGACCAGGACGAACTGGCTCGGTTCCTCGAGGACATGATCCACACAATTGCCGAGCCAACGGCCGGTGATCTCACCGAGGCGATTGCCGACCTCGAGATCGTGCGGCACGTCCACTTCAAGTCAGCGCGCAATGATCGCAACGGCAATATCTCGATCGCCTATCAGGAACTCGACGCCGAGGACGTGCCCGGCCGCGATGGCAAGCTGACGCTGCCCGAAAGCGTGACCATCGTGGTGCCGATCTTCCAGGGCGGTAACGCAGTGGCGCTCGTCGCCAAGCTGCGCCACCGCATGGACAAGGGTGTGATGGCGTTCAGCCTGATCGTTCCCTCGATCGACGTGAAGGAACGTGAGGCGTTTCGCGCCATCGGCGACGGCGTGGCCGCCGACACCGACACGCCGGTTTTCTACGTCGCCTGACGATGATGGTGGCGGCAAAACTCTGGCTGCATCGGGAGGAGCGGGACGCCTGGCTGGTGTCCCGCAACGGCGTTGGCGCGGGTGTGTTCGTGCCGAAGTCGCTGCTCGAGCTGGAGCCTGGGCACCCGATGCCGGTGTTCGCGCCAGTCACCATCGATGCCCGGCTGCCGGATTGGCTGGCCGAGGAAAAGGGCCTGATCGACGTGAAGGTTGAAGGGCAGGGGGATTTGTTTTGAAGAACAAGCTGAGCGACCTCAACGATCATCTTTTCGCGCAGCTCGAACGACTGTCCGACGAAGACCTGACCGCCGAGCAAGTGGAGCAGGAGGTCAAGCGAACCGGCGCCCTGGTGTCGGTGGCGGACCAGATCATCCGCAACGCCGACCTCACGTTCAAGGCAGCGACATTCGTTGCCCAGCACGGCGACCGCTACAGGCCAGCCCTGACCGGCCTGCTGGGTAAATCCACCACGGTAGAGGCGGACGAGTCGTGAGGGGCGCGCGCATCAGCTACAGCGCTGAAGAAATGGCGTGGCTCGAGGCCAACCGCCTGATGGTGATCAGCGACTATCACCGCGCCTTCGTTGACGAATTCCCACGCGAGGACGTGCGGGCGCACAACCTGCATCAGCTGCGGAATCGCATGGGGTGGAAGACGGGTCGCACCGGCCAGTTCGTCAAGGGGCATGTTTCGCACAACCATGGCGTGAAGTGCGCGCCGGGTGTGGGTGGCAACCACCCGAACGCCAGGCGCACCCAGTTCAAGGCAGGCGCACTGCCGCACAACACCAGGGGTGCGGGACACGAGCGGATCGACACCAAGGATGGCTACGTCGTCCTGATCGTCGACGAGACCAATCCGTGGACCGGGGCCGCCACCAGGCCGGTGCACAAGCACCGCTGGCTGTGGGAGCAAACGCACGGCCCGCTGCCCGACGGGATGGTGCTCAAGTGCCTTGATGGCGACACGACGAACACAGATCCCTCAAACTGGGAGCCGATCCCACGCGGGCTGCTGCCGCGCCTGAACGGCGGACGGCACAAAAGGCGGATCGCTTATGACGCCGCCGCGCCGGAGCTGAAGCCCACCATCATGGCGCTGGCCAAGCTCGAACACCGGGTGTGGGAGAAGCAGGGCGGTGCGGGATGAGCGCGACCGCCAATTTGACACGACAGGACCGGGTTGGGAGGTTTCCATGACTCGGGACGAGCTGCTCTTTCATCAGCTGCGACTTTCGGCGCTGGGCCGCCATGTCGAGGCGATTGAGCTTGCAGAAGCTGACGCCGAGTGGCGTCGCAAGCAGGCTTGGCTGCGGGTCGAGCGACGGTGCCAGAAGGCGATGGCCGAGGCGCTGCTCGGCTCGGCGCCTGATATCGCGAAGATGAACGAGCCGTCCACACCGGACGCGCCGATCATGAACGAGCCGTCCACAGTATCGCCACAACCGATGCAGGCCGACGCGCCGACCTACGGGCCGGCGCGCACAATGTTCCTGGCGCAGGAGGGGCTGCGGCACGCGGGGCTGTCCCCCACGCAGGTGCTAGTGGCGCAGGCGATACTCAGCTTCCACAACGGTCGCACCGGGCGCTGCGACGCCGGATTCGAGACAATCGCGGATCGGGCGGGGCTGGGCCGCAGCAACGCCGCCGTGCGGGCTGTTCGGCGGGCGGTTTCCCGCCTCGATGCCCCGCGCCCACGCACGCGGCCGCCTGCTCCCGGCGCCCGGCTGGAAAAGCCCGGCCTTGGGCTCATCCTCAGCGTACGGCACGGCGGCAGCGTCGGCCACGCCAATCGCTACCTGATCCAGTGGGACAGGCTGGTGGCGCTGGCGAGCGGCGGGCAGCGGCTGGCCGAGCCGTCCACAGTGGTGAGCCGTCCACACGAGGCTGTCGAGCCGTCCACTGGTGGACCCCAAACAAGAGTCCATAACCAGAAGAAGGTTGTTGGTAGGTCGGTGCGCGCGAAGGAGCCGGACCGGACGCAACGGGAGTTGCCGTTGATGGTGCCCGTCAGCGGCGGGCTGTCTGCTGGAGAGGTAGCGCGCCGCAAGGCCGCTCAGCGGCTGATGCAGCGCCTCGATCAGCATCTATCCCGCTTCGGCCTCCGGGAAGCGGACCGGATGCGCGGCATGCTCGACGATGCGGTGATGGCCGAGGCACAGGTGGTGCAGGGAAAACACGGTGACGATGCGGGGTTTGCAGTGCTCCTCGACGCGTTCGGGCCCGGTCCACCGGCAGCGATGCCGGAGGTGAGCGAGGCGTTGCGGAAACGGTTGGGCTGAAAGGGGCTTTCGAATGGTTGAAGACATCATCGTGCAGCGGCAGGTCGAGGATCCGATGTTGACGCCTTCGCAGCTTGAGTACCTCCGCAACCAGCGGATGAAGAAGCTCGAACGGGGCTGGGTGCCGCGCAGGGACGATCCGCCGCCGGGCCGCATCATCGCCAACGTCAATCTCACCACGCTGGTGGGCGGGCTGGCCCGCATCAAGGATCGCACCGATGCGCAGGTGCTGGCGGCGGCGCGGTATCGCGGGCTGTGGGACCGCATCCAGATCGGCGGGGCGAGGGCGATCGACTATACCGCCGTGCGGGTGGATACCTCGGGCGGGCCAGTGGACCTGGTGCTCTTGATGGGGGAGGACGCGCGGCGCGAGTATCGCAGCGCGGTGCGCCGGCTGGGGCTGGTCGGGTCAAAGCTGGTGGAGGACGTGGTGTGCCACGATTGCTCGCTGCGCGACCTGGCTCGGCGCTACGAGGGCGGTGATGGCGGGGCATCTCGGCAAAGGGTGATCGTCGCGCTGCTGCTGCTGGTCGAGGAACTGGTCGACCTGTTCGGCTACGGCGCGGCGCATGCGCGGCACCGGGTGGCGATGCGGGCGGCGCCTGGTGAGCGACCAATGGAGTTCAACGGCAGGATAGGTGTTCCTCGGCGTCGCTGGGGGAGTTGACAGACTCGGGCCAATCAGCGCACAAAAGGCGCAGGTTGGGGAAGCACGCCAGCGATACGCCCCGAGCTCCACGCTGGGGGCGTTTGCATTTGGGGGGTGGCTTTGTTCCCTACAATCAGCTTCGCCGCCGACATCTCGTCGCTGCAACGTGAAATGCCCATCTGGGCGCAACAGCGCATCCCCTCGATCACGCGCAACGCCCTGAACTCGACGGCAGAGGATGCCGTGCACGCCGAGATCGACAAGATCAGGGGCGTGTTTGACAGGCCCACGCCATTCACCGAGCGGGCTGTGGTGTTCCCCCGCAACCTGCGGGCGACAAAGGATCACCTTGAAGCCACGATCATGCTGCGGGATGAGGCGTCGGGTGGGGGCACCCCGCCTGATCGCTACCTGCAGGCCCAGATCTTCGGTGGCCCCCGCAAGGCCAAGCCGTTCGAGAAGGCGCTGCGTCGGGCAGGCATCATGCGGCCCGATGAGTTCGCCACGATCGCCATCGGCTATCGGCGCAACGCTTACGGCAACCTGCCTGGCGGCACCGTGGTGGCCATCCTGTCGCAGCTTAAGGCCTTCTCTGAGGTCGGGCACAAGATGAACGAAACCCGGCGCTCGCGCAAGCGGGCCGGCGCCAAGCGGAAGTCCCGCTACTTCGTGCCGGTTGAGGGTTCACGCCTGCGGCGTGGGGTTTACGAGCGGCTGGGCAAGCGCATCAAGGCGGTGCTGATCTTCGTGCGCCAGCCCACCTACCGCGCGCGCTTCGACTTCGGCCAGGCCACCGAGGCCAAGGCCCGCCGCGTGTTCGCCGCCTATTGGCAACGCGAGTTCTATCGCGAGATGCAGAAGGCCGTAGGCCAGACCATCACCGACAACAGCCTCGGCCTGGGGCTATCCGGACCGATGA
>Ga0163144_10031748_pt1 | contig 10055 bp, 7 predicted proteins | sample OliLak19BULKMAT1_FD_123175 | JGI IMG/M metagenome (GOLD analysis project Ga0163144, IMG submission 123175) | Freshwater microbial mat bacterial communities from Lake Vanda, McMurdo Dry Valleys, Antarctica - Oligotrophic Lake LV.19.BULKMAT1 | ecosystem: Environmental > Aquatic > Freshwater > Lake...
ATCCGCAGGTCACCTTCCACGCCGCCGATCTGCGCGACCTCGCGACCCTGGAGACGCCGAGCTTCGGCCGCTGGCAGCTGCGCACGCTGCCGCACCCGTGGCTGGTGATCGAGGACGCGCACGTCAACGTGTACGACGTCCTGCACCACCTCGACGAGCACATGCGCCCCGGGGACTACGTCGTCGCCGAGGATCTCGTGGACCGCGCCAAGTATCTCGAGGTCCGCCGGTTCGCGATCGACCATGGCTATCTCGTCGATACCCGCTACACGGACATGTTCGGCTACAACGCCACGTTCAACATCAACGGCTACCTGAGGAAGTCGTGACCGAGCGCGAGCGAGACGCGGTGCTCGCCAGCGTGCAGGCGGGCCGCAGCGGCGACCTCGACGAGGCCGCGGCCGCGTGGCTCGAGCGCCTGTCGCCGGCGCGCCGCGCGGTGCTCGTGGCCAGGCACCGGATCCTGAGCGCCCACCCGCGCGCCGACATCCTCGCGGCGCTCGACGCGCTCCCCGCCGACGTGCCCCCCGAGCTTGCCCTCGAGGTCCACCTGATGCGCGGCAACCTGTGCCGTGAGCTCGGTGACCTCGGCGCGGCGCACGCCGCCGAGCGGCTCGCGTGGATCGCGATGGGTTGGCCGACGCCCCCGTCGCCCGTCGGGCGGGCGCCGTGGGGGATCGCCGCCGGGGTCGCCGCCGCCGGGGTCGTGGTGATCGACGACTTCCGCGGCCCCGACGAGTGCGCCAGGATCCGCGCCGAGTGCGATCACCTGCGCGGCCAAGGTCGCCTCCACCCCGGCGGCTTCTACCAGGCTGACCACGGCGGGCGCTGCGACAAGCTGCGGGCAGAAGTCGAGGAGCTGATCGATCGGCACGGCGCCTCGATCCCGGCGACCGCGGCGCTCACGACCGCGTTGCGGCGGCTGGTGCTCGGCAACAACCACTTCGAGCAGACCACCCTCTACCCGATGGAGTTCCAGATCGCGGCGTTCCCCGGTGACGGCGCGTCCTACGGTCTGCACACCGACGCGACGCCTGGGCCCCAGATCCGGCGCGAGCTGACGATCCTCTACTACCCGAACCCGGCGTGGGCTGCCGGCGATGGCGGCCTGCTGCGAGTCGAGACCGCCGCCGGCTGGATCGAGCTGGAGCCGATCGCGGACCGGCTGGTGATGTTCGCCAGCGAAGCGGTCCACGAGGTGACGGCGTGTCGGACGGACCGCTACTCGATCACGTGCTGGTGCTGGGCGCCGACTCCAGGTAGTCGTGCTTGAGCGACCACAGGATCACCGTGGCGGCGGCCTCGCCGCTGCGATGCCGGTCGCGCTCCAGCCAGGCCAGGAGCTCCGCGACCGCGATCGGCGCGCGGGCGCGAGCAAACACCTCGCGGAGGAGGCCGTCGGGTAGCAGCGGCTCGAGGCTGCCGTACACGATCGGGCTCGCGAGGCCGGCGATCACGGCGGCGGCGCGGGCGGTCGCACGGACCGTCGTCGCGCCGCTCAACCGCGCCGTCGGGTAGCCGCCGAACACCTCGGCGTACGGCAGGTGGAGCGGGTGCAAGCGCGACCGCAGCGCCTCGCGCTCGACCGGCGCCGCACGCAACCGCTCCCACAGCGCGAGGTACGCCTCGATCACGCGCGGCCAGGCGTAGGTGGCGCGGACATGCTCGCGCGCGCGGGCGCCCATCGCGCGACGGCGGCCCGGCGACGTGATCAGGGCCGCCAGCGCGCGCGCGAGCGCGGGGACGTCGACCACGGTCTGCTGCGCGAGCCGCAGATGGTACTGGCTGTCGAACCACAGGTTGGCGACCGCGTCGGTCTCGGTGGTGATCGCCGGCCCCAGCGTCGGGATCCGCAGGCCGGTGTCGTCGTCGAGGACCAGATCGCGATAGCCGTCGTAGTCGGAGACGATCGCGGGCAGGCCCATCGCGCCCGCCTCCAGCACGGTCAGCCCGAACGTCTCCTGGACGTTGTCGATCGGCGACAGGAACACGTCGGCCGCGCCGTACAGCGCGAGCCGCGCCGCGTCGTCCGGGTTCGCGGCGATGCGGAGCCGCGCGCCGCCGAGCTCGGCGACCAGCTGGAGCAGCGCCGGCTGCGGATCGTCCTCGGCGAGCGCGCCCGCCACGACCACCAGCACGCGCGAGGGATCGACGCCGTCGCGGAACACCCGCTCGAGGGCGGCGAACAGCGGGAGCAGGTCCATCTTCGACACGTGCGAGATCCGCGCGAACACGAGGAGCACCACGTCGTCGCCGCCCGCGCCGAGCGCACGTCGTACGGCCGCGCGCTCCTCTACCGTCGGCTGCGGAAACCCGTCGACGTCGATCCCCAGCGGCACGTGCTCGATCTGCGGGGCGACGAACGCCTCGGACAGCTCGTAGCGCTCGCGCAGCACGGCGAACATCCGCCGGACGACCTCGGCGCCCGCGCTCGAGGTGGCGACGATCGCGTCGCGCGGCGTCGTCCCGGACCACAGCTGCGCGAGGTAGCGCGCCGGGTCCCGCGCGTGGCTGAGCGTGTGGGTGACGCCGGTGATCGGGAACAGCTCCGGCGCGAGCAGGTTCCGCACGCGAACCAGGTGTGCGGGAAACATGACGCAGTCGGCGAGGTGGAAGCAGTGATACGGCCGTGCCGCCAGCTCGGTCGGCAGCGACGTGCAGTCGCGCAGCGTGAACGCGCCCGCCCCGGCCATCGCCGGGAACTCGCGCATCAGGGATCCGGCGAGGACGTCGAGCTTGGCGCGATCTTCGAGAAAGAAGTGATAGGCGTCGAACGGCGCGCGCCGCAGCAGCGCCCGGAGGAACCCCTGGTTGGCGACGATGCGCCCGAGCGTCGCGCCGGGCTCGAAGAAGGCGTCGAGCGTGCCCCAGATCCGCATCGGTCTGGACGCGCGGCTCAGTTGACCTGGGTCGCGTCGACGACGACCTCGGTGGCGCTCGCGCCCGCGACCTCGAACGCCTCCTGCGCCGTGACGGTCGCGTGGAGCACGCCGCCCACGAGCTTGCCGACGCTGCGGACCGCGACGCTGCCCCCCGCGTGCTGGAGCTTGACCGCGTTGAACCAGACCTCTCCGGCCTCGACCTCGTGATGCCACATGAACTCGATCGAGAACGTCACGCCGTCGGCGCCCTGCACGTGCAGCAGCGCGTGGAGCGCGTCCTTGAACTCGATCGTGAACGAGGCCGGCGACGACTTCCCGCCGATCGAGATGCTCCCCGAGAGAGAACCTTCACGCAGACCGTAGGATTCACCGGTGGGCTTCGTCATTGGCTAGACTCTACTGCGCTCGAGCCCCGATGCCCCTCGTCCTCCGCCAGATCCTGACCACGCAGGAGCTCCTGTCGCTCGGCGCCAAGCTCGAGGGCGCCGAGTTCGCCAGCGGCCTCGAGACCGCGGGGCCGCTGTCGGCCCGGGTCAAGCGGAACCTCCAGCTCCCCGCGACGACGCCGCTGGCCCGCGAGGTCATCGACGTGGTGACGCGGGCGCTGCGCCGCAGCCGCGCCTTCCACGCGGCCGCGCTCCCGCACGCGCTGAGCGAGCCACGCGTGAATCGCTACGAGCTCGGGATGTCCTACGGGGCCCACGTCGACCACGGCCTGATGGGCGGTGCCACGCCGCTCCGCAGCGACCTCGCGGTCACCCTGTTCCTGTCCGAGCCGGACACCTACGACGGCGGCGAGCTGATCATCGACGACGACGGCGCGCCGCGCAGCTTCAAGCTGCCCGCCGGCGATCTGGTCCTCTATCCTGCCAGCACGATCCACCGGGTCGAGACCGTGCGGCGTGGGACCCGTCACGCGGTGATCCTGTGGGTGCAGAGCATGATCGCGTCCGCGTCACATCGGCGGATCCTCCTCGATCTCGAGCGCGTGCTCGCGACGCTGATCGAGCGAGATCCGGACGCCGACGAGGTGGTGACGCTGTCGGCCGTCTATCACAACCTGCTCCGCGAGTGGGCCCAGCCCTGACGGTGTACAGTCTCGCGCGATGTGCGCCATGCGCGAGATCGAGCGGGGGCTCGACGGCACGATCCACTACGGGTTGTTCGAGACGCCGCTGTCCGCGCGGATGATTCCGGATCACGAGGAGCTCGACCGGCAGCTCGTCCAGACGATCCTCGAGATGTCGAAGCAGGAGCGGTACCGCGAACCGCGCAAGTGGAGCACCAAGTTCGGCGCGCTGTTCGAGAGCACCTTCGATTTCTTCGAACAGCCGCGGCCGGAGATCGCGCGGCTCCGCGACCACTGCGTCGGCGCCGCGCTCGAGGAGGCCGCCCGGCTGTGCGGGCCGTTCTGGGCCCAGGCAGGCATCGATCTGTCCGCCTTGCGCCCGCACGTGGAGAGCTGGTTCCACGTGACCCGTGACGGCGGGCGCCAGGGCGTGCACAAGCACGCCAACCACGCCTGGAGCGGCGTCTACTTCGTGCACCGCGGCAGTCCGCGCCCCGGCATCGAGAAGAACGGCTACTTCCGGATCCACGATCCGCGGCCCAACATCAGCATGTACTCGGACCTGGGGATGATCCCGTTCAGCGCGGGGTTGATCGATATCGAGCCGCAGAACGGGAAGCTGATCATCTTCCCGTCGTGGCTCGCGCACGAGGTCCTCGACTACCACGGCGACGAGCCCCGGATCACCGTCGCCTTCAACGTCGCGATCCGCACCTGAGGAAATGATGAAGCTCGAAGATCTGCTCGCTCCGCTCAGCCGCATCCAGTTCCTCGACCAGCATTTTCGCAGCAAGCTGCTGCACGTCCCCGGCGCCATCCACCGCGTCCTGGGCGCCGAAGCGTTCAGCTGGGCGACGGCGAACCGCCTGCTCGCGATGTACCGCGTGATCGCGCCGGGCACCGCCGAGGTCGGCATCATGCGCAACAAGGCGCGCAACGTCCCCGTCGTCCTCGACAAGCGCAGCGAGATCACGTTGACGTTCAACGACACCGTCGTGCAGTCCCGCGTGTCGAGCCACTACTTCGATCCGGCGGCGCTTGCCGCGACCATGAAGCAGGGCGCCGCGGTGATCGTCAACGACGCCCACGTCTACGACGACCAGATCCGCCGCCTCGCGATCGCGATCGAGGACTTCGCGAGCGCGCGCGCGTTCTGCAACCTCTACCTGACGTCGGCGAAGGAGCGGCTGTGCGAGGCCCACGTCGACGCCCACGACCTGTTCGTCGTCCACGTCGAGGGCAAGAAGACCTGGCGGTTCCACCAGTTTCACCAGCCCGAGATCCCGCAGAACATCAACCCGGCGCAACACCCCGAGTTCGAGGCCGGACCGGTCGTCACCGAGGTGGAGCTGTCGCCGGGCGACCTGCTCTACGTCCCGTGGGGGCTCGCCCACTCGGTGGTCACGCACTCGTCGGCGATGCACCTGAGCTTTGGCTTCACGCCTCCGCTCAAGGATCGGCCGAACGGCGCGCGGATCCCGCGCCACGAGTTCGCGCTCCCGCGCGAGCTCGACGCGGACTGATCCGGCTCAGTCGTTGGCTTCGCCCTCGCGGGTCGGGGACATGATCCCGAAGACGCCGATCGGGTTCTCCTCGGCCCACGTCATCTTCGTGGTGCTGTCCTCCCAGCCGAAGCCCGCCTCGCCCACGACCTTCTGCCTGCCGCCGGTCGCGTCGCGGATCGTGAGCGACGTCGGGACGACCTCCAGCTTGTCCCACCACTCGACGGTGCTGTCGTTGCAGGTCGCGCTCATGCGGACGAGCTGGAAGTACTCGCAAAAGGTCCCCGGCGGGGCCGTCACGTCAGCCTCGGTGAAGTCGGCGGTGAGGGCCCCCCCCTGGTACGGCGAGAAGTGGCCACCGGTGCTCATGATCGAGATCGAGCCCCAGCTCGTGACCTTCGACTGACGGTCCTGGTCGTTCCAGACGAACTCCTCCTGCCGGGTCTGGAGCAGGCCCTGCATCGTGTTCTTGACGGTCTGGGTCGCGTTGTCCCGCGCGTTGTCCTTGCCCGCCTCTGCGGCGGCGCGGCCGGCCGCCTCCTTGGCCGCCTGATCGCCCGTGGTCCGCGCGATCGCCTGCTCCGCGAGCTGCTTCAGGCGCTTGAACGTCACGACCCGGATCGTCGCCGCGATGATGTCGCGACCGCTCTCGCTCACCGCGAACAGGTTGCCCTGATCGGGCACACGCAGGGTCGCGCCCGCTCGGTTGGACTGCGCGAGGCTCGCGTTCGCGCCTGCGGCCGCCGCCTGCCCGACGCTCGCGACCGCCGCGGCCGCCGCGATGCCCTCAGCGGTGGTGAGGCCGGCGATGATCGCCGCGATCGTGATCGGCTCGGCCTGGACGATCGGGCTCAGCTGCACGGTGCCGGGCTTGGACTGCGTCGTCGCCGACTTCTGCTGCGTCGCCGCCGCCGGCGCGCCGCCGGTCGCCGGCAGCCCGATGATCGAGCTGCTCACCGCGGCGGCCGCCGCCGCGCCGACGCGATCGGCCTCGCCCTCGAGGCGCGCGTCCTGGACGTTCACCGCGTTGCCGCCGCCCTTGCGCTGCGGGGCCGAGACCTGGCCGGCCGCCTGCTGCTGGACGTGGGTCAGCTCGTGACCGAGGAGCGCGAGGCCCTGCTGGCTCGACGTGTCGAGCTGGCCCTGCGCGAAGTGGACGTGATTGCCGGTGGCAAAGGCGTGGGCGCCCATCGCCTCGGCCTGCCCGTCCTGGTGAACCATGACGTCGGAGAAGTCGGCGCCCATCGCGCCGCCCATCGCCTGCGCGATCTGCGGGTTCAGCGGGCTACCGCCGCTGTTGCTGACCGAGACGTCACGGACCTGTGGGCCCCCGACCTCGCCGCCCTCGTTCTGCGTGACCATCTTGCCCTGTGCTGCGGCCGCGCCGGGTGCGCCACCTGCCGCGCCGGCCTCAGCCCCCGGTGCAGCTCCCGGCGCGCTTCCTCCCGCCGCAGCGCCAGGCGCCGCAGCGCCAGGCGCCGCCAGCGCGGGATCCATGCCCATCTTCTTGAGGGCGCGCTCGCGCTTCGCCTGCACGGTCGGCAGCGCCGGCAAGCCCATCGCCGCGATCATGTCGTCGACCGTCTGGGGGGCGGCGCCGGGAGCCGCGCCCGCTTCGGCGCCGTCCGCCGGCGACATCTGGGCCAGGCCCATCGCGCTCATCAGACCGGCGTCGGCGTTCCACGGACCGACCGAGGCGGCGACCCCGCCGGACTCGCCGCCCGACGGCGCGGCAGCCGTGCTGCTCGCCATCTGGACCGGCTTGGCCTGGATGGACGGAACCGACGAAACGTCTTCAGGGCGGCTGCGGCGAACACGGTCCATGATCATCTCCCGCGAAAAGGGTCGGCCGAACACGACTCGACGTGGGTCATGATACGCCAGGCCGCCCGCCCGCCTTCCTCCTCGGGCGCGAAAGTCAGGCGCTGGAAGTTCCTGTAGGATCGCGGTGATGTCGTCGATGGGCCGGCTGACCATGTACCGGACCGGTCGATGGGTCGCCGTGCGCAACGCCACGGAGATCGAGCTCGTCGACTTGCTCGGGACGTCGCCCAATCGAGCCCTCCCGCCGTCGACCCAGGTGCTGGCGTTCGTCGGCCCGGAGCTGTGGGCGCTCCACGACCGCGAGCTGAGCCGGGTTGCGCCGCTCTCGCTCGAGCAGATCGCCCCTCCCATCACGCTCCCCACGCACGGCCAGCTGCTTCCCGGGTTCGGGCCCAACGCCACCGAGGCTGCGGTGGTCGCGCCCACCCCGCTCTGGATCAGCATCCGGGGCGGCACGCTCGAGACCTGGCCGATCGAAGGGCTCGATGCCAGCGACCGCCTGCTGGCGATCCACGGCCATCGCGTGATCGTGGGCTCGGCGGGCAGGCTGCGCGCGCTCGAGCGCGGACGGATCGTGTGGGCTGTGGAAGGCTTGTTCGAGGGAGAGCCGCGTCACGCCTCGCTCCTGTTCGGCGGGCGCGCGCTCGCGGTGCTGGGCGCGCGCGGCGATCAGGACGTGTTCGTCGTGCTGCGGGCCAGCGGCGCGCTCGTGCACCAGCTCGCCGTGCCCCGCGCGCGTTCGTGGGTGTTCGCGGAGGAGATGGGCCACGCGTTCGGGCTCGGCGACGACGGCAAGCTGCTCCGGATGGATCTGCGGTATGGCAAGCCGCTCGGCTTCGCCGACCCGGCGATCCCCGTCGACGAGCTCGTGGTCGATCAAGACGGTCGCCACCTGGTGCTCGCGGGCACGGATCGCACCGTGGTCCACACCAAGGTGACCGACCTGTTCCGGCCAGGCGCGCGGCCCGCGGCCTCCGACGACGCCCCCGGCCGCGACGAGGCCGAGGACGCGCCGGCCCCCGCGGTCGTGCTGTCGATCGTGCCCCTGCCGCGCGTGATCCCGACCGACGCCGCCGACAGCGAGGCCCCTGCGCCGCCCCCCGAGGCCGCGGTCGAGCTCCCGGCGCTGTTGCCGCTCGCGTTCGGCGCCGCGCCTCCCGAGCTCCCGCAGCTCGACGCGGGCGAATCACCGTATCCGACGGCGCGCGCCCACCTCGACGCGCTGCTCGACCTCGTCGCGTCGCGCACCGCGCTGTCGATCGCCGATGCCTGGAACAGCGGCCGGCTCTCGGGACGCGACGCGACCCGGCGCCCGCACGAGCTCGAGGTCTCGGCGCTGCTCGGCGGCACCGGCGGGTTCGCGACGTCGCAGATCACGGAGACCATGCGCCAGGTCGAGGCGCGCCAGCGCGAGGCTGGCGTGCGTGCCCGCGCCAGCGCCGCCCGGGGGATCCGGCTGCCGTTCTCCGAGATCGTCCGCGAGCTCGATCTCTCACCGGTCGCGGCCCAGGTCCTGCTGCTCGCCGCGGCGCCGGCGCTGCGCGGCGAGATCGCGCGGCTCTACAGCGTGCTGTGCAACGACCCACAGCGGCCGATCGTGGATCGCTACTTGATCGAGCAGATCATGTCGGGCGGACAGAGCGCGCTGCGCGATCAGATCGCGCGCGAGCTCGCGTCGGACTCGCGGCTGGTCCGTCACGGCCTCGTCCACGTCGACGCGCAGGCCGCGACCTCGCAGTTCGCCCGCCTCACCGTCCCCGACGCGCTGCTCGATCGCTTGCGCGGCCTGCCGGTGGCGCGCACCGACCACCTGTCGACGGTGCGGTCCGCGGGCCCCGAGCTCGCCGACCTCCACCTGCGCGCCGAGGTCAAGCGCGAGCTCGTCCTCGCGCTCGCCGAGGCACGGCCGCCGCACGATCCGATGCGGCTGGTGCTGCGGGGCCGCCGCGGCAGCGGCCGCCACTCGCTCGTCGTGGCGATGGCGTCGCGGGTCGGCCGCGAGGTGATCGCGATCGACACGTCGCGGCTGCCGCGCGCGGCGCGAGAGATGGCGCCGGCGCTGCGGGGCGCGCTGTTCCGAGCCAGCGTGCACGGGTTGATCCCGGTGCTGAGCGGGCTCGACCAGATCGATCCCACGGACGCCGAGCTCCGCGAGGTGGTGCGCCAGACGCTGCAGGTCCACCCCGGACCGATCGTGATCCGGACCAGTCCCGAGGGCACGCTGCCGCTCGATCCCGGGTTCACGTCGATCACGCTGCCGCCGCTGTCGGAGACCGAGCGCGTCGCCGCGTGGGCCGCGCTGCTCGAGGACTGCACCGCCGACGTGGACGCGCTCGCCTCCCGTTACCGGATCGGCCCCGGCACGATCAAGACGGTGATCCAGCGCGCGCGCGAGCACCACCCGGCCGCGATCGAGCTGACCGCGATCCTCGACGAGCAGGTCCGCCAGCATATCGCGACCCGCCTCGATCACGTCGCCAACCGGGTCACGCGCGTCGCGGGCTGGGAGGACGTCGCGCTCCCCGACGAGATGCTCGACAGCCTGCGCGAGTTCATCGCGCGCGCGCGCCACCGGCGGACGGTCTACGAGCGCTGGGGCTACGACGCCAAGATGAGCACGTCGCGCGGCCTGACGGCGCTGTTCTACGGTCCGCCCGGCACCGGCAAGACGATGGTCGCGGGCGTGATCGCGCAGGAGCTCGGCCTCGAGATCTACCGCGTCGACCTCGCGCGCGTGGTCTCGAAGTGGATCGGCGAGACCGAGAAGAACCTCGCCGA
>Ga0163144_10031749_pt1 | contig 10055 bp, 8 predicted proteins | sample OliLak19BULKMAT1_FD_123175 | JGI IMG/M metagenome (GOLD analysis project Ga0163144, IMG submission 123175) | Freshwater microbial mat bacterial communities from Lake Vanda, McMurdo Dry Valleys, Antarctica - Oligotrophic Lake LV.19.BULKMAT1 | ecosystem: Environmental > Aquatic > Freshwater > Lake...
AGCGGAATCCGTTCGGTTGGAATCGCTTGGTCGATCCCAACCGAACGGATTCCGCTCTTCCTTGTTTGAAGATGAAAGAGCAATGTCCGGTCAGGTGGTTCCACCTGACCGGACATTGCTCTAAGGGCTTAGCGCCGCTTTTTTGGCTTGAAGCCGCCCCGGCTGCCGGCGCGGCCCATGGTGCTGCGGCCCTTGTGCGGCTGGGCGCCAACACCGCCGGCACCGCGCGCAAACGCTGCCTGGTTGGTCACAATTTCCAGGTCGGCCGCTTCCAGCCGCTGGATTTCGTCCCGGAGCCGGGCCGCTTCCTCGAACTCCAGGTTCGCGGCGGATTCGCGCATCCGCTTTTCCAGGTCGGCCAGGTGGACCTTCAGGTTATGGCCGACCAGCGGCGCAGCCTCGCCGGTCTGCACGGTGTAGTGGTCCTGCTCATAAACGCTGTGCAACACGTCGCCGATCTGCTTCTTGATACTTTCCGGCGTGATGCCGTGCGCGACGTTCCACGCGGTCTGCCGCGTCCGCCGCCGGTCGGTTTCGCGCAGCGCGCGTTCCATGCTGCCGGTCATCTTGTCGGCGTAAAGAATGACCCTGCCATCGACGTTGCGGGCGGCGCGGCCAATGGTCTGCACCAACGAGGTTTCGCTGCGCAGAAAGCCTTCCTTGTCGGCATCCAGAATGGCAACCAGGCCGCATTCCGGAATGTCGAGCCCCTCGCGCAGCAGGTTGATGCCGATCAGCACGTCGAACACGCCGAGCCGGAGATCGCGGATTATCTCGATGCGCTCCAGCGTGTCGATGTCGCTGTGCAGGTAGCGCACGCGGACCCCGGCCTCGCCCAGATACTCCGTCAGGTCCTCGGCCATCCGCTTGGTCAACGTCGTCACCAGCACGCGCTGGCCCTTGGCCGCAGTCGTTTTCACCTCGGCCAGCAGGTCATCGACCTGGGTTTCCACCGGGCGGATGATGCAGACCGGGTCGATCAGACCGGTTGGCCGGATCACCTGTTCGACGAACGCGCCGCCGGTGCGCTCCAGCTCCCACGGTCCCGGCGTGGCCGAAACGAACAGGGTCTGCGGCCGCATCGCCTCCCATTCCTGGAAGCGGAGCGGGCGGTTGTCGATGCATGACGGCAAGCGAAAGCCGTATTCGGCCAGGGTCGCCTTGCGCCGGAAGTCGCCTTTGAACATGCCGCCGATCTGCGGCACCGTGACGTGGCTTTCATCGACGATCAGCAACGCATTGTCCGGCAGGTACTCGAACAGGGTCGGCGGCGGTTCGCCCGGATTGCGGCCGGTCAGGTAGCGCGAATAATTCTCGATGCCGGCGCAGGCGCCAGTTGCCGCCATCATCTCAAGATCGAAGCTGGTGCGCTGTTCCAGCCGCTGCGCCTCCAGCAGGCGGCCTGCCTTGGTCAGTTCCTCTAGCCGCAGCGCCAGGTCGCGTTTAATGCGCACCATCGCCTGGGCCAGGGTTGGCTTCGGCGTCACATAGTGGCTATTGGCATAGAGGCGCACGGAATCGAAGGTGTCCGTCTTCTCGCCAGTCAGCGGGTCGAACTCGACGATGCTTTCCAGTTCGTCGCCGAACAGCGACAGGCGCCAGGCGCGCCCGTCCAGGTGGGAAGGGAATACTTCGACCGAATCGCCGCGCGCCCGGAACGCGCCGCGGATGAAATTGGCGTCGTTGCGCTTGTACTGGATATCGATCAGGCGGCGCAGCAGGTCGTTGCGGTCCCAGCGGTCGCCGGCCTTCAGGTCCAGGGTCATGGCGGCATAGGTTTCCACCGAGCCGATGCCGTAGATGCACGAGACCGAGGCGACGATGATCACGTCGTCGCGTTCCAGCAGCGCCCGCGTCGCCGAGTGGCGCATGCGGTCGATCTGCTCGTTGATGCTGGAATCCTTTTCGATGAACGTGTCGGTGCGCGGCACGTAGGCTTCTGGCTGGTAATAGTCGTAATAGGAGACGAAATACTCCACTGCGTTGTGCGGGAAGAACGCCTTCATCTCGCCGTAAAGCTGCGCCGCCAGGGTCTTGTTCGGCGCCAGGATCAGGGTTGGCCGGCCGGTCTGCTGGATGACGTGGGCGACCGAGAAGGTCTTGCCTGAACCGGTGACGCCCAGCAGCACCTGGTCGCGTTCCTGCGCAGCAACGCCTTCCAGCAACGACTTGATCGCGGTCGGCTGGTCGCCGGCCGGCTCGAACGGACTTTCAAGCTGGAACGCGATGCCGCCCTGGCTTTTGTCCGGCCGGGGCGGGCGGTGTGGCATCCAGGTCGGGAAATTGGTCGCCGCGAAGGCGTCCGGATCGGGGATTTTTACATCGACGGCCATGGCCGAGTATATGCGTCCCCGGACCCCTGTCGGCAAGGTTGAACCGGCACAATCGCGCTGTTGCAGGGGCGGGGCCGGCGGCGTACGTTCCCGCCGCTTCCGTAACCCAGAAACCCGGATGATTTCATGGCCTTCCTCGCCGATTCCCTCGCCCGCATCAAGCCGTCGGCCACCTTGGTCGCGACCGAGAAGGCGCGCGTGCTGAAGGCCGAGGGCAAGGACATTATCGGCCTAGGCGCCGGCGAGCCGGATTTCGACACTCCGGAGAATATCCGCAACGCCGCCAAGGCGGCGATCGACAGGGGCGACACCCGCTATACCGCCGTCGATGGCACCCCGGCGCTGAAGGCCGCGATTGTCGCCAAGTTCAAGCGTGAGAACGGGCTGACCTATGTGGCCAACCAAATCACCGTCGGTACCGGCGGCAAGCAGGTGCTGTTCAACGCACTGCTGGCGACGGTGAACCCGGGCGATGAGGTCATCATCCCGGCACCCTATTGGGTGTCCTATCCCGACATCGTGCTGCTGGCCGGCGGCACGCCGGTTTTCGTTACCGGCGCGATGGCGAACGGCTTCAAGCTGATGCCCGACGCGCTGGAAAAGGCGATCACGCCCAAGACCAAGTGGCTGATCCTGAATTCGCCGTCGAATCCGTCGGGCGCCGCCTATGCCGAGAGCGAACTGAAGGCGTTGACCGACGTGCTGGTGCGCCACCCCCATGTCTGGATACTGACCGACGACATGTACGAGCACCTGACCTACGACAATTTCATGTTCACCACGCCGGCCCAGGTCGAGCCCAGCCTGTACGATCGCACGCTGACCATGAACGGCGTGTCGAAGGCCTATTGCATGACCGGCTGGCGCATCGGCTATGCCGCCGGCCCGGTGCACCTGATCAAGGCGATGGCGACGATCCAGAGCCAGTCCACGTCGAACCCGTCGTCGATCAGCCAGGCGGCGGCGGTCGAGGCCCTGAACGGCCCGCAGGACTTCATCCCGAAGCACAACCAGAGCTTCAAGGCGCGGCGCGACCTCGTGGTGAAGATGCTGAACGAGGCCAAGGGCCTGCATTGCCCCAAGCCCGAGGGCGCCTTCTACGTCTATCCGTCTTGCGCCGGCACCATCGGCAAGACCACCAGGAGCGGCAAGAAGATTGCGAACGATCTCGACTTCTGCACCGCGCTGCTGGAGGACGAGGGCGTGGCCGTGGTGCATGGCGAGGCTTTCGGCCTGGCGCCGCACTTTCGCATCAGCTACGCCACCTCGACCGAGCAGCTCACCGAGGCATGCAAGCGCATCCAGCGCTTCTGTGCCGGACTGGTCTAGCGGCGCAGAAGCGGCATCACGGAATCGCCGAAGCGCTGCAGTTCCGCGACCAGCGGGTGGAATTGCAGCAGGAACGTTTCGATGCCGGCATCCTCGTAGGCACGCATCCGGTCGGCGATGTGTTGCGCCGGCCCCGAAAAGCCACAGGCCCAGCCGAAATTGGTGCCGAGCTGCCTGGCCAGGTCGGCGTCCGACTTGGCGGCGGCCTGGCGCGACATCGTGGAATCGCCCTCGATCCGCAACGTGGTTTTGAGCGCGGCCAGGCGCTGGGCTTCTTCAGCCGCGGCGGCTGCCGTGTCGCGGCACAGTACGAAGCCGACTATGCCGAAGCGAGGTGGCGTGCGGCCCATGTTGTTGGCCAGCTTGCTTACCGCCCGCACCGTGTCGCGCGCCTCCTCGACGCTGCGCCCGTTCATCAGGAAAATGTCTGCGTGCTGTGCCGCGAAGGCCCGGCCGGCGGGTGAATCGCCACCGACATAAATCGGCGGGTGCGGCTGGCGCAGAGGCTTCGGCACGATGCTGGCGTCCAGCGCCTCGTAATACTTGCCTTTGAACGTGTAGTTGTTCTCGCGCCACAGGCCGGCGATGACGGTGACGAACTCGTCCATCCGGGCATAGCGGTCGTCGTGGTCCAGCACTGGCAGGCCCAGCATCTCGAACTCGCGCAGCCACCAGGCGGCGACCAGGTTGAGCGCGAAGCGGCCGCCGCTGATGCGGTCGATGTTGGCGGCCATTTTGGCAATCACGCCGGGCGGGCGCGGGCCAGGCTTGACCGCCGCGATGATCTCGATGCGCGAGGTGACGGCGGCCAGCGCCGCCGCCGTGGTCCAGGCGTCGAGCTGATCCATGGCGGGGCCCAGCGGGTTGCTGAAATGCTCGGCCACCAGCAACGTGTCGAAGCCGGCCGCCTCGGCGGTCAGCGCCGCTGTCTTGGCGTGGCCGAAGCTGGCGTCGAACTCGCCATCCTTGGCCGATGAAATCCAGTTGCCGTACACCGCCGGCCAGAAGCCAAGGCGCATGGCTAGGCCACCTTCACCAATTGCTTGCCGAAATTCTTGCCCTCAAGCATGCCGATGAAGGCGGCCGGCGCATTGGCCAAGCCCACCGCCACATCCTCGCGATGCTTCAGCTTGCCGGCCTTCAGCCAACCCGCCAGTTCCACGATCGCGGCGGGCCAGCGGTCGAGATAGTCGGAAACGATGAAACCCTTCATCTCGGCCCGGTTCACCAGAAGGCTGGACAGGTTTTTCACACCATATGATTCGGTCAGGTTGTACTGGCTGATCATCCCGCACAGGGGAATTCGCGCGCCCCTGTTGATGCGGCGCAATACCGTATCGAGCATCTGACCGCCGACATTCTCAAAGTACACATCGACGCCGCCGGGCGCGGCCTCGCGCAATTGCGCGTAAAGGTCGCCCGCCTTGTAGTCGATGCAGGCGTCGAAACCGAGTTCGTTCACCGCATAGGCGCACTTCTCGGCGCCGCCGGCGATGCCCACGGCGCGGCAGTCCTTGATCCTGGCGATCTGGCCGACCACGGCGCCAACGGCACCTGCGGCAGCCGATACCACAACCGTTTCGCCCGGCGACGGGCGGCCGAGCTCCAGCAGGCCGATATGGGCGGTGACGCCCGGCATACCGAGAACGCTGAGGTAGAGCGGTAGCGGGGCCTGTTTCGCATCGACGATGTGCAGGCCCTTGCCGTTGGAAACTGCATAGCTCTGCCATCCCTGGTTACCCACGACGTGGACGCCGACGGGAAATTTCGGATTGTGGCTCTCCACCACCTCGCCCACCGTCCCGCCGGGCATGACACTGCCCGGTGCTGCGGCGGTGATGTAGCTTTTGCCGGGATTCATCACCCCACGCATATACGGGTCCAGCGACAGGTAGAGGACCCGGATCAGCACCTCGCCATCGCCCGGCTTGGGCATCGGCGCCTCGACCAGCTTGAAGTCGCCCGGCTTCACCCACCCGTCGGGATGCGCGGCCATCTGGATCTGTGAATTCACGTGTTTCTCCTGTGGCCGGGAACGGAACAGCCCCCGATACGTTCTGTTCGCACTCTAACCCGAGGAGCGCTCTCCATGTCCGTCAAAATCACCCATATCCTAGCCTGCGCCGCCGCGCTCTCGATCGGCGCGATTTCCGCCCATGCGCAAATGGCCGGCACCAAGCCAATGACCCGGTCGTCCGGCATGAAAACTTCGATGGCGGCCAGCACCGACGTGATGGCGCTGCAGGAAGCCCTGAACAAGAACGGCGCCTCGCTGACCGCCGATGGCAAGTTCGGCCCCAAAACCCGCGCCGCGCTGGTCAAGTACCAGACCGCGAACATGCTGACACCGAACGGCCGGCCCGACATGGCCACCCGATCCAAGCTTGGCATCACCACCACCGCTTATCGTGACGACGGCCGGATGATGACCGGCACATCGACCTCCTCGATGGGCACTTCCACGACGGGCACTTCCACGACGGGCACGACCACGCGCACCGCGCCGCTGGGCCCGATGGGAACCACCGCCGGCCGCAGCGGCCCCTTGCCGGGCGCGACCTCCGGCACCACCACGCGTAGCCCGCTGTCCAACTCGGCCCTGCCTCCGGCCGCCGCCTCCAGCGGAACCATGGGTACCGCGCCGGCGCAGGCCGGGCCGGCGCCCGGCACCCGCCAGCCATTGTCGAACTCGGCCCAGCCCGGCGCGAACATGTCGGGTTCAGGTTCGGCTACGGCATCGCCCAGCACCGGGACGAGCACGATGGCCCCCGGCTCGCGCCAGCCGCTGTCGAATTCGGCGACGCCGAAGACCAACTAACCCCCGACGCTTGGGTACCGGAACGGCGCGGTGGCAACACCGCGCCGTATTCCTTTGCGCAGCCGTGGCTTGACCGCGCTGCCCGGTCCTGAAATCCTCCGCGCCGCTGAGGGGGAAACGGACTGGAGGAAAGCATGCGGATCGTCGCCCGTCTGGCCGTGGCATTCATGGTTCTGGCAGGTATTGGGGCGGCGCCAGCATTGGCCGCTGATCCGCCAGCCAAACCCGCAGCCAGAATCCCCGCTGCCAAGATCAACGTGCAACAAAAGCCGGCGACCAAAAAGTCCGACGCCCGCAAGCCAGCCGCCCCGGCCAAGAAGCCAATGAGCGCGGAAAAGGCCGAGTCCAAGCGCAATCCCAACGCGCCGCTGAACGCCACCAAGATCGTGCGGCCCGGACGGGTGCCGCCGGCCTCAGCGCCGCAATAGCGCCACCACGGCAATCAGCACGGTCGCCGTAACAGCGCCGAAGGCGGCGCCAAAGCCGCTGACCGCGACGATCCAGCCAACCGCCAGCGGCGCGGCGATAACGCCGAATATGCTGGCCATCATCGCCACCGCGCTCGCTCGCCCGGCCTCGGCCGGCGGCACCAGGCGGGCGACTTCGGCCATGAACACGCCGTTCCACGCGTTGCCGGTCAGGCCGAAAATGGCGACGACGATGAACAGCGGCCAGGTCGGCCAGGCCGGCGAATAGATCGCGACCGCCGTGCCGGTCGCCAGCATGCAGAAGCCGACTGCGATCAGGATGCCGCGCGGGCTGGTGAAGCGATCGGCCAGCCAGCCCAGTCCCAAGCGGCCGGCCAGCCCGCAAATCTGCATGACCGCGATCATCGCCCCGGCCATGACCAGCGACAGGTGCAGTTCGGTCACCAGCCGCACTACGAGAAAGGTGTGCATCGAGAATTGCAGCGCGTTGTAGGGCGCGTTGGCGATCAGCAGCGGACGCATCGCCGGGATGGCCCAGCAGAAGCGCCAGCCCGCCACCATGTCCTGCAATGCATTGCCCTGCATCGGTGGCGGCCGCAGCGCCGGCGGCGGGTCGTAGCGGCGGCGGATCGGCTCCAGCGCCAGCACCAGGGCGAAGCACAGGGCCGCTACCAGGGCCAGCACGCCGCGCCAGCCAAGCAATGGCAGTAAGGCCGGAATGGCGAAGCCGGCGATGAAGCCGCCGATCGGCACGCCGATCTGCTTGACCGAGAAGATGAATCCGCGCCGCGCCGGCGGCGCCACGCGGATCAGCAGCGCCGAACTGGCCGGCGATTCCGTGGCCGCGCCAAAGCCGAGGAACACGCTGCCGATGGCGAAGGCCCAGAGCGCGCCGAACTCGCCCATCAGCAGGCCGGCGCCGAAGCAGCAGGTACAGAATTGCGAGACACGCACCGCGCCGAAGCGGTTGATCGCTGGTCCGGTCAGGAAGGTGGCGAGAAAACCGGCGGTCCAGATCACCGCGCCGTAGAAGCCCAGGATTTCGGGGCCGTAGCCGACCACCGGGACCAGCACCGGGCCCAGGATGGGGATGGTCATCAGGCCCCAGGCAAAGGCGACATGCACTGCCATCATGGCCATGGTGGGTGGCCAGTAGGCGGCGGCTTTGGGCGGTGGCGTGGCGGGCGGTGCATCCATGTCGAGCCAGACCACCATAACCCGTTGCCCGTCTTGCGCAATCGACGGCATTGCCGCGTGTCGTTCGAGGGCTTAAACACTGCGCCATGACCGTCGCCGCCGACCGATTGCGGATTGCGCTCGCGCAAATCAACCCGACCGTCGGCGCCATCGCCGCGAACGCCGCCCTTGTGCGCGCGGCCCGGGCCGAGGCGGCGCGGGGCGGGGCCGATATCGTCCTGTTCCCCGAACTGGTTACGACCGGCTATCCGCCCGAGGACTTGGTGCTGCGCCCGGCGCTGCAAAAGGCGGTGGCCGACTTCGTGCACGAACTCGCTGCCGAGACCGCCGATGGCGGCCCGGCCCTGCTGCTGACCACGCCGTGGCGCCAGGATGGCCTGCTCTACAATGCCGTGCTGCTGCTGGACGGCGGCAAGATCGCCGCGATGCGTTTCAAGCACGACCTGCCGAACTATGGCGTGTTCGACGAAAAGCGCGTGTTCGCCGCCGGCCCGCTGCCGGGGCCCATCGCGTTTCGCGGCGTGCGCCTGGGCGTGCTGATCTGCGAGGACATGTGGATGCCCGAGGTGGCGGAATGCCTGGGCGAGACCGGCGCGGAAATCCTGCTAGTGCCGAACGGTTCGCCGTTCGAGGCGGACAAGCTGGAAATGCGCGTCAACCTGGCGGTCGAGCGCGTGGTCGAGACCGGTCTGCCGCTGGTCTACCTGAACCAGGTCGGCGGCCAGGATGAACTTGTGTTCGACGGCGGGTCCTTCGTGCTGAACGACGACCGCCGGCTGGCGGTGCGCTTGCCCGACTTCACCTCGGCCGTGGTCGTCACCGACTGGCGGCGCGACGGCGTGCGCTGGATCTGCCAGCCCGTCGCCCCGCCACCCGCCCAGCCGCGACTGGAAGCGATCTATGGCGCCATGATGCTGGGCCTGCGCGACTATGTGAACAAGAACCGCTTTCCCGGCGTGGTGCTCGGCCTGTCCGGCGGCATCGACAGCGCGATCAGCGCCGCCGTGGCGGTCGATGCGCTGGGGGCCGACCGCGTGCGCTGCGTGATGATGCCGTCGAAGTACACCGGCGACGAAAGCCTGTCGGACGCGGCGGAATGCGCGCGCCTTCTGGGCGTGCAGCTCGACACCATCGCCATCGAGCCGGCGGTGCAGGCCTTTGGGCAAATGCTGGCGCCGTCGTTCAATGGTCGCGCGCCCGACATCACCGAGGAGAACCTGCAAAGCCGCGTGCGTGGCGTGACACTCATGGCGCTGTCCAACAAGTTTGGCCACATGGTGCTGACGACCGGCAACAAGTCGGAAATGAGCACCGGCTACGCCACGCTCTATGGCGATATGTGCGGCGGCTACTCCGTGCTGAAGGATGTCTACAAGACCACGGTCTTCGAGCTCAGCCGATGGCGCAACCAGCAGAAGCCGCAGGGCGCGCTCGGCCCCGCCGGCCGGGTCATGCCGGAAAACGTGATCGTGAAGCCGCCGACCGCCGAACTGCGCCCGAACCAGAAGGACCAGGACAGCCTGCCGCCCTACGACCAGCTCGATGCGATTCTCGAAGGGCTCGTGGAGCAGGAATTGTCGGTCGATGAGATCGTCGCCACCGGCCAGCCGCGCGACATTGTGAAGCGCGTGCAGCACCTGCTGCTGGTCGCCGAGTACAAGCGCCGCCAGGCCCCGCCGGGCGTTAAGATCACCCGCCGCAATTTCGGCCGTGACCGCCGCTATCCCATCACCAACGGGTTCCGGGACCCGTCGTGATTCATTCAGTATCTACGTCCCCCGGCTTGACCGGGGGCCCATGGGTCCGTTTTGCCGCTGGCATGGGTCCCCCGCTTTCGCGGGGGACGTAGGAAGGATGCCAGCATGAAAGTCCATGTCCGCTTCGCGCCAAGCCCCACGGGGCTGCTGCATCTTGGCAATGCGCGCACCGCGCTGGTGAACTGGCTGTTTG
>Ga0163144_10031750_pt1 | contig 10055 bp, 11 predicted proteins | sample OliLak19BULKMAT1_FD_123175 | JGI IMG/M metagenome (GOLD analysis project Ga0163144, IMG submission 123175) | Freshwater microbial mat bacterial communities from Lake Vanda, McMurdo Dry Valleys, Antarctica - Oligotrophic Lake LV.19.BULKMAT1 | ecosystem: Environmental > Aquatic > Freshwater >...
AGAGTAAAAGATAGCACTAGTCAAGCCCCTCATTTTAAGCCACTCTAAACTAGATTTGGACCCACACTTGTAACGTTTTGATTTTTGGCAACTGACGTGGATCAATTTGTCAGGTTGCCTCTAGCTAGCTAGCTAGCACGCTCAGCGGCCTGTCATGATCACAGTCAAGTTCCGCCAAGTCCTGCGCTACGACGTGCTGAAGAAATGCCACCGTGTTGTGTGGTTGGGTTTTCTTACTACCAGTGTTACTGCCCGGTTGGGCCAATGAATCTACCGCTCAATTGCCATTCAACTGTCAGCAGGGTGCACCTGCAGCGCAACCCTTGAACAATCACATTCTTGACATTCCTCTTCATCCGACAATGGAAGAAAGGCCTTCACTGGACACAACACGTTTGTGTTGCAAGCAAATTGCAAACTTTGTTGGGGCTTTATTGGGCGTTTGTGTTCAGCCACAGAACAGGCAGTTAATCAGTCCGTTGCGGTCATGAATTGCTAGTAACAGACTTTTGGTGGAGCAAACACTGAAGTTGTCTTGCGATCAAATGTTCATAGAAAAGATGACAAATGAACCATGGACTCTTGACCTCAACTTGAATGGCAAGAGATCACAACATCGATGCTTCTTCTTCAAGAGACTGTCTGGTTGTTGGATTTTGTCAGCAGACCAGACAGGCAAGCTTAGGGAACCATTCCATCCATTTTGTTACCCAGTTAAATGACAATCACATTGGAATGCAAAACTGTGTGTTCATTGCGGGCGCAAATCATCCATCTTGCTAACCTGTCCTTGCTGTCCAAGCCAGTTCCTGAGCCTTGGTTCACTGTCTGATTTGGCTGGTCTTGACATCGGGTTTGACATCCGTGAGCACTCAATGATGTCACGCCGGTCTGGTGGTGATGTTTGCATCAGGGGAGAGTATCAGCAGACCACATCTGTGGTCTGCATCACTCCGCAGCACAGTTGTCACAGTCACATCACGATTGTGGATGACAAGGTGACAGCTCAACTTGGCCCCTTCTGGGACACTCAAGGTGGAAGGGATTGCTTTTTGATGCTTCATGCTTTGCGCAGTGTGTTTCGATTAGTCGTTGTTGTCATTTCACATTGCCCTTCAATTCAACCATGTCCAAACCAGATTTGCTGTCTGACAGGATGTGAGCCTCAACTAGGTCACAATTGATCACTTTGCATGAGTGAGTCCAGGTTAGACACCAGTGCATCATCAAAACTGCTCAACTGGATTCAATTTCACTGACAGTTCAAAACGATCTCAAGTGGCACAAATGAAATCAACTGTTTGTTTCATTTTGTTTCATTTCTCATCAATTGTTCATCTCATGAATGGGATTGAACAAGTTGTTACGTCGATTGAGTGAGAATTTTCAAGAAGTCAAGAGGACCAGGGCAACGCGACTGGGTGCATGAAATCAACGAAGGCATCAACAGGACAAGGTGCGACTGGGTGCAAAGATGGCAGTGCCCTCGAAGGTAACAAGGCGCAAGGAAGACCCGGCCAGTGCATGGTCAAGGTGGCGCTGGCGGTAGTCAGGGCGGAGGATCATCTACGGGCAAGAGAAGAAGATGCTAGTAAAGCAATTCACCGGCAACAGTGTCTCAACAGGGACGGAACAACGATTTGACCTCAAAATTCTCCCTATCGAAAATCAACTTGGATGAGACAGATGGCTCACTGGATAACACAAATTTTGGGTAACGAGGTGGTTGCAAACCGGTTGGTAATCTATGCTCCTGGTGTTGGTGCAGCCAACGTCATCTAATAGACCAACCATCGTTGTCCCAACGAATCGAAAATGCATTGGGACAAGCGATGGACTTGACCCCAAAACCTTGGACGCTCCCGTTTTCACCGCTAGCAACGACGTCTTTGCCCCCTTCGAAGAATCAAGTACAGCGAGCGACAGAAAGTTGCCCGTCGCTTCGCAATCACCGCAGGGTTTTAAAATAGGTTTGGTATGCAATAGTGAAAGACTAAATAACCTGATGCGTATCTAATATTGTAGTAGCAAAAGTTTCACTACGTGGAGCTCGTTCGTCATGGAAAAAGTCCTTCTCGAACCAAGGTCTAACAATGGTCGGACTTATTTGTGTGTTATCGTGTAATATGTAGTGTAGATGCGCCGTCACGTCGTCTGGAGACCTTGACGGAATAGGAACGCCAAAAGTGCCAGTACGACGTAGTGCACCACTAGTTGCGGAGCCCGCGGTATTCCGAGTCAAGGCCATTGCCCTCGTCTTTAAAAATATGCTCCCGGTCGTCCTCGAGATCGCGTTCTCCTTCGACGTCATCTTCCGAATGATCCTTGTCGTCCCCGAAATCATGAACCTCGTCGACGTCACGTTCTAAATCGTTCAACGACATGATTGCTGGTGTAAAACCGTAATCTGCCGAAGGAGGGAACGGATAAGCAAGCGGCGATTCAAAATTGGCTAGCGCGTTTCGAAGCCCAGCAAGGTGCGTCTCGTTGAAGCTCGCATCAAGGATGACTTCTGGACGAGAATTGCGAAGACTAGACACATGGGTCCTGTTGGAGTTTGAACCAGAGGTCAATTCGCGGCGAGCTCTCTTTCCATTTTCCGCGGCTTTCAAAATTTCAAAAACTGGATCGAAAACCCAAGAAAATTCGGCAGTGCCATGAAGGAATACAGAGGTGCCTGAGCTTGCCAATTGCGAAAGGATTTTGTCCGTGGCCTTTCCGAGAGATCCCCTAAAGGCATCTTTAGCTTGTTGTTTGGAGAGCTTCGTAAGCTTCTTCAATTTTTCCTTGGTTGCTTTCAGACCACCTGATTTGGCATGAACTTCTTTGATAGTTTTGATAGTATCAACAAGGAGCTTAAATGGCTTGACACCTCCTTTGATATTGCAATTAATAAACCGAAGTGGCTCAGTCGGGATGTCGGCAAGCCGGACTTGGAAATTGCACATCGGTATTAAGGCAAAATTCCAATCGCGGTCGGCAACCCCCGCGCCCACTCCGACTCGAAAGGCTTTGTTTACTGTCTCACGTGCAAAAGAAGTATCAGTCTTTTCACCCAAACCAGCCGCTTGTGTTTCAACCCCAACATTCTTTTTCTTACAAAGGATGTAGTTTGCTTCAAACGGCTGCTTGGTTTTGTCAACTCCCCATCCAGGATCAGATCCAATTTCTCTGTGTGTGATGCAGACTCTGTGAGAACTAGTACCTACTTGAGCCCACCCATTGTTGTAGTCTCCAATTGGAGCCCACTGATCTCCTTTCATTTCACCAAACACAGGTTTGCGAGCAGAGTTTGCTCCATTAAGGCCTTCAATGCAGTAGTCCTTGAGGCTTCCAAGCTTGTGTCCATTGAACTCACAAAAATCCTTAGCATCTTGCCAATTCCTTACACCACTTGTAGCATCTGGACCATACAGCACAACATCGCTTTTGCAGAGGATATAGTTTGCTTCATAAGACTGCTTGGTCTCGTCAAGCCCCCAGCTGGGATTAGATCCGAGATCCTTATGTTGGATGCAGACTTTGTGAACACTGGTGCCAACTTGAACCCACCCATTGTTGTAGTCTCCAATGGGGGCCCACTGGTCTCCCTTCATTTTATGAAAGTTGGGTTGGCTGCTCTCACTGCAGTAATCCTTCAGGCTTGCAAGTTCATAGCCTTTTGATTTACAAAAGTTGCTAGCTTCCTTCCAATTCTTGATCGCTTTCGTGGCCTCTGGACCAAACAAAGGGGTCGGAACCGAGCTTTTGGAGTTTGTGATGGCATGCTTAACAATGTCGGTCGATATCCAATCAAATGGGAGCATTAAGTTGTACAGGGCATCAGGTATAGAAACAATTTGCGACCATAAGAATCTGTCGACTGTGCTGGTGTCTGTTTTTAGGTCATGAGTAATAATCGAAGTTATCTTGCCATTTTCATACGCTTTCACTTCTTGTTGAATCTTGTTGTGCTTCTTGAACCAGTACTGGATACATTTCTCTGCTTGTGTCAGGATCGCGTTGTCAGCCAACCGCTGCTTCGGCGTGTATACAATTTTCACTTTATCTTTCAAGTCATCCATGTAAGCAATGCGGCAGATCTTGTCTGGTGGGCTTTCTTTTGCTAAGGCCTCAGCCTTCTTGATGTGATCACAGGCATCCTTCAGATGAGTCTTGTCTTGATTCTCGGTGCAGTAAGCAAGCCCTTTATGGGAGAAATCCTCCAACTCAGTTGCAATGCGGATGGACTCCCACAAAAGTGCAGCTACACCAACATTTGTGCCAGTTGTGGCCTCCACTCTGGCGCCAGCTTTAACACCCAGAGTGTCAGTGCCATCTGGCCTATGGAGCCATCCAAGCTCTACAAAAACATTTGACTTGATGTGAAGATTGAAGCCAACTGGTTGAAGTTTCTTTATGGAAAAGACAAGTTTTAAAAAAGGAAGACTATGAGGATGTCAAGATGCATCGTAATCTCTGGCACGTAACAATCACCAGACACTCACCGTATCAATCTATCCAAGAAAGTGGCACGGGGAAATTAGAAGCAAAGCATATGTCAGTAGGACTTGAAGACAAGTAGAAAAGGAAACAGATTGGAATTCTCACCTTCGACTCCAAAAAGTCCCCCACTTTACTGGAACCTTTCATTTTCCCTTTGATTGCGTCCCAGATGCCGTTACTTAGATTGATGGGAGAAGCAAACAATCTTAGGTCGAAGTCTGACTGCACTATCTGGAATCTATTAATAAAGCTCGAGGAAAGGGCAGGGAGTGGATCAATGCCTATTCCAAAAATGGGGACAAAGAACTCATCACCCTGCATGTGCTGCTTGGCAGTTTTCAGTCTCCTTCCATCCCCCGAAACAAGCTTTTTGACTTCCGCTATCACAGGGTCAAATGCTTTTGCCATCTTTTGGAAGGTGTCTGTAACACCGGACAAATCAAGGCCTGCAATAACCAAAAAGTGTCAGCTACATGGCAGTTGTGCCGTACTGCATGGTGCTCGTCCTGATACCAAAACAAAGGCTACTTACTTTCACAGTAGGGAACATCAAAGTCACAGATCTCTCCTGGCAAGCCTACTCCAGCTGTGTTGACCACATTGGTTAATGGAACAGTTATGGCACCCCATTTGCTGCATCTCAGGCCTGTCAGCATCTCAGCAAACATGTCCTTGACGTCACGAATGGCGTCAAATAAATCTGCCAGAGGTTGGACTATATCTGTGATTTCTTTCAGCCCAAGGTTGGACATCAGGCACTTTGCATCAGTTCCACAGCCTGCAAGCTTATTAGCGGGTGGTGGCAAGGCTCTCATTACATCATCTGATGTGCATTGACCGAGGAAGCGAGAAGAGTGAGAGGCTGCTACAATGCTGCTGTCAATCTCAAGATACAGACAGTTGCAAGCTTACTGAAGGCCTTCGATGGAATATTTGTAAGTTGACTGAAGTCAGGAGCTTTTGGAAAGTTTACCCCAATGGACTCCAAAAGTTCAAAAGGGAACAAACCCCTGGAGAAATTTGGGAAGTCCTTTGGAAGATTGGGGAGCTCGATGCCCAAGTTGCGTTTCAGCCAGCCCTGGATCTCACTGTAGACAACATGGAGTATCTTTTTAACTTCATGTTCTATGGCATGGAGGATTTTCTTGACTGCAGTTATATCAAAAAGTTTAAGAGAGAGAAAACGGCAGTTAGGAGAAGAGCACACATTGACTATTGAAACATTCTGCACATCGGTTACACAACTCACCTATGGGGGTGTTCTTTATGTATGCAATGATCTTCTGAAATGGATCAAAAATGCCTGCAATGCTGACTTTCAATGTGCTGGGTGGATAGCAGAAGCCCAAGAATTCTGTGTGACCATGCTTGCATGTTTGGACACATTTTCCTAAGTGAGGTTTGAGGTGTGTGCCATGTTGTGCTTGGTGCTGGTATGCGTTGCAGTGCGTGGGCTGTGAGCTCCGAAGTCTCGAGTTCTTGATACAAACATTCTTCAAAAGACTTGTGGTAAACCCATGCGGACAAGGCTGCCAACAATGATCACCGAAGCTCTGGTAGCCGCCTCCGCACCGCTGATAACACAGTAACCCCTTCGTGTCATAACCAGAAGGGCAGTATACATGGACTTTATGAATACATTTGCCGAAGACCCAGACCCCCGAACATGACCAACTTGATGCCATTGTCCTAACATGAGTCTTATAGTAGGCTTTATTCCAGCAATTCCCAAGGAAGTGGTCACGCATTCCATCTCTGTAGAAACCCAAGCAATAATTTGCTATTTCGATTAGCAGGGTAACTTTAAAAGCTTGACGGGTGCAACCTTTTGCGTTGCAAAGCTTACCGGCATTTAGATCTCATCATTAAACTTTGAATTGAGAGAATGGTCTAGTAAAGGTGAGCGTCTTCATATTCAAATAAAATCAGCAAGACAACGATTACTTACGGGGCTGGTGGCAGTGGTGCCCTTTCCCAGCTTCCGCTCTCGTTCTCCCAGCAGAGGAGCCCAAGGGGGCCTCGGTGGTAGCCGGGGTTGCACGTCGAAGGCCTTGGAGATGGAAGAAATAAAATAAGATGGAATGACAAGGCAGAACAACAAGACAGCATTGGCAAACTTTGGCTTACCCGTAGTTTGTCATTGGGTAGGGAGGTTGAAACCAAGGAAGCTCAATTTCACGGTGTAGCAGTTCTTGGAGAGGCTCAAACGGCTTGAAAATCTCCTTGATGGGGTCCAGCACTGTTTTAAGTGAGTTGAACACATCTTCAATTGCTTTCCATGCTGTAGTTGCAAATGCGTCCAGCACAGGCTTCACAGCACTCATGAGCGTGTTTACGGCTGTCTTGACAATATTTGCGGCGGCCTTTTGGGATGATTATGAAGATTCAACATCGCGTGGAGGCTTGATGGTTCAGAAGGAGACCTGATACAGTACAAGATGACAAGAGCGCTGGACTTTTGATCCTGATAAACCAATGGAGATGCAATCACGTACCTCAATCCCCCCCAATATGTCCACTCCGCCCGCAAGATTCTTAGCTAGATTGCGCATGCATTGCGACTCTTGCACGTCCGCGACCAGCCCCGCTCCCATAGCAGTATACTGTACCAATCCAGAGTCAAACGATGCAATAACAAGCTCAACTTTGCCAACCGAGAGGTCCCAGAATGTTCCAATTGTCTTCATGAACAGTGTAGCCTTGGCGTCAATTGCCGTTAAAACTGGGACAATCTTGCCCATGACATCTGCGACACTGATAAATGGAGCACCGACCTTGGGAATTGCGGCTGCCGCCACCACTGCTTTTAAGCAAATGCGGGCAACATTTTCGGCGTGATCCAAAACTATCTGCGCAATTCGAGCCAACTCCATGATCTTCTTGAAAGGGACCAAGGCTTTCAGGAGCTTTGCTCCTCCAGCGGACAGTTTGTCTGCAATTGCTTCAAGATTGTCAGCAATCCATCGGCTATCTGTCGCAGGAGCTGGGGGAGTCTTCTGTCTTGGCTTATACACCGCCTTTCCAAGGCTGACCGTGGTTGCAGTACTGACACGAAGGTCGCGGTGTTGGCGGTGTACCTCACGGAGATGACCCTGTAACTCCTCGATATGATTCATAAAGCGGGCTTCAAACGCCTCCGTGTCGCGTAATAGAGCTTTCCTTGACAACCTTCTTCGGTGGAGATCTCTCTCAATCTTTTCAATTTCATCCCGAAATGAAAGTGTTCCAGGTTCTGGGACATAACGCAGGACTCGCCTCCCGTTCTCGTCAACGGACTCAACTTGGAAACTGGTGTCATTCTCATACTTGATATTGGCTTTTTTAATCTGTTTTTCCAGCTGCTTCTCAGGCTTTTTTAAAGTCTTGACAACCTCTTTGCGGCGTGATTTGTCCAAGGCAAGAACTGCTTCTTCCACCAGTTCGTCACTGAGACCAATTCGGTTAATCGCTTCCTCGAAATCAGCATGAGAGTTCCTAGCATCCACAAGGATCTTCTCCACCATCGTTGCAACTTCTTTCATTTCTTTCTTCTTCACCTTAAGTTCAGTTTTTTTGTACTTCTTCTGCAAAAATGCCTGGAGCTCTTTGTCGCCCTACGAAAGGTAAACAAGATGAATTGGATTGTCAACGTGGTGATTACAAGTAACGACAAATGGAGCACATTGTACGTGGACAAGAATGGGACAAAATACTTACTTCAATCAAGCCTTCAGCAACTTCTTCATCGATGCCGGTTTTCTCTTCGATTTCTGCAAACAGCTCCACCATAGTAGGTTCTTTCCCTTCTCTGCCAAGTTGCTGAAGCCTAGCATTGAGAAATTCTTTAATCTTTCTCAATCTTTCCATATCTTTGTCTTTGCAAATGCCTGGTATATCGCAGAAACTATGATTCGTCGATTCTGTCAGGGCATCGTTCACGGCGGCAAATGTGGAATTGTCATGCTAAAAGTACATTGCAAACGAGACAGGACGAAACGCACCACGGTGAGCTTTCAATGTGACACAAGCACACAACACTTCCGGGCCTTCTATTTTCACTTACAAACAATAATCTTTCCATCCAGTCGGTCTTGTTCAAATCTTCTTCGGTCGCATTAATCATAAGCTTCTCAAGCCCCTTAATAAGGGCAGCTTCCGGACTGATTGATCCTCCTGTTCCGTTCAGCTCGGTCTTGATTTCATCAACAAAAACCTCGGCAGCTTTCTGCGAGTCAGGTTCATGCCAATCCTCATCCTCTTGGCTCTCCTGTAATTCCTCTTCTTCTTTCGTATCTTCGTCTTCTTTCTTTTTCTCGTCTTCTTTCTTATGCTCGTCTTCTTCTTGCTCTTCCTCGAGTCCACCTTCCAACACGCGTTGATCTTCTTCGCCTTCGTATTCGCTTTCCATATATTCTATTTCTTCGCCATCATCATCTTCTTCGCTCGAATCTTCTTCGCTCGAGTCGTCTAGACTCCAGTTTTCGTCGGTCGAGTCTGCCTCAGTCGAATCTTCATCTTCATCATCGACTTCATAAGCATCTCCAAACTCATATTCCTTTTCGTCTTCAAGATCTTTCACTCCATCCTCCAAGTCCGCAGAAGTCAGAGCTCGGAACAAAGGAGTGTGAGGGTCATCGTAAAGCGGGTGATCAAGATGATCATCAAATAGGGCAGCGCCCTTTTCTTCTTGAGCATCCACATGAACGATGGGATTAATCGCAACGAAAGTTACGACATAGGAAACGGCCACAACACTAAAGGCGACGGGGTAATATATCTTCATTGTAAAGATTTGGTAGTCAAAGTTTCATGCATAGGTTTCGGTCAACTCATACATAAAATTATGAGAATAATGTTGAGGGGGGGAGAGAGATAATTCCCCATCGCTACGTTTCGTGAGGCGATCCATCATAGATTCATCCTTCGAGTATAGTAGTTCCAACTGTTGCATGGGCTGGGAAAGTTGGAAGGACTTTGTGTGTTGACAGCCTCATCACTGGCAACTTGTTGATCACGCCATCACTAGAGGTAAGAACAATCTTCGTGCTCGTTAATATGGTAAATAACTTGACTGTTGCTTGTAGATGTAGTATATACTCGGATCTCTATTTTATTTGGGTTGTCTTAATTCTTTAAGGAAGGCCCTATTAACTAGCTTTTTTAAATGAGCTTTTTGATTTTCTATTGGGCAGGTCATTAATTTTATGTGGAAGATACCTCGATCCAGCCATCAACGATTCATGGATTCATTTTTTGATTTCCTCAGTAAAACTTGAAGCCACCATGCACCCGGGGTGTGTGATTGAGCTTGTGTCATACCTGCAGTGCTATCTAGCTAGACTACTACTAGTAGTAATTTTACACCAGGTCCAACTTGTTGGCCAGTGTCTCTCACATGCTTCAATTGTGTGTGTGTGTGTCTGTGTGTCTGTCTGTCTGTCTGTCGCAAAAATATGGGTTCGGCGATGGTAAGGTTAGGGTCATTGACAGCTGTAGAGCACCTTGTAGCCAGTCCTGCTACAGCTATTTAATTAGCTCTGTCCAGTAGCCCCTACTAAGTCTTCCTCAACGAGCACCTGCTCACGGACCTG
>Ga0163144_10031751_pt1 | contig 10054 bp, 9 predicted proteins | sample OliLak19BULKMAT1_FD_123175 | JGI IMG/M metagenome (GOLD analysis project Ga0163144, IMG submission 123175) | Freshwater microbial mat bacterial communities from Lake Vanda, McMurdo Dry Valleys, Antarctica - Oligotrophic Lake LV.19.BULKMAT1 | ecosystem: Environmental > Aquatic > Freshwater > Lake...
AAGAACAACAGGTTGGTCTTCACGCCGGCGCCGGCCGACGAGAAGACACCCGGCGGCAGCGAGACGATGCACCACAGGTCGCAGTCGTCCAGGAGCTTCCGTGTCGTCTGGACGAAGGCGGTCTCGTGGTTGCGGAACAGGACACCTTCGTCGATGACCATCCCGCAGCGCCCGCCAGGCGCCAGCGACGCGATCACGTGCTGGAGGAAGAGGACCTGTGTCGCGCCGGTCTTGTACGCGAAGTTGGTCTGGGCCTCCTTGCCCTCCTTGCCACCGAACGGCGGGTTCATGAGCACGACATCGAACAGATCCGGCGCCCCGGCGAACAGGCCGCCGTACGTCTCTTGCCCCGTCAGCGTGTTGCCGTGCCAGATGTGCGGATGGTCGATGCCGTGCAGGACCAGGTTCGCGAGGGCGATCGGATACACGAGGTCCGCCTTCTCCCGGCCGAAGAAGGTGTCCTCCCTGAGCGTCCGGAGCTGCTCGGCGGTCGCGCCCGGGCCGAGCGCCTCGCGCATCCACTCGAACGCCTGGGCGAGGAAGCCGCCGGTGCCGCAGCCCGGGTCGTACACGGTGTCGCCGAGCTTCGGATCCACGGCCCGAACGACCGCCCGGATGACTTCGCGAGGCGTAAAGAACTGGCCGCCATCGTTGTTCTTCTCGCCCATCTTCTGGAGCAGGCCTTCGTACGCCTGGCTCAAGGTGAAGAGATGGGTCTGGTCCACGGACTCCAGGCGGATGTCGTGGACGCGATCCAGGATGTCCAGCAGGTTCCGCTCCGTATCGACATCGACCTTGTCGACCGCCGACACGACCTCGCTGATGACCTTCTGACGAGCCGACGCTGAGGGCCGATCGCGGAGGCCCTGGAGGTACGGCAGCAGCTGGCCGTTGACGAACGGCAGGAACGCGCCCATCGCACCCTCGCTCAGCTCGACCCGCTTCAACCCACCGGGTGCAGCCCAATCCCGCCATCGATATGGCGCTTCCAGCGACGCTGCGAACTCCACGCCGAGGGCCTCCGCCTCCTCGGCCTCCAGCGCCTCGCGTTCATCCAGGATGCGCAGGAACAAGATCCATGACAGTTCCGGTACGTACTGGAGGGCGCCCGCGTAGTTGGCGCGCCGCATCACGTCCGCGATCTGCTTGATGGCCGCGTTCACGGAGGAGGGCGTGGTGAGTCGGCGGGGAGGGGGAGCAGTCACAGCGCGAGGGTACGACAGGTGAGCGCCAGCAAAGTGCGCGTCCGTACCATGGCGCCCCCGCCAGTGATCGACCGTGTTGGTACGGGTGCGGCGTGGAGGTCTTCGAGCACGGAGGTCTGTCGTTCGAGTGGGATCGCCGGAAGGCGGCCGCCAATCTCATCAAGCATGGCGTCAGCTTTCGTGATGCGGCCACGACATTCAGCGACGACCGTGCTGCCATCGCGCTGGACGTGGAGCACTCCGAGGCGGAGGAGCGATGGCGGCACATCGCCATCTCGACCCGTGGCGACCTCGTGGTCACGGGGTACACTCATCGCGCACCGCGCATCCGAATCATCTTCGCAAGGCCCGCGACTCGGCGGGAACGACATGCGTACTTCAGAGATCAAGGTCGTCGACGACGAACTCCGTGAGTTCGACTTCAGTCGTTCGCTCCCCAGTCCGTTCCGTGCCTTGGCCCGACGGGGCATGCGCTTCGACATCGTGACGGACGGGGCAGACCTCCCCGTGTATCACGTTCGCGCTGAACCGCGCGGGCGCTCGTGGTGGATCGAGATCGGCGAGATCGAAGGATCAGGCCGCGCCGTCCCTTGGTCGACCATCGAATTGGTGGCTCGCCAGGTCATCGCCCGATCTCGAGGCATCGACCCGTCCGCCTTCGATTTGGTGATCGACGTGGCCCCAGCGACCGACACGACGACGCCGATAAGCGTCAGTGAATGACCGATTCGGTATCGTGAGCGCCTTCGCAGCGAGGCCAGTCCATGGTCTCAGTTGCGCTCGATGTGGTGGATGCCGCCAGCAACTCAACACGGACGCCCGAAGGAAGCTGCGAGCCCTGCACCTCACACGGTCGCAACTGACTCATCGTCATTGGCCAGCGAGCGGCCAATCGATACAGGGCGCTAGTTGCTGATCCTTGCGGTCCGCGATCTCTTCGATCGAGCGGCACCAGACCTGAAGATTGCGCCGTCACCGCGGTCGAAGGGGGTGCGTGACGTTCGCTGCCTGTGGATTCGATCGGCACCCGTCGGACGGCGGTATGTCCCGAACGTCGCGTCAATTGGGACCCCCCGCCAGGGATCCAGGAACGAGGTCGTCGAACGCTCGACGAAGTAGGGCCGACGGGAGCGCCTCGATCGCCCCGTGCTCGGCGTCGATCGCAGTGGCCATCGCGTCGACCTGCGCTAGGCGTTCGCGAAGCACAGCCGCAATCCGTCGCTGTTCCGGGAGAGGGGGCATCGACACGCTGATCTGGCCGGCAATTTCGCGATTGAGCTTTCCTCGCGTTGACCCTGAGGTCAGAGCCCCGATGTCGGGGCGGATCGCCAGGGCGTGCAGGAGGTAGTCGATGTCCACGTGGGGTAGCGGTCGGAGAACGTGAGCGTGATTGTTGACCCAGGATCGACCGTCGATCCGATACGCGATCGGCCGAGTGGACGAGCCAAAGGCGCCACCGTCTTCCGCGAGCAAGATAAGGGGTTCGTCGAACCGGTAGTCGTCGATCCATCCTGCTTGCCCGTTGGCGCCGTAGTACGGATACAGCTCCGACATCGGTTTGCCGCGGGTCCGGCGAATTCGCTCCGATTGGTTAACGGGCTCTCGCAGGTGATCCAGAAACTCGACGCACTCTGACAGCGGGACCACCGCAAATCCAGCCATGGCGGGCAGTGGGATGAGGTTTCGGACAGCAGTTACCCGAAGTTGTACAGTCCGCTGCAATTGTTCGGAGGCCGCCACGCGCGAAGCAGCAACGGCGTCGAACTGACGGCAGAGCTTGGCACTCGTCCGTTGCTGGTCGGCAACCTTGGGCAAATCAATGCGGTACGACAGGAGCTCGTCACGATTCAGCTTGGGCATGCGGGCCCGAGCTGACGTTCGAGCGGCATACGAAGTGAACTGCTCGGACACGAGGAGCCACGCGAGCCACTGCGGATCCACCCGGTTCGTGTCGGGGCGCAACGGATACAGGTCGGCCGAGCAGAGCCCTGGCACATCTGCGACGACAACCTTGCGGAGGTACGGCCGTAGCTTGCTGTATACGACATCTCCCACCGCCACTTCGTACTTCGGGCTGATCGCCCGTTCGCTTGCTGCCGTTCTGCGGTAGAGCAGGCGGGTGGTGCCGGACTCGATGTTCTCACCGTTTATCAGGGGGAGCGAGGCGTGCTGCGGAAGGCGGGGATCTACCTGTCGCGCAACAATCGACACGACATCGCCCAAGCTCACCGTAGTCACGCCGAGAACAAGCGCTCTTTGGTCGCGCGAAGGATGTCGGCCGGGGTACCGAGGAGCTTGAGCGCGGCGAGGCCGCCGGCCTTCACGACGTCCGGGGTCTGGAGGACGCCGCGATCCTCCAGCTCGTCCGTGCCGCCGCGGGCGAACTGGCGGGCCAGGGCACGGAGCGTCGAGGCGGTTGTCGGGGGCAGATCGGCCAGCCAGTCGCCGTGCTTGTAGTCGAAGGCAGCGGCTCGCGCGACGCGCGTCTTGGGCTCGAGACAGTAGCCGAGCTCCGCCAGTATGTCGCACAGGTCGAATCCGGCCATCTCCTCCACGGCACGGACGACCGGCGCGGAACGACCAGCGTCCGGTAGGGCTCCCAGCAGCGCGCGCCGCTCCGTCGGCGCGATCCAGGCCGCTCGGAAGGCATCCAGCGTCGGTGCCCGACCCACGAGGGACTCGGCGATGCGTTCCTTGTACTCCTCCAGGGTCACGGGTTTGGCGACGCCGTCCACCGTGGTGAGGATCGCGATGCCGGCATCACCAAGGCGGACATCGATGCCCTGGACCTGGATGGTGCGCTCGGCCGGCGACGGCGGCCCGACCTCGGTCGGCTCATCACGCTCGACCGTTGCGCGCGTTCGAAACGCTTCACCGAACAGGCGCGTCGCCGCGGTGTAGTCATACACGCGGAACATGAGCTTGCCGGTGGCGGGATCCAGGCGCGTCCCACGACCGATCATCTGGTAGAAGGCGATCGGCGATCGCACGTATTTGAAGAACACGATGTTGCGAACGGTGGGTACGTCCACGCCGGTCGTCAGCAGGTCCACGGTCGTGGCGATGAAGTGGCTGCGGGTCATGCCCTTGAGATCCTGGATGTAGTCGGCGCCGTGGCTCGCCGCCGTGCACTTGAAGGCGTAGGGCTCCGCGGGTCGCTTGCCGTTCGCGGCGCACCAGGCCGCGTATCGATTGTTCATGGCGATCGCGACGGCGTCCGCGTGCTGGTCGCGCGCGCAGAACACGATCGTCTTCTGCTCCGGGCCGCCTGTCGCGAGGAGCTGATCGAACAGGTCATCGGTCATCGCCTGGACGCGATCGGGCAGCAGCAGCCGACCTTCGAACGATGTCGCCTCGTAGTGGCCCTTGGCCTCCTGCGCGGTCACGAGCTCGCCCGTGTGCGCGTCCGCGAGGGTCGCGCTCCACAGGTCCTCCTGGCCCAGCCCGGTCTCGCGTTCGGCGAACGGGCTGCCTTCCAGGAAGATGTCGCGCCGGACGATCTCGCAGGCCGCGAGGTAGCCATCCTCGATGCCCTGGCCGATCTCGTACTGGTACACGGGCTCGCCGAAGTGCTTGACGTTGTCGGCGCTGATGGCCGCGTCCTGCTGCGCGTCGTGCGTGGCCGGATAGACGAGCTCGCGGGGCGTGGCCGTCAGGCCGATCTGGACGGCATTCGGGTTGCGCGTGAGCACGGCCGACCACTTGCCCCAGGCCGAGCGGTGGCACTCGTCGATGACGATATGGCTGAAGTAGTCGGGCGGGTAGTTGGCTTCGAGGAAGTTGGCGTCGGCGTCGGGCGAATCGATGTCGAGCGTCTGGTAGGTGGCGATCAGGACGCGTGCGTTGAGCTGGGCGTTCTGGCCGGACACCGCCGCCGCGTCCGCGCCGAACACGCCCTGGAATGCGGCGACGCCCTGGTTGCGAAGCTCCTCGCGATCGCAGATGAACAGGGCTCGCTTGAGCTGGCCGGCGTCGGCGATCCGGCGCAGCAGGTTGACCGCGATGAAGGTCTTGCCCGCGCCGGTGGCCAGGCTCAGCAGGGCTCGCGTTTCGCCACGGGCGAGCTTCTCGAAGACGGCCCGGATCGCGGCGTCCTGGTAGTAGCGTCGAGCGACCTCGCCGCCCTTGTATGGCGTCAGGAGCGGTTTGGCCGGAGGGGCCGTGAGGTCGAACCCGACGGCGTCCTCGTAGGCGGCGCGGAGCTCGTCCGGGGTGGGGAACTCCGCCATCGGGCGGGCGAGGGGCGTGGTCTTCGCGCTTCGCCGGTCGAAGAGGGTCCACAGGTGCCCATTGGTGGCGATGACGAACGGGACGTGGAGGCGCTTGGCCGCGAGCTGGTACGTCTTCGCTTGGTCCAGGCCGTAGGCCGGGTGCTTGCCCTCATCCTTGGCCTCCAGGATCGCCACGGCGACCGGCTGGGCGTCAGGCGCGACCTTGATCCGGAGCGTGTAGTCCGTGCGGCCGTGCGTCTGTCGGCGCGGCTTCCCGTCGACGATCTCGATCGTGCCGAGTGTCTCCTCGCGCCGGATCAGATCCTCCGTCCAGCCGCGGGCATGGATCGCCGGATCGATCAGCTGTGTCCGGGTCTCGGCTTCGTTGCGCGCCAAACGTTGCCCCTCGACTGGTTGGGCGGCGGACGATGCCGTCGCGCCCTGGTGGCGACGAATGATAGCGATGCTCGCCCGCGCCACGACCCTTGACACGTACTATGCGCGAAGCATGGGAGACAGCAGGGGGACCTGTGACTATCGCCGAACCTGCCCGCAGCCGTTCGCACCCGAGTCGATCACGAGGCGCGTCGCCCAGCGCACGCAGTTCGAGTTCGAGCGTGAGCGCGACACGGACGCCCTCGGCGGCGAGAACGGCTGAGTGCCGCCGATGACGCTGGAGCCACCTCCCATCCGCGTGCCCGGACCCGCTGCTCCGCCACTTCGCTGCGGCGACTGCGGTGAGCGAATCCCTTCCGATGCCCGCTTCTGCCCGAGTTGTGGCGCCGCCTACGGCATTGCTGCGGCGCGCCACGATGGGACGCGCGTGTCGGTCGGCGTAGGGAGCGGCTTTCGCTTCGGCCTCGGCTTCTTCGTCGCCGCAGCGCTGTTCGGCGTCATCTCGTTCCTTGTTTCGATCCTGGTCGCTGGCACGCTTGTGGGTGCACTGGTGGCCGGCTTCACGGGGGTTGCTTCGACCGGTGCGTCCACGTTCCAGGGTGCTGGCGATGCGCGCTCGCAGCCTCTCCGTCTGTCAGGTGACGTCGAGATCGCCTGGACGGCGAGCGACCCGGATGGCGGCGGCTGCCAGATCGATGCCGTGGCCGTCCGGGCCGGCCGCGAGATCGCCCGCGAGGCGCTCCTCGACCTTGCCGTCGCCACGCAGGAAGCCGGCACGTACGTGCTTCGCGGTCTCATCGAGGCCGACTACGTGATCCAGGTCGACTCCGATTGCGCGTGGACCTTCCGAGTTGCGAGATAACGCGCGGCCGACGGGAGTCGGGTCAAACGCAGGATGTGCGTCATGTAGGCTGCGCCGCAGAGACGCACGGCGCGAATGGGGAGGGACATGTCACCAGCGAAGTCGACGCCGCAGCCTGAGGAAGCGTGGCATCCCGCGCGCCTGATCCCAACGACCGGGATCGGTGGCGCCCAGGAGCAGGAAGAGAGAGCCACCTCGTCCCTGCTCGCGGTCATGCATGCCGTGCCAGAGTTCGGGCGCGCGCTCCTCGTACTCGCTGGGGCTCCAGCGGGGCGGATCCGGACCTTCACCGAGGTCTACATCAAGGACCTCGACAACGACACGACCAGCATCCCAGACGGCGCAATCCTCGTGGAGAAGGGCCAGACCCGATGGTGCGCGCTCGTCGAAGTCAAGACCGGCGGCTATCCGCTGGGCAAGGACCAGGTCGAGCGGTACCTGGACCTGGCCCGCATCAATGCCTTCGATGCCGTCATCACCATCTCCAACGACATCACCGGCGGCCCGTCCGTGTCACCGATCACCGTCGATCCCAGGAAGACCAAGAAGGTCGACCTCCGGCACCTCTCCTGGTTCCAGGTCACGACCGAAGCGGTCATGCAGCACCGCCATCGCAAGCTCAGTGACCCGGACCAGGCATGGCTGCTCGGCGAACTCATCGCGTACCTGGAGAACGACAAGTCCGGCGCTGGCGGCTTCGAGGACATGGGCGACCAGTGGGTCACCGTCCGCGAGGAGGCGAGGTCGCGGACGCTCAACGCCAACTCGAAGGGTGCGCGCGATGTCGCGAAGCGCTGGGAGCAGTTCGCCGAGCATCTGTCGATGATCCTCGAGCAGGACCTTGGCCGCGATGTCTCCGTCGTGTGGCCCAAGAAGGTCGAGCCCGCGGTTCGACTTGACCAGGCGGTTCGTCGGCTTGTCGACGACGGGTGCCTGGTGACGTCCATCAAGGTGCCGAACGCGGTCGCACCGATCGATATCGAGGTGAACCTTCGAACCAAGGAAGTCACAACGAGCGCGACACTGACGGCGCCGCGCGAGGGCCGGCCGGCGACGCGGATCAACTGGCTGCTTCGACAGCTGAAAGATGCGCCGCCCGCCCTCCGCATCAGCGTGCGCTACCCGCACACGTCGGATCGACCATCGATGCTGCTGCGCGACGCGGACAAGGCATCGCAGAACCTGCTGCACCCGTCGGACTCGAAACGGGACCCGTGGGAGTTTACGGTCGCCTGGGCTCAGCCCATGGGCTCGAAGCGCGGCAAGCTCGCCGGCTCCTTCGTCGGCGACACGAAGTCGCAGACCCTCGCCTTCTATCGAGACGTGATCCAGACCCTGCGACCGTGGATCGCCCCGGCTCCTAGGCTTTCCGGAGCCTCCGAGGTGGGTGCAGTCGAGATGAAGGAGCCAGAAGGCAACACGGGTTAACGCTGAGTCCGACCGGCTCGCTGCGGTCGTGGTTACTCCAGCGGGACGAGCTCAACGAGACGTTCGACGTTTTCAATCAAGCGTCGAAATGATGGACACGCCGCACGAGCGGCAGCGAGGTCCATGTTGCCAGTGAGTTTCACCTGATCTGCCGTCTCTACGTACTTGCGGTTTCGGTCCATATTTGCCTGAAGCTCGGCCTTCGCGCTGCGGATTCCCTCTGGGTTCGCGGGGGCTGTCGCGTCTAGCCGAATCCCTTGATGACCTCGCAGAGAAACTTTGGCGCCGAGCAACCATGCTTCGTACTCGCGAACCGCGATTGAGATGCGCGTCGGCAACGGAACAGTCCCGCGAATCAACTCGAATAGCTCCTCTTCGAGTGCTATCGCATCATCGTCGTCAGCGTCGAAGATGATGAGCGCGGCGAAGGCGTCCTCGCGATCGATCGAAGCCAATTCAACGGCACGCTCCAGCTCGCGGGCCTTGACGAGCTTCCCGCGTCCGATGCGAATGGCTCGGGAAACGCCGATGTCGTATCGGCCTACGATCTCCGTGAGGACCCGCCGGAGTAGAACTGGCACGGCCCTCTCATCGCCCTGGCCCTCCACGATTGGGACGATTGACCGCACCTCAGTTGGCCGGGCCAAACAGGTCGAGAGCAAGGGCCAACTGTTCGGCTTGTTGTGTATTGGGCTGAAGTTCGGACATGCGCAGAAGCTCGCCGGCGGTATAGAGGTGGCGCCTAATCGCTATGCGTGACGACCCCGCGAGCGGCGCGACGATGGTCTCGTTACGCTGCTTGCTGACTACTAGGATCGAACTCTCATCGATTTCCTTGTAGTCGAGTATGTCCGGGCTGTGGGTTGTCGCAATAACCTGTCGGTCAGAGGAGGCGGACTTCAGGACCTGTATGACGAGTTCCGTGATGGCTGGATGGACCGTTGCCTCGGGCTCTTCCACGACAAGCACAGACGGGGTTCGGGTCTGATAGACGGAAAGGAGGAGCCCCAGTACTCGAAGTGTTCCGTCCGACATCGATAGAGCGGAGAAGCTCCAGGGAAACTCCGTGCCGACATCCTGCTTGAACTCAATCGTCTCGCGTTGACCGAGCGCTTTGTACTCGACAGAAGCGATGCCTGGCACGGCCGCCGCAAGCAACTGTCGAAGTTGTTCGTAACTCTCGCGGCGGTCCGGCTCGTCGAGCAGGCGCTTCAGTACAGCGGCAGCGTTCCGTCCGTCTCGCGCAAGCGTGTCGCCTGGGTCCGGCTCCTGGAGGTCCCTAATTTGCTTAGGATCAATTGAGTAGAACTGCATCGCCGTCAGGAAGTCAAAGACCGGCCGGAACTCTTCCGTCGCGGAGGCTGCGAATAGGGCGAGTCGGTCGGTGGCAACTTGAGGGCGAATGCCCTCAATCTCGCGCACGAAGGTCCCATTGGCCACTTCGAATAGGTGGCGGCCGCCCGCCGGTCGCTCGATAACGCAACGCTCCCGGGCGATCGCGAACTTCTCCTTGGGTCGTGCGGCAATCTCAAACGCGTAGTCCGCGTGCGTGCCCGCCTCGAGAGTCATACGAAGTCGAATGCCGACGTGAGTTGGATGGCCCGACGATCGCCGCCGTACAGCTTGAATGCCGCCTCGATTGCGGAATGCGACTTCTACTGAATCCGCCAAGCAATCGCGCACGAACGCGAGCGCGTCTACAAAGTTCGATTTGCCTGACCCGTTGGCGCCGACAAGCAGCTGAAACGGACTCAGGTTAACAACGGCCCGACCGATGCTCTTGTAGTTCCGGATTTGGATTTGGTGAACGTGCGGGACCATCGAGTTCCTACGCCTCCTTGGCCCAGAGAAGGTAATGCCCCCGGACGCCGTCCGGGGGCGTGTATCGGCGCCTGATCAGCTGCAGCCGCTCGTGGAGCCACAGTTGAGGCACTTGTAGCAGCTGCCGTTGC
>Ga0163144_10031752_pt1 | contig 10054 bp, 12 predicted proteins | sample OliLak19BULKMAT1_FD_123175 | JGI IMG/M metagenome (GOLD analysis project Ga0163144, IMG submission 123175) | Freshwater microbial mat bacterial communities from Lake Vanda, McMurdo Dry Valleys, Antarctica - Oligotrophic Lake LV.19.BULKMAT1 | ecosystem: Environmental > Aquatic > Freshwater >...
CGATGACCGCAAAGCACCGGTGATGGGACGCAGTAACGAGGGCAAACCGGGGACGCGCAAAACGCGCTACGGGAAGAGCCAGAAGATGGGCGGCGGGATGCCTGGAAGTAGTCGGCGGGGGCGGTAAGACCAACGGTGGAAATGGCCTGTCTTCGTGGTTGACTAAAACACGCAACTTGATTCAATACACTGCGGACAGGAGCCGTTCCGTGATCCGCTCATTCGCCGACCCAGAGACCGAACATATCTGGAACCGCGAGCGCAGCCGCAAGCTGCCGCCCGATATCCAGCAGCGGGCAATGCGGCGGCTCACGTTTCTCGACAGTGCGACCAATCTTGACGACCTCGCCAATCCGCGCGGCAATCGCCTCCACGCGCTGAAGGATGACCGCGCCGCGCAGCATTCCATTTCAATTAATGATCAATGGCGTATATGCTTCGTCTGGAAGGACGGAGACGCATATGACGTCGAGATCACAGACTATCACTAATCCCGATTGGCTCGACAATGAGCATGCGGGCCAGATGCTGGTTACCGAGTTTCTTGAACCCGAAGACATCAGCGTCGAACAGCTTGCCGGGGATATCGGGGTGACGCCGGAGCGCATCGCCCATGTGATCGCGGGCGTGCGGCCCGTCGATGCGGAGCTCGACCTGCGCTTTTCGCGGTATTTCCGTATGTCCGAGGGATTTTTCCTGCGCCTGCAGAGTCGGTACGAGATCGTCGAAGCGAAGCGCGTGCTCAACGGCGAACTCGACCGTATCGTCCCGCGCGCCGATAAAATCGCCGCCTAATCCCCCCGCTCACCCCAGCGACAATTCCTCGCCCGCCACGTCGTAATATTTCGACACGCGGTTGGCATAGGCCTGGTCGAACTCCGGCGCATTCGCCGCCCGGCGCCCCTGGCCACACCCCTCCATCGTCCTTTGGACGGTCCCCCTCCCCCAACAGGCTGGGGGAGGAATGAGGCACGCTCTACTTTGCGGGCGGCGGCAGGAAATGGTAGGCGCACATTTTGTTGCCGTCTGGATCACGGAAATAGGCGAAATAGGCAGGCGAATTGTCGCCGCCGCGCGGGCCTGGATCGCCTTCATTCGCCGCACCCAACGCGAGCGCCTTGGCGTGGAAGGCATCAACTGCGGCGCGGCTTTCCAGCCCAAAGCCGCCCATATTGCCATTGCCGCACGCCGCCGAATTGCCGTCATACGGCCCAAGCACGCCAAACAGGCTCTTGCCGGGCCGCCCATAAAGCCGCCCGCCCGATGGATGATCGAAGAATTTGGTCATGCCGATGGTGTCGAGCAGCGGATCGTAAAATGCCTTGGCGGCGGTCAGGTCGTTTGACCCGACAGTGGCGTAATTGAGCATTGGCGTTCCCCTTGCAACATGGACGAAGCACGCGACCGCAGCCGCCCTTCGGCGATGTGATTAGGATCGACAGAAGGATTTGTCACCGTTGCGTCTACTCCTAATCCTCCGCAATCAAACTCGTCCGCTTGGTATCGGGCAGCAGCACAAAGCCGATGGTCGCCATCGCGATGATCGCGGTGACATACCAATAGAACGCCGATTCAATCCCCGCGCCCTTGAACCACAAGGCGATATATTCCGCCGTCCCGCCAAAGATCGTGTTGCCGATCGCATAAGGCAGCGCGACCCCCAGGGTGCGCATTTCAGGCGGAAACAGCTCTGCTTTGATAAGGCCGCTGATCGAGGTGTAGGCGCTCAGCAGCAGCAGCGGGATGAGTGTAATCGCAAAGGCGGTGACCGCATTCGTGGTGGTCGCAAGTGCGGAGAAGACCGGGACGGAGACCGCCATCCCGCCAAAGCCGAACAGCAGCAGCATCGGCTTGCGACCAACCTTATCCGAAAAATGCCCGAACAAGGGCTGGCTAAACATGAAGATGATCAGCGCCGCTGTCATGATTTCAGTCGCGGTTTGCCGTTCAAAGCCGCTGGTGTTGACTAGGAACTTCTGGAGATAAGTGGTGTAGGCGTAAAAGGCGCAGGAGCCGCCGCCGCTGATCGCCGCGACAATCAGGAATTGTCGGGGGTAAGCGCGCCACAGCGCAAGCGCGGTCGATTTCTGGCGATTTTCGGCCAGTTTCTCAAACGCCGCTGTCTCTGACAATCGCCGCCTGAGCACATAGACGCCTAGCGCGAGCGCTGCGCCCAGCGCAAACGCAATCCGCCAGCCCCAGGCCTCCATCGCGGCCTCGCTGAGCAGCCCCTGCAACACAAGGGTCAGGCCAAGTGCCAGCAATTGCCCGCCGATCAGCGTGACATATTGAAAGCTCGCCCAAAAACCGCGTCGTTCACGCGTCGCCATTTCGGAGAGATAGGTAGCACTCGCGCCGTATTCGCCGCCGACGGACAGACCCTGTAACATGCGGGCGAACACCAGCAGCGCGGGGGCGAAGACCCCGGCTTGCGCATAGGTTGGCGCAATCGCGATGAGCAGCGATCCAACGCACATCAGCGCGACTGATAAAGCGAGGCCCGCCTTGCGGCCATGCTTGTCGGCATAGCTGCCCATCACCCACGCGCCGATCGGGCGCATCAGGAAACCGACCGCAAAGATCGCCGCCGCACTCAGATATTGCGCGGTCAAATCGCCTTTGGGGAAAAAGCTGGGCGCGAAATAGATCGTCAGCGCTGAATAGGCATACCAATCATACCATTCGACCAGATTGCCCGCCGATCCGCCGATGATTGATTTGAATCGCTTGGCGTCCATTCATGCCCCCTTGGCGCTAGGTGACGCAACCGGCGGTGCATGGGAAGCAGTTTGTCGCAGGTTTGGTGCGAAGGCGGTTGAGCGTATCGGCTGCATCGCGCATAGCAGGGGATGCGCTTTCTTTTGCCTTTGCTGCTCAGCTTTGCGGTTGCTGGCTGTGCCAGCGCGTTGGCCCCGGTCGTCCCGCAAGGCTTGGCCGCGTCGCCCGCTCCGGCCAAGGCATCCGTCACCCCGCCGCCCGTCATGGCACCTGTCGCGCGCGATTGGCGGGATTGGCCACTGACGCCCGGTGACTGGGTATATCGCCGCGATGCGCGCGGCAGCATCGCACTGTTCGGTCGGTCGGGCGCTGATGCCGAACTGACGATCCGGTGCGATCGGATTGCCGGGCAGATTTATCTGTCGCGGCGGGGGCGGGGCGCTCCAGCGACCTTGCCAGAGGCAGCGATGGTTGCGACCGTGCGCACGTCCAGTACATTGCGCAGCCTGACGATGCAGCCAACTGGCGGGACACTTGGGTATCTGGCGATCGCGCTGAATCCGCGTGACACGCTGCTTGATGCAATGGGGTTTAGCCGGGGGCGGTTCGTGCTTGAGCAGACGGGGTATCAGACGCTTGTCGTGCCGGCCTGGGCAGAAATTTTGCGAGTGACGGAGGATTGCCGCTAGCCGGTGCGCAGTTACACGGCACAGTCCCCTTCAATGACGGAAAATGATTTTTATTACAAGACTTGTATGTGCGACTCGCATGATTCAAACAGGAGTCGTGGCCGAACCCGGTTACAGTGTTTCAACTAGCGAAAGGAGGTGATCCGATGTCTCATGGTTCAGCAAAGGGGTCGGTTCTGTTCGTTCGGGGGGCGCGGCGCTGATCCGCCGGGCCTTGCGGAGGGCATTCTCCCTCAATCAACGCTAAGGCCCACAGGAAAGGCGGTTCGCATGGTTTCCCGTGCTGGAGCTTCCGGCCGCTGACCATGTCAGGAGGTTGCCGGGGTCGTGCATTGCACGCCCCGGCAGCCTCTTTTCATTTTTTGGCTCTTTTCATTTTTTGGGAAAACGCCTTCGTTCCCAGCGTGCCTTGCCGGAGCGGCGTTGCTGCCAAACTCCCTTCAGAAGGGGAGCTGGCAATGTGCCATGCTAGCCCCGCTCATGCTCAAGCAATTCAACGCGCACGCGCGTAGCGCGCAGCGACATGCGGACCTCAATCATGAACATGATCAGGCCCGCCGTCAGCAGCGAGGTCGCCAGGATAAACACCAGCGCAACCACCGTGCCGATGTGGAGATCGACGAGCTCTGCCACGAACAACAGCGCCACGACAAAGCACACTGCGACGGCACTTGATACGCACAGAAACAGCGCGGAATTGATGACCGACATGCGCCGGTCAAGCAGCCTCAGTTCCCAGACATGCCGATCATGGTCAGGTCCGCTTGATTGCGGGTGGAGCTTTTCAAGTGAGCGAGCGCGATCGACTACGCGGCCCAGCCGCCCGGCGATCACGTTCAGCACCGCGCCGATCCCGGCCAGCAGAAACACCGGACTGATCGACAACTGAATCGTTTGCGCGATCGTTGATACGGCTAGCGAAAATTCCATGGCAGTACCTGAAAGCGACAAACCGGCGCGGTCAAGCGCAAATGAGATGATAACGCTTTCGGCGCTATAAACGGTGCATGACAAAGCAGATGCCGCTGACCAATTTCGCTTGCCTGCCGCCGACGATTGTCGCGACGGTGGGGGAGGGCTTGTCGGCGGCGATCAACACCGTGGCGGCGGCATCTCCAGATAGCCATAAGTTCCTTCGTTATCAATGGTTTGTTGCAGCCCTCGCGGCTACGAGGGGGCAAGCACGCACGATTGTAATTGAGTCCGTGACCGAGGCCGAACATCTCCCGCTGATCACGTTACCCATCGTCGAGGTCGGACCACACCGGGCCGGTCTGGCGACGGTGCCGGGTGAATATTGGCCGTTCCGCAGCTTTCCGGCCGCAGTAGCTACGCCCGATGCCGCGTTCGAGCTCCTTGTTGACACGCTCGCGAACCACGTCAACGCGTTGCGTATCGGCCCCGTTTACGATGGTGACCCTTCAGCAAGCGCCTTGATCGCGGCGGCGCGGGCGCACGGCTGGGCGGTGCTGGATCGCTTTGTCGCTGACAGTTACCTGCTCGACATGGCGGCTGAGGCTGCGGGGGGCTGGCCGCGCAATTCGTCCTTGCGCAAGAATCGTTTCCACGAAAAGCATCTTGCCAAACATGGCGCACTTGTATGGCAGTTTCTGGACGGGGCGGCTTTGAAGGCGGGCGGGTTTGATGCGTTGGCGTCAATCGAAGAAAAAAGCTGGATCACGGCGCGCACCGATGGTCATGATGCCAAATTCACCGATATCGGGCACGGCGCCTTCTGGCGCTCGATGGCCGATGATCCGGTGCTGGCTGGAATGATGCATGCAGCACTGCTTTGGATTGATGGCATGCCCGCTGCATTTTCATTCGATATTGATGCAGGGCCGTTAAAATATGCGGTCGCTAACAGCTATGATCCCGCTTTTGCCAAGCATTCGCCCGGAAAATTACTTTATTATCGCAATCTTGTGGAGGCGATGGGGCGCGGTATGACCAAGGTCGATTGGGGGGCGGGCGACAGCGGATACAAGCGCGAGATCGGGGCGGCGGAGGGCCCTGCCATCCGCGATTGGTTGCTGGTTCGACCCGGCCTGCCCGCGATGTTTGGGCGGATGTTGAGGTGGCACTGGACACGCAGCGGACAGGTGCAGGGGCACGACAGCCGCCCCGCCAATGCAGCCGTATCCGATTGACGATTGCGGCTGATCCACGATAACGAGGATTTGTTCAGTTGGGAGTGAATATTTCCAGATATGAACAGCGCGTGCTGGAAGCGCTGGCGCAGGGTGAGCGGATCGTCCACCGGCGCGATGAAGCTGGCCGCATCGCGACGGCCGATTGCTTGACCCGTGAAGGCTGTGTGCTGGCCGACTGCACCATTGCGGTGTTCCAAAAAATCAGGCGGCGTGGCCTGATTGTCAGCCAAGGCGGTGGCCCCTATTGGGCGACGCGGCTGGGGCTGGTGTCGGTCAGGTCGCAAGCAGACAGTCGTTCGACCCGGAGTTAAATCCGCACATAACGGAAATACCAGACCTCGTGCCCCTTGCGACGGGCTTTGCGCTCATAGCGTGTTTCGGGCCAGTTGTCGGGGCGGGTGACGAAGTCCTGCGCGCTCGCCGCCTGCCACGCGAAATCGCGGCGCTGGTTCATGACCATCATTGACCAGCGACAATAGGTCGGGTCATCGGTGCCAAGCCGAAACTCGCCGCTCGCTTTCAGCTTTGCGGCAAAGATATCGAGCGGGCCGTGGTTGACCATCCGGCGCTTGGCATGGCGCGCCTTGGGCCACGGATCGGGGTGCAGCAAATAGATGCGATCAAGCGACGCATCAGGCAGCCGCTCGATTACCTCCAGCGCGTCGCCCATGTGCAGGCGGACATTGTCGAGACGCTGATCCCGGACATGCACCAGCGCACCAACCACGCCGTTCAGGAAAGGCTCGCAGCCAATAAAGCCGGTGGCAGGGGTGGCGCTGGCCTGGCCCGCGAGATGCTCGCCCGAACCGAAACCGATCTCGAACTGGAGCGGGCGGTCGCTGCCGAACAGCGCCGCGGCACTCATCGCGCCGGTCTCGGGAATGCTGATCTGCGGCAGAAGTTCCTCGAGCAATGCGGCCTGCCCCAAGCGCAGTTTATGTCCGGCGCGACGGCCGTAGAGGCGGCGGATAGTGGTGGGATCGCTCATCGTCGGGCGGGCATAGCGCGGTGCTGCCGCAGTGCGAAGAGTGGAATGGCCCTGGTGTAGCGCGTGATATCTTTTCCCCCCTCCCGGAAAGCCAGCGGAATCGGGTTAGATCGGCTCGCCCCACCAATGGAAGGGAGGGGGATTGGCGCAATTCTCGTTTTCAGGGACGGGGATTAGTCGCGTTACGCCAACGCTGCTTTCAGGGCTTCGACCAGGTCGGTCTTTTCCCAGGTGAAACTGTCACCCTGCGGCTTGCGGCCGAAATGGCCGTAGGATGCGGTTTGCTGATAGATGGGCGCGTTCAGTTTTAGGTGTTCGCGGATACCTTTTGGCGTCAGCCGGACGAGCTGGGGGAGCAGTTCTTCAAGCTTTGCTTCGGAGACGGTGCCGGTGCCGTGCGTGTCGACATAGACGCTCAGCGGCTCGGCAATGCCGATTGCGTAAGAGAGCTGGATCGTGCAGCGCCGCGCGAACCCGGCCGCAACGATGTTCTTGGCCATATAGCGCGCGACGTAGGCGGCTGAACGGTCAACCTTGGTCGGGTCCTTGCCGCTGAATGCGCCGCCGCCGTGCGGGCTTGCGCCGCCGTAAGTGTCGACAATGATCTTGCGGCCGGTAACGCCTGCATCGCCATCAGGGCCGCCGATTTCGAAGCGACCGGTCGGGTTGACGTAAATCGCGGTCTCATCGGTGATGAAACCTTCAGGCAGCACGTCGTGGAACACGCCGACGACATAGTCGCGCAGTTCCTTATACTTGGCCGGATCGCCTTCATTGTCATGAAAGAAATAGCCGGGCGCATGTTGCGTTGAGACGACCAAAGCGGTTGCGCGGACAGGCACTTCATTCTCGTAATGCAGCGTCACCTGGCTCTTGGCGTCAGGCTCAAGAAAGGGTACGATTTTGTTGTGGCGGTCATGTGCCATCTTCTCAAGAATGCGGTGCGAATAATATAATGTTGCAGGCAGAAGATCCGGTGTTTCATCAGTGGCATAACCAAACATGATGCCCTGATCGCCTGCGCCCTCATCCTTGTTACCGCTTTCATCAACGCCCATCGCGATATGCGCAGACTGGCCGTGGAGATGGTTTTCAAAGGAAAAAGTCTGCCAGTGGAAGCCGTCCTGCTCATAGCCGATGCGCTTCACCGTCGCGCGGACCGCCGCTTCAATCTCATCCTGCGCGCCGGGTGCCCATTCGCCATTTTCGTAAACGCCCTTGCAGCGGATTTCACCGGCAAGCACGACGCGGTTGGTTGTCGTCAGTGTTTCGCAGGCAATGCGCGCATAGGCATCCTTCGACAGGAACAGATCAACGACCGCGTCTGAAATCTGGTCGGCGACCTTGTCGGGATGGCCTTCGGAGACTGATTCGGACGTGAAGAGAAACGATGCGCGCATGGAAATCCTTCAAAATGGGCGATTAATTGCCGCAAAAGCTAGATATAAAGCTTTCGTTATATGATGCCCTATCGCGCGCGACGCCTGATGGCAACTGCCAGACTCGCCAGCAGGAGCGTGACGAGCGCCGCCATGGCATTACCCATCATCGCAAACAGCGTGGGCGGATGCGGTGCAGGCAAGGGGGCTTCGATTGCCCCGGCGACATGCGGCGGAATATGGGCCAGCACGCGGCCATCGGCGTCGATGATCGCCGAAATGCCCGTAGGCGTGGCGCGGATGATGGGCAATCCTTCCTCAATCGCGCGCATCCGCGCCTGCGCCAGATGCTGCGCCGGGCCCCAGCGGCTATACCAGCTGTCGTTGGAGGGGTTGAAGATGAGACGTGGCCGTTGCGCGCGATCAACCGTTTCGCCGGAAAAGATAATCTCATAGCAAATCTGGAAACCAATGCGCCCAAAGCCGGGGACCAGAAAGCCTGACGGACCAGGTCCTGGTTTGAAATCAACGTCGCCCGCGACCAGCCGGGCGAGGCCAAGTGCTGAGGTCAGCGGGCGGGCGGGCAGATATTCTCCCCACGGCACCAGATGAGCCTTGTCATAGCGATCAAGCAGCCGCGCCTTGGCGTCGATTGCAAAAATCGAATTGGTGGCACCTGTAACCTCGCCCTTTTTGTCGAACTGCAAGCCCTGGCCGCCAGTCAGCACGATATCGCTCGGCCCGAGGTGCCGCGCAATGCGGGCAAGGATGTGTTCGGGATCGCCGCGCCAATAGGCATAATCTGGATAGCCCCGCTCGACTGAAAAGCGCAGCGCACCTTCAGGCCAAACGATCAGGCGTGGAGCCGTGCCCGGTGTGCCCAACAGCCCCTCAATGGCGTTCAGATTGGCCTCGGAATAATCGTCGCGAGGGCGCTCTTCCTGATCGAGATTGGGCTGGATGACGCGGATGCGGGGGGTGTCGTCGGGTGTTGCCACGGATGTCACCGGAGTTTCGATGCCTTTCAATGCGAGCAGCAGTGTGGCACCCAGCACGGGTGCAGCGAGCCGCCAGCGACGCTGGATCAGCAACAGCACGGTGCCCGCGACCAGGATCGTCACGCCCGACAGCGCATAGGTACCGATAACGGCAGCGGAACGCGCAACCCCGATCAGTGGCAGCCAGATTTCAGACAGTGGGTTCCACGGATATCCGGTCAGCATGGTCGCGCGCAGCCATTCGGTCACGATCCAGGCGGCCCCTGCGACGAGAAGATAACTGCCGCCAAGTGCAGTCTCGCTGTCGCCCACCGCGCGCGGGCTGGCGAACCGCCACATCAGGCCTGCCGCCAGCATCGGATAAATCGCCAGATAGAGCGCGAGCAACACCACCGCGATCCAGCCGAGCCAAGCCGGCACTGCTTGCTGATAGGTAAAGGCGTGTTGAATCCAGTTATTGCCGATCGTGAAATGCCCGACGCCGAACAGCCACCCGCGCCACAGCGTCGCGCGCAAGGTTGGCGCATCGTGGACAAGTTGCAGCCAGAGCGCCAGGCAGACAAGTGTCACTGGCCAAAGCGCAAACGGAGCAAATCCGTATGCCGAAATGCCACCCAACAGGAGCGAAGCCAGCGCCGGACCATGGGGGGTGCGATCGGCCAGGGTGCGAAAGCGATCCGCGATCAAACTAGGTGTCCTGTGTTGGGCCATGATGGCGCGGTGCTGCTATGCGCATCTCCCCACCATGGGGCAAGGCGGGGGTGACTCAAGCGATGTGATGACGCTATTGGGTCCAATGCTTCGGCCTTTCCATCTCGCTTTTCCGGTCCATGATCTTGCCGCCGCTCGCCACTTTTATGGCGCCGTGCTGGGGTGCGATGAGGGGCGCAGTTCGGAGGCGTGGATTGATTTTGACTTTTTCGGTCATCAGATCGTTGCGCATCTCGATCCGGACGCCGCGCCGGTTGCAGCGTCCAACCCGGTGGACGGGCATGATGTGCCAGTCCCGCATTTCGGTGTGGTGCTGACGATACAGGACTGGCAGGCGTTAGCCTCGCGGGTGGAGGCGGCTGGAATCCGCTTCGTCATTGCACCCTATGTCCGCTTTGTTGGGCAAGCTGGCGAACAG
>Ga0163144_10031753_pt1 | contig 10054 bp, 8 predicted proteins | sample OliLak19BULKMAT1_FD_123175 | JGI IMG/M metagenome (GOLD analysis project Ga0163144, IMG submission 123175) | Freshwater microbial mat bacterial communities from Lake Vanda, McMurdo Dry Valleys, Antarctica - Oligotrophic Lake LV.19.BULKMAT1 | ecosystem: Environmental > Aquatic > Freshwater > Lake...
CTGGGAACGGGAATGCTGGCCCTGAAATTCCGGAACGAGTTCCTCGACTTCATGAACCGCAGCACCGGCCTCGAACTGTTCCCCCGCGAAATCTACAGCTTCAGCCGCCTGCCCGCGGTCATCGACGCGGGAGACGTCACGCTCATCTGCGGTACCGCGTTCGTCATCTGCGTGCTGGCCGGATTGATTCCCGCCTGGTTCGCCGGACGCCTGCGCCCCGTGGAGGCCCTGCGCCATGAGTGATTTCAACACAGCGACCGCCACCATGTCCCCTTCCCTGCCTGTGGTTCCCGCTACCTGCCCACTGCTCGAGGCTCGCGCCGTCCACAAGAATTACATCCTCGGCCGGCGGCGGCTGGACGTGCTGCGCGGCGTCACGCTGGAAGTGACGCGCGGTGAATTCGTCGCGCTCAGGGGCGCGTCCGGCGCGGGCAAGTCCACGCTGCTCCATCTGCTCGGCGGACTCGACACGCCCAACGAGGGGGAAATTTTCTTTAACGGCTCGAACCTCACCAAGCTGGGCGGCGCGGAACTGTGCCGGTGGCGCAATCATCGCGTCGGCTTCATTTTTCAGGCGTATCATCTCCTGCCCGAACTCGACGCGATCGAGAACGTCTGCCTGCCGGCGCGCCTCGCCCGCGGTGACGCGTCGCAGGCCGAGCGACGTGCGCGAGATTTACTGGCGCGCGTCGGCCTGGCAGAGCGCGTTGATCACAAGCCCTTCGAACTTTCCGGCGGCGAGCAGCAACGCGTCGCCATCGCTCGCGCGCTCATCAACGAGCCGGAATTGATTCTAGCCGACGAACCCACCGGCAATCTCGACAGCCGCACTGGCGAGGAAATCATCGACCTGCTCTGCGCCATCCGCGCCGAGCGCAACGCCACGCTGGTCATCGCCACGCACGACACGCGCGTTGCCGCCCGCGCTCCGCGCGTCGTCGAATTGGTGGATGGCTTGATACAACCTCCCGTTCCGAGCCATGACTGAGGACCAAAACTGGGGAGCACCCGACTGGAGGCGACGAGGATCCACCTGCCCCAGGATCGCGCCGGCCCCAGCCCAAGCCATCGCTTCGTCAGGGTGTTCACCGAGCCTCTCAGAAGTAATGCAATCGAAGAGATTCTTGTCCGCCCAAGCCAGGCGCGGACAAAACCAGTCGTGAGAAACGAAATATCCCTTGCTAAATCGACAGGCGGAAAGTTCAATAACGGCCCTTTGAGACAGTGGCTGAGTAGCTCAGTTGGTAGAGCAGAGGACTGAAAATCCTTGTGTCGGGGGTTCAATTCCCTCCTCAGCCACCACTTCTCTTTCATCCCCGCTGCGCCACACGCCACTCATGGAGCTTCATGAATTTGCAGAACAAGTCCTGTTCGCGACCACTCTGGAGGAAAAGCTCCAGCGACCGGGAGACCTCACGGACGAACATCCGGGCGCGCAGATGTTCGCGCCAGAGATGCCGGGCCGTCCCGCCGCGCTCGGTTTCAAAAAACAGGATGCGGCAAAGACCGCTTTTCCCGGGGTGCATCAACTCGAACAGCAACACGAGCGCGGACGCCTGCTGCACTTCTTCGCGAACCACGAATTGCTCGCCACGGAGTTGATGGCGCTGGTCTTGTTGCGTTTCCCCGATGCCCCGCCTGCTTTTCGTCGCGCCGTGCTCCAAACCCTCAAGGACGAACAGGAGCACACCCGGCTGTATCTCGAACGCATGGCGGCGTGCGGAATCGAGTTCGGCGATCTGGCGGTCAGCGGCTACTTCTGGCGCGCGGTTGCTCCAATGGAGAATCCGCTCGATTACGTCGCGGGTCTCAGCCTGACCTTCGAGCAGGCCAATCTGGATTTCGCGCGTCACTTTGCGCGGGGCTTCGCCACCGTTGGCGATGACGCCACCGCGCAATTGCTGGACCGGATCTATCGCGACGAAATCGCGCATGTCGCCTGCGGGCTGAAGTGGTTTCGTCGCTGGAAGAACCCGGAGCAAAGCGATTGGGACGCCTTCTGCCATCAACTCAAGTTCCCGCTGTCGCCGCAGCGGGCCAAGGGCTTCACGCTCAACGTCGAGGGCCGGCGCGCGGCGGGACTGGACGCCCAATTCATCGCGGAGCTGGATGTCTTTTCACACTCGAAGGGCCGCACGCCGAGCGTGTTCGTGTTCAATCCGTTTGCCGAAGGCCGCATCGCGCAGGGCCGGTCGTACACTCCGGTAAAGGCGCAGGCGCAGTTGGCACGCGATCTCGCGAACCTCCCGCAGTTCCTCTGCCGTCAGGACGACGTTGTGCTCGTGCCGCATCGTCCATCGGTGGAGTTCCTCAGCGGCATCAAGCAGGCTGGTTTCGCGCTACCGGAGTTTGTCCAGTTGAAGGACGGTCGTCTTGATCCTTCCGACAACCTCACGCAAAGAAAACTCGGAACGCTGCGCCCGTGGGCCTGGGGTCCGGACAGTGTCGAACTCCTGTCACCGCTCTTCGCCAACGTGACCGGTGAAATTCGGACGGCCACGCCACGCTTCCATGAGGGCACGGCGAATCTCTATTCCAAGGCGTGGAGCGCAGGGTTGCTGAGAAAATTCCTCGCCAGTTTCGGGGCGGCTCCCTGGCTGTGCTCACCGGATGAAGTCGGAGTGTCCGCGAACACACTTCCAGAAGTCCTCGACGCCATCGCCACGATTCGCGCGCGTGGGCACCACCGAATTGTGATCAAGGAAGCGATTGGTCTCGCTGGTCACAATGCCATTCGATTGTGGGAACCGGAGTTGCTGGACACTCAACGCCGCTGGCTGGCGCAAGCGTGCGAACGGGGCTGTCAACTCGTCGTTGAACCCTGGCTGGAGCGCGAAACGGACTTCTCCGTGCAGTTGGAAATGACGCCACGGGGCTTGAAGCTCCGTGGCTACACGACGTTGATCAATGATCAACGCGGCCAGTTCCAGGCGAACCGCGCCGCGCCGAATCACGCGCAGCGTTTGCCTGATGATCTGATCGCGCTCTTCCGCGAACCACGCGACATCTCCGTGCGATTGCACGGCGTGTACGCGGAGGTGATGGCCTTGCTCGAAGCCGGATTGCGTGAGGCTGATTATCTGGGACCGCTGGGGATTGATGCCTTCGTCTATCGCGCGCCATCAGGTGAATGTCGGTTAAAACCCATCGTGGAGATCAATCCTCGCTACACTATGGGAAGGCTGACCGTGGAGTTGATGAAGCAGGCTTGCCCCGGCTGCCACGGCCACTTCCGGCTAATCAATCGCGCACTGCTACGTGCCAAGGGATTTGAAAGTTTTTCCTCTTTCTCACGTTCGCTCGAAGAGAAGCATCCTCTCCATCTCGAAGGCGAGCCCACACCGAAAATGCGGGAAGGCGCTCTGTGCCTGAACGACCCGGCCGCGGCACAAGTCTGCCTGGCGGTGTTTCAGGTCAGCCGCAGACCTTCTCGTTGACACCATTTATTTCGCCCGCAACTCTGCGCTGCATGAAAGGCAGCTCAAACTGTTCGATGGCGGACACGCATCGCTGAACAACGGAGGCGACGGAGGCTTCATGGCAACTGAACATCAAACCGGAAGCGAAGGAGATGCACCTAAGCCGCCACCGTTAGACGGGGGTCGCCCCCAAGGAAGGCGGTCACCTCAGGAAGAGAGTTTCGCCGCGCAGGCAAAGGATGATTTGCGCCAGCTACTGCCGCACCTGCTGTTGCCGGTGGAGGAATTCAAATCGTTCCGCTGGCTGGACAACAAGAAGGCGCTGGCCATCGCCGGCATCGGTTTACTGCCGCTGTGCATTCTCGCGTTCTACGGCGACCCGCGGAACATGCAAAACGCGTTCTGGGCGATGGCGCTCTATTTCTCGGCGCTGTGGGCGATGTTCTTTCACTACGTTTTCCCCACGCCCGAGGCGAAAGTGTTCACGTCGGCGCTGTGCTTTTTCGGCACGGGCATCCTGGCCGTAGGCGTCCTGCTGCAAACCTACAAAGTGTGGCCACTGAGCGAAGTTATTTCCTGGACGCGCGCCAACAGCGGGATTGCGCAGTGGATCGGCTGGGTGCTGGGCGTGGGAGTGCCAGAGGAGGCGTGCAAGGCGGCGATGGTCTTCATCGTGGCACGGCGTTACGGGCCGCTGACTCCGCAGGGAATGCTTTTCTACGGGCTGATGTCGGGGCTGGGCTTCGGCATCTACGAGGGCGTGGATTACCAATGGGGGCGGAACGCGCGCTACTCAACCTACATCGGTGAATACTACCTGTTGAACGTGCTGCGCCTCACGACGCTGCCCTTCCTGCACGCCATCTGGACCGGCATGGCGGGCTACTTCATCGGGTTCGCAGAACGATACCCGGAGCGCAAACGCGGGTTGCTCATCGTCGCGATTGGCCTGCCCGCGTTGCTGCACGGGACCTACAACGCGCTCTCCTCAGCGAATCACCGCCTGCTCGCGTTGTGCATGGCGCTGGTCAGCGTGCTGGCGTTGAATCTTTATCTCGCCAAGAGCGTGGACTTCGAGCGGCTTTTGCAATCGCGAAAAGACCGCACGGAAACGTGAGCGAAGCCGGCGGCCAAGGAAGGCGGCGTGACTGACGCGCTCGTGTTCCTTGAGCATTGCTTCCGACGCCGGGTTCCGCTTAGCCTCCCTTCATGATCCACCGTCCAGACACGGTCGTTTCGCTCTTCCTCGTACTCATTCTGTACGTCCTTCCCTGCGCCCGAGGGGCCGAGCGCGATGCTTCCGAAGGCTTCAGGCCATTGTTTCCCGAAGACGGTCCGCCCAAGGGGTGGAGCATCCGTCGCTGGGACGACGTGAAGAAACCTGCGGACACCGGCGTGGTCTGGCGCGTGGAGCGCGGCGTCCTGCACGGAGGCGAACCACGCGGCACCTGGCTCATGAGCGAGGCGGAGTATGGTGACTTCATCCTTGAGTATGAATTCAAACTCGGCGAGCGCGGCAACAGCGGTTGCGCCCTGCGCGCGCCGCTCCACGGAGACCCGGCCTTCGATGGAATGGAATTGCAGATGGCCGACCTGCGCTACAATCCGCAGGCGAAGGATTTCGAACTCACCGGCGGCCTCTACCGCGCCGTCGCACCGCGCAGGCAACTTTATCGGCCCGCCGAGTGGAATCGCTACCGCATCACGCTGAAAGGCCCGCGCCTGACCGTCGTGCTGAATGGCGAGACCATTCAGGATCTCAACCTCGACGAGCAGTTGCAGGAGGTGCATCGACACGACGGTTCGCTTGCTCCGCCGCTGAAGGCTCGCCCCCGGCGCGGACACATTGGCTTCCAGGAGTTGAGCCGGGGCGGAGCGCACACCCAGATTCGCAATGCGCGCATCAAGGTGCTGGATTGAGGTTCACTGCTTCACGTAGCCGTTCTTCCGAAACCATTCCACCGCATCCGCCAAAGCCATTCGAGGCGGAGTCTGCGGCAGGCCGAGTTCGCGCACGGCTTTCGCCGGGTTGAAGAACATTTTGTATTTCGCCATGCGCACACCGGCCACCGGGGCCTTGGGTGGTTTGCCCGTCAGGTTCGCGAAAACCTCGTTCACTCGAGCCGCGCTTAAGGCCACCCAGTACGGCACGCGCAAACTTGGCGCGGGCACACCGGTCATTTCACCCAGAACATCCAGCGCCTCCTTCATGGTCCAGTTCCCCTGCTCATGGCCCAGAATGTAGCGCTCCCCCACCCTGCCCTTTTCGGCGGCGAGAATGTGTCCGGTTGCCACGTCGCGCACATGGACCCAGTTCAGGCCGGTATCGAGATAAGCGGGCATGGCGCGATTCAGGAAATCCACGATCACCTGTCCCGTGGGCGTGGGCTTCACGTCGCGCGGTCCCACCGGGGCGCTGGGATTGACTATGATCACGGGCGCGCCTTTCGCCGCCAGTTCGCGCGCGACCACCTCCGCCTTCCACTTGGAGAGCTTGTAGTGGTTGCTCATCTGCGCCTCGGACACCGGAGTGCTTTCGTCCGTCGGAGTGACGACGCCGTGTGCTGCCTTCGGCAGTCCGATGCAACCCACCGTGCTGGTGTAAACGATCCTCGAACAACCCGCCGCAGTCGCCGCCTCGATCACGTTGCGCGTGCCCTCGACATTGGCCGCATACATCGGGGCGTAATCACGCAGCCACAGGTGATAACTGGCCGCGACATGGAAACACCAGTCACAGCCGCGCAGCGTCCGCGCCATGGCCGCGCGGTCGCTGAGATCGCCATCCACTCGATCATATTCCGCACCCTTCAGTCCTCGTAGATCAGCGCCCGGGCGCAGTAATGCCTTCACGCGATGACCGCGCGCATTGAGTTCATGCACAAGATTCGCGCCGATGAATCCGGACGCACCAGTGACAAAACAGTTCATGTCTCAGGAAAACTCACGGGGGCTAAAGTAGGTGCTTTTCCCGCCGATGGAAACCCTAAGAACGCCCGACCCAAAGCTAGGAACGGCAAAACTCCGGTTGAGCGTTCGACGAAATGGCCGGATGTTAGGGTAGACCCTAGGCCGGCTGAAAGTCAGTTGCCATGCTCAACAAAAACTGCAGCAAACGAAAGCTGACGCGCAAAGAACAGCGCGATTTGGACCTTGAGATCAGCTTCATGGAAGGCGTCGTGCAGCGCGACGCGAAGTATGTCGAAGCCTGGAAGGCGCTCAGCGAGTGCTATTGTCGCCGCGGCTTCTTCGAGCGCGGACTTCATGCCGACGTGCATCTCGCCCGCCTTCAACCTGACGATCCTGCCGTCCTCTACGACCTCGCCTGCGGCTACGCCCTCTTGCAGCAAACCGAGGAGGCCATCACCGCCCTGATGAAGGCCATTGCCCATGGCTTCAACAATTTCAAGTGGCTGCTCAAAGACCCAGACCTCACGCGTGTCCGCAAGGACAAGCTGTTCAAGCGGGTCTGGACCAAGATCAGTTCGGCGCAACCGGACGCGGTTTGAAGAAAGTGCTCAAAGTGCGTCGTAACGCCCCGGGTCATCCCGCCCGCTTCTCTCCAGCCTCAGGTGAAGGCCCGGTTTGATCCGGGCTGCCGTGAGCGCGACGAAGCGCTTCGGCCAAGATCATGTTCCACGACGAGAAGGCTTCCTGCGGATGCTTATCCGTCCGGCTTGGGCAAAGCTCAAGGCCGACGGCTATCCACGATTCCCGTTCGGCGAGGATGAGATCATTCTTCTGAATTCCGTGGCGAGAAAACTGCACCTTTTCTGCGCCACTCACCCGCCCGCGGATTCCGCGGTCCAGAGCCAATGGACCAATTCTAAACCTGCGCCCAGTAATGTGAATGCTTCAACCCTGTCGCTGCTCGCGGTAGAGTTCTTGAACCATGTCCGGCGCCATACAGCTTCTTCAAGCGGCCTCCGCGCGGGATCCTCGCGCCGCCGCCGCCTTGCTCCCGTTGGTCTATGAAGAACTACGTCGACTCGCCGCGCACCGGCTTGCTGGTGAGCGACACGAACACACGCTTCAGCCCACCGCCCTCGTGCATGAAGCCTGGCTCAAGATTGCCGGCACCGACGAGCGCATCTGGCAGGGTCGGGAGCATTTCTTTGCCGCGGCCGCCGAGGCGATGAGGCGCATCCTCGTGGACCGTGCCCGACGCCGCCTCGCCGCCAAACGCGGGGCTGGTGCGGAGCGGGTGGACACCGATGAGTTGGACATCCCCGCGCCCGCGCCCGATGACCAGTTGGTGGCCATGAGCGAGGCGCTGGAGAAGTTCTCGACGCTGGATGCCCGCAAAGGCGAGCTGGTGAAGCTGCGTTACTTCGTTGGCCTTTCCTTTGAGGAGGCATCCGAGATTCTGGGCGTCGCGGTGCCGACGGCCAAGCAGTGGTGGGCCTACGCGCGTGCCTGGTTGCGGGTGGAAATGGCCGGGAAGAAAGGCAGCGCGCCTTCCAGTCAGGGGTAGCGCCACGATGCGGGGAAATTTTCTTCCATACTTTTTGCCGTCAGACTGCGCTGAATCAAGTAGATGCTTCCAGCCTCTCCAAAAATGAAAGCACGGCGCCCGGACGGCGAACTCTATTTGCTCGCCGTGGCTGAATGGGTCCGGAATACTCCGCACCGGCCATCACAGGTGCCTTTTAGGAAGAACTGAACGCCCGTAAACCATCAGGACATCCCATGACAAAACTAATCTTCACCGACCACGACCACGCCGGCAGGGTCTATCCCCTCGTGCTCGAAAAAACCACGGTAGGCCGTGGCGATCAAAACACTTTAGTCATCGCCGACAGCTCCCTGTCGGCCGCGCACTGCGAGATTCTGGTGAATGGCTCCGAGGTCATCGTCCGCGATCTCGGCTCGCGCAACGGCACCTATGTCAATGGCGCGAAGCTCGTGAACCAGCAATCCCAGCTCAAGTCGGGGCAGACCGTGCGGTTTGGCGCGGTCGCGGCGCGCCTCGAACTGGACACGCCGGCCATCAACGACACCGTGTCTGAAATGACGGCCGTTCATGCCATGGGTCGAATCATGCGCGACCAGCGACGGGAGCGGGAAAAGCCCAAGCCGGAAGACCCCTCGATGAAACTTGGCTCGTCGGCTCCAAGCGGGGACGGCGACCAAACCGTCACCACGATTCCTGCCACGCCAACGGGACCAATCGCCGCCCCGGCACACCCCGAGCCAGCCGCCGCGAGAAAACCGGAGACACCTTCGAGGGCAAAGGCCATCGTGATCGGAGTCGCCATCGCCGCGGGGCTGATGGTCGTTCTTTGGTGGTGGTTGGGTCGGAAGTGAAGGGCGGGCTTGAAGCGATCCTCCATGAGGCATGGGCGGGGTGAAATATTTTGCCACATTTCCCCATACTTTTTGCAGCGAGACTGCGCTTGATCCGGTAGAAGCACTGAACCAAGCCCGATATGAAATCTGAACCGCCCCGCGAAGAAGCCCTGTTTCAAGCCGCCAGCCAGTTGACCAGCTCCAGCCGCGCCGCGTTCCTAGACCAAGCCTGCGCCAGTGACGTCGCCCTGCGCCAGCGGTTGGACGCCCTGCTCGCCGCGCACGCGGACACGGTTGGGATCCTTGGCGACGAGCCGGCCCGGGAAGTTCTGGCCCCAATGCTCGATCTCGCCGACGCGCCGGACGAAGCGGTGGGCCAGACGCTGGGGCGCTACAAGCTGCTCGAGCGCGTCGGCGAAGGCGGCTGCGGAACGGTCTATGTCGCCGAGCAAACCGAGCCGGTGCGGCGGAGGGTTGCCCTGAAGGTCATCAAGCTGGGCATGGACACCAAGCAGGTCGTCGCGCGGTTCGAGGCGGAGCGGCAGGCGCTGGCCATGATGGATCATCCGAACATTGCCAAGGTGCTCGATGCCGGCACGACCGAGGTGGGCCGGCCCTACTTCGTGATGGAACTGGTGCGCGGCATTCGCATCACCGATTACTGCGATCAGGCGCAGTGCTCCACGAAGGAGCGGCTCGATCTGTTCATCAAGGTTTGTCAGGCGATTCAGCACGCGCACCAGAAGGGCATCATCCATCGCGACATCAAGCCGTCGAACATCCTCGTCACGCTGCACGACGGCGTGCCGGTGCCGAAGGTGATTGATTTCGGCATCGCCAAGGCGACCGAGGGCCGACTGACGGACAACACGGTTTACACGCAGTTGCACCAGTTCATCGGGACGCCGGCCTACATGTCACCGGAGCAGGCGGAGATGAGCGGCCTCGACATCGACACCCGCAGCGACATCTACAGCCTGGGCGTGTTGCTCTACGAACTGCTGGCCGGCAGCACGCCGTTCGACGCGAAGGAACTGATGGCCTCGGGCATTGACGCGATGCGCAAGACCATCCGCGAGAAGGAGCCGCAACGTCCGAGCACGAAGCTTGCGACATTGCAGGGTGACGAACTCACGACCACGGCGAAGCGCCGTTCGGTCGAGACTTCCAAACTGGCGAACCTGCTGCGCGGTGATCTCGACTGGATCGTGATGAAGTGCCTGGAGAAGGACCGCCAGCGTCGCTACGACACGGCCAACGGCCTTGCTGCTGATCTCAAGCGGCATCTTAACAACGAGCCGGTCGTCGCCCGGCCGCCAAGCACGGCTTACAGGTTCCAAAAAACC
>Ga0163144_10031757_pt1 | contig 10053 bp, 9 predicted proteins | sample OliLak19BULKMAT1_FD_123175 | JGI IMG/M metagenome (GOLD analysis project Ga0163144, IMG submission 123175) | Freshwater microbial mat bacterial communities from Lake Vanda, McMurdo Dry Valleys, Antarctica - Oligotrophic Lake LV.19.BULKMAT1 | ecosystem: Environmental > Aquatic > Freshwater > Lake...
ATAGAGCGTCAGGTAATTGATGCCGAGCTCCGCGGCAGCTTCCACCGTGTCTTTCACCGAGGCCACCCCGTGCTGATGACCGAATACCCGTTCTTCACCCTGCTGCTTGGCCCATCGCCCATTACCATCCATGATAACGGCAATGTGTTTTGGCAGTTTTTGCAGGTCTATCTTTTCTTTTAAGCTCATTAATTCAATTAGAAAATTGTCGTTGCGATCGGTTTAATAATGCTGGTAACAAGGTTCGTTCTTCATGTTCAACTTAAAGTTGAGCGTGATACCGGCAAAAGAATACCAATCTTTTGTGCGTGGATTACCGCGCTGGCGACCAACATTACTGTTATTCTGTTCAGGGATAGCGCTGCGGTCGGAGAGGTATGCGGCAAGAGGATTAGCCATTAAGGTAGGATCGGCGTAGGTCTTGCTTACATCGTCGATATAATCGGTAAAAGTTTTGCGCATTCCCCATTCGATGCAAAGGCCTAGGCGCTTAGCAAGGTTAAGCTTTACCCCTACCCCGAAAGGTATGGAAGGCTGAATGATCTTATATGTTTTATCCTGGCCCTCGGTCCTTAAATTTGGAAGGTCCACCCAGTTGCCTCCAACGTCGGCGCGAGGCTCGTATTTGAATATCCCCATACCAAGGAACACGTAAGGAGAAAAAGGCGCTTTTTCATTTCCTATTTTATATTCCACGAAATTGAATTCCATCATGGCCGAGAACTCAAGGATATTACTCTTGAAACTAAGATTACGCTGCTGCTGGGCATACGAATCGGAACGAGCATCGTCGCCCATCACATTACCATAAAGCAAATTGCCCCTTGCAGAAAAACGGTTGCTGAGGTTATACCTGAACAAAACACCGAAGGCCGGCTTGGTAAGATCAAAATGTTTAACAGGGTTCAGATCTCCCAGGTAGTAGGACCCGCCCAGGAAAATTCCAAAATCAGTCGTGGCTAATTCTTTTTGACAAAAAGCACCCTTGACAACAAGAATAAATACAAATGATAAAATAAATTTTTTCATCCTAAGGGTACAACGCAAATAATGGGAATGGATTATTTTAAGAATTAACAATTGTTCCTGCAAATTTATCATAAATAAGCCAAACAACCCTCATTTAACAAATTTTGGCTCTAAAGAAAAGACGTGAGCCGGAGCAGATAGTTGCCACCTGAATTGTAATTATTGGCTTATTCCTCCATTGCTTTCACTCCAGGGAGACTGCCGCTCTCAATATATTCGAGCAATGCCCCTCCACCGGTAGATACATAGCTAACCTTGGCACCCATGTTGTATTTATTGATGGCAGCCACCGAATCGCCGCCGCCTATCAATGAATAGGCGCCTTTGGAAGTTGCTTTAACTATTGCTTCTGCCACAGCCTTTGTCCCATGTTCGAAGCTGCTGAATTCAAACACCCCCATCGGACCGTTCCAAAGCAAAGTCCTGGAATTAGAAATAACCTCTGAAAAGATCTTCTCCGTTTCAATACCTATATCCAGGCCCAGCCAGCCTTCAGGAATTTTTCCGACCTCACAACTTTGGGTATTGGCCTCGTTTGAAAAATTATCAGCTACAACAGCATCAACAGGGATATAAATGTTCACTCCTTTTTCTTTTGCCTGTTTCAATATTTCCAGGGCCGTCTCCAGCCGATCATTTTCTACAAGTGATTTACCGATATTTCCACCCTGCGCCTTTACAAAAGTAAAAGCCATGCCTCCGCCAATGATAATGTTATCGGCCTTTGACATTAGCTGGCTTAGGATCAAGATCTTATCTGATACTTTGGCGCCACCCATTATGGCCGTAAAGGGTTTTTCAGAACTGTTGAGCACTTTATCGATACTCTTTAGTTCGTTGCTGATAAGATAACCGAAACATTTTTTACCCGGAAAGAACTTAGCGATGATGGCCGTAGAGGCGTGGGCCCTGTGAGCTGTCCCAAAGGCATCATTTACATAGAATGTTCCAAGCCTCGAAAGTTTTTTCGCAAAGTCCTCATCCCCTTTCTCTTCCTCTTTGTAAAAACGGAGATTTTCCAAAAGCATCACTTCCCCTGCTTTAAGCTTTTCAGCGATTTTTTCAGTTTCCTCACCTATACAATCATTGGCAAACTGAATTGGTCTTCCTAGCAGTTTATGAAGATGAGAGACAACATGCCTTAGCGAATATTTATCCGCAGGTCCATCCTTGGGCCTGCCATGGTGCGACATTAAAACTACCGCCCCACCGTCATTGAGAATTTTGTTGATCGTTGGCAAAGCCCCTCTCATGCGGGTATCGTCTGTCACGTTGAATTCCCTGTCGAGGGGAACATTAAAATCAACCCGTATCAATGCACGCTGCCCCGAAAAATTAAAGTCGTCTACTGTTTTCATCTTTAAAGAGAATAAATGAGGATTGCAAAAATATAGTTTCTCATTGAACAGGCAAATAATTTGGAGCCGACCAAATGGCAGGAAATCAATATTTGCTTTTGTCGAGAACCAATCGCTGAACAGGCCGGTTTGCAATTATATGTTCTTCGATGATCTCCTCCACGTCGGAGGGTTGAACACCCACATAAAAAACACCTTCGGGATACACTACCAGGGTAGGACCAAAATCACAAACGTCGAGACAACCCGTTCGCTGGGCCCTCACATTTATTGAAAGTTTTTTCTCTTTCAGCTTTTTTTTGAACAACTCCACCAGTTCCATCCCATGACTTTCTCCGCAGCTAGGTCGCGGTGAATCGGTAGGACGCTGGTTGATGCAAATAAAAATATGTTTATCGAATTTCAACATTTTAGAATGTATGTGACACGTACGATTTGAAAAATGAGACTGACCGTTAATAAATAGATAAGGCGAATTTACATCAATTCAATTTAACTAAATTTACACATTAATATTTCCCCTTGAAAAGAATTGCTGGTATCTGTCTGTTTACTTTCCTGGTAATTACCTGCAGGGCTCAAGGCATTGTAACCACTACGGGACCTGCTAATGCTGCATCGTATCTCAAGACTAACTTCTCCCCCCTCGACCTGAACGATAACGATGATTTCTCTTCCTTTAAAATGCTCGATACAGTATTGCACCGTTACCATGTTTTTTTTAGTGGTGAACAGCATTATACCGAGGGCGACTTTGAAGTAAAATGGAAACTGTTGAAGTACCTCTATAAATATGCGGGAGTGCGTGCATTGCTCATCGAGCATCCGCCCAGTTTCGGTTACCTGTTGAACCATTATATGGAAGAGTAAGGACAGCCTTTCTTTTCTTGACATAGCTAGCTATGCCCCGGAGGGCACCAAGGAACGGATCTTTTACAAGAGTCTTTACGAGTTTAACAAAAACAAACCAAGGGGCCAACAGGTGAAAGTGATCGGCATCGACATCGATTATGTGAAACTATATAGTGAAAAAGCTTTTAAAGAAATATTCGCAAGCCGGTCGGCGAGCGAAAATTATGTGAAGATAAAATGGGAGTTCGACCAGCTCGCCAATAAGGGTTTGAGCGCCGACAGCCTGATAAGCCGGATGCGATCAGGCGATTCGTTGTATCATGTTTTTTTTGGAAAAGATCATCCAACTGTTTTAAGAACCCTAAAAAGTATTGCCTGCGATTGCAATCCGCCGGGCGAACAAAAGATGGCTGACCCCTTGTGGAGCAAGCGTGAAGAGCTGATGTACGAGAATTACCTCTCGGTGCTCAGGGAATTTCAAGGCATGAAAATGTATGCGCAGTTCGGAGCCAAGCACATTAACCTGGCTCCTAAAACGGCATGGTATAATTGTGTCGGGTGGAGCTCCATCGCTGCACGACTGCACACGGGAGATACTTCCCCTGTAAAGGACAGTGTGTGTTCTATCCTATTGTCCTATTCACATGAATGGAACCTTAAGGACAGGCGAACATTTTACAACCAGGCCCAGGACCAACGGTTTGGGATATTCAAGCTGAACAATGACAGCACACCCTTTGAAGAGCTTGCAAAAAAAATACAGTTCCTGGTTAACATCGATTACGGAGTTGAGGATGAAATTGAGTACAACCGAAACAATGATGTTTACAGATTAATGGACAATGATGAGTATACAGTTACAGGTATTGCTGGCGGATACCACTACTGGCAAGAGCCTGTTGCATTGTTAGGATTCGAAATGCGATCACGAAGGATGAAGGAAAAAAAATACGAAGTGGGCCTGGGATTGAACTTTGAACTAAATCTCCGCCAGCGAATGCATGGCTATACGATCAATTTGTGGTTTGGCGGGGCAATTCAGGCCGGCTTTGCAATTGTTTACAATACCAATTACAAGCATTCGGCTTTCTTTTTCAGACCGGAAATCGGGCTGGCCAAAAACATATTTTCCATAACTTATGCCTATAACATGAAGCTGTACAATAAATATATTACAGATGGGATCAATGGGCACATGGTATGCGCCAAGATCTTTTTACCTTTTTCAAAAGATTAATTTTCCCGAACGATAAGACTGTCGACAAAATCGATCAGGTCTTTCTTCTTGTTTTGGGTTAGCGGAATGTCGTGAAGATTTTTGAGCGCTTCCTGGTAGTAACGGGTCATTTCATTTTCCGCCATTGCCCGAATCCCAAGACGGTTGTAGATTGCAGTAACAGCACCCACTTTCTTTTCCATTTCAGCGCCCGCTACCCTGAGCCATTCCGACAATTCTTTTTCAAGTTCAGGTTTACCTGCGCTCAACTCCATCGCCTTGAGCAACAAGAAGGTCTTTTTATTGGAAATAATATCACCGCCTTTTTGTTTGCCGAATTTTTTTTCATCACCATACACATCCAGTATATCGTCCTGGAGCTGGAAGGCCATACCGAGATTTTTTCCAAAATCATACATACGTGCAGCATCCTCTGCCCGGGCGCCTCCTGCAAGCGCTCCCAGCTGCAGGCTGGCCGCAATGAGAGCAGCTGTTTTTAATCCTATCATTTCAAGATACATGGCGATAGAGATTACCTCCCGACTTTCATAATTCATATCAAGTTGCTGTCCCTCGCAAACTTCTATTGCTGTTTTGCTAAACACTTCCAATACCACGGGGAGCTTTAAAGGATCTATTTTAGAAAGTTCGAGATAGGCTTTCACCAACATCACATCACCACTCAATATAGCAGTATTGTCATTCCACTTTTCGTGCACGGTAGTTTTTCCGCGGCGCAGAGGAGCCTTGTCCATAATATCGTCATGCACAAGTGTAAAATTATGAAACATCTCTATCGCTACTGCCGCTGGCAAAGCATCGCTGTGCTTGCCATCGAAAAGCTCGCACGCGGCAAGAACAAGGACAGGACGGATGCGCTTTCCTCCAAGAGAAACAATGTATTCAACGGGGGCATAAAGTTCAACGGGGTGGCCTGGTGCCGACAAAGTTTTCAATTGCTCTTCGATGCTGAGCTGGTATTTTTTTATCGCGATCAATGATTGCCGGTAATATAGGATGTGTTTTTCAAAAGCAGCTCAAGACCTTTTTCAAGAGACAGGTTTTCACGGTTAAGCAGTTGTCTCATTTTCGTGATATCGGGCTTACGTCGTGTCATATCACCTTCCTCCAGGGCAGGCAAATGAATCACCTTTGAACTTGAACCGGTAAGTCGGATAATAATATTGGCAAGGTCAACGATACGCACTTCCTTATCGCCACCTATGTTCACTACGTCGTTAACATATTTGTTATTGGCAAAAGCCGCATAGGTCGCTTCAATATTATCATCGACATAACAGAAAGTACGCGTTTGAGAGCCGTCGCCATAAATGGTGATGTCCTCATTTTTCAAAGCGCAATTGATGAACCTTGAAACGACAAAGTCCTTGCTTTGTTTAGATCCATAAGTGTTAAAAAACCTGAAAATAGTATACTCCATACCATACTCCTTATTGTAGGAGCGCAGGTAAGCTTCGCCGGCATTCTTAACAATGGCATAAGGAAGCCGTGAGTTAAGAGGGGTGGTCTCTTCGTTTTGAGGATACTCTACCGGCTCGCCGTACACTTCGGAGGAAGAAGAATAATAAACTCTTTTCACCCCTGTGTTCTTTGAGAGGTAAAGAATGTTCTTAATGCCTGAAAGATCGTTAAGCACCTTTACAGGATTATCCAGTGTACGCTTAACACCCACCATGGCTGCGTAGTGAAAAACATAATCGAAGCTGTAGGCGAAAAAAATACTCGACACGTCTTTGAATTCATTCACATCACCAATAATAAATTTGATGTTGCTGGCAACCGGTAATTTCACCATTTCACCCGTAAGCATATTGTCCATGATCACTACCTGGTGATCAGGGTCTTTAGAAAGTCGTTCGGCAAGACTGCTGGCTATGAAACCGGCTCCACCTGTGATCAATATTTTTTTCATACAATTCTTTGCTCCTATTCACACAATGTTATAAGGTAATTTCCGTAACCGCTCTTAAGCAATGGTGCCGCGATCTTTTTCAATTGTTCCTTGCTTATATAATTCATCTTGAAGGCAACTTCTTCAATACACCCGATCTTCATTCCCTGGCGTTCCTCTATCACCTGAACAAATTGCCCTGCCTGCATCAGGGAAGCAAATGTGCCCGTATCAAGCCACGCAGTACCCCTGTCGAGAATGCCAACCTTCAATTTGCCTTTCGCAAGGTAATATTTATTCACATCGGTGATCTCGTATTCACCCCGTGCACTGGGTTTCAGAGTTTTTGCTACTTCCACTACGGAGTTATCGTAAAAATAAAGTCCCGGCACTGCGTAATGCGATTTGGGTTTTAAGGGTTTTTCTTCAATGGAGATGGCGTTGTTGCTGGCATCAAACTCCACCACCCCGTAACGTTCAGGATCAGACACGTGGTAAGCAAACACCACCCCCCCATCGGGATCCTGGTTTTGCTGGAGCAACCTTCCAAGGCCGGTTCCATAAAATATATTATCTCCCAGTACCAGGGCCACCTTGTCCTTTCCAATAAATTTTTCACCGATAACAAAAGCCTGGGCAAGACCGTTAGGAATTTCCTGTACGGCATAACTGAAAGAACAACCAAGACTCTTTCCATCGCCAAGCAACCGTTCAAAATGCGGCAGATCATGCGGTGTAGAAATGATAAGGATCTCATTAATACCAGCCATCATTAAAACCGAAAGGGGGTAATAGATCATCGGCTTATCGTAGATGGGCATAAGCTGTTTACTCACCGCAAGGGTAAGTGGATGTAGTCTCGTACCGGAGCCCCCGGCTAAAATAATTCCTTTCATAGTTTAAGAATAAGGAGATCGAATCGTGATTTAATGAGATAAAGGTATAAGTTTAAATAACACAACCACGCTTGCTCTTTGCAAACAAAATGAGAGAAAAAACTTGTTTTTGTATTTGGTAAATCATTTTCTATATTTACCCCAGCCATAACTATTAATAATCTTAAAAAAGACACCGATGAAAAAAATTACTTCCATCTTATCAATAAATATTTCCCTTCTTTTTTTTATTGCAACAAGCGTAAACGCACAAACAGTTAACAAAGACTTTGTCGACGGGAAGCTATGGCTCAAGCTTAAAGCCGACCAGCCCATTCCTGTTACAACAGGGCCAACATCAAGTGAAGTGAGCTTGACAGAGCTTCCAACCATCTCAAGAATTGCATCGCCTTACCAGCTTAAAAGCATCTCTGCTCCTTTTCATAAATCGGGTTCAGCCGTTATCAGCAGGATCGTAAGCATCGAATTTGGTGATCATAATAAAGTAGACGAACTGTTAAGTTTATTGGAACGCTCAGGCATTGCTGAATATGTTGAAAAGGCGCCAGTGTACACATTAAGCCTTACCCCTAACGACGCCAGCTACGGAAGTCAATATGCCCTTCCATTGATCAATGCGCCAGCGGCATGGAATATTTCAACCGGCAATCCAAGCATTGTAGTTGCAATCACCGATAACGCCATGCAAAGCAATCACCCCGACCTTACAGGTAACATGTGGGTAAACCCGGGAGAGATCGCCAACAACTCACTTGACGATGATGGCAATGGTTATATCGATGATGTGAACGGGTACGATGTGGCCGATGGTGACAACAATTTCAATCCTGTTAACAGTACGTACGATCACGGTACACATACGGCAGGAATTGCCGGGGCCAAATCGAACAACAGTATAGGTGTTGCCAGTATCGGGTTTAACATCAAAATAATGTTTGTGAAGATCACAAAAAACTCCAGCTCAAATACTGCCGTGGACGATCCGGTAGAAGGCATTTACTACGCTGCCCTCAACAGGGCGAGGGTGATCAGCTGTTCGTGGGGAACCACCGGTTTTTCTGCAACCATCCAGGCAATGGTCGACTGGGCCTATAATTCAAGGGGATGTATCATCGTTGGCGCTGCCGGCAATGCAGGTACCAATATAAAAGAATATCCGGGAGCGATGAACAACGTGGTTTGCGTTGCGGCTACCGATGCTGCTGATAAAAAATCTTCTTACTCACAATACGGAACATGGGTGGACGTGTCCGCTCCCGGCGACAATATATTAAGCACGATCCCTGGCAGCGCTTATGGCTCCATCAGCGGCACGTCGATGTCAACACCGATGGTGAGCGGCTTATTGGGACTCATACTTTCGGTAAACCCAAACCTTACCCAGGCACAAGCGATCAACTGTTTACTCTCAACAGCGGTAAACATAAATGGGCTGAACCCTTCTTATGTGGGAATGCTGGGCACTGGCAGGATCAATGCCCTTGCAGCGGTACAATGCGCACAGGCAACAGTATTTGCACTCGATGCTTCCCTCACCGATGTTACTGAAGGAACAGTATGTTCACTCACCCCTACCATGCAGGTGGTGCTTCGTAACGCAGGAACAACAAGCCTTTCAACGGTAAATATAAATTACAAAATAGACAACAATACGCCAAGCGTTTACAATTGGTCCGGTACACTTGCATCGGGCGCTTCGGTAGTTGTTAATTTACCAACGGTCACCTTCACCTACGGCACTCATAATTTCACCTCCTATACTTCTTCTCCTAACGGTGGGACGGACGGAACCAAAACGAACGACACTACTAAAGCGGTCATAAAAGTTTTGCAGAACGGGCTTGCCCTTCCTCTTGTGGAAGGCTTCGAAGGCGCATTTATTCCATCGGGATGGGAGCTAAGTAATGCGGATGGGGAAATTACCTGGGTACAAACAACTGCTGCCAAGTTCTCGGGAACAAAATCAGCTTCTATCGATAATTACAATGATCCGTTCATCCGTACTTTCGATTACATCCTCACACCCCTGCTCGACATGTCTACCGCAACGTCCACTACTCTTACCTTCCAGGTAGCTTACCAGCCTGTTGCCAGTTCGGTTACCGACACCATGCTGGTGTATGCCTCTTCCGATTGCGGAGCAACTTTTAACGTGATCTATAAAAAATGGGGAACGGCCCTTGCAACTGTAGCGGGAAACAATATCAACCCGTTTGTACCTACAGGTACTACACAGTGGCGCAAAGAAACAGTGAACATCACAGGAGCTTTGTTAACGAGCAAAACTGCATTCTTCGCCTTCGCCAATTCGGGCAACAGCGGCAACAATTTATACATCGATGATATCAACATAAGCGGCACCATTACCACGGGCATCGATGCGGAGGAAGCAACGCCAAGTATTGCCGTTTATCCTAACCCTAACAACGGCAGCTTTAACCTTACTACCGAAAACCTTCCGGCAGGAAGCTACACGGTAGAGCTGTTAAACATCATGGGCCAACAAATTTATTCTAAAACCATCGAACGCAACGGGGGCGTATTTACCGAAGCGATGTTGCTTAACAATGCCTCCAAAGGAGTGTACCTTGTTAAAATAACAGGTGAAAAAGGAAGCTGGACAAACAGGTTTATTGTTGAATAGCTCATGTTATTTTTTATAAAAAAACCGTCCTCATAATAACGAGGACGGTTTTTTTATTTGTTAAAATATTAATGCGGGTCGATACCCTGGCAGGAAAGTGGAAAATAGAAAGTGGAAAGTGGAGAGTAAAAAGTAAAAAGTGGAAA
>Ga0163144_10031759_pt1 | contig 10053 bp, 6 predicted proteins | sample OliLak19BULKMAT1_FD_123175 | JGI IMG/M metagenome (GOLD analysis project Ga0163144, IMG submission 123175) | Freshwater microbial mat bacterial communities from Lake Vanda, McMurdo Dry Valleys, Antarctica - Oligotrophic Lake LV.19.BULKMAT1 | ecosystem: Environmental > Aquatic > Freshwater > Lake...
ATGATCGGCATGATTGCCTTGTCCGGCATTGTCACCAGAGACTCCATCATACTTGTCGACTTTATGCAACAGTCAGTTGCACGTGGGCGTCCTTTGTTTGACGCAATCCTCGAAAGCCGTGTGGTTCGGTTGCGTCCGATCTTGTTGACTGCTGGCGCTGCATTGTTGTCCGCAATCCCAATTACCCTCGACCCAATCTTTTCAGGTTTGGGCTGGGCTTTGATTTTTGGACTAATCGCGTCGACGCTGTTTACACTATTCGTAATACCCGTGACATACTGGCTTCTTTACGCCGGTCGTGGGTCAAGATAAGTCGTTCACCATCGGCATCGCGTTCGACGATCCGGACAACTCCCGACTTGATCACTCCAGACCTAATGGAAGGGCATTCAACCAACGGATTCAACTTTTAGTATGATGGGCACCAGCAAAGGAAGTCGTTCTATTCCTTGCACGTGAAGTTCCCCTGCAAGAGGGACCTAAGGTCGTCTAGGAGGACGAGGCGTCATTGCCCTTGTAGTGGATGGTGGGCTGGCGGGTGCTGGCGTCGGTAGCGCTACGACCCGAATGCTCTCCCGGTCCGTGTATACCTTGTCATCCATGTCAATCGTTTCGACTTCGATCATGTGAGTGCCGACCGGCATCGTAGCTGGTAACAAGATTCTCCACAAATGGTCTGTGATCGCCGGCCCAGGGAGCGAAATACCCGGAATTGTATTCGGACCTGCTTCCAACTTTTTCATGTCCACAAAGTATGGATCCATCCCATCGACCCGCTCCATCTCCTTCCATGCACCGTCCGGTAGGATTCGCATGCGGACCTTCGACTTCTTTGACCCGTTGAAAACGTTGACAACCATGGCTGTGGTGATGGCATCGGCGACGGTGATTTCCTGGGGTAAGTAGATGTTCATTTGGTAATCTGCAAGCCGACGAGCCGCGCGAAACTCCAAATCGTACTTCGTACCATCAAAGGATATAATCGAATATCCGTTGGGTCCGCCATCGCTCATGGTCGCGTGCGGGATACCTAGTTCGTCCGGCGCGCCTCGCCACCAACTGCCGCAGACCGTTACGTTGACGATGTGGTGGTGAGGTTCTGGCCCCATCCATCCATCTTCTTTGGTGATGAAGTGGTGCTTGAGGAAGTGCGTGTGAGCAGACATGGAAAGTGTGAACGGCCGTTGCTCGATGAGTCTATACAACTCTTGCCGATCCTCCACGTCAACCAAGGGAATGTGCATCATGAGCACGACGAGTTGTTCCTTCGGGACTAATGCCAAGTCGTTTCGAATGAACTCCATCTGTTCTTTGCCCAAGCCCCCCTTGTAGAATCCGCGATTGGTTTCGGTTGCTCCTTGCCATGCCACGTCGTCCAGTGCGAGGAAGTGCACAGGCCCGTAATCGAAAGAGTAGTAGTTGGGGCCGTAGAAGCTCTCGAAGGTTTCATCGGAGTGCGCATCGCTTGACGCATCCAAGTTGATATCGTGATTGCCTAGTACGTTGTACCAAGGGATCCCGATCAACGCGATCGCTTGGTTGTGCGGTTTGAAGACGCTTAGATCGTCGAAAACAATGTCCCCAAGCGTTACACCTAACGATGCGCCATGACCCTTTTCGGCGACAACTTGTTCGATAATATCATGTGCCATGTACTCAACCTCTTGAACATTGCGAGGCTGTGTATCACCGAATAGTAGAGCCTTGAATTGATCTGGCTCCTTTTGAGGCGTGAGAGGAAAGTCGATCGATTCTGGGAGCGGACCCGTTGGTGAAACGCCGGCGAATTTCTGAGCGGGCGATCCAGCGGGCTTGTGGATATAATAGAACTGAGGGAGCTTGTCCTCATTTATCGGTGTCATCCAATCACGCGGCTTGATTACGAATACAATTGTATCGTCGGAGACATGCGTTTCGTACTTGCCTTCAGCGTTGGTAGTTACGATCTCTTGACCATTGGATACCTTGATCCCAGGGATTCCTTTTTCTTCTGGATCTCTTTTGCGGTTGCCGTTGGCGTCGTGGTAAACGAACCCTTGCGCGTGCGTGAGGGCTTTGCCTGTGTTGGTTGTCGATCGCGGCTCGTGTGTTTCATGCGCGAATGCAACGTTACCAAAAAGGGGGGCAACGAGTAGGATAATGAGATTCGACCTAAGCACTGGGATACCTCGCGACGTGAAACGGCAAAGGATTAGTAACATGAAGTTCAGGAGTATGACCGGTTCCCCGCCTTTCATGCAATCACTTTTTAATAAAGTTTCGATGAAGGTTCTCAGGCGTCATTGGCACCTTCCAAGCTTCCGAGAGATGGGTATCACCTATGCGACGAACCAGAAGGTGGATGCCCAGGCCTCTCGCGATAAGCCATTATGGGCTAGTTGGACGGCGTGCTAGAAGCAACAGCGGCTTGAAGTGATGGCTGGAATCTGGAGCTGGGATTTTCGAAACCGGATACAGTTCCATCTTCTGAAGTGCCACCGAGATGAATCGCATTTACTTCGCCGCTGTCGTTTAGCACCGGAGCGCCCAGTGATCCTTTAAATGAAAGCTTGGAATTTTCAAGTGTGTAGACAAGATTGCCTCGATCATCTTGTCCAGTGATGGTGGTAGCATGTTGTTTTTGGCTGGGCATTGCTCCGACGAATGCGGCGATGGACAGCCATGCCTTATCTCCAGGTTTTGGTAGCCTCTTGGATAGACGGAAAGTACCTAAACGCCAGCCGGCTTGTTGGTCCAAATAGATGGCGAGTATGTCTCCAGCGACTGTCGATTGACCATCGAAAGCTGAATCGGAAATTTAAATAAACGCTTTCGCTTGAATGACGCCATCGAAAGCGCCGAATGCATCGCCGAGCGTGATATTTTTTAGAACTTCATTCAGTTCCGTTGGGGTAGCATTCCGAGAAAAACCAGAGCCCGTCCCTAAGACACTCAGAGCAGTCAAAACAATCGGCTCGGGCTGGTCGTCAATTCTTATGGCGAAAGCAGTGCCTGCCGTCGAGCCAGCATCAATGTTCCCAATCGAAGTTTGAAAGAAAGAACGGAGCACCGACGACTTTGGGACTGTCGGTGCTCCAGGCAGGGCCGAGGAAGGAACTGCATAACTTGGCATGGGTGCGGGAGCATCCCAGCCAGGTGAAAAAAACAAGTTGCGCCAGTTGTTAACTCGTAACTGGCTGGATTGGGGGCACCCGAGGCAGTAACGGCTTTGGGGTGGCCGTCAAATGGTCCCTGCGGCAAGTGCTTATAGGCACTTTCGAAATTCAAGGCAGCCAATCCCATCTGCTTGAGATTGTTTGGGCACTGCATGCGACGAACCGCTTCGCAAGCTGCTTGCATTGCCGGCAATAGCAAACCAACTAGAATACCGATGATCGGATAACGACTAACAATTCAACGAGCGTGAACGCGCGTCGAAAGCTTTGCCTAATGGACCAACTCATGCTCATTTTCTCTCTCCCTGTAATAGAATTTGATACATCTACATGATCTGGAGCGACTTATACACATTGTCGGTAAACGTCTTCCCCATCGTCGCGACTGTTTATACGGGGCATCGTTAAGTTAACGTAAGCATTGGGTTAATAAATCAGCAGTCTCCGCTGGCTACCGGTTAAACGACTTAGGAAACGAAACCAAATTTTCCACCGCTTGTGTCGCGAGATACATGACATCTAGCGGCTGGTACTAGCGGTCACGATCGCCCATTAGTCATTGAGAGTTGCTACTTCACCGCCAGCGCGACTGCCCAGGGCTCGCCATACTTCGAGCTCAATCGAGTTTGTTACTAGACGCACCGATCCATCCATCAGCAAAACATTGACTCCTCCGGTGTGGTAGCTACGGCTAGTGACGACGGCGTAGGTTGGCAATGATGTCGAGCGCCCTTCGCGCATGGAGTTGAAATCGATGTCGTAAGTCTTACCACCGTCAGTGTGCAGCACTTTTGTGTTGGGAGCGAACGTAGTCGTAAATCCGGTTTGATGGATTCTGGCGTCGACCCACTCTGTGTGACCTGATTCCGCTTTGAATTCGCCGCCAAATGCGGACACGGCGCTCGGGCTGGCAGGTACTGGCGCGGTAACACCCGGGTTCCCTCCGAATCGCAAATAAGGAGTAAAAGCTTTGACTTCCGCCATTCCCAAAGTATTGCTAAGTCCATCGGCAATTTCTGCCAGCTTCGTCACACGATTGAGCAGGAAGACTCCACTTCCGCGATCGCTTGGTGGCTGAAAGATATGCCAGAGTCCGGCATTGGCGCCATAATTCAGTGGGTAGTGCGTGAACGTTGGAGTGTCCGGTCTTTCGCGATCGTTAACTTCGCTTGGACACAGCAAGTGTGGCATACGCATGCGTGCCACCATGGGTTGCATGCTGATCGGCTTTGTAAAGTCAATCAATGCCTGCAGATTTGCTTGCTCAACATAGGGCAAAAGTCGAGCCTGAACACTCCAGTAGACGGCGCTGCCAGAAGTAATGTAATCGCCTAGCGGCGGAATATTTTTGCGAGAGCTTTCATGGTTGTGCAACGCCAAACCAAGTTGCTTCACGTTGTTCTGGCATTGCAGCCGCCTCGCTGCCTCCCGGGCTGATTGGACGGCAGGCAGCAAAAGCCCAACTAGGATGCCGATGATCGCGATCACAACCAAAAGTTCTACGAGTGTGAATCCACGCGTTTTCAAATTACACCTCTGCTTGTTGGAACCAATCTAAGATGTGCAGAGATTACCTAAATCTACACTCCGAGGTACTCTATTCGATCCATTTCGATAAAGGAAGGCTTCGATGGTGTAGATGACGACGACGATGCTAACCTCGCCAGTTCGCCTTCAGGCTACATTTGGGATGCATGCTTACTAGCAGGAGTTTCGTATCGAAGCTACAAAAAATACGGCGGTCGAGTATCGGACACAGAAGGCAATCAAAAAATGGAAGGACGCGTTCCAGGCCTGGTCGGTCACATGTGCCCAAATTTCGGTATTGGAAAGCCAGGAGGACGCGAGCGTGATACCGACCTAGTAGAGATTATGTTGGCCGAGTATCGGCAATTCATCGAAAACAAGAATATGCCGCAATTCATCATCATGAGTCTCGGTGAAGATCACACCGATGGTACGCGGCCTGGATCGTTTACACCAGAAGCCTGCGTCGGCAGCAATGACCAAGCGATCGGGAAGTTGGTTGAGGCGGTCAGCAAAGGGCCGCTCTGGAGCCAAACGGCGATCTTTATGATTGAAGACGATGCACAAAATGGACCTGATCACGTTGACGCACATCGCACAGTAGGCTTGGTCATCAGTCCCTATACCAAACGCGGCTACGTCGATAATACGCAGTACAGCACCGTTAGCATGATTCGTACCATGGAACTCATCTTGGGCTTGCAACCGCTTTCCCAATATGACGCCGCTGCCAGACCGATGTACGATAGCTTTAAGAACGCTCCCGACCTTACACCTTATGAGCATGCTGAGCCACAGATCGATCTAAATGTCAAGAATGAAGCGACCGCTTACGGTGCTGAGCAATCAATGAAAATGGATTTCACGGAGTGCGATCGCATCGATGATTTCGAACTGAACGAAATTCTGTGGCGATCGGTGATGGGAGTCGACGCACCCTTGCCTCCTGCGGTTCGCAGAGCTATCGCCTTTCGAAGTGTCAAGCCTTAAGGGAAGAATCTGAATAATGAAAATATTGCACGCTAGGGAGTCGTAGTAACAATTGCGTTTATCTGCCAAGTCGCTGGTTGAATTTGAAGTAGCCGACGCTGAAGCATTCTCAGGCATCTTATTCGAACAGCCAGCTCTTACACCGAGCAAGATGTATAAAGCGAAAGTAAGTACGTGCATTGACAGTGGTTTTATGGGAGATCTGCTAGGTATTCAACACCGATTTAAAGATGACATAAATCGTTTGCTGATATGCAATTGGCCATGAATGACTCCCTTTTATTTTTTATTTCCGAAGGATGGTTAGCGTTTGGTAGACGAAAGCCATTGGATTTATAGGGTTAGGACCGAAAACAAAGAAATGGTTACAATGATTCCATCGAGAGCGACCAAAAAGAAGTTTGTATCAGTGCCGTCGAGCGAATTGAAAGGCGAATGGAGCGGCAATTACTTCAAAAGACAACCGATCTGGACTTGCTGCGACTCGCTAAGGCAGGCGACTTTTCCGCTTTTCAGCAATTGGTCGAGGTACTTCAGCCGAGAGTTTATGGGCTAGCGTTCCGGATTTTGCGGCAGGCCCAGGATGCCGAGGACGGGACTCAACAAGCCTTTCTAGCGCTCGTCGAGCACATCGAAGACTTTCGCGAAGAATCGTCGGTTGCCACTTGGGTCATGAAAATCGCGAGCAACCACGCGCTCAAGATCTTGCGAAAGAAGCGCGGACTAAGTGTGGTTTCAATGTCGGAAATGAGTTCCGGCGACAGCTATCACGATATGCCACATCCCGAGTTTATCGCCCCTTGGAGCGAGCCGCCCGACAAGATTGCTCAGCGGGCGGAAACGCAAGCCGAAATAGACAAGGCTCTGCTTGAGCTGGATGAAAAGTACCGGCTCGTATTCATTCTGCGCGATGTCGAGGGGCTTTCCGTCCGCGAAACAACTGAAGCACTGGAGCTAACCGAATCGAACGTCAAAGTTCGCCTTTTGCGAGCTCGTTTGGCGCTCCGCGAACGATTAACGAAGAGATTCGGGGATGCAGCCCCGGCGATGGTCCCCGATCACAAACATTCCTAAATTCTTGTAACCTTTTGTACTAAACTGGATCAGAGACATTGTGCAATGCCTGCGAGGAAATCCTAAATGACGTGCGAAGAACAGCTAAAAGCGCTCAATGGATACGTGGACGGTGCTCAAATCACCGAGCTTTGCGATGAATTTGCGCAGCATCTTGCCGGCTGCGATCCTTGCCAAGTCGTCGTTGACAATATTCGGCAAACCATTTCGCTTTATCGTGCTGGCGAGCCCTATCCGATGCCAATCGAATTCCAAGATCGAATGAAGCACGCGTTGAAAGCGAAATGGGAACAGAAATTCGGAACAAGTGCTGGTCAGACTCTGGGCGGACAATCCATAAGTGGGCCGTAAGCGGGCCGTAAGTGAGCCAGCAGGTTCGAGTTTTCGCTTGCAGTAGTGAAACGTTCTCGCGGTGCAGCCAACGGACTCGCAAAACCGTTCGACGGTCAACTGGCTGTGCTTTAATTGTTCGAACCGTTCACTCCAGGGCTTGCTTGATCCGTTTTTCGCTGACCGTTTGCTTAGTGCCAAGTGACTGTGCAAAAATGGAGACGCGAAATTCTTCGATCAGCCAGCGAGCTTGGTCAAGCTTCGCGAAGCTTTCCGGCGTACCAAGCGTCTGCTTCGATTTCAGTTCGCGGTATCGCAATACGGCTTTCTCGATCGGTGCCCGCAATTGCTTGTCCTTGGGCAAACCGCCGGACTTGAGTTTGTCGAGTCGTAGTTCGATGGCGCGAAGGTAACGTGGTAATTCTGCGAGCGCGGACCACGGGGTCGTTTTAAGAAAATCTTCAGCAAGCAACTCGCTCAACTGCGCACGAATGTCATCTGCAATCTCGCGCCATGTTGCAGGCAGCGCTTCGACGCGCTTGCGAACCTCATGCGTGGCCTCGGCCAGTCGCGGCAACCAAGCAGCTACGTTTTGCGTAGCAATCGAGATCTGTTCGACGGCGCGTAGATTGCGAATTTCAAAGTCATCGCGAGTCTGCGGCAGCGGCTGATTATCGATGAACGCGATGCGAGCAATCAGGTCTTGAAGCTGCGAGCGCAGTTGATCGCTTCGCAGAATATGACCCAACAGTACGCTCGATTTCTCAAGCCCAGGGAGATGAGCGATCTGACCTCTCAAGTTGCGATGATGTTTGATCGCGAACAATCGCATCCAACCCTGCAGAGCTAATCTCTGCGCCTCTGCCTCGTGGTCAACCAACCGCAATTCTACCGCCTCGCCAACATCGACCAACGTCGGAAACGCGGCCACCGTCAATCCACCGCGACGAATAGCAACCTGCGCGGGGAGCGAATCGAAATCGATCTGTGTGATGCGGCGATCTTGCCAATCGCTTTGTTCTCGAACAACTTTCGCGCCCACGATCGATTCTGGTGGCGCATGACGAGCTTGCAGCTCAGTGACATTTCTCCCCGCTTCGATCATTGCTCCGCTATCATCAACGACTCGCACCAAAATCTGCAAATGCTCAGGCAACTTAGCCCAATCAAAATCGCTCGTGCGAACCGGTTCACTTGCATGCGCCGACATCAACTCGCATAGCACTGTCGAAAAAGGTCGTTGCCGATCTGATTTAGCAAGTTGCTCAGCTAGTTTCTTCGCGACATCCGGCGCGGGCACAAAACTGGTCCGCAGATTTTTTGGCAAAGATCGAATCAGATGCAAGAGCTTGTCTTCAAGCAAGCCTGGCACTAGCCACGCCAACGCTTCATCGCTGATCTGTCGAAGAGCGGCTTGCGGTACAGTGACCGTCACGCCATCTGTCGCATTGCCTGGTTCAAAACGATACGCCAGCGGTAAACTCGTCGTACCAACTTTCAGTGCATTCGGGAAAGCCTGCGCAAAGTCTTTGGTCACACTTCGCTGATCGGAAATTAAATCCTCAGGCTTCATCCACAGTGATTGCACAAGCGGTGATTCGGGATTGCTGTTGATCCAATTTCGCAGAATGTTCAGATCGGTCACTTCCGCAGGAATGCGCTGTGCGTAGAAACGTTCCAACTGATATTTATCGACAATGAACTGGCGCTCGCGAGTTCGCTGCGCGAGTTCATGCATGTCGGCTAGTATCTCTTGGTTGTGCGTGAAGAACTTCTCGCGACAACTCCAATCGCCGCCCACCAAGCCATGTTCAATCAGCATCTCGCGCGCAGTGGCTGCGTTGATCGGAGCCAAGCCGACGCGGCGACCGACAACAATCGGCAAGCCATACAGCGTGCTACGACGATAGACCATTGCGGACCCAGTTTTGCTACTCCAATGCGGATCGTAGTACGAATGTTTCAGTAGGTCGCGGGCCGCATGTTCGATCCAATCGACATCGACTTCAGCAATTGTCCGAGCAAACCGCTTGGTCGTCTCAACAATTTCAGCCGCCATGATCCACTTCGGTTTTCTGCGAAACAAGCCCGAACCGGGCCACAGCGACAGGGACATGCCGCCCGCTGCCTTATATTCATGATTGTCGCCCGCGCACGCAACGCCACCGAGCAAACCGGTCAGCAACGACTGATGAATCGCGTCATAACCCTCGGGGCGTTTGATCACTTCCGGCTTGGGTGCAGGTGCATGTCGGTGCTGCTTGCCTTGACCGCGCATGTCCGGCAGCGGCTCGACTTGCTTCTTCTGGTCGATTGGCGGCAGTTTAATTCTACGCTGGCCCACTTTCATCCCGGAACCATGCAAAAGTTCTTTCAGTTGACGAACGATGTCTGCCCACTCGCGAAAGCTATTGTGCGAAAGGAAACGTTGATGCAGTGCCTTTTGCAAACGCGACCGTCCAAGATCACTTCCCAGTCGCTCATAAAAATCCCACAGGCGCAGATAGGTCAAGAAATCGCTGTGTGGGTCGACGAACATCGCGTGCGCTTCGTCGGCCTGAGGAGCTTGTCCAACCGGACGCTGGCGCGGATCTTGCGATTCGAGCGCAGCGGCGATGATCAGAACTTCGGGTAAGCAGTTGCGTTCGCTGGCTTCGATCAACATCCGCCCGACTCGTGGATCGCATGGCAAAGCGCCCAGTTGTCGACCAACTTTGGTCAGCTCCCCGTGGGCGTCGATCGCATCTAGCTCACGCAGTGTTTTTTCCGCATCTCGAATCGCTTCCGGCGCTGGCGGATCGAGCAACGGGAACTCTTCGAGCGGCCCGAGATTGAGCACTAAGCTTTGTAGCAACACCGCCGCCAAATCGCTGCGCCGGATTTCTGGCGTCGTGAATTGACTGCGAGTTTCGTAATCGTCTTGGCTGAACAAACGGATGCATACGCCGGGCCCCAACCGACCACATCGACCGCTGCG
>Ga0163144_10031761_pt1 | contig 10052 bp, 10 predicted proteins | sample OliLak19BULKMAT1_FD_123175 | JGI IMG/M metagenome (GOLD analysis project Ga0163144, IMG submission 123175) | Freshwater microbial mat bacterial communities from Lake Vanda, McMurdo Dry Valleys, Antarctica - Oligotrophic Lake LV.19.BULKMAT1 | ecosystem: Environmental > Aquatic > Freshwater >...
CAGAACGACAACGTAAAGAACGCTGCAGATACAAGATGAAGACGAGCCATGGCAGCTGAGAATCTACAGATGTGCTTTTGTCACGGATAGAGCATTGTACTAGCAGTTCAGTCAATACTGGCTAGCTAGTACAGCAGAGCTCAGGGCACCCTAGCTACATCTCGCCGTGCTAGCTTGCACAGATTGATATGTTTATTTTATAGGTACATGATGCGGTGCTGACAATGCGGTCAAATTGCTTAAGCAATCCTACTACGAAGTTGACTTAATAACATTGACGGTCATTGAAGCTAATACGGATTCATTACTAGTATTATTACGGTATTGCATATGCTTTCAAAAAAGAATACTAGGACACTTTCCGTTAGCTACCTAGTAGGCGTAGTAGGAAACTCCATGACTACGTACGGGTACCCGGCCCATAGCGCTAGCATGCATGTGCATTAGTAAGATGAATCGTGATGGCAAAAGTGATTCCCAACCCATGGCCGCACACAATCAAGATTGTGACAATGGAAGCGAGACTCAAACTACCAGACAATCCAAGGCGTCGCTGTTCGTGGACTGTTTGGGCAAAAACAAAAGCGATTCCTTCTTTCTGCGGGGGTACCGGTGTGCAATAGTAGTACTTTAGCTACCGCAGCTCGCGAAACATGCTTCAGTAAGGACACAGCTTACGTAAATATCGGCAATATCGTTACTCTGTAATGAGACCATTATAATTTTATCTAGACTTGGCACTCTGTAGTAGCCGATGATGCGGCCAAACTATGATCACGGCATTCTGCCTCCCGTCATAAAGTGGTTTCTCACGCATTTGGATTGCGGTGCAGTGTGCGTTCGTGTGACGATCCAAATCAGGGAACTCATTGTAAGTATCAGCACGGAAAAGGGTATTGAAGTCTTGGAGAAGGATGTTGTACCCGAAAGGGGTTACGTTAGGACCTAATGGAAGCAGCAACTGTATTGGAAGCTCAGTCAGTGGAAGCAGGAGAAAAGCTTTCGTTGGTGATGGACGACGCTGTCTTTCATCTTTCTCACAATAAGAGTGACCTTCCTTGCTTGGATTTTCCCTGGAGTCAAGTCCATCGTCACAATCCTGTGTCACTAGCATCGAACTCGGACTCGGAGGACTATATAGAAGGGGAGAGGAAAGACAGGTTGACATTGATGCATAAGTTGCCGGAATACTTTGATAGTGGAACAGTGAGAGATATTAATGGTGAGGACGTGGGCATCCAAAAATGTTTCTATGACAAGTATCGCTTTTCTTTTGAATCAAAGAGTGAGGAGCTCATCGCGATCTTCGATCGATTCAAGACGAAAAAAAAATGAACGAAAAGGAGCTCAATCAAGGGCCTCCCTTTGTCAACCCAAAATTTTAGGAGGCAAGTCTCGGCGACGCAAGAAGTGGTTCTGATGTCTCGCGAAACGATTTGATTATGAGTATAATATTTAATAAGATTCGAGTCATCAAACGCTTTGGCTTGGCTCGTCTAAACTTTGAACTAGTAGACCTGCTCGCCCACTTTGATACGTGAAATTGCCACTTGGGTTGCTCGTGGAATGGAATCATCCGCTGTCTCGTTCGCGCTTGTGGGAAGACGATGATCTATCATGTAAAAGGACGAACCGCGATTGAGTGGATCTACCGTACTTGATCTTGCTGAAGTGCGGCAACAAAAAACAAAAAAAGCAGGAGAAAGAAGCTGCGGCAGACAAAAATGCTGCACCTGTTGCGGCCGGATCGGGAACCGCTAGCAAGGCGCGAACGTTTGCCGCTTGACTTGCATTGGTACTTTCTCGTGCTGCCGATGAGGAGCCATCAACTAACTCCCTAAGCTACTGTGTTGACGAGGCGTCGACATTTGGATTCCATTCTCAGCGTCTAGACTTTTCGAAGGTGCTGCTGATGCGTGAAAAGGAGTCGCGGCGACGAATACTCCTTTGGCGAACCAACAGAGCAGAAAAGTGTTCGACGATTTCGAGCATTCATTTAGTAGACTCTTCAGTTTGCTAAAGCCAAAAGCGAGGAGGAGGAGTGGCGCCGAGCGGGAAAGAAACCGAAGAAGGCAAGTGGTGTGGGGGTTGCTCTGGCATAACCCCGTTAAAAAAAATGTCCCGAAAGAGGCTCGCGTTGTTTCCAAAGACATCATCACGAAGGCTTAAATGGCTACGTGACTCAATAATAATAGAAGAGCATCGGTCGATCTAAGTGAAATGGGAGTGTCATGTTATGTTTGTTTTGGAACCTCCCCGACCTTGCCGTACAACGAGACACTATCGTCGTCATATGACTGGGTAGCTTTCGTACTAGTAGAAAGAAGCATAGAAAGATCCTTAGACGTGGTAGTCGCAATTGATGTGATTCGTCGAGCCTTGCTTTCTCCATGGAGTTGACTCTGTGAATGGACTGATTGCGTGCGTGTCAGCTAGTTGATCTGTAAACTGGCTTAATAGGTCAAGATGGATGTTATGTTGGCCTGGTGAACAAAGTTAGGTCGATCGTTTTCGAAAACATGGAATCCTGTTCTACTTATGGCAGACTGCCGTTCTACTTAACGCCACACCCGTTTGTCATAAATCAACGGCAGTCTGCCATAAGTAGAACAGCAGTCGTTCTTAAGTAGAACAGCGGTGGAGTTGCCCAACCTTCCATTTCCATCAGCTAATCGTATAATATTATTCCTTCAGCATTGCGCGTGATTCTCTGAATCAAATCCGTAAAATCAGTCACGCGGTAGTGAAAATGCGTAGATTCCTACGTCTGTTTGACGATGTGACATATGTGACGTTTTGCGTCAACGCGTGTGCCCCACCATCCATTTCCATCCTTCTAATCGTACAATATTATTCCTTCAGCACTATCCATTTCTCTCGTCTCGTGGAAAAGGAGACTTGGTTTTCCTGAAGATTGTGAGATCGATCGATTCAGATCGATCGACGCGCGCGCAGCGTAGTGAGTCACGTGATTGTGTATCAAAGGAGCGCCGGCCTGCTTGTTGCGAGAATTTTGAATCGTGAGTTCTCATTTTATTTAGTGAGTCGTGCCAGAAATTCTCGTATATCGAAAATACTTTTTTCGCAAACGCAGTCAAGAATTCCGAGAAGCTTATTTACACCTAATTATCGTATTTCTTGTGTACCGGAAACGTTGCTATTTTGACTTTCATTTAGAACTCTCGTTCTTACTACGAACCCATTGAGCAAACTCTCACGGACCATGTACAGACCGTAGTTGTACAGTAGTACAGACCGTATCACTAATCTGTGACCACCCCATGGCCACCGCTTCTTAGTATTTTTCTCACACCCACCATCAAAAGCTAACGAACTAATAGCTAATATAGCTTGGTGACTACATTTCATACTCCTCGATCCCTCTTTCCTCTCTTTGTCTACTACTCCTTTCTTTTTTTAGCTTGTGAGTAAACTAGCTAGTAGAGTGAGTTTGCTACTAGCATAGAGACAACGACAACACACAATCATCTTTCCTTTACTAAAATCTATATAATTCAAAATGGCAGGAACCCCACGACGACGCAAGGCCTCCAGTGCTCAAACTCCCACTCCAACTTCTGCAAAACGCCCCAAACCCACCTTTGATTTTACGGCAGGCGACAATGACGATGACGATGATGACGATGAAATAAATTCAGATCATGACGATGATTTCTTTCGCCGCGACAACAAAGAGGACTCTAGTTCGGACGAAGAAGAAAAGGAAACGGCCGAACAAAAAAAAGTCCGCTTGGCCCGCGAGTATTTGGACAAGATTGAACAACAAGATAGCAGTGATGAAAGTAGTGGTGGTAGTGGAAGTGGAAGTGATTCAGAAGAAGAAGACAAAGAAGACGAGGATGATGGACTTATGGATCCCGTGAGTCGCAAACTCCAAAAACAACGCTTAAAGCGAGAAGGCGTGTGGGAACGTCAGATTGCCGACAAGATTGCCTCACGCATTGAAGGCATGACGTTGGAAATGGCCGACAAAAATAGACTCCAACGTGAACAACAACATCCACGCAAAGACAAAATCGCTGCCTTGAATCCACGAGAACAAGCCCAAGAATGGATTTCTCACAAATACGTCCAGTTGGTCAAAGGCCACGATTTGACACCCACGTGTGTCAAATTACAAGCCGACGGCAGCAAAGCCGTCAGTGGCAGCAAAGATCATTCCGTCTTGTTGTGGGATATGGAAACGTCCACCAAAATAGTGACACTTTGGGATCATTGGAAAAAACACAAAGACGACAAGGTGGGCAATCGCACCGATGGACAAGTCTTGTCACTGGCCGTCTCGGATGATGGTCGGTATGCCGCTGTAGGCAGAAAGGACGCCTGTGTGCAAATCTTTGATTTACGGTCGAGATCGACCAACACAGTGGCCAAGACCTTTCGGGGCCATAAAGCGGGTGTCACGTGTTTGGCCTTTCAAACGCAGTCCTTGTCGTTATTTTCAGGAAGTGAAGATCGGTGTATTCGGTACGTCATTATACGTGTGTATTTGCTGTCTTGTGGATGAACGCTCTCTCTATATATATCTTCGGCTCATATTGACCTCTCGACCCTCTTGTCAACCCAACCCAATACACTGCACTACAATCTACACCATCTACGCCATATTTCGAAACAAAATACACATACTATATAATTCAGTCATTACAATTTGGAAGAAATGATGTACTTGGAAACCTTATATGGACATCAATTTGGTGTTACCGGGATGGATTGTCATCGCAAAGAACGGCCCATTAGTGTCGGCCGGGATCGTACGGCGAGAGCTTGGAAATTGCAAGAAGATACCCATCTCATTTTTAGAGGAGGAGCTAGATTGTCGTCGGCGGATTGTTTGACTGTCATTAAAGATGATTGGTTCTTGACCGGTCATGAAACGGGACAATTGTGTTTGTGGATGACGGAAAAGAAAAAAGCCGTCACCACTATAGAACGTGCGCATGGAACTGCAACCACCACAACTTCCACTAGTGTAGAGGAGGAAACTAATACCGATGTGGTCGGAAATGGAATTGGCAGTGTCTGCTCCTTGAAGGGGAGCGATTTGGTTTGTACCGGGTCCAATGATGGGTATCTACGCTTTTGGAAGGTACGACTTCTTTTGTTCGTTTCTCGTGTCATGGAATGAATTAAGAAACGCTCAACCTGTCATTATACTCATCGTCATGCTCATAATTATCGTTGTTGCTGTTTCTTCTTATTCCTCCTCCTCAGGCAAAAACAGGAGATACTCTCGACGACCGTGGATTGGAAGAATTGTCTCGGATTCCGGTCTATGGGTATATTAATGATATTGATATTGGTCCCAAAGCCAAATTTTGTGTCGTGGCGGTAGGACAGGAACCCAGGCTAGGGCGTTGGAATCGAGTTGGCAAGGCCAAGAATCGTATCGGGATTGTTAAATTGGGTGTGGAAACTTCTCATAATAGTAATACGAATGGCAGTGACGACGACGAAGCAGAAGAAAAAGGACCTGGAGACGAAGCGTATGATCAACCCGCCGGAGAAGAGTCCTTTTCCGAAGATGCGTAAAGTTCTACTTCTAGCAAGGTGAATTGTGATTCTTCTGGCTTTGGAACATGCCTCTGTGGAGTAGGAAGTGCGACTATCCAAGTAAGTAATCCGTACGTCTCCATACTCGTTGGTCAGCTATCTATCTAGGTACTGAAACCTCTGACAAGAAACGAACAGGGGCTGCTCGGGCGATTGAATTCAATTTCTCTCTGCTGTAGTGAACAGTTTGTTGCTACCTTAAAATAGAACAGGCTCATACTTATTTTTAAATATATGTAAAGAAAGTCGGATTGTGTTTTTCGACTTCCGTTCGTTGACTTCATTTCGTTGCTCACATTTCCATAAACGCGACTGTAAGCGCCGTGGTGGCGAACAAAGTGACAGCGGCAAAGAGCTGGCTTGAATATGGAGCGCCACTTGTTTCTTCTGTGTAGCATGCAGTGCTACCAAAGTATTCGGCTTCCTCGCAAGGTGTGCAGGCCGATGTATCCGACGTCTGGCGTCCCATCGCACTGGAGGTTCCGGCTGGGCAAAGAATACCATCACATCCGTAACGCTCGACATCGTAATCATTCCAGCCTTCCGCAGAACAGAGTTCTCTGTCAATACCAGATATTTGGTTGTCTCTCAAGTGAATTGTCAATCGGTCGAGATGCACGAGTTCTCTTGGAATGCTGCCCTTCAAATTGTTTCGCGACAAATCCACGACAAGCTTTTCCTCCATGTCGACACTCGCCAAGAAGGAAAGCGGAATCTCACCAGTGAGGCTGTTGCCAGATAGATCAATGTAGGAGATCTTCTTGAAGTTGGCAAAGTCAATGAGAGATCCTCCGAAGTCGTTGTCGGCTGCCAATAACGTCTCCAAGGAAGGCAAGTTGTTGAGCCAATAAGGGATGGAGCCGGTAAATGCATTCTTGCTTACGGACAAGGACCTTAAGTTGATCAAGCGAGAAATTTCTTCAGGAAGTTCTCCCGAAAGATTGTTTCCTTGAACGTTGAGCTCTGTCAAGCTCCTGGCTTTGCCGATACCCTTCAGAGACGTGAGGCCCGTTGAATCAAGAACCAGAGACCGGAGATTTCGTGCGTTCTCAATATCCGACAGAGAAACAACCAACTGGTCGTTCCCAAAAAGCGACAGGAGTTCCAGCTTTGGAAGCATATACAATTCCGTTGGCAGGGTTCCTTCCACTGCAAAATGAACGAAGGATAGGCATAGGTTGAGAAGATGAAGCTTGGGCAAGTTACAAACAGATCGAAGGTATGAAGTACCACCACTATTCAGCGTGGAGTGGAGGACGACTTTGCTTCCTGTAGAACGTCAACCTTGAGCAGACTTACAATTGTTCGAACCCAAAGTGATTCCAACAATGGATTTGGACTCGTCACACGAAATACCATACCAGTCACAGACATGGACCTGCTCTCCGTCCGTCTGCTTCTTCTGCAGCTTCCAATGGCGATTATTTTTCCAATTCTCGCCTCCCGTCTTTTCAAAAAGAAGCTCCACCAGAGATTGTTCGTCGCTGACTTCGATTTCGAATTCCAAATGACATTTTTCTTGACCCATCCAATTGGGTGCCGTTCCGCCTGTGCTTTCACTTAGGATGGGGCACTCTTCGCAAGGTGCGTCGTCGTACTTTTGGCGGCCACCGGCCTTTCCGCCAGGACACAGAATCGCATCACAGCCATACGATTCGACCAATCCGCTCATCCAATCCGTCTTGAGGCAAAGCTTATCATCCAATTCCGTAAACCGATTGCCTTCCAGGGCCAAATCCATATGAGAGAACCTGGCCAATTCTCCAGGAACTTTTCCTATCAAGCTGCGAGTTCAACAACGATGGACGGAACATGATGAGTAATAAGAAGAATGATCTTTGGGAAATAGTACAAGATAAAGCTTGAAACAAGTGGTGGTAGTAGAAGATATACGTACCGGTTGTTGGAAACGTCGACTTTCAAGACTCCATCTAGTTGTTCAGCGCCTTCCAGGAGTTGAGCAGGTAACGTTCCCGAGAACTGATTGTTGGCCAACTGGAGCGTCTTGAGATCGGGATGGAACCGAAAGGTGGTGAGGGGTCCACTGATACCACCGCCCTTTCGCACTTGATCGGCAATGGAAAAGGCTCGCAAGTTCGTGAGAGCATCCAATGTAGTGGGCAAAACACCCGTGAGCTGATTCTCCGCCAAGGAAACATATCGTAGCTTCGTCAATTGGCCAATCGAGGTGGGGATGGGTCCTCGCAAATGGCTGGTGAAAAAAGAAAAGAAGGTGCATGGAATATTATTTGATAAAAAACTCATGAAAATGTCAACTCCTCTTTACCAATAATATCGGATACTTACTTGTCATAAAGGTAGAGCTCATCCAGAGTGGTCAACAATCCCAGCTGGGTGGGGAGAGTGCCAATCAATTCACATTCGGCCATGGACAAGAGTCGGAGTCCCGTCAAATTGAAAATTTGTGTCGGAATGGTCCCTCCCAAGTTCAAACCATCGGCAATCAAATACCCAAAGTAGTCATGCGCCGCCTCCAACCCATCAAAGTTGACCGTCGCGGTCTGGGCAATATCCAAATGGCGAAATTGGGACGATTGGTAAATGCCCGTCAGGGGCACAATGAGATCGGGATTCCGGGCCACCTTTAATGTATTCAAAAACTTCATGCCAAAGATATCTTCGGGAAGGTTGCCACTCAAATTATTGGCTTCCAGTGTAATGGCGCCAACCCGTCCTACGGTATCATCAGCGTTGCCATTCCCATCCCAACATTCAATTCCGTACCACTCACAAATATTACTGTCGTCGGTATCGGGACTGTCACTGGCATCTTTCCATCCCTCATTGTTGTTCCAATCATCACCGTTGGTCGCGTGATACAAGGCCAACAAGGCGGAGCGATCATTTTCTTGGACGCACGAGGTACTCCCGTAAACTTGTGCGGGAGGACAGACATCACACGAGTGTTGACGAGACGCCCGACCAATGAGACTGTAGGTGCCATTGGGACACAAGAGTCCTTCACAGCCAAAGTCCCGAAGGGATCCCCGATTCCAATTGGTATTGTTACACAATGCTTCGTCAATACCCGTAAACTCGTTGTTGTAGAGGGTCCACGAAATGGGAACTTCCGACAAGACATTCAAAGAGGATGGAATGACCCCCGTCAAGGCGTTGCGGGACAAGTCGACTTGAAGATTGGAGTCCATATCGACCACCAAATTCGAATCCATGGCGGCCAAAAATCCAGCGGGAATTTGGCCCGTCAATTGATTTCGATTCAAGTAGAGAGTTTGCAAATGCGACAAGCCGCCCAAGGTCGGCAACGTGCCCGTAAATCGATTTTCCGCCATGTAGACTTCCACGGCATTGGTCCACTTTTCGAGGACGTGCAAATCGCCCGTCAATTGATTCCGACTCAAGGACACCTTTTCCAATCGTACCAATTTGGTCAAGCCTTGAGGTAGATTTCCCTTGAGGTCATTGTCAAACAAATTTAAATGCCGCAAATTGGTCAAGGCTTCCAAACCTGCCAGACCGCCTTCCAATTGACACTTGGGAAGTTGCAAATCGCGCAAATTGGTGAGGGCGAGTAGTTCGGCGGGAATGGCACTCGCCAAAGCACAACCACTCAAATGCAAGACATTGAGGGTCAAAGACGCATGATCCAAACCGGCCAGTGTCGTGGTCGCAGTATCTTCCAATTTGACAATGCTCAATTGCTGCGCCTTTTGGACACTGCTAAAATCGACTTGGAGTTGGGCATTCTTGTTGACATTGACGTACTGAAGTAAGGGCAAATCCCACAGGGATTGGGGGGTCCGTCCCGCCAAGAAATTGTTGGGCAATTCCAAGCCCATGACTTTATTCACGAGTTGGACGTTGAAGCGGGTATCCTTATCATCATCCTCGTCCTTTGGTTCATCCGCGTTGGCGTCTTCTTCTTCTAAGTTACGTCGCAAGGCCAAATCATTGTTGGTCCCAAAAAACAAGTCGTCCAACCGGGCATCTCCCGTACACAGTACGCCAGTCCATTGACAATAATCTTCCGTCAAATCTTCCCAACCCGTGCTGTCATCCCACGAATCACCGCTGGTGGCTTGATAGAACTCCAATAAAATGGCGCGTTCGTCTACGACAGCGTTGGCGGCGGCCACAAAGGAAGAGACCGAAGGAGTAGTGACGGCATTGTCTTCTTGAGCATTACTTGTACTTGTAGTAGCAACTAGAAGAAGGGTCGACCAAAAGAGACCACTGGCAATTTGCATGGCCTTTGGAGAGAGCAACATAGTGAAACTTGGTTGTACTTGTAGGGCTTGGCTAGTATGTATCGATAGTGGACTTGTGGACGACTTTCACGTATCCGTTTCTATCGAGTCCACTGGAAGGAGAGGACAAGAATTCGTTCTTGCTGATCTATAGCTGTTGATTTCTCTTCTTCTTCTTCTTTCGCAAACAGCTTTTAGACGAGCAGAGAAGAATGCTTGTTGTTGCGGAATAATCAGCGGCGGCAGCAG
>Ga0163144_10031762_pt1 | contig 10052 bp, 9 predicted proteins | sample OliLak19BULKMAT1_FD_123175 | JGI IMG/M metagenome (GOLD analysis project Ga0163144, IMG submission 123175) | Freshwater microbial mat bacterial communities from Lake Vanda, McMurdo Dry Valleys, Antarctica - Oligotrophic Lake LV.19.BULKMAT1 | ecosystem: Environmental > Aquatic > Freshwater > Lake...
CATCTGTGGTTCCGCAACACTTGGAGCTGGGGCCGCAACGGCGAGGCCTATCCGCCGCGCCCGCTCATGCAGCAGGACGGCATCGACCGCGTTCACGCCGAGCACCCCACGCTTGGGCACTTCACGTGGATCGCATCGCCGGGGCCCGACGGCGTGCGACCGCATTTGATCTTCACGGAGAACGAAACCAATCACGGGCGGTTGTTCGATTCCAGTGCCGACACGCCTCTGGCGAAGGACGCGTTCCATCGTGCGGTGGTCGAGGGCGAGAAGGGCGGCACGAGTCCAGACCACGAGGGCACCAAGGCGGCAGCTTGGTATCAGTTCACGCTCGCACCCGGCGCCGAAGTGGTGCTGCGGCTGCGGCTCGTGGCTCAGAACGAAGTGGCCGCGAATCCTTTCGACGCCGCATTCGATGCCGTCATCGCGACGCGCATCGCCGAGGCCGACGCGTTCTATGCCGAGCGCATTCCGACTTCGCTCTCGCCCGCTGAGCGCGCCGTATCTCGCCAAGCCTACGCCGGCTTACTCTGGAGCAAACAGTTCTATTTCTATGTCATCAAAGAATGGCTCGAAGGTGATCCGGCTCAGCCTGCGCCGCCGCCCGAGCGGCTGAACGGGCGCAATCGCGAGTGGACGCATCTGTACAACCGCGATGTCATCTCGATGCCCGACAAGTGGGAGTACCCGTGGTACGCGGCGTGGGATGTGGCGTTCCACATGGTGCCCTTCGCGCGCGTCGACGGGGAGTTCGCCAAACAGCAGCTGATCCTATTTCTACGCGAGTGGTACATGCATCCCAATGGCCAGATGCCGGCCTATGAATGGGCGCTCGGCGATGTGAACCCACCGGTGCATGCCTGGGCCGCGTGGCGCGTATACAAGATCGCCGACGCGAAAGGCCAGCGTGATCGACGCTTTCTGGAACGCGTGTTCCAGAAGCTATTGATTAATTTCACATGGTGGGTGAATCGCAAGGATCTCGAGGGCAACAATCTGTTCTCGGGCGGGTTCCTGGGGCTCGACAACGTGGGCGTCTTCGATCGCAGCAAGCCTCTGCCCACGGGCGGGCATCTGGAGCAGGCCGACGGCACCGCGTGGATGGCGTTCTACTGCGGCACCATGCTCAGCATCGCGATCGAGTTGGCGACCGAGGACAGTGTCTATGAAGACCTGGCGAGCAAGTTCTTCGAGCACTTCGTCGCCATCGCCGACGCCATGAACACCCTTGGCGGTAGCGGGCTGTGGGATGAGCACGACGGCTTCTATCATGATCAATTGCATCTCGAGGGCGAGTCGATTCCGATGCGGCTGCGCTCGATGGTTGGACTTCTGCCTTTGATTGCAGTCGAAGTGCTCGAACAAAAAGACATCGATCGCATGCCGGGCTTCAAGAAGCGGCTCGACTGGTTCCTCGAGAATCGCCAGGACCTCGCGCGTCACATCACCTATCTCGAGCGCCGCGAAGGGGAGCACAACGGGCATGGGCACCGATTGCTCGCGATCCCCTCGCGAGAGCGGCTTGAACGTGTATTGCGCGTGATGCTGGACGAGGGCGAGTTCCTCTCGCCGTACGGCATTCGTTCGCTCTCGAAAGCCTACGAGCACCAGCCCTACGAGTTCCCCGTGGGCAACGATGTGTACCGCGTGCGCTACACGCCGGGCGAAGGGGACAGCGGGCTGTTCGGCGGGAACTCGAACTGGCGCGGACCGGTGTGGTTCCCCACGAATTATTTATTGATCGAGGCGCTTGAGCGCTATGACCACTTCTATGGCGACAGCTTCCAGATCGAATGCCCGACAGGCTCCGGCAAATGGATGACTCTGGGGCAAGTGGCCGACGAGTTGGCCGCGAGGCTCGCGAAGTTGTTCCTGCCCGATGCACAGGGCCATCGCCCGTTCGCCGGCGACGACAGCCGCTTCGCAGACGATCCCGCGTGGCGCGACCTCACGCTGTTCCACGAGTACTTCCATGGCGATACCGGGCGCGGCGCGGGCGCGAGCCATCAGACCGGCTGGACCGCACTGGTGACGCGCTGTCTCGAGAAGCACGCGAAAGTCCGCTCGGGCCTCTGATGCCGCTGGCGCGGCCCCGGCGCGCGTGGGAAGGTGCGAGCATGAGGCTCGCTGGGTTCATACTTGTGATGGTCGTCTCGCTCTCGGGCTCGTGCTCGGCGGCACCTGCGCCTTCGGGGGCCGCGCGAGTCGATCATGCGGCGCTTGATTCGGTGCTTTCTTCGCACGTGCGCGCAGATGGCGTTGATTACGCGGGACTGCGCGCGCGCAGCCTCGGCACGCTGACGCGGTACCTGGACGCGATGGCGGTCGTGAACGCTGCGGCGCTTCCCAATCGCGAGCTTGATGCCTACGAGATCAATCTCTACAACGCCACCATGCTGCGTGCCGTTTGCGACCGCCTCGTGCCCGGATGGACGCCCGCTTCAGACGATTTCGCGGTCTTCAAGGCACCACTCGTGAGGCTCAAAGGCCGCACGATCTCGCTCAATCAGCTCGAGAACGACGTGATCCGCCCGCGCATCCGCGACCCGCGCGTGCATGTGGCGCTCAACTGCGCGGCGAAGTCGTGTCCGCCGCTGCAGCCGCGCGCGTATCGCGCCGCGACGCTCGACTCGATGTTGGACGTGAACATGTCGCGCTTTGTGCGCGACGCGAGCCAGAACACGATTGATGCCGCCAAGCGCCGCATGCGACTGTCACGCCTGTTCGATTGGTATGCGACGGACTTCGGCGGCGCCTCGGCGGTGCCCGCGTATGTCGCCAAGCGGTTGGCGCTGCCCACGAGCGGCTGGAGCGTGGAGTACATCGAGTACGACTGGTCGCTGGCGGCGAGCGCCCGCACCCCGGTGCGCTGACCGGTGTCGCCGCGCGATCTGCGCGAATGGCTCGAGACCGACGGACTCGGCGGTTATTCGATGGGCACCGCGAGCGGCGTGCGCACGCGGCGCTATCATGGCGTGCTGCTCGCGGCGCTGCAGCCTCCGAGTGATCGTTGGCTGTTGGTCAATGGATTCGATGCCTGGGTGACGACGCCCACGGGCGAGTACGCCCTCTCGACGCAGGCCTATGGCGGGGGCGTGACACAGCCCGACGCCACGCCGTATCTGGAATCGTTCGCGTACGAACCGTGGCCCACGTGGGTGTTCGCGCTGCCCGATGGCACGCGCATCGAGCACCAACTCGTGCGCCGGCACGGCGCGCCGGTCGCAGCGCTGTCGTGGAAGCTGCTCGAGAAGCGCAAAGGCGTTTCGCTGCGAGTCCGGCCGCTGCTGTCGGGCCGCGATCCGCATGGTGCGCAGTTCGTGAATGACGCGTTACGGTTCGAACTGCACGCCGCCGACGGTCTGACATGGTGGGCACCGTACGAGCGTGTGCCGCAGACACTCACGCTTGCCAACGGCGCCTACACTGCAGCTCCCGAGTGGTTGCGGGGTTTCTTCTACGAGATCGAGCCGCGCCGCGGCCTTGATGGTTCCGAAGATCTGGCCGCGGCGGGCTCGTACACCTTCGATCTGAGTGCCCGCGAAGCCGATTGGCTCGTGGCTGCCGACACGCCCGCCACGCGCGAGATGTTCGCGGGCGCCGATGCCGCGGTGCTCGGGCGCAGTCTGCGTCGGCGTGAGGCTGAGCGTCGCCGCCGCTTCCCCTCGCCGCTCGAGCGCGCGGGGGATGAGTATCTGGTGCAGCGCGGCGACAACCTCACGGTGATCGCGGGCTATCCGTGGTTCGGGGATTGGGGCCGCGACACGTTCATCGCCATGCGCGGGCTGTGCCTGGCCACCGACCGGCTCGACGATGCGCGCGCCATGTTGCTCGCATGGGCCGGCGCGGTCTCCGAGGGCATGCTGCCGAATCGCTTCGGCGATGCCGCCGACATTCCCGAGTACAACGCGGTCGATGCATCGCTCTGGTACGTGATCGCGGCGGGGGAGTGGCTCGATGCGATGGCCGCCGCCGAGCGCCGCGTGACCGGGCCCACGCAGGGCGCGCTACGCGGTGCGATCGAGGCGATCCTGCGCGGATACTCGGCGGGCACGCGCTATGGGATCCGCATGGACTCGGACGCCTTGATCGCGCAGGGCGTGCCGGGCGTGCAGCTCACGTGGATGGACGCCAAGGTCGACGACTGGGTGGTCACGCCGCGGATCGGCAAGCCCGTGGAGGTCCAGGCGCTGTGGTTGAACGCGCTATTGGTGGGCGCGCGCTGGGAACCCCATTGGCGTCAGGTCGCGGCGCGCGTGCGGGCGTCGTTCCTCGAACGTTTCTGGAGTGAGGGCCATGGCCACTTGTTCGACGTGGTCGATGCCGATCACGAGCCTGGCAAGGTGGACGCATCGCTTCGGCCCAATCAGTTGTTCGCGCTCGGCGGCCTGCCGGAAGTGCTCATCGAGGGCGAACGCGCGTGGCGTGCCGTGGATGCTTGCGAGCGTGCGCTCTGGACGCCGTTCGGCCCAAGGTCGCTCGCCCCGGACGATCCGCAGTATCGCGGCACCATGGCCGGCTCGGTGCACGACCGCGATGGCGCGTACCACAACGGCACCGTATGGCCGTGGCTCTCGGGCGCGTTCGTCGAATCGTGGGTGCGTGTCCGGGGTGGAACGCCTGCCGCCAAGCGCGAGGCACGCGAGCGGTTCTTGGCCACGTTGCAGGGCCAACTCGCGGTCGCCGGGCTGGGACATCTGACCGAAGTGGCCGACGGCGATGCGCCGCACGCGCCCCAAGGCTGCCCGTTCCAGGCGTGGTCGGTGAGCGAGTTGATCCGCCTGGAGCGCGTGGTGCTGGCCGACGAGCGCCAGAGCGGCAAGCGCCGCAAGCGCTGATGCTGGGTTTTCAGATGACGTGCTGTCCATGTCATATGATCGTCACTTTTCATCACAAAGTACTTGACGCAACGATTGGCATCGGCCCATCCTGATATCCATGGAATCCCGACCAGAACACGAGCCCCGCCCGCCCATCCCGTTGCATGCGCATGCCGAGGATGACCTGCGCTTCATCCGTTCCGCGATGGAGCGCGCCAGCGCGTTCACCTCGATCTCGGGCTGGGGCCTGTTCGCCATCGGCATCACCGCCTTGATCGTTGCGCCGATCGCGCGCGCGCAGACCAACGCCGACCGCTGGGTCACGTTGTGGCTCGGCGAGGCCGTTGTTGCCATGGCGATCGGTGTGTGGAGCGCGGCGGTGAAATCGCGTCGGCTCGGTGTGCCGCTGTTCGGCACCACGGGGCAGCGCTTCATGCTCGCCTTCGCCACGCCTGCGGCCGCCGGCATCGCTCTGACCGCGGCGCTCGTGCAGGCCCAGGCGCTCACGCTGCTGCCCGGCATGTGGCTGTTGTTGTACGGCGCGGCGGTGGCGGGCGGCGGCGCGTTCTCGGTCCGCATGGTGCCGGTGATGGGCGCCGCTTTCATGGCCATCGGCGCAGCGGCATTGTTCACACCGGCCGCATCGGGCGATCTGTGGCTGGGAATCGGATTCGGATTGGTGCACGTGGTATTCGGTGTCCTCATCGCGCGGAGGCATGGTGGCTGAGGCAGCCCGTAAGAAGAGCGCAGTCCGGCGCGAGCCGCCCGCCGCGCCGCAGAGGACGAGATCCACCTCGACGCATCACGACCTCGACCAGTTGATCCATGAGCGAGTGCGCCTGGCCATCGTCAGCGCGCTGGCGGTGACGCCGCGCATGAGCTTCAACGAGCTCAAGGCGCAGCTCCGGATCACCGACGGCAACCTGAGCGTGCATGCGCGGCGGCTCGAGGAGGCCGGGTATCTCGACGTTCAGAAATCGTTCGAGGGCCGCGTGCCGCACACCGAGTTCCGGCTCACCGCCGCGGGCCGCCGTGCCCTGCAGCGTTACTTAGACCACATGGAGGCCCTGATCCGCATCACGCGTGAGGGCTGAAGCGCACTCAGGTGCGGGCAGGCCGCTGCCGAAACCATAGGGACCACCGATGTCCGCGATGTCCCGTTGCTGCGCCGCTTCTTGCGAACCCGAGCGGCGAGACCAGGAGATGCCGCATGAAGCCGACCAAGAGAATCCGTCGTGAGCGACGTCCGCAACGTCTCCGCCGCCGCATCCGCACCGCCGCCGACGATCTGGGCGAGCGCGTGGCCGTGGCTGTTCTGGGCGCTCTGGGGCGTCTGGCTCGCCGTCTCGGACCTGCGCAATAGCGACGTCCAGCCCGTAGGGATCCCAATGAGCTATCCGTTCAACACGGGATCCCTCTTCCTGCCGCCGCTCCCGGCGTTGCTCGGCGCGGCGGCAGGGAGGGGATTGCGGTTGTTCAGCGCGCCCTGACCAACGCCACCGCACCGGACCCCGTGTCCACATGCAGTCTCGCGCCGCCATTGCCGATCTTGCCACGCAGGACATCGCGGTCCTTCTCGATCACGCTCATGGGCATATCCGAGCGGATGCCGCCCGAGCCCGTCTCGATGTCGACGTCGGCGGTGAACCCCGCGGGCACTTCGATGCGCACGCCGCCCGAGCCCGTGTCCACTTCGAGCGCGCAGCGCGCGCTGAGCAACGAGACATCCACGCTGCCCGAGCCGGTATCGACCTTCAAGTTCGTGGAGTGCACAGCGCCCAGGTCGACCGAGCCGGAGCCCGTGTCCACATCGATGACTTCGGCCGAGAGCTGCGTGCCGTGCACGTCGCCCGAACCCGTGTCCACATGTAGACGCGCACCGGCAACGTCGGTGAGGCTGACGCTGCCCGAGCCCGTGTCCACCATGAGATCACCGTCGAACTGATTCACGGTCACCGAGCCCGAGCCAATATCGATTGACAGCTCGCCCGCGCACTGGCTGGCCGACACTGGACCCGAGCCGCCATCGAACAGGACACGGCCGTCCACGTTAGTGAGCGTCGCCTTGCCGATCGCGGTGTATACACTCACCTGTCGGCCCTTGGGCACCTGCACGCGCAGGTCCGCGTGTGCCTCGAGGCCCGAGCCGCTACCCGATACCGTCACGCGGCGTGCCGTCATGCTCTTCCACCAGTCTTTGTGCTCGCCGCGCTCGCTATCGCCGCCCCACGTGCCGTCGTCGCGCACGTGCAGGTTGGTGCTGGAGCCGCGCGACATCTCGGGGTCGCGATAGACCACGCGGTTCGAACCATAGAGCACGCGCAGGGCCGGCTTGCCGCGGACGGGATCGGTCGCGATGCGGAGCTTCCCGGCATCGGCGCCGGCGCGGTCGATGAGCACGATGACCTGATCGCCGGTCGCCGGCTCGATCACCGTGTGGCCGGCCAGGTTCCAGACGCGCACGTCATTGCCGGAGATCGCGAAGCGTTCGGAAGCCTCTGCGGGTGCGTGGCTCAGCAGTACCGAGGTGAATACGGCCAGCAGCGGGGCGGCGTAGCGTTGACGGTCCATGGCGGGGCTCCGGGTGGTCGGGGAGGTTGGGGGCCGTGGCCCCTTACTTCTCTATAGACGGATTCCGACGGGATTGGGTTGCACGGAGCTTTTCCGCTGCGCCCGTGGTCCCGCTGGACGCGCCGGGCGGGTGGGGCTGGCTTCCGGCACGGGTTCTCTTCCAACCTTCCGGGCCAGCCCCCTGTCCTAGGTATCGAGATGGCTGCCTGCACGATGCCAGTTGCGACCACCCTGAAACTGGGAACCCGAGCCCTGTCTCCGACCCTCGTGACCAGTGACGTGGCTCTTGCCGCGCGCGGAGACGCGCAGGCTTTTGCGCGCCTGTATGAGGAGCACAAGCACCGGGTGCACGGGTTGGCGGGGCGCATGCTGGGTTGGGAGCACGCTGCCGAGACCGTTCAGGATGTCTTCGTGCGGGTCTGGCAGAAGCTCGACACCTTCCGCGGCGAGGCGCAGTTCAGTACCTGGCTGCACCGGCTCGCGGTGAACGTGATCCTCAGCAAGCGGGCAGCGCTCGGTAAGCAGCGCGCGCGCTTCCTGGACGCCGAGGATGTGTTGGACCGGATCGAGACGCGACCTTCGGGGCGCGAGGGCATGATGGATCTGGAGGGCGCGATGCAGCATCTGCCGGATGGCGCCCGCATGGTGTTCGTGTTGCACGATGTCGAAGGGTATCGCCACGAGGAGATTGCGGCGCTGCTCGGAATCACGACCGGGACCACCAAGGCTCAGTTGCACCGCGCGCGCATGATCCTGCGCAAGCATCTGACCCGGTGAGAGGAACAATCCAATGACTGACCAGTTCACCGACCAGCTCTCGCAATACCTCGATGGTGATCTCTCGCCGCGTGCCATTGCCGCGCTCGAGCAGCACTTGAATGGGTGCGAGGAGTGCCGTGTCACCTTGGACGAGTTGCGTCTCGTGAAGGAGCGCGCACACTCGCTCGTGGACCCGCTGGCGCCGGACGATCTCTGGGCGGGGATCGCGTCCCGAATCGGCACGGCGGGCACCACGAGCGATGACGTGACGGCTCCCGCGGCAACGCTGCCTCCCAACGTGATCCAACTGCCGCGCCACCGCAGCTTCACCTGGCACATGCCGCAGTTGGTCGCGGCCGGCTTGGTGGTGTTCGCACTCGGCGCGGGCGCCCTGTTCTTCGCCTTCCAACAGGGCGTGCGCCGTGGCGCGGTGGACCAAGTCGCGCAGGGCGAGTCGCTCGGCACGCTCGGCACTCCAGCTGCTTCGGTGCAACTCGCGTCCTTCGACGCGGTCAAAGTCGACGGCGAGATCGCGGATCTGCGCACCGCGCTCGAGCGTGGGCGCGACAAGCTCGACCCGCGAACGATCACTGTGCTCGAGAAGAACCTGTTGCTGATCCAGCAGGCCACGACTGAAGCCAAGCGCGCCTTGGCGGCCGATCCCGCCAATCAGGGCCTCGAGAACTATTTCGCCGCAACGGTCCAGCGCAAGCTCGACCTGATGAAGCGTGCCACCGCGATGGCCGGGATCTGAGGACGACACCATGCTCAACGCCCTGTTCGCGCCGCTGCTCGCCCTGCACTTGATGTGCGATACGTCGGCGCCGACCGCGCAGACGGCGGACGCCGATACGTACTCGCGCCACATGGAACTCGAGGTGGCCGGCAAGTTCGTGCGTGTCCTGCGTTCGACCGGACCCATGCTGCGCACGGACACGCTCGTCGTGGTCCACAAGGGCACGTCGCTCGAACTCAGCAACTTCGGTGGCGTGATCAATGTGAACGCCTGGGAGCGCAACGCAGTGCGTGTGCAGGCCGAGCACAGCCGTCGCGATCGCATCGTGTTCGAGCTCAAGGACAGGGTACTGACGGTGGATTCCGAGAACCGTGCCGGAATGCCCTCCTATGTGAACTACTACCTCACGGTGCCGCAGTGGATGCCGCTCGAGCTTTCGGGCACCAATACCGAGATCGCGATCAACAACATGAAGGCTGCCGTGAGCGCGGAGTCCGTGAGCGGGGACGTGCTCGTGCGCGGCACCTCGGGCCAACTCGACCTGAGCTCGATCGAGGGCATGGTGCGCGTGATGGACGCGAGCGGGCGGGTCGACGCCACCTCGGTCAATAACGACGTGCGGCTCGAGCGCATCTCGGGCCCCGTCTCGTGCGAGAGCGTGCGGGGCAACATCCGCTTGGAGCAACTCACCTCGCGCGACGTCTCGGCCAGCAGCATGAACGGCATGGTGTTGTTCATGGGCGACTTCAAGCCCAAGGGCCGTTACGCCCTCACCTCGCACATGGGCAATATCGTCGTGGGCGTGCCAGAGGAAGCCGGCCTCGATGTCTCGGTCGTCAACTTCCTCGGCGGCTTCCGCACCGGTTTCCCGGTCAAGAGCGGCTCGATCCCCAACAAGAGCGGCACCGAGTTCAACTTCACACTCGGCGGCGGCGGATCGTCGCTCGACTTGGAGTCGTACCAGGGCATGATCCAGCTCATGCGCCCCATGGAGCTCAAGGCCAAGCTCGCCCGCCTCGCGCCGCTCGCGGCACCCGCGCCGCGGGTGGTCCCCGGGTTGGCGCCCACGCCGCCGACGCCACCCGAAACCGAAACGCCGGAGCACAAGTGACAGTCCGTTTGGCTGATCACGATCGTCTCATTCGATAGCCAGTGAGACGGCGGCA
>Ga0163144_10031763_pt1 | contig 10052 bp, 8 predicted proteins | sample OliLak19BULKMAT1_FD_123175 | JGI IMG/M metagenome (GOLD analysis project Ga0163144, IMG submission 123175) | Freshwater microbial mat bacterial communities from Lake Vanda, McMurdo Dry Valleys, Antarctica - Oligotrophic Lake LV.19.BULKMAT1 | ecosystem: Environmental > Aquatic > Freshwater > Lake...
CACCAGCGTCAAGTCCACGAGCACCAGATCCCCGGCTGCAAGCTCACGCACGCTGCCCGGAGCCGTGCTTTTCAGCGCCTGGCTCAGAGCCTCCGGTCGCACGCTCCGCAGGCTCTTCTCGATGTAGAAACCTGCGTCGAGCGGCGCGCTCGGTAGCTCACGACGCGAATAACGCAGTCTGGCTTCATAGAACAGCTTGCCCGGCCCCTCTTTTCTGAAAATCAGCGGCGCGTTGGCCTGCGGGGTAAGCTTGGCCATCGGCACCTCAAACCTCTGGAGCAGCGTGGAAGCCTCGCTGAAGGTCGCCTGTCCTAGCTCCACGGCGCCGAGCGACAACTTGGCGTTGAAGTGCGGCGTTTCCTTCTCGGCCGCACGCCGATAGTCATCCAGGGCCATCAGGGCCCAAGCCGCCTCTTGCGTGTTGCGGAACTTCCCTTGTTTGCGAGAAGCCAGAAGCCCGCGCGCCAGACTGGTGAGTAGCGGGTGCCTAGCGTGCGCCGCGAAAGCCCGCAGCACGAGCGCCTGGGTTCGTGCCGTCGAATCGAGCAGAACCGCGTAGTCGTCGCCTGCGTTCTCGACCGCGAGGGATCGGCCGGCTTCGGGGTGCAAAGAAGCTTCGATCTCGCGCTGGAGCACGGCCGGCACGTCGGAGGCCAGCTTGGCGCGAACTGCGGCATGCAGCAGCAGCGCCTTGCCAAACAGCGGCAGCTCCTTGCGCCGCTCGAAGAGTCGATTCACGTGCCCCGCGTCCGGTGAACCGAGCTCGCCAAGAACGTCAACTGCCAGTGCCCCCGAAGCCAGCTGCGAGGGCTCGGTGAGCGGCGACTCCAGGTAGCGCCGCAAGTAGTCGCGGGCGCGCGTGAGGGCGAGCTTCGGCACACGTGCGCCGCCACGCGCCCCACGAGCAAGGGCCAGAGCTGCGTAGGGCGAGACCCAATCAGAAGAATCTCGCGCTTCCGGCCACATCCCAAAACCACCATCGCCGCGTTGACGGGTAAGGATTTCTGCCACGGTGGCGTCCGCAAGCCGCGCCGCATCCCTAGGCAATTTGAAACCCAAGGCTTTTGACATGTCGGCTAGCGACGCCAGCGGAAGCAAACGACTCGAGAGCTGTTCGGTGCAAGCGTAGGGGTATTCGATCAAGTCGAGCGCCGTTTGGTCAACCCCCACCAGCGCCGTAGACGAGAGCGCCACGGACAGCTCCCCGACATCGCTGCGCGCCCGCGATAAGCTACCTAGCTGTTCACTCACGGCGCCGGCAGTCTCGCCGTACAGCGCTGTAGTCTCGGGCGCCATCGGCACGCTCACGCGGCGCTCCAGCGCGACGCTGTCGCGCTCGGCGCCGCTCGCCAAGTCGAATCGAAACTTGACGCTGCCAGGGCGGCTGGCACTAGACGGGAAGCGCACCTCCACCGAAGCGTTTGCAGGCACCTCTACGTCTTTCGTCACTGGCGTCGCCGGCTCAAGCCCAGAAAATTGAGCGGTGACCCGTACCGTGCCTGCTTTCATGCCCTTTTTGCTGACGACGACGCCGGCCTCGAAACGGTCACCGGCGCGCAGGAAGCGCGGCAAGGCAGGCCTGCCCATCAGCGGCTTGCTAGTCGTGACGCGATCCTCGGAGAAACCGTAGCGATCGCCCTGTCCCACCGCTACGGCCATCAGGCGATAGGTCGTGAGCGACTCTGGGAGCTTGAAGCTCACTTTGGCTTCGCCCCGTTCGTCGGTCAGGATGCGAGGGTTGAAGTAGGCCGTCTGTCGAAAGTCGCGCCGCGGCTCGAGCCCACCGCCCCCTCCGCCATAGCGCCCCTTGTCACGGCCTTCAGCGAGCGCCTCCAGCGTGAGGCGTCCCTCGGCGTCTCGGCTCTCTAGAGTCGCCACTTGAAGGGGTCGCTTGCCAGAAAATGTCGCCAGCGGATCGGGCGTCTTGTAGTCGATGAGCGAGAGCACCCCTTCGTCAACCGCGTACAACGTCACCTCGGCTCGGGCCGCAGGAGCACCGCGCGCATCGCGCACGCTCAGCTTCACATCGATCGCCTCGCCCGGTCGAAGGTCGCGCTTGCTCGGCGCGATCGCGACGCGCAGCCGCCGCGCCTCTGAATTTACGGAGAGTTGCGCATAGCCCAGCCTGTAACTACCGGGCTCAACAGGTGCCGTCTGGCCACTCCGTTTGGGCAGCAGCTGCACGCCGATGAACGCGTTGGGCAGAAGCTCAGCAGTTACCGGTACTTCGAAGCTCGGAGCCGTCCCGCGCAAAGTCAGCCGAAACGCGTGATAAACCCCCGAGCGCTCGACGGTGACCAGTGCCTCGGCCTCCTTGTACGGCGACTTTACCAGCACTCGGGCGCGGTCCCCGACAGCGTAGGACTTCTTGTCCAGCACGAGCGTGACGCTGCGGCGTTCGTTGTCGGCCCAAGTGGGCTCCCCAGCTCCGGAAGCGTAGACACCAAGTGCAGCCTGCGCCGTCTGTCCCCTTGCGTCCTTCGCCCGAGCGACAACCAAGTAGTAGCCAGCGGCCGGTATGGACAGCGGACATGTGACAAGCTCTGGTGCAGTGGTGAGCTCACAGCGCCCAACGACCTTGTCCACGACCCTACTGACACTGCGTAGGTCGCCGCCCGACTCCTCGCGAGCGAAAGTGTAACGCCGCTACAGTAACTCGAGCGTGACCCGCCGACCGCCGAGACGCTTACCAGCTAAATCGAACGCCACCACCTGCGGCGCCAGCTTGCCCGGAGCACTCACGAAACCAGCCGACTCGGTCTTCAGCCCCAAGTAAAAGCTCGCCGGGTGCACCAGCATGGCGCTCGAGGTAGCCACCGTTCGACGGGAAACATCCGTCACCTCGGCGTCCAGCCGAAGCAACTCCGGCCCGCGTTGGCCCGGGAAATCGAGCTGTTCAGGCCAAGTCACCCGCCCGTGCTCATCCAGCTTGCGATTTTCTCGTCGCAGCTCACCGGCAGGCGACTGTTCGGCAATCTCGGAATACAGCTGGTCGGCGTCGGTGACGAAGCCTTCGCTATCCGGGACCGAGAACCAGGTCGGTTGGCGAGAAACGCTCAACGAAACTGCCGCCCCTGCCATGGGTGCGCCAAACAAGTAACTGGCCGCAACCTCGAGCCGCGCCCGATCACCACGCACGTAGAAGGAGCGGTCCAGGTTGGCCTCTACCCGCATCTCGACCGGCTTGTACTCGGCCACTTCGAGCGGGGCATGCACGACGCGTTCGTGCCCTAGCCCCACCGCCACCACCTCGTGCGTCCCAAGTTCCGCAGCCAGCGGCAGCCGAAGCTTCACCGAAAACGTCCCATGAGCCGTCAAGACGGTCTGCTGCGAGCCGAGCTCCTCGCCGCTCGGTGCGCGCAGCACGACTCGAATCGATTTTTCTCCCGGTAGCGCATTGCCGGTCGGCACCTCGTTTCGCACGATGCCTTTGACGGCGACCTCGTCACCGGGCCTGTAGATGCCGCGGTCCGTGAAGGCGACTCCATACGGGCCAAGCCCGCCCGAGAAGTCCGTCGGTACGGGGAGTCGGTAGGAGTCGATGAACTCGGAGACGGGTTGGAAGGCTGTATCCTCGCCGATGCGCGCCAAAATCACGGCCCGCGACTCGGGGTTCTCCTCGCTAAGGTTCGGGGCGAAGTCGCTTGCCGGAATGTGGGCCAACCCGTCCGACCGCGTCAGGTACTTTCTCTCCGGGCGGCCCTGGACGAGCAGCCGCACTTCCGCGCCGTCCACCGGCGTGTTGGTGGACCGGCGAGTGACCCACACCAGTGAGCCGTGCCGTGAAACCTTGGCGCTGATGCCGAGGTCGGACAGGCTCACTACTTTCATGCCTTCCGGGACTCCATAATCATTCGAGTCGGCGGCGTAGCGCGCACCGATGGCGAGAATGCCGCGACCCTGTCCACCCAAAAGCTTCACGGCGTCGATGGCTGTCTTTCCGATCTGGTTCCTCGCCGCCCCCGTGGCCACACGGCGCACGCTGGTTTGAGATAGCCCGGCAAGCCAGCCCAATCCTGGATCCTTGGGTCCTCCAGGCTCGCGCAGCACGTGAAGTCCCAAAAGGTCCTCTGGCCCAAGCGCGGCGGTAAGCAGATCAAAAGACTGCACGTTGCGCGAAGCAACCGGCACGCTCAGTGCTCCGGCGCTGAAATTGCGGCCGTGGGTGCCGATGTCAACGCGCGGGTAGTAATCGGCAAAGCGGAGCTCGCCGCTAAATGCGTTCGCCAGCCGCTGCCCGAAACCATCCTTGACGCCGGCCGCTACCTCGATCTTGTAGCGTCCGCCCGCCTGAAATCGCCCCTTCAGTGGCGCGTAGGGGGTGAGGCCCGCGCCCTCCTCCGGGCTTGCAAAAAGAGCTGAGAGCCCGACATCCGGAGTGACTTTTACCTTTCCTTGCAGCTCCTTCATCTGCACCGGGCTACTGAATACCAGCGCTACGCTGGACTCCGGTGCGCAGGGGTGAGCTTGAGTTTCGCGCTCGCAGCTCAGCTCCTGGATGGTCAGCGGATCGTAAGTGCGAAAGCTCACCGACTGCTCGATGCCTGCGCTCAGCGGACCCTCCACGGACGTTAGCTGAGGTAGTAGCCTGAGCTCGATCCCGGAGTGAACAGGCAGCGGCTTTTTGGGGCGAATGACCAGCACCTTTGGCCGCTTGGGGTCGGTCGCGATCACGTCGAAGGCCAGTTGCTCTTGGCCGCGAGGTTTGCTAGCCGTAAGCCGCGCGTTCTTCGCTAGCTCTTCCGGCAAGACGGCTTGACTGAGCTCGACCCGGATCTCGGTGTCAGGCGTTTGGCCGCGGGCGCCCGCATAGGGTTGTGAGCGAACCAGCACGGGGCGCGGTGTCTCGAACGCGAAGCGATGCGCAACCCGAAGCGCGCTCCCGTCTAGCGCGCGCAGTCCTGCTGGCACTTCGACTTCGTAGCGAGTGGCCCCAGGCAAACGCCCAAGCTCGGGTGTGAACACCACCGCCCGTGAGCCCACCCAGCGAAAGCTGCCTCGCACCGCAGGACTGATCTTTAGCGGAGGTGCCGTGTCGGCCGCCACACCCAGGGCCTGGACCGGGCGGTCGAACACCACCGACACCTCCGAAGCCACGAGCGCCTCGCCCTGCGGCGCACTGAAGACCACCTTCAACGGACCCGAGACGGCCTGCCCCGAACCAGGCTCGTCCAGGGGAGCCAGAGCTCCGCCCGAGCTCAGCGTGGGCCGAACCGCGTTGTGCATACACGCGATCAGCAGCAGCAGCGTGGCGAGCGAGGCAAGTAAGACGCGGGATCGAAGCAGTCTGATTGGAAGCAAGGGAACCTTGCCTGGGAGTCAGCAATGGCCGTGCCGCCGCGGCAAGTCGCAGGTAAGCTGACGAATCGAGCGCGATATGTGGAAAGTCGGACACGCAGCCTGCGGCTGGCGCACCACGCACTTTTTGGGGGTCGCGGTGCTCCTTTCGTGCGCGCTGCTAGCGTCGGGCGCGCGGGCCGATTCGTTCGTTCGGCGGCTGGCCGAGCGAGCCCTGGAACGTGGTCTGGCTCAAGAGGCTCGCGGCGACATCGCCCAGGCCCTCACGAGCTACGACGAAGCCGTGCGGGCCGACGTGACCCTGGGCGCCGCGCTGATGCGGCTCGGCAACATGCGCGATCGGCTAGGAGACAAGCGCGAGGCAGAGTTGCTCTATACGCGCGCCACGACCGCGGTAGGCACCGAGGCCGACGCCTACTACGCGCGAGCGCTGCTACGTAACAACGCCCAGCGCCGCCCGGAGGCCACGCGGGATCTGGCCCAAGCCGTCGAGCTGGGCGGAGGCCGCGAACGGTTGCGCTTGCTCGGCTCTTGGTACGTAGAATCTCGCAACTGGCCAGCGGCGCTGGCGGTATGGCGTGCGATCCTAGCCGACGCCCAAGCTCGGGACGACGAAGCTCACGCTCGCGAGGCGCGCGTTACGGTGTCAGCCCTATCGTGGCTGGCAAACGATACGGACCCGGTGCTGGCGGGAGCCTCCTCCACCGATTGGGTAAGAAAGTCTCTCGCCCGCACTGCGCTGCGTGCCGCAGCGACGGATCAGGGCGTACGGAAGCTCACACCCTGATCGTCGGAAGCGAGCAACGGGTAAGCCTCGGTCGATTTCGCGGCACCTGCGTACAGCAGAAGTCGTTCGCCCAAGGCCAATAGCCGGGTAGGTGTGCGCCGCCCCTCCACTAGGTCCGGATACTCCGCCGCATTGAAAGCGACGATCGGCGGCGTGAAAGTACGCCCTTCATCGCGGCTAGAAACCACCCGCACAATGGCCGGAGCGGCAACACTCACCACGATCACACCCTTCAGCTTGGCGAGGTCGACGGCCGTCCCCGGTCCGGCTTCCAGCACCAGCGCCGGCACTGGCAGCTCAGCGCAGCGCCCGCCGAACGGACACCCGCGCAACCGAAAGCGCTCGCGGTCGACGCTGAGCGAGACCAAGCTGCGCTCATCGCAGGCCACCGCCAGCACTCGCTCCGCCATCGGCGACAGCTCACTGCTAGTGCTGCCTTGCCGCTCCTCCGCGGTCGACGACGCCGTTTCGCCACTCGAAAAAAACACCAGCTGGGCGGCTCCGTCTTCACGCGGCGCCAAGCGATAAATCTGGGCACCGTCCGGGCTCGCACAACGCTCGGCGTGTGCCTCGATCAGGGCTTCGCGGCGCCCCAGGCTCTTGAAAGAAATTCCGCGATCGCTCGTCGCGTGGAGGCTGAGCTCCGAACCGAAGCCCATCGCGACCGCGAACCCAGACCCTTCCTTCCAAACACTACGGTAGAGGTCGCCCCGGGCGGGCAGGCCCTTGCCAAGACCGGGTCGCGCTGGAGCTGGCTGGTGCGGTGCCTCCAGGGCCCCCAGCGAAGGTTTGATGAGCTTCGTGTAGCCACCTCGAGCGAAGGGCCAGGCTAGCTCGGCCAGGTCAGCTAGCGGTGCGACCGAGACTCCCAACTCCGAAAGCGGGCGTGTGCCATGGCCGTGCTCGCGAAAATCTCCTGCCGGAAGCGCGTGATTGCGCTCGACCTCCACCTTGCCGGTGACCTTGGCTGCCGCCTTGCCACACTTGGCGAACGGTCGTTCCCCAGGACCCGCCGCCACGAGTCGTCGCCGAACGAGTCGTTCGAAGTCACTGGGGCGATCCCGAATCGATGCCGGACCGGTGGGACCCACCATGCAAAGCGCGTAATCGGCGATGGCTACCGTCGCATCGTGCAGGCGGAACGCGGCCTGTAGTCGCGGATACACGCTGCTCAGGCCCCAAGCCAAAAGGCCGAGGAGCAGCAGCGTTCGCAACCGCACCACGGGGACCGGCACGCTAGGAACAGCAGGTCTTGAGACGGGTGCGGACCGAGCAGAAACCGAAACGCCCATGGGCTTCACGAAGCTATCGAGCTTCGCGAAGTCCGGCCAAGATTGTAGCGGGCAGCGAGCCGGGAAGACGCTCGCGCCCAGCTCACGCCATCGTGCGCGGCAGCTCGTCCGTCTTCAGACGCTTGCGACGACGGCGAGCCGCTTCACTCATCTTCTTCCGACGCTTGATCGACGGCTTCATGTAGTGACGGCGGCGCTTGAGCTCGCGAAGGATGCCCTCACCCGCCATCTTGCGCTTGAGATGCTTGATGGCTCGCTCGATGCCCTTGTCTCCGACCTGGACTTCAAGGGGCTTGCACTGAACGGATTCGCTGGGATTCGCCAAGGGACGGGGGATATGGCAGACCGGCCCGGGGATTGCAAGCTTCTCTCGGGGTATTCTGCTAGTTCCTGCCGCCCAACATGACCGACCTGCCTCGAACTCGCCCCACCGGGGTCAAGGCCCCCCACGGCGCCAGCATCCTCGAAATCAGCTGGGCGGATGGCCACGCTTCGCGGCTACCCCACGAAATTCTACGGGGCTATTGCCCGTGCGCCGGTTGCCAGGGCCATTCGGGCGTCATTCAGTTCGTGGCCGGCGGCAACCTTCAGCTGCGGAACCTGGAGCAAGTCGGCAACTATGCTCTGGGCCTCAGCTGGGGCGACAGTCACGACACCGGCATCTACTCTTTTCGGTTCCTGAGAGCTTTGGGCGATCTCCTGGACGCGCAGGGGGCGGAGGCAGTGAAAGAAATGGGCACGCTGCCGCGGATCTGAGGCGGCATGCGGCGCGTCGTCGTCATCACGACTTCTTACCCCACGGATGCCAATGACCCCCAAGGTCACTTCGTTGCCGCAGAGGTTCGTGGGCTCTGCGAGGACGCGCAAGTTACGGTGCTGGCCCCGGGGCGCGAGCGCATGGCCCTGGGCGCCGAGCGCGTGGTGGGGCTCGACGGCGGCGACGCCTTCGGCTTCCCGGGCGCGCTTTCTCGCATCGGTGAACAGATCTGGCGAGTGCTGCCCGCCGCGCAGTTCGTGATGAGCGCCATTCATTGGCTGCGCAGTCAGCCTCCGCCTTCGGAGCTCGTGGCGCACTTTCTATTGCCCTGCGGAGTTCCGATCGCAACACGTGGGCGGGCTTCTCGGGAAACCCAATTGGAGGTGGTCGTTCATGGCAGCGACGCCCGGCTCTTTGCGCAATTTCCCTTGGGCCAAGGTTTCTTGGCGCGTGAGCTACTGAGAACCGATGCTCGGCTACGCTTCGTGTCCGAGCAGCTTCGGAGCTTGGTGCTAGGCGCGATTCCCTTACGCGAGCGCCAGCGGCTCGAGGCCCGCTCCCGTGTTCAAGCCTGCGTGATCGACACCGGAGGCATACCCACTAAAGCTGCAGCGCGGGTAGCACTAGGGCTTGACCCGAGCGCGCCGGTCGCTTTGATCGTCTCGCGACTCCTGCCGAGCAAGCGCATCGAGGTAGCGCTCCGGGCCTGCTCGTTGATTCCCGATTTGCAGGTGATCGTGGTTGGCGATGGACCGTCACGACAGCGTCTCGCCGTAGCCTTCCCGGGCGCTTCGTTCGTAGGTCACACCCCCCGACCCCAAGCGCTCGCCTATATCTCAGCCGCGGACGTCCTCGTTTCCGCCTCTCTGGAGGAGGGGTCACCCAGTGTCGTTCGCGAGGCGCGCGCCCTGGGCACGCAGGTGGTCTGTTTGGAGGCGGGCGACTTAGCCCTATGGGCAGCGCGAGATCCTGGGCTTCAAGTGTTACCGAGCTCGATCGCGGCGTTAAAAAACTGACTACGCACAATCCGGCTAATTGGCGTAGATTTCACTCGGCAAGAGTTGCGGTGGAGCAGCGGTGGCGAGTATCAAGATCATTCGCAGTCAGGCGGCCGCCATTGGCGTTTTGGAGGCCGCGCATACCTTGGAGGGAGGCGCCGCCGACTGGCTCGATCGTATTGCGCGCTCCATGGAAGCTCTGCTTCACGCTCCAAGGGGCGTGGCTGCGGTGGCGGGCGAAGCGACCTAGAGCGAAGCCCCCTGCTGACGACAGCCGAGCGCGAGGTGTTGCGCATGGTGCGTCGCGGCTTCACCAACGCCGAGATCGCCCAACACCGCTCCTCTTCGCCGCGAACCGTAGCCAACCAGGTCGCCTCCCTGCTCGTCAAAGCTCGAGTCCCCTCGCGGCGCGCCCTCGCCGCCCAGCTCTAGGTAGGCTAAAGACGCGCTTGCGTTGGGGTGGCTGATTGCGTTTCTTGGCCGCAAAGGCGCAGAGCGCTGCGCGCGCGGACCGAATCTTTGGGTTCGAGAACGAAGCCGAACACGGTTCGTTGGCTCTAAACCCCAAAACTCTCGTGCAGTCCGCGGCCCCTCGGGCCCGCGCCTTTGCGGCAAAGAAATTCCTCAGCTAGCAAGACGCTCACAGTAGCTCAACCGGGCGCCGTGCCGCGGACGCGTGGCAGGAGCTCGGCAAAGTTGCAGGGCTTGGTGCGAATATCGAGCTGCGGCAGGATGATCTTTTCGAGCGCGAGCTTCACGGCGCCCGTCGAGCCGGGCAGCGCGAACACCAGGGTGCCGCCGCACAACGCCGCTTCAGCACGAGATTGAATCGTGGCGGGTCCGATATCGGCGTAGGAAAGTTGCCGAAATAGCTCACCGAAGCCGGGGATCCACTTGGTAACTAGTGGGGTCAAGGCTTC
>Ga0163144_10031770_pt1 | contig 10051 bp, 8 predicted proteins | sample OliLak19BULKMAT1_FD_123175 | JGI IMG/M metagenome (GOLD analysis project Ga0163144, IMG submission 123175) | Freshwater microbial mat bacterial communities from Lake Vanda, McMurdo Dry Valleys, Antarctica - Oligotrophic Lake LV.19.BULKMAT1 | ecosystem: Environmental > Aquatic > Freshwater > Lake...
ACACGGATGTTGAGAAGCTGAGCACCCGCGTGAAGGCGGAATGCCGCGCCAACGTGCCGCTGGCCAATCTGTGCACTTTCCGGATTGGCGGCCCGGCGGACATTCTTGCGGAACCAAAGAATGATGCAGAAGCGCTGGAACTGGTGAATGCGCTTGCTGATTTGCAGATTCCCTGGATGGTCCTGGGCGGCGGTTCCAATGTGTTGATTGGAGATGGCGGCATCCGCGGATGTGTCATCAAGCTGGCGGGAACACTGAACCGCGTGGTCATCAGTGATGATGGAAAGACCGTGGATGTGGGTGCCGGTGCAAACTTTGCAAAGCTGACCAAGACCTGCATGGCGTTGGGGTGGCCTCGGAGCAATGGGTGGATTGGGACGCCGGGCACGGTGGGCGGCGCGTTGATCATGAATGCCGGGTCCCGTGAAGGTGAGGTTGGTGAATGTGTGAATTCTGTGCGGGTGATTTCAGATCGAGAAGTTGTTGAATTGAGCCGTGAACAGTGCGGATTTGTTTACAGAAATTCCACTTTCCCCAAACAATCCCTCTTGCTTTCCGTGAAACTTTCCTGCAACAATGCGGATTCGTCGCAATCTGAACATATTGCGGAGCTGGCCCGGTTGTCCTTGCAGCGGCGTCACAAGACGCAACCCAAGGAACACTCCGCGGGCAGCATCTTCAAGAACCCCCCGGGGACGTTTGCAGGAAAGCTGCTTGAGGAAGCAGGGCTGAAAGGCCGCCACAGTGGTGGTGCGCTGGTCAGCCCCACCCACGCAAATTTCATTGTGAACACCGGCGGAGCAACCGCACGGGACGTCGTCACGCTGGCGGAGGAATGCCAGCGCGTGGTGCTGGAGCGGACAGGAATCCAGCTTGAATGGGAAGTGAAACGGATTGGAGAATTCACATGAGTCATCTCACCAGGCGCATTGCAGTGTTGTACGGCGGCCGGAGCAGTGAGCGGGAAGTGTCCCTGCGCACCGGCAAGGCCGTGTTTGACGCTCTGCACGCGGCCGGCCGCAATGTGGTGCTGATTGATGTGGGTCTGGATGTTGCGGAGCGGCTCCGCGCTGAGAAAGTGGACGTTGCATTTGTGGCACTTCACGGGCGCTACGGTGAAGACGGATGTATTCAGGGACTTCTGGAATCTCTGAGCATTCCGTATTCTGGCAGCGGCGTTGTGGCGTCATCTCTGGGCATGGACAAAATCCTTACCCGGCTGGTGCTCACGCGCGCCGGGATTCCCATGGTTCCGGGCATTGATGTGCCGGCGGAAGAGGCCACCAGGCTGACGGCCAAGGACATTCCGTATGGTTTCCCGTGTATTGTGAAGCCGTCCCGGGAAGGCAGCAGCGTGGGGGTGCACCTGGTGAAGCGCGAGGAGCAGCTTGCAGAAGCGCTCAAAGACGCTGCGCAGCACGGGCACCGCACCATTGTGGAGAAATACTTTCCCGGCAAAGAACTGAGCGTTGCGGTGCTTTTTGGCCAGGCACTGGGTGCTGTGGAAATTGAGCCTGCGGATGAATTCTACAGTTACAAGGCCAAATACGGCGGAATTGGTACAAAGTACCACTATCCCGCGCGTATTCCCGTGGATGTTGCGCAGAAGCTGATGGAATCCGCGTCAGCGGCGCACCGGACGCTGGGGTGTGACGGCGCCACGCGCAGTGACTTCCTGGTGAATGCCAACGGGGAATTTATCATACTGGAAGTGAACACATTGCCGGGCATGACGGAGAGCAGCCTGCTGCCCAAAATTGCAGCGGGTGAAGGTATTACTTTTACGCAGCTCTGTGAACGCCTGGTTGAACGCGCCAGCCTGAAAGCCTGAGGAATCCGCCATGAACCGCCGCACGTCCGCCCGGAAGTCCACGTTGCCCCAGGTGCTCCGCGCACTTGGCGCCGCCGTGGTCTTCTGCGCCGCGGTGGGCAGCGGGTTGATGGCGTATGAGCTGGTGCGGGAGCAGCAGTACCTGGTTGTCAAAGATGTGGTGGTGACGGGGAATGTGCGGGTCAGCGCGGAAGAAGTTCTGGATTACGCGCAGATTGACATGGGTGAGAGCCTCTACCGCGTGAACACGGATGTGGTGTTGCGCAGCGTCATGAAGCACCCGGACCTGGCCAGCGCCACAGTCAGCCGCGTGCCGCCGGACGGCATCAAGATTGTGGTTCAGGAACATGTTCCCGCCGCCAGCATTGCCATGGGGCAGGGTATCTACGTGGTGAACACGGAAGGCCGGATGTTCCGCCGCGCGCTCCCCGGTGAATCCCTGGACTTGCCGCCCATCACCGGAATTCCCCGCGCCATGTTCAATGATGACGGAGATGGTGCCAGGCGGATGTTGGCGCTGGCCATGCGCGCGCTGAAGGCGCACCAGGACACGGGCCGCCCGCCGGAAGAACTGGGTGAAATTGAAGTGGATGAACATTTTGGAATCACCGTGCAATTGGGTGAGCCCGCAACGGAAGTGGCGCTTGGTATGGAGGGATTTCCAGAGAAATTTGCCCGTTTGCGCGTCCTGGAAAACCATTTGAAACGCAAGCAGCAGGTTGCTTCCCGGATATTCCTGGACAACGCGCGCCACCCGGAACGGGTGGCCGTGGAATTGAAATCCCCCATTCTGGCAGCGGCGCAATCCGCTGCTGCCCCCAGACACTGAACGCATCCCCCCTGCCGGAACTGGCTGGGAGCGGAGGACCTGATGGTGAAACCAAGCAACGTGGTCGTCGGACTTGACATTGGGACCACCAAAATTGCGGCCATTGTTGGTGAAATCCGCGAGCACGGCGTGGATATCATTGGCATTGGCACGCACCCATCCCGCGGCCTCCGCAAGGGCAACGTCATCAACATTGAAGCCACCGTCCAGGCCATCAAGAAGGCCGTGGAAGAAGCTGAATTGATGGCCGGCGTGGAAATCCAGACGGTCTACACGGGTATTGCCGGCGGTCACATCAAAGGCATCAATTCGCACGGGACCGTGGCCATCAAGGATAAAGAAATCCGTGATTCAGACATGCGGCGGGTGATTGATGCTGCAAAAGCGGTGAACATTCCCATGGACCGGGAAGTCATCCACGTGCTGCCGCAGGAATACATCATTGACGGGCAGGACGGCATCAAGGACCCGCTGGGCATGTGCGGCGTGCGGCTGGAAGCGCGTGTCCACATTGTCACGGGCGCGGTGTCCAATGCGCAGAATATCATCCGCTCCGCGCAGCGGTGTGGGTTGAACGTTGCGGATATTGTGTTACAGCCACTGGCTTCCTCAGAAGCGGTCCTGACGGATGAAGAGAAGGAACTGGGCGTTGCGCTGATTGATATTGGCGGCGGAACCACGGATATTGCCGTGTTCAGCGGCGGCGCCATTGTGCATACCAGCGTGCTGACGCTGGGCGGAAACCACCTGACCAATGACGTGGCAGTGGGTCTGCGCACGCCGGCCAATGAAGCGGAAAGAATCAAACAACGGTACGGCTGCGCCATGATTTCCATGGTGGAGAAGGATGAGACCATTGAGGTCCCTTCCGTTGGCAACCGTCCCCCGCGCATTCTTTCCCGGCAGATTCTGACGGAAATCATTGAGCCCCGCGTGGAGGAGATTTTTGAGCTGGCCAAGCGGGAAATTGAAAAGACCGGTCACGCGGATTTGCTGGCCAGCGGCGTGGTCATCACCGGCGGCAGCACGTTGCTGGACGGCATGACCGAGCTGGCTGAGGACGTCCTGGGCGTGCCGGTGAGGCGGGGTGTGCCGCGGGGAATCAGCGGCCTGGTGGACGTGGTCAAGAGCCCCATGTTTGCCACGGGTGTGGGACTGGTCCTGTACGGAAGCAAGCACATTGATTCCCGCTTCTTCAAGGTCCGTGAAGAGAATGTGTATTCAAAAGTGAAATCCCGCATGCGGGACTGGCTGACAGAAATCTTCTGAGCAGCAGACATCAGGAAACCAACACAAAAGCGTGGGTGGCTGGAGAGACCACTTCCGCTTTCACGCACAAGAGGCCTCAGACAGACCGCTTTGGCGGTGCGGGCCGGGAGAGAGAGCGATGATCCAGTTTGAAGATACAGTTTCCCAGGGTGCAAACATCAAGGTTGTTGGCGTGGGTGGCGGCGGATGCAACGCCGTCAAGACCATGATCCTTGGCGGTATGGAGGGCGTGGAGTTCATCATTGCCAACACGGACACGCAGGCGCTGGCCGCCAATCCCGCGCCGGTGAAAATCCAGCTTGGCCACGCGCTGACCAAGGGTCTGGGCGCTGGTGCCAACCCGGAGATTGGCCGCTCCGCCGCGCTGGAGGATCGTGACCGGATCGAGGAGCTGATTCAGGGTGCAGACATGGTGTTTGTCACCGCAGGTATGGGTGGCGGCACCGGCACCGGCGGTGCGCCCGTGATCGCGGAGATTGCGCGTGAGATGGGCATCCTCACGGTGGGCGTGGTGACCAAGCCGTTCATGTTTGAAGGCAACCGCCGCCGCCGTCAGGCAGAAGAGGGCATTGCCAACCTCAAGAACGTGGTGGACACGCTCATCACCATCCCCAACCAGCGCCTGGTTGCGTTGGCTTCACCCGGCACCTCCATCCTGGATTCCTTCAAGATGGCGGATGATGTGCTGCTGCAGGCGGTTGCCGGCATCAGCGAGCTCATCACGGTCCACGGCATGATCAACGTGGACTTTGCAGATGTGAAAACCATCATGAAAGACCAGGGCCTTGCATTGATGGGCACCGGCCGCGCACGCGGTGACAAGCGCGCATTGGAAGCGGCGCACATGGCCATCAGCAGCCCGTTGCTGGAGGACATCACCATTGACGGCGCCACGGGCATCCTCATCAACATCACCGGCGGCAACAACCTGACGTTGGTGGAAGTGAATGCCGCGGCCTCGCTCATCCAGGAAGCTGCGGATGATGATGCCAACATCATCTTTGGCGCCGTGATTGATGAGAGTATGGATGATGAAATCAAGATGACGGTGATTGCCACCGGTTTTGAGCGCACCGCAGAGCGCAAGAAGCCCGTTGCACCGCCGCCGCTTCCGGTGGGCCGCGTGGAGAACATCCGGGATGTTCCGCCCGCCATGCGTCCGCAGTGGGAAGAACAGCAGCGCGCCACCAGCAACAGCCGCATGCAGCTTCCCAAAGAGGCTCAGCGGAACATCTCCATGGACCCCATCATCCTGCCTCCCATTGAGGACAGCGAGCTGGACATCCCGACGTTCCTCCGGCGTGAAGCGGCCAAGTGAAATACTGATTTTGCCCCGGCGTTCCACTGCGCCCGCGTGACCCTGCTCAGCCACGGGCCGGGACACAACGCGCGCTCTTTCTCCTCTCTCCCTTCACAAGACTGCGGGACCGGGCGGGGTGGAACGCTGGGGGTTTTTCATGAAAGGAACACGCCATGCGCCTCGAAGTGCTCTGCACCGGGGATGAGCTTCTCAACGGAACTGTTTCTGACACCAATTCCGCGGATTTTGCGCGCATTCTCCTCGACGCTGGGGTTGAGATTGCGCGGGCTGTGATTGTTGGAGATTCCGCGCGGGAAATCACGGACGCCATCCGGGAAGCCTCTGCGCGCGCAGATGCGCTGATCATCTGCGGAGGTATGGGTCCCACGGAGGATGACCTCACCGCGGCCTGTGTTGCTCAGGTGGCTGGCGTTCCGCTGGTGCTGGATGGGGAAGCGCTGCGGCGGATTGAAGCGCGCTTCAAGGCTTTTGGCCGGCCTATGACGGACAATAACCGGCGTCAGGCCATGGTCCCCAAAGGGTGCACCGTTCTTCAGAGTGAGGTTGGGACGGCGCCCGGACTTGCGCTCCGGCTGGGCGGCGCGCGCGCGTGGGTGATGCCCGGGGTTCCCAGTGAGGCCCGCTGGTTCTGCTCCACCTTTGTGCTGCCGGAATTGAAGGCGCAATCCGCCGCGGTCATCAAGAAAGTGACGCTGCGTTGTGTGGGCATTGGTGAAAGTGACCTTGACCGGCGCGTGAAAGGTATGGAGGCCCAGTTCAAGAGTATTTCACTTCATTTCCGGACCACATTTCCGGAGAACCATCTCAAGCTGGTCTGCCGCGGTGAGGACGAGAAAGTGGTGGCTCAGACGTTGGCACTTGCGGCGGCTGAAGCGCACACGCGGCTGGCGGGATTTGTCTTCTCTGATGATGACCGGTCATTTCCGGCGGTGTTGCGGGATGTGTTGAAGGCGCGCAAACAGACCGTGTCCACGGCGGAAAGCTGCACCGGCGGCCTCCTGGGCAAGCTCCTCACCGACGAGCCGGGCAGCAGCAGCGCCTACATGGGCGGTGTGGTGGCGTACTCCAACCAGGTGAAAGTTGACCTGCTGGGCGTGCGTGAGGAAACGCTGGCACGTGTTGGCGCGGTCAGCGCAGAGACTGCGGAAGAGATGGCGGCCGGCGTGAGAAACCGGTTGAAAACGGATTGGGGTCTTTCCGTGACGGGGATTGCGGGTCCGGACGGTGCAACACCCGGCAAACCCGTGGGAACCATCTTTGTGGGACTTTCAGGGCCGCCAGGGACCTTCCATCACAAGCTGAGTCTCATCTGGGACCGGGACCGCAACCGGACGGCCAGCGCTTTCCATGCCCTGCAGTGGCTCTGGGAACTGACGCGGTGACGTTGGGAAATCACTTGGTGGCGCTGGCCAGCTCAGCCTGGCGGCGCCATTCAGCGGGCAATCCAATTTCCAGGAAGATGGCGTAGCGGTAACCAAGGAAACGCGTTTCAATTGATTTCTTGGCGCGGGCCATGGATTCCTTGTTGGGCGGCATGGTGGGCTTCTCCGCCGCCACGGCGTCCATCACAAACTGAAGATATTGCTCTTCCATGTCCAACAACCGTGAATCTCCTGAATGGCCGCGGCCGGGATGTACGTAGTCCGGCTCCAAAGCGCGAATCTCCGCAATGCGCTTGAGCCAGTCCGTGGTCTTTCCAATCTCCAGCCAGCTATGCACGCCGTTGCCCACCAGGTCCCCCACAAACACGTGTTTCTCCCACTCAATGACAACGTGATCCTCACTGGTTCCCGCGCCCATCACGTGCGCCTTGACCGTCAGGCCAGCGGCCTTCAGCTCCGTGGTGGAGTTGCCAAAGCTGTCCGGAAGGACAAGCTGCGCGGGATAGTCCGGCTTGTAGCGCTCATAGAAGGCCTTCATGCGCTTTTCATGGACGGCGGGGAGAAGCGCGCGAACCTGTTCACTGGTGACAACCTTGATGCCGCGTTTCTGCAGCACGCCGGTGCCGTTGAATTTGTCAGGGTTGGCGTGGAGAACAATGGCCAGCTTGGCTTTCTTGCCGGTTGCCAGTTCCGCCCATTGGACAAATTCCTCTGCGGCGGACGGTACGAACTGGGTGTCAATCAGAATGAGGCCGTCCGGTCCCTCAATCCAATAGCTGCTGGTGGCAAACCCCCAGCTCTTGGAGACGTAGGTGCCCACACGTGCGTCGCTGCCGTCGTCACCTTCAGCGTGCGTCAGGATGACAGAGGTGCCTTCGGGCACAACCCGCCTGGCCGGTTTGGCGGCATGGGCAAACGAGGCAACCAACAAAGCTGCAACAGCGATGGCTACGCGCATGGATTTTCCAGGGTTTGATTTCAGTTGGTTTTGGCGGATTCCAGCGCTTTCAGCACCACGTCATTGGCTGGGTAATCCGCAGAATCTTTGGAGATGTGCTTGAAAACAACCTTGCCGCCGGGAACCACCACAAACGTCCCGCCCAACTGCCACGGGTCTCCCGCGGTCATTCCCTGCATATGTCCGCCGGTGACGGCGCGGACGCCGGCCTTCAGCGCGTTGAAGTTCAGCGTCCGGGCAACACTGCGCTTCAGCCCTGCAGCCTCGTGCGCTTTCAACGTGGGGTCCACGTAGATGGGCGCGTCCAGGGGATGATCTTCTTTGAACGCCTGGGCCATGAATGGCTGGCCGCTGCCAACCACCACCAATGTGGCGCCAAGTGCATGAATTCTGGGAATGGCGGGCCCCAACTGGGCCACGTGCTCTCGGCAGAGGATTCAACCAAAATGCCGGATGAACTGCAGCCATACGGGCTGGTGCGCCCAGGCTTCACTCAGCGTGTAGGGTTGATTGTTCAGGTCCCGCACCACCACGCCGTCGAGAAATGCGCTCATCTGTCCAAGCTAACGGCGTTGGGGCCTTCCCGCAATCAGGTTTGACATCTGCCCAGCCAACAAAGCACACGCGTGCTGTGCGTTGCTTCCGCTCGGCCTTGCTGCTGGTTGCCATGTCCACGCCGCTGTTGGCGGGGCCGTGGATTCCGCCCCACGCGGCCACGCCCACAGCGTTCCAGCGGGGCGCAGCGCTGGGGCTGTTCGCGTGGGAGGCGGACTGGGACTACGCCGGCCTGCTGGATGAAATTGTGGCGCACGGAGCCACGGATGTGGAGCTGGTGATCCCCTGGACCCAGAACGATCTCCGCGCGACTGAAATCGAACCACTGGAGCACATCTCACCGTCTGATGATGTCCTCCGCCGGACCATCCGCCAGGCACACCAGCGCGGATTGCGGGTCATGCTGTTTCCCATCATCCGCATCATAGAACGGGCAGACGGCGAATGGCGCGGGAAGATGGAGTTCACAGATTCCTCCTCGGCCAATGCGTGGTGGAGGGCGTATGGCGGATTTATTGGCGCCATGGCGCGGATTGCGGCGGATGAGCGCGTGGCACGCCTGAGCATTGGGAGCGAGCTGCTCCGCCTGGAGAAGGAACGCCCGCGTTGGGCAGCACTCATCAGCCAGGTCCGCAAGGTCTATCCCGGCAAGATCCTCTACAGCGCCAACTGGGATCATTACGGCGCGGTCACCTTCTGGGACCTGGTGGATGAGGCGGGCATGACGGCGTACTTTGAGCTCACCTCACGGGATGATCCGTCCCCCCAGGAGCTCAGCCAGGCGTGGGAGCGCTGGCTGCCGTCCATTGCCCTCTTTGCCAAGACGGTGGGACGGCCAGTGGTGTTCACGGAGATTGGATATCCCTCGCTCAACGGCGCCAACAAGTATCCGTGGGATGAGACCCGGAAGTCCGCGCTGGACATGCAGGAACAATCCCACTGCTACCGCTCCATCTCTGACGTGGTGGCTGGCCACCCCGCCATCCAGGGCATCTACCTGTGGAACTGGTTTGGACCGGGCGGAGACCTGGATGGGGACTACACGCCGCGTGGCAAACCCGCGTCCGCGGAGATGCGGCGGATGTACCAGACGCTCCGTCGCTGAATGATCAATCCTCGTCCGCGCGCATGTGGCACTTCTTGTATTTCTTTCCACTTCCGCAGTGGCAGGGACTGTTGGGGCCGGGCCGCACCACGGCAACTTCCGGCGGTCGTGACGCCACAAAACTGGTCATCACCGTGCGCATGTACTGCGCGCCTGCTTCGGGACCCCACTGAGCCACGGGCGTGGCATCCGGCAGCAGGGATTCCTTGGGAGCCCGAGCCATCAGCAGCGTTCCAAACGGCACCACGTTGGGCCGCATCATGCTGCGACGCTGCACGGCCTTCCAGATGACCAGCCCCTGGTCACCCAGCCACGTGGAGACCAGCTGATGCAGGCGCGGATGAAGCAGACGCGCAAGCTCCAGTGGCGTCTTCAGATGTGCGTCCTTCACCGTCCGCTGTTTTTCAACCAGCGCCGCCGCGCTCAGCGTAGCGTCGGAGACCACGTCCTCGGGCGCCACAATGGTTGGCAGCAGCGGCAGCAGCGCAATCATCCCGTGGTTCAACGCGCGCTGCGGATCTTCCACCGCCTTCTCCAGCAGGCCCAGGTATTCCGCGCCTTTGGTGTGACGGAATTCCTTGAGGAACGCGCGCACCCGCCCGGCCAGCAGCGGCTCCTCCAGTGCCACCGCCACGGCCAGCTCATGCTCGCCGCCAAGGAGGCCCTGCTTGCGCGCCAGACCTTCCAGCACGTCCAGCGTGGCGTTCCCGCGGCGCGCCGCACACCAGATGGCGCGTGAGCTCAGGTACACATCCGGCGTGGCGGCGTGCAAAACCGCAAATTCCGGCACAAACACACGCG
>Ga0163144_10031771_pt1 | contig 10051 bp, 9 predicted proteins | sample OliLak19BULKMAT1_FD_123175 | JGI IMG/M metagenome (GOLD analysis project Ga0163144, IMG submission 123175) | Freshwater microbial mat bacterial communities from Lake Vanda, McMurdo Dry Valleys, Antarctica - Oligotrophic Lake LV.19.BULKMAT1 | ecosystem: Environmental > Aquatic > Freshwater > Lake...
CACCTCGTCAGGTCTAACGATTACTCGAAGTTCACGACCTGCTTGTAAAGCGTATGCGTCTCGAACTCCCTTTTGGCCTTTTGCAGCGTCTTCAATTGTCTTAATTCTTTTTAGATACTCATCGAAGTCTTCATGGCGAGCTCCTGGTCGTCCCCCTGAGACTGCGTCAGAGATATAAACGATCACGCCCTCAACAGAGGTGAACGGTACGTCCTCATGATGGGAAGCGATGGTATCGATAACGGCCTGTGGGAAACGGTGCTTTTTCGCAAACTCTACTCCCAGGGTTATGTGATTTCCTCCACCCTCTTTCGTATCTATTACCTTACCGATATCATGGAGCAGACAGCCCAATTTAACCACGTTTACATCGGCATTTATCTCCTGCGCGATTCCGATACCAATCTTTGTCTCCTCAAGAGTATGAAGAATCATGTTCTGGCCATATGAGTATCGGTACTTAAATTTTCCTAACGCCTGCGTTACCTCGGCAGGAAGGTTGTAAACTCCCACCTTATGTGCGAGTTCTTCTCCAGCCTTGAACATGATCTGATCAAGCTCTTTGGTGACCTGAGCCACTATTTCCTCTATTCTTTGAGGTTGAATTCGACCATCTCTAATCAATCGCTCAAGTGAAATTCGTGCAATCTCACGCTTTACGGCGTTGAACGAGGACAGTTTGATAACGCCCTCTTCCTCAAGGTCCACGTCAACTCCGGTTGCTAGCTCAAATGAGCGAATGTTGCGCCCGTCTTTTCCGATAATTCTACCTTTCACGTCGTCGCTTGGAAGAGTGAAGGTTGAAAGTGTATACTCGGCAACATAGTCTGTTGCGCCGTGTTTCATTGAGTCAACGAGTATGTCCTTTGCCTTTGCCTCAACGGTGAGCTTTATCTCCTCCTCTGCCGCTTTGATTCTCTTGGCAATATCTCCTTTCAACTTCTCTTCCCAACCAGTCAACAGAACCTGCTTAGCTTCATCTTTGGACATTCCAGCTACCTTCTCCACCTTCTGAAGTAAGGTTTCTTTTACGGTTTCTAGCTCTTTACGAATCTTTTCTACCGCCAGTCTATCCTTTTCGGAGTCCTGCTCTTTCTGTCCCAACTGTTGCTCGCGTCTTGCTAGCTGTTTTTCAAGCTCCATAGCGTCCTGTGTGAGCTTGCGTGAATCCTGCTGAGCCTGATCCTTTATTCTATATGCCTCATCGCGTGCTCGCTGTACCATTGCCTGAACATCAGGCGTGGGCACTGCCGGTGCCACATCCTGAGCTGGTCGAACGGACTGTCCCGGTTGTTGGGGTTGGGTTGGTTTCGATGCGGGCTGAGAAGATTCTGACTTGTCCGCTGACTTGTGCCTCGAAGCTTCAGCCGAGTGGGAAGCCTTATCTAAGGTAGCGGCTTCTTTGCTGTTTTGCTTTTCTAAATTTTCTAATAGTTTACGAAGAAGTGCCTCTAGAGCTGCGGTGTTCATATGTTTTAAATTGTAAGAAGAAAACTGTAGGAGATTGGTTACATTAGGCCACCAATAAATCGCTCAGTACTGTGCGAGAAACGGGTGAGTTAATAATGTAGTCCATACTCAGATATACAATCTTCTAAAATGTGTAATAAAGAATAACTTACTAATAAATGAATTTTACTCTTTTTCCTCAATTTTCGCAATGGCTTTTTTAATTATGCTGTAGCCAAAACCTTTTCTTTGCAAAAATGCAGCGGCCTTTGTGAAGCGTTTGCGCTCATCCTCCTTCTCAAATCTCCTCCACTGAGACCGGAGAGCCTTTACCGCGCTTTCATCCTCGTCGATAATGTTCTGCTCGAAATAATCTCCTATAACATCACTCGAGACTCCTCTTATTCTCAGTTCATTTTTTAGATATGCAACAGCTTTCTTCTTAGAGCTACTTTTTATTTCTACGAACCAAACTACAAACTGGGAGTCATCAATAAGTTTTTGGTCCATCAACTTCGTAAGAGATTTGTCCACAGAGTCTTCTAGGTAGGTGAGCTTCTTAGCTTTTTTCCCAAGGTACTCGCGCATCTCACTTTCGGTGCGGGGCCTGAAGCGTAGATAAAAGTATGCGAAGTTTAGAAGTCGAGAAACCTCGGCGTTGTTCATGAAGTGATTTTAAATCATTTTCCCGATGGCCGGAAGCCATCGCGGATCCCGTATGAAAACTGTCATCGGGACTTAAGCAGTTTTTTTTCAAGCTCATCAACTATCTGTTTGTATAGTTTCGGGTCCTGCGTGAAGGCTTCCTTCAGTTGTTCTTTGCCCTGTGCTAGCACTCGATCTCCCATCTTAAGAAAGGCTCCGCTTTTGGTTATTATTCCTGAAGTGATTGCCGCCTCAATAATATTTTCATTTCGATCGATCCCATTTGCGTCGATTACGAACTCTGCTTCTTTAAATGGTGGGGCCATTTTATTCTTCACAATTTTTACACGATGGCGTGAACCATAGACCATGTTGTTTCTCTTTAATGTCTCTATCTTTCTTACGTCCATTCGCACCGACGCGTAAAACTTTGTAGCTAGCCCCCCAGGAGTCGTCTCTGGATTTCCGAACATAATTCCGATCTTTAGTCTCAGTTGGTTGGTAAAAAGGATGGAGGTTTTGGACTTTGAGACAACACCTGTCAGCTTGCGAAGTGCTTGAGACATAAGTCTTGCCTGAAGTCCCATCTGGGCATCTCCCATCTCTCCTTCAATCTCAGCACGTGGTACTAACGCCGCGATGGAGTCCACGACCACGATATCTACACCACCTGAACGAATAAGAGCCTCCACTATCTCAAGAGCCTGCTCACCAGTGTCTGGCTGTGACACTAGTAAGTCATTTAACTTAACTCCCAAAATTTCTGCCCAAACTGGATCCAGAGCATGCTCGACATCAACGAAGGCCGCAATACCTCCCGCCTTCTGAACTTCTGCGATGATAGAAAGACAAACGGTGGTTTTACCAGATGCTTCTGGTCCGAATATCTCCATGATTCTGCCTTTAGGAATTCCTCCGATGCCTAGGGCAACGTCAAGGGGGAGAATCCCGGTTTTGATGACATCATCTGCATGAGGGGCTGGCTTTTCACCAAGTCGCATAATCGAACCTCGACCAAATTGTTTTTGAATTTGCTCAATCGCGAGATTGACTGCGTCGTTTTTCTGGCTGTGCTTATCTACTTTGTCAGCTGTATTTTTCATGCGCGATTATTATCATACTAATCTGTAAAAATTGCAATAGCTATCCAATATATTCATTATTGGTCATTACGCATTACGCATTACGGATTTATTTTTTATAAACTCTTTGTCAAGTTTTTTACTAATAAGATAGTGAGTGAATCCTCCTATTTGACCACCCAGCTTAATAAGTTGTTCATTAATCGTGTTGAATTCCGTTTGGGTAATGTATCCAATTACAAGAGCTATATGAATTTGATTTCTTGCCTCGCCACAAGATCCTTTTGCCATTTTAAGAAACCTAACAAATTCATTATTATTACTTTTCTCAAAACCCTCTACGATATTGGAGCTTACTGACACTATAGCCCTTCTAATTTGGTCTCGTAAGCCAAAATCACGGGCAAATTTACCGCTAGATGTAATGTCGTACACCTGCTTTGTTAAGGCTAGACTCAACATCCACATTGGTAGCTCCTCGAATGTTTTTATTAACATTTTAATACGTAATGCGTCTTCCCTGAGCTTGCCTGTCCTGAGCAAAGTCGAAGGGTCGAGCGGATAATACGTAATGCGTAATCCGTAATTTAATACTAAATAATGATTATTTATTGTCTATAGCATATATGCTACAAAAGCTTAGATTTAGACCGTCTCAACAAGCAGATTTTAGAGTATGTATAGAAGCAAAATTACAGTAAGTCCCCAGAGGCCCATTGTGATGATGAGCGGTTTGTCCTTTGTAATTGTTTTTTCTGGTCGTTCTCCCTCTGACTTGTCGTACAGAAGCTGTGCATATCGCGCAATTCCATAGACCACAAAAGGAATCGTCACCATCATCCATTTTCGAGCCTCAAACTGAGGAATTATCTGATTAAAAAACTCAGAGAACTGTGCGTGCTCTCCGGAGATTCTCTCAAAGTACGTGTAGAACGAATACGCAAGTATCGTTGAGGTAGCAAAGGTTGTTGTCAGAAAACCAAGCAGGTGTTCTCTATATGACATGAGTGAGGCGCGGGCATCCCGGCCATATGCCGTCAACTCAGCATCTCTTTTTACTGTTGCTACAAATAGCGAACCAAAGAATATTGTGAACATAAGCCATATTGGAATTGCAAAACCAGTTGCCACTACTCCGGCAAACGCTCTAATCATGAATGAAAGAGATATGGAAAATATGTCGATGATCGGGTGATTTTTGAGGTACAGAGAATAAAAGATGTGAAGGGCTAGGAATAGTAACGAGATAAAGAAGAACTGAACAGAGAATAACAATGCGAGAACCAGAGAAATAATTACCAAGATAAAAACAGTAAAGGTCGCTTCTTGTATTGAGACTTTTCCTGACGCTATTGGTCTGAAGCGCTTAATTGGATGCTTTTTGTCATTGGGGTAATCGACAATATCATTAAAAACGTAGGAGGTAGAAGATAACAAGCAGAATAGAAAAAATGCTCCAACGGTTTCAATTAGAACGGGTTGATTGAAGAGCTCACCTGAGAAAATGACGGCAGTAAAAACAACCAGATTTTTAATCCACTGATTTACCCTAAGTAGCCTCATTACGAGCAAGAGTCTGTTGTCCGTCTTCACAACTTGCATTATACAATATTGCTCTTGTATCATTCATTGTGTTCTTATGAGCATCTTATTTGACCCTAAAAATCTAGTCCCTCCGTTCATAAACCGTGTAGAAAAACCATGGGGATATGAGCTCCACTGGACGATGCCCAATCTACCGTACATGGGCAAAATTCTTCATGTAAATGCTGGCAAGCGACTGTCTCTACAGCGCCACGACAAAAAGCAGGAAACATGGTTCATGATGACTGGACGGGCAAAGGCTACGCTTGATAACGAAAAAGGTGAGTTGGTTGAGGTAGAACTTGAGTATGGAAAAGGCTACACCAATGCGGTCGGCCAACGTCATCGCTTAGTCGGTATTACAGACTGTGACATCGTTGAGGTTTCTACTCCCGAAATTGGAACTACTGAAAGACTCGAGGACGATTACAAAAGACCCGATGAAACTGAGGAGTTACGCAATCAAAAGAATCGAGGTTGGGAATAAATTATGAAAATACAAACGCTAAATGAAATTGTGATCCAGGCGCTGGATTTATTTATTAGTACTCCTCCGCCAACGCTCGACATATCTCAGTTTTCATTTCCATTTGTCGTTGGCAGTGGAAATGCAAGTCACACAGGGCGCATTATTTTTTCAGGCAAAGCTGCTATTGTCGGTGATGAAACAACATTTCGATCATATGCAAAATCCTACGCAGACGCTGTTAAGCAAAAACTAATTAAAGATGCTGTAATTATTTCTTCCTCTGGAGAAAAAGATTCGGTATGGGAGGTAGAGCTTGCGAAATCCTTGGGGTTAAAAACTACGTTACTGACCTGTAAGCCACAATCAACCACTGCCAAAATTGCAGATCGAGTCATCGCATACAAAAGTATTGCAGAACCATATACGTACAATACTTCGACTTACCTAGGAATGATTCTATCAACGACCAGAGAGAGCGCTGGTGAAATAAAAGCATTTATAGAAGCTTTAACGATCCCGAAAAACTTTTCGACCTATGAAGCCTATGCGTTTGTGCTTCCAGATGCGTATGCGAATGTTGCGCCAATGATAGAAATCAAACGCGATGAGCTGTTTGGCCCACACCTGATGATTCGGGCTAATTCTCAAGGGTTCTCAAGGCATGCGAAGTTTGTCCATCCGTGGGAGAAAGAGCTGGTCATATCGATAGGTAATGAGAATCCACATTTTGGTCACCCAGATCACCGTTGGTTTATCCCCCTCCCTAAAAACGCGAGATTCGGCTTAATCAAGGCCCTGTCATATTACCTGTGTGGACTACTACAACGAGATAAATATCCTTATTTTATTGAGAATATCGAGAATTTTTGCACCGACTACGGACCAAAAGCCTACGGGTCCCCTCAGAAATTTGATGTAATTGTCCCAGCAAACGACTAAAGTAATTACCGCAAGATTACCTGCCCGCATTGCTACGCAAAGCGCTGCAGGCGTGGCCGTAGATTGAAATCTTTTTCCCGCATAATAACCGTGAATTCTCCGCACGCTACCAAATAGAAGCTAAAACTTCCAATTACCGCAGATTAAACGCAGATTCCCCGCAAGAATTACTTAGCAGCCATTTCGTTATCCTCACGTAGCCTCAAATTTGCCATCTCATTAATCACCGTCTCCACGCACAGCGTGATCGGAATTGCGAGCAATAAGCCCAGAATACCACCTAGTTTGCCTCCAATAATGAGGGCTGTAAGCGTAACAATAGGGTTGAGTCCGACAGCGCGCCTCATCACAACAGGAACAAGTATCTGATTCTCAATCTGCTGAATAACGAAGTAAAGCGCGACCACGCTTAGACCAGAGAACATGTTTTGCGAGGCCGTCACAATAAAAGCAGGCACGGCTGAGATGGTTGGTCCTAGGATTGGCACAATTTCCAAAAGTCCCGCAAAGACCGCCAGCGGGAGAGCGTAACGTACCCCAAGCACCGTTAGCCCTATGTAAGTAACGAGACCGATAGCAAGCATTAAAATCAGCTGTCCCCATAACCACGCCCTCATCCTAAGCTCTGCTTTGTCAAATATTTCAGCAATCGCACCAGCATTTTTTTTATCAAAAAACTTCATAAGAAGTCTTCTGATTACATGTTCTTCGATAAGAAAGTAAAAGCTAAAGAAGATCGTCGAGATAAGAAAAATAATGTTTGAGAAGGTGCTCTTCACGAAGTCGAATGCGCCGGTTGTAACACTAGACCCATATTGCGAAAAAAGATTTTCACTAAGCTTAACATCATTACCGAGATTGATGTCTTTTAGATAATTTGGAAAATTTTTGAATAGCACCGTGGTCTCCTTGACAACTGGGGGGAGTAGCCATGCGAACAAAAATACAATTCCTGAGATCGTGAGAGCGAACACAATAAGCGTTGAGACGACTCGTGGGATTCTCCATCTTTCAAACCAAGTTACGACCGGATTAAAAGCGCTCATGATTATAAAGGCTATTACAAACGAGAAAAGAAGCTCTCTGACAACCCAAACTGCCTGCAGAAGAATTAGGAATACGACAACGAACACTATCGTCTTGGCTGAGATTTCTATCTTATGAACATGTTCGTCCTTCATACATATACTATACATTATAAATAGTTATCAGCTATCAGAATTCAGCTTTCAGACCGATCGCTTTGTGGCTTCCACTATCTGACGACTGACTGCTGATTTCTGATCAGCTTATGTTATCCTCGTGCGAGTGAGAACGCGAATACCTTTTCTACACTAGCGCGTTTTAGGGTTTCGGTCGCGGCCCTCATCGTCGAACCGGATGTAATAACGTCATCAACCAACAATACTGCCTTTTCGTCCAGAGGGAAATCGCCCTTTGGGCGATTTTTCATCTTGAATGCTAGGGACATGTTTAGATGTCGTTCAGCCCGGGTTTTCATCTGAGCCTGTGCTGGAGTATTGTGCTGCCTCTCTAAAATGTCTAAAATCTGTACGGATGGCCCGAGAGTTTTAATAAACGCGCAGATGACCTCTCCCTGATTAAAGCCCCGGGCTCTCAGTCTTGAACTGTGTAAAGGAATCGGCTGAATCGGCAGTCCACTAAACGGGGAGCTTGCGGAGTAGAGGAGTAGACCTGTCGGCACCGTTGATAAATTTAACAGTTCATAAAGCGCCTCCTTCGCAAGTCTGTACTTTGCGGTCTTCAAGAGCTTCTTGAGAAACGGATTATATACGTATATAGAAATCGTTCCATCTATACCGAACTGTCTTTTACATCCAGGATGTGTAAAACCATACAGACTAGGTGATTTGCAGTAGAAACATAGTTGTTTTTCGATAAGCAAGAGGTTCCCCCTACACTTAAGACAGATGAAGCTCCCGATAGCCCCACACCCCGCACACATCTTCGGAAACAATAAATCCTTCAAGAATTTCATAGTTTAAAAGACAGTTTAATATTAGATTTCTATAGCAATAAAATCAATCAGTATCGTTCAAATTAATTAGAGTAGTTCCCTGTAAAAACAGCAGTTTATTTGAAAATGAGGCTAAAAATAGACCCTGATATGGTTTAGGAGTAGTTTGATACACCAACTTTACTACAATTAGTGCTTGACAAGCACCTGGCACACCATATATATTGTTTTTGGTGATATAATAAACGTATGACATGTCCATTTTGTAAGCATGCTGATACCGAGGTTATAGAGACTAGAGTGTCCGAACAGGGTAATGTGGTTCGCCGAAGGAGAAACTGTCCTAAGTGCGAGAAGCGTTTCACTACCTACGAGAGGATTGAGGAAATTCCGATGCTGGTTATCAAAAGAGAGGGGAAAAGGGAGAGATTTGATCCAGAGAAATTACGAAGCGGTATATTAAGGGCAACTGGAAAGACAACCGTAACCGCCAGCCAGATTGATGAGATTGTCTCAAACGTAGAGTCGGAGATGAGACAGAAGGATGAGACAGAGATCGAAAGCAAGGTAATTGGTAACTTGGTTGCCAAGCACCTAAAGAAGCTTGATAAAGTAGCGTACATCCGTTTTGCGTCGGTATTTAGACGCTTTGTGGACGTCGAAGAGTTTGACAAAGAAGTTAAAAAATTAATTTGAACCCGATGCAGTCGATAGGTAAGGGATCGCTTGCAACTATTATTATAAATTGTTAAAGTAACAACCCTATGAAACTTACTGGAATCTCACAAAAAGCGTTTCTCGATCGATATTCATTAAAAGATAAAAAGGGTAACCCCGTTGAAAAGAAGCCAGATCAAATGTGGCGAAGAATTGCAAAGTCGGTCGCAGAAGTAGAAAAGAAACCTGCAAGAAAGCGCTGGGAAAAAGAGTTTTATAGCGCGATGGAGAACTTTAAGTACGTGCCAGGTGGACGCATATTGGCAGGTGCTGGCACAGGATACGACGTAAGTTTTTACAACTGCTTTGTCATTCCTTCTCCTAAAGACTCCCGTGGAGGCATTATAGACACGCTAAAGCAGATGGTCGAGGTGATGGCTCATGGTGGCGGTGTCGGAATTAATCTCTCTTCACTTAGACCTAACGGCGCTCGCGTTAGAAAGGTTAACGGCTTTTCATCCGGCCCAATTAACTGGGCAGAACTTTTCTCACTCGCTACCAAGGACATTATTCAGCAGGGAGGAACTCGTAGAGGAGCCCTTATGTTGATGATCTGGGACTGGCACCCGGACATTGAGGAGTTTATTACGGTCAAGCAGGACCTGAACCGTATTAACGGCGCAAACCTTTCATTATGCATCTCAGACTCATTTATGGACGCTGTCAAAAAAGATGCCGACTGGCCTCTTGTTTTCCCCGACGTCACCGATCCAGAATATGATGAGAAGTGGAACGGCGACCTTGAGGTATGGAAGAAGCTGGGTAAAAAAGTTAAGGTGCAAAAAGTTGTTAAGGCTCGCAAGATCTGGGATCTTATTGCAGAGGCCGCATGGAAGTCTGCAGAACCAGGAGTTGTGTTTATGGAGCGCTACAACAAGATGCATAACAACTACTACTGGAACCGCATCAACTGCGTGAATCCATGTGGCGAAGAAGGCCTTCCAGAATGGGGGGTTTGTAATCTTGGCTCAATCAATCTTTCTGCCTTTGTTAAAGGCAACGACATTGATAAGAAAGGTATCTTCGACTTCAAAGAGCTAAAGAAAACCGTAGCTCAGGCAGTTCGTTTTCAGGACAATGTGGTCGATATGGATCCATATATCTTTGAAGGAATCCGTGAGACACAGCTCAATGGAGAACGAAGAATCGGACTAGGAACAATGGGACTAGGCGACACCTTAATTAAGA
>Ga0163144_10031772_pt1 | contig 10051 bp, 8 predicted proteins | sample OliLak19BULKMAT1_FD_123175 | JGI IMG/M metagenome (GOLD analysis project Ga0163144, IMG submission 123175) | Freshwater microbial mat bacterial communities from Lake Vanda, McMurdo Dry Valleys, Antarctica - Oligotrophic Lake LV.19.BULKMAT1 | ecosystem: Environmental > Aquatic > Freshwater > Lake...
TGAACAGATACCATTTGCACCTTCAGGAGTGCCGGATATGACACAGGAGTCGTCACAGATGCAATCAGGATCAGGGTTCGGGGGATTGGTCTGGTAATCCAGTAGAGCGCTCTTAAAGTCAGGAGGCGACCCTGATAGAATACCCACAGTACAGTTCTGGTCAGTGAAGGGGATAAAGGAGATAATAGCAAGGGGGAAGTGGCTCATTACGCGGAGGTACCGAAATTTCATGTCATGAGGTACGGAGACGGAATGCATCTCGGAGGAATTCACTGCGAAACTCTTAATCTTCTCCAGTGTGATCCAAGCGGAGCCATCAGTGGCACCCTGGAGGAAAACATTCACTGGGAAGACAAAATCGGCAGAGGAGATTGCAGCAGAATAAATATCCAGATACACGGCAATAATATTCAATTCTACCTGAAAATCAATCTCTATGTAAGCCTCATGGTCGGTGGAGGACGACTCCCAGAATTCAAATCCAGTATCAAGGGTTACGTTAGGAGATGAACCAGAGGAGGCAGTTAAGATTGGCGCGAGGTTAATCGCAAATACTGAGACCCCACCTCTGTATTGGAAAAAGAAGGTCTGGAATAATCTCATATCTGGGTTCAGGAGAAGAGAGCTAGAGTAATCCAAATTACTGAGGATCCGAATGGAGAGGACGTCTCCCAGGGGGTCACATTCACTGATGGTTTCTATGTCAAGCAGAGTAAAGTTACTGCTGCAGTTCCCTATGGTAATCCGAACAAGGATGTTAATCTCATCCGTCGTCTGGAAGACACCAGGAGAGAGAAGTGTAAAATCAGACACAGGTACCGGAACTGCAGCAGGGGACCAGAAACACGTTTCCTCGAGGAGATAGTCATGGTCATCATCCAGTGTTTCTATTACATCCCCGAGCTCGGAAATACATGTACAGAGAGTGGAGGTAACGGAGAGGATACAGGAACAGACCTCGGTGATGTTTTCTACTGTGATTAGCTCGAGGTGCGAGCAATCGCCGTTTGAACATCTAGCCGGGTACTCGAGAGGGTCACACTGGGTGACACCAACAGTAAACTCGCGCTTGGAAATAAGTCTTGTGAGTCCCACTGGCGTTACCTCCTCATGTGTGATGGAATCAAGGAGAACGACACTAGGGGAGAGAGCCAAGACCATGCCGCGGTTAATGATAGCCTCACCAGTGGGAGAGAGAGAGACTCCGAGTCCGTATTCGCCAAGCGCAGAGACTGAATGTCGCGATGTCCTTTGGGAGAGAATAGCCAAATCCAATGTAGTCTTGTTTAAGGCAGAGCCAGACCCTTGACAGAGACATGGTTTATAGAGATCATCCCTGGTCACATAGGAGATTCCCCGGAGAGTACCTTCACCTGGGAAGTAAATTTGAGTCGCACCAGGAGTAGAGCCGTAGAATAACTGGTACGATTCATTCTCATCGATGACATCCCAGACGTCCTCCAGGACTTCAGCTATAAGAGTTCCAGTCACCCTGATAAAACCTTCCAATGGCGGGTCTGGGTCCTCACATGGGATATTCTGGCGCACCCAAGTTCCCAGGACTCGACAGGCGAAAAGGGAACCTGGGAATGAAAAGACTTCAGCGGGCCAGGTACACCCAACTGGGGAGGCAAAACAATCAGAGAGTTGTCCCGTGGCGCCAGAGGGGAGGAGAATCTCAGAGTCACTCTGGAGTAGGATAGCAAACTCTCCATCCTCTGCGATATCAATTTGATGTCGGCGTGCGGTCACTTTATAGAGGGAGGCTTGATTCTCTAGGATGACTTCCTCTGAATCAACCAGGAGGTCAGGTGAGATGGCGAGTTTTCCCCTAGTGATCTTTACGACAGAAACTTCAGTGATGAAAGCGGGAGCGAAAACCTTGGGCGCCATGGAGAAGGTGTAATTGCCAGCACTTGGGATCTCCTCCAGGACATCATCAATGTAAAAGGAGCCCGTCCCTTCCCATTCAGCTGAGATCCAGAGGAGGCCCTGGAAGGAGAGGTTCCCTTGGGGTAGGAAGGATGTCCCTTGGGAAATAAACCCATTTCCGAAACAAGCCCTCTGGCGCGCTAATCTCCTCGACTCAAGAGTAATCTTCGCTAGAGTCAGGGCGTCGCAGGTGAAATTAGCAATGATGGTATTAGGATCATCCCAGGTCCCATACTGTAACTCATTATCACATACAGCTATGGCATTGGTACAATCACCCGTCTGGCATCTAAACGGCGCCTCTGGTGGGCATTTTTCTGGGGATACCAGGGAGGCACATTTGGAGCGACATTTCCCATCCTGACAAAGGAAGAACCCCTTGGCACATACTTCGAGACAAGAGGGGCTTATAGCCTCACCACCCTTGACTACTCCGAACCCAAAATCAGGGTGACCATGTCCTCCGCAAGTAACATCGGATATCTCCGGGCAGACCCCCCGGTCACAGATGTCCCCCTTATGCTTCTCATCACAGAAACACCGAACATCAGGAGCTCCGGGGACGAGACTCTGTTGTACTATTAGTGCCTCTCCGATAAGAATTGGGGTACCACAGAATCCCCTCTTGAATTCCTTGAAGAAACTACCCTGGACTATCGCGACCGCGGAACGAGGAAGGGTCTTCAAGGCAGTCACAACCGAGACGTAGTTTACACACTGGCATCCGTCGCCTTCGCGAGTGTCATTTCGAACCAACCCAACTGAAGTGTTTCCGTGGCCCGAACATACCTTGAAATCTGGAGATTTAGGACAAAGGTTATTCTGGCACGAGGGGCCACCAAAAGGAGGGAAACAGGCACATGTGGGGACACCCTGGATATCCCCAAAGGTTATATTTCCTACTTCAATCCGGAGAGAAGATTGTAGCACCCTGCTTTTACATCGTTTTGAACCCCAGCCGGGACCAAGGCGCGCAAACCCATTTTGAAGGGTTGGGGTTTGTTCTCGGCATTCGAGGGGGACATTCTCCTGGGTCATAAAGGGAGAACAAACACCCCGGGCAAAACAAACAGTCCCTTTAGATTCATCATAACCCTGACAGGCGGTATTCTCGCAGGAGTCACCAGAGAATTGCGGGGAGCACTCACAGATGCCGAAAGTATTACATGTCCCTCTGTCATTGCAGATTCTGCCATTAACAGAGGGACAACGTGATTTAAATAATCCACTGTATAAAACAAAAAGAGAAAACGATAGGATGCCTGATATGAAACCAATACTGAATGCAAAACAAATGAAAAGAGATACTCGCATTAAAACGAAATTATTGTGAGGTTAAATCTACCCAGTACACCTAACAGGGTGAGTGACTCCAAAAACATTGAAGGGTTGAAACACCTCCCGCATCCTGGGTTCTTGGGGGATTGATTAGTTTAGTGGGAAATAACCTCTTTCTCCTTCTTGTCCGCCTCCTGGTACTCTTCTTCTTTCCTAAATTGCATCTGAACTGTTTCTCGGATTGTTCGACTCTGGGATCGTCACAAATAATTATTAATTAAAACATGTCACGACACGGCATTGAAAATTTTAAAAATGCTCGTGATGAACATCATAGGGTTAAACGTTTAGTAGATAAGATTGAACATAAATCCCCCACTGTCGTAAATGACCATAAAAAAAGTATCAAGGTACTTCGAGGAAAGGTAGATAAAATTATAGCTGCCTTTGAAAATAAGGTTTACAATAAAGAGATGACCGACGAAGAGGAAGAAGAAACGGAGGAAGAAGAAGAGGAGGAAGAAGAAACGGAGGAAGAAGAGGAAGAAGAAGAGGAAGAAGAAGAAACGGAGGAAGAAGAGGAAGAAGAAACGGAGGAAGAAGAAATGAAACAAGAAATAAAATTGATTGAACAAAAAATTAAGTTGTTGGAACTTAAAAAAAAGATAACTTATTAATAATTGTTTTAAATTTAACTAAACAATGAGTTACTACCTGAAAATGAACGCCGCTCGTTACAAGCAAGATAAGAACTCGAAGGAATTACTTCACAAATTAAAAAAAAATGAAACCCGCCAAACCAACAAAAAAAGAAACAGAAGTCGATTCCTTGACTCTCCGGATGATGACATTGTTCCATGAAAAAAAAGAAGTTGAATGGTATGCAGAACGTTGCGCGAGTGCACTAAGATTACATAAAGAAAAGCCATGGGGTACGATGACGATGAACGTCGACGGTGAATTTCGGGCACCACATGAGGTAACAAAGGATAAGAAAAAAGCAGACTGCGACGCAGCAGAGGAGGCCCTCCAGGAGGCAACCACAAAGTTAGAGGATGCAATTGACAAGGCAGAAAAAGCAGCAGAGGAACTAGGGGATCAGAAAAGAATTCACACCATCTGCTACTTTGCACACTGGTTTGGGAGTGATGATGACTATTGGAGGGCAAAGGAAACAACGGAGGAGTAAGTCGAGGGAATTTTAATTATTTCAGGACTTTTAACTTTTTATTTTGACTCTAACCTAACCTCTTCTAAAAAAAACCCGCCATCACCCTCATGGGATTTATAAAGTTTTACCCTTAAAATATGGCACTCTTTCTTTTTAAAAGAAACACAATTTAATGTCCCTCTTGACAAGCGATGAATTCACCCTGCGGTTCCCAGAATTGAAATCCGTGCACTACAACGCCCTCCTAGAGGATAAAGTTGTAATCAAACTAGGTGAAAACTTTTACTTGTTTGACATTGGCCAAGAGCCACCTATTCCACCACTAGAGGAAAACTGGGGTATTTGGCGTAAATGTGATCTCCTGGTGGTCTCCAGATATACCGAGTGGGAGTCACAACAGAAAAGATGGGAACAGGGTCTGGCTAGGGAAAAAGAATGGGCAAAGAAGTTTCACAGATCTCCAATGAGAAATATTTTCTCCGTCTAATTATAAAGGGACTGACAACACTAAGACTTTTGAAAACCCAGCAAATATAAAGTTGGAACTTTCCCAGTAACAAGAAGAAGGGTTTTTAATCTTATAATTTTTAAAAAAAAAACACACATGTCATTCTTAGGAGCTCAGGAGGGAGCCGTTTTTGTCCCAAGAGGAGAAGAATACACTCATGGGATTTAATAAGGGGACAAGTGCCCATTAAATATGGTACATCCCCAATTCCAAGCTTCCAGAGGTATACCAACATCTCCTTGCAATAAAGCACATTCATAAGCGACAATGGTGTTAGTCCTCTCTTATTCTCCAGAGCAAGCAGTTTACCTCCCCCTGCATCAAGGATGGTCACCAAGGCCTTCAGATCCTTTCTCAAGACTACATAATACAATACATTATTACCATATTGATCAACCAGGAATATATCAGCACCTCCCGAAATTAAAATATTCAGGCAATCAGTCCTATCCATGATGGTTGCTAATAATAGTGCAGTTGTCCCCTTGTTACTTCTATTATTAACCTCAGCACCCCCCGAGATCAGCAGTGATATTACATCTGGTTTATTTAATGCAACTGCATAATGAATTGCTGCATGTCCGTCAACCCTGGCATTGTTTATGGCACCACATGCGATCTCCCTTTCAAGAAACGAAATGTCATTGCTGCGAATTGCATGCCAGATTTCATCATTTTCGTCTAAATCGTTGATGAAATCTGTCATTTTTTTTGTGAGGGGACCTCAGATAAAATATTTGCTTTGTCCTTTTGGTAATTCTGGAACGTCTTCAATAAGATGACTGTATGTATGAATTAGGGGGCCATTGGGCGACAGTTCCTTCATCAGTGTTTTAGCATCATCTCCGGTCAAGTGAGCCATATCCCAACTCAAGTGTATCACATCCAAAGGCTTCAGCTGACAATAATTTGCACCACGAACTTGTTCGTAGCCATATTTTTTCATCATTTCAAATGTCGTGAGTTTTTCAAAAACCAAAATTTCTAATTTATTTTTGTATTTTTCAACCTTAATAATTCGAAGGGGTTTGTATTTTTTACACCAAGCGGATCCTCGTAAACCACCAAGATGTTCCTGAAACCGAATGTCTGGTTTTTTTGTAGTTGCCCCGACATACCATTTTTTTTCGGAACAAAGTAAAACATAAACCCAAAATGCCATTTGTGACAGGAAATTTTATTTTTTAAGATACTTTCCTAAACTGCCATTTCCATTTTAATTGGCTTGTGGGGGCGATAATCAAGCAATTTAAAGTCTTCAAACTTGAAATCATCAATCGAGGTAACCCCTGGGTTAATTTTAAGCTTAGGGAAGGGAGTGGGAGAATTCCCTAAGCGCGATTTCGTGGTTTAAATACACATGGCAGTCCCCAATGACGTGAATAAGCTCCCCTAACCCTAACCCACAACATTGAGCAATTAACCTGGTTAATAATGCATCTTACAACTGTTAGAGAATTTAGAAAAAGAATAAAACATACAAGAAGCAATATTAAACGGCACGCCCAAACCCATATCCGCACTTCGCTGGTACATTTGACAGGACAATTCCTTGTTGGCCGACACATAAACTTTTACACGTCAGACTGTAAAAATAAAAAACTAACAATGGCACAGGACATGGAGGAAGGGCCATTTCCTTTAAACAGACCGGATTCCAGGCTGACAAAATCAACCTCCTAGAGTTCGGGTCTCGTTTCAATTAGCTCAGACAATTGGTCAACGCCTTTTCCCGAGTAGTCCTCGTGCATTGTTTCATACTTGGCCCCGAAATGTCGCCATTGAAATCCGTATACTGGTCCCAAGTCGCCCTCCTCCCTGTTTTCAAGCCCAATCGAGTCCAAGTACTTTCTATTGCTGTTCCCTTCCCAAATGTTAACTTCTTGATCTTTTAAAATTTTAGCACAAGTCTTGCCGGAAATAAACCAAAGCAATTCCACCGCCACACCGCGCCAAAATGTTCGCTTGGTGGTAAGCAAAGGGAAGGTCTCATTGCGAAGGGAAAATCGCATAGTTCTCCCAAATACGCTAACGTCGGAGAGCTAAATCAGCACCTCCCGAGATTAAAATCTTCAGGCAATCATGTTTTTTAAGATAAACCGTTGTGAAAAATGTTTCCCCATTGGTTTCTCAGCACCCTCCGAAATTAGCAGTGATAATAACTGAACGTTATCAAATTCAACTGCATAATGAATTGCCGCATTCCCTTTTATGTCAAATTCATTTATAGCACCAACTGCGATCACCCTCTCAAGGAACAATGTTGCGAATTGCACGTTTGAGGGCGGTATTACCATGTTCGTCGCTCTCGTTGATGAAGAGTGCTGCGGATCGCATCTTTATAAGTAGCTCTTAACGTATTTTTGGTCCCTCACACCCAGAACGTTCTGGATCTTGTTTTTTGTCACAAAATTTGGATTTCACTTCATGCTCCTGTTTCTTGCAACAATTTTCACGGGTTTCCTTTGCTCATCGGAGATTGTGACGATACGTTCTCCCACCGCCCAAGCCACTTGTTTTGGTGATTGTTTTAACACCACATATTGTTTTGAGGGAAGTTCATATTTTAATTTGCAAAAGCTTTCCCAAGAAATAATTGTTACCTGGGATTTTACCCCCACCCAAATTGTACCAATTTGCCACGATAGCGAGGATGACTTGTGGTTTCGCTCGGTTTTGCACAAATCCACCCCCGCACAGCGACTTCAGCTCTTAAAACAACAGGAATCTTCCCTTTTTTCAAAAATTACCAGGATTATTTATCCAAGCGAAACTTCGAAATCCGCAACGACGACACATAACCTACTTCGAATTTCCCCATTTGGTCAAAGTTGCTTTCAAACTTGTGCAAGATCTGCAAGCGCGGAGGAGCAAGTGGGGATTACTGGAAAACTTTATTTAACTCCCAGAAATTTGTTGTTCCCCCTGCCCTGGTTTCCGCTCGCGCTTGGCGCTCTTCTACTAGTTTCAGCAAGTAAACTAAGCACATCTACCGAATTTTATTACATTTCCGGTGCTACCTTGGGCGTTTGTTTTGCAATTAGCGTATTCGTTCTCATCTTTTTTTACTTTACAAACAACCGAACAAGTGCAACTAGAAGTCAATTTGGAATTGCAGCCTTGTTACAAGGAATCGTGGTTTATTTGCGAAGTAGCTTGTTTAATTTGTTAAGCGAATACTTGGAGTATGTCTTGATCTACGTCGGTGTTAGTTTTGTCGTCTCCTTGGCCTTGCTTCATTACTCGGTTAAACGCGGACCAAGTGGTGGGGTGGAGCTGAACTCTGCGCTTTGTGACCTTCTTAGAGTGGGCTTGTCCTCCGCTGGCGCTTTTATTATTGCTCATTCTGTAGTCGCATCTACAAGGTGGCAGCTTTACATTGTTGTTCTAGTCGCGGTCTTTACAGCTCCCGGCCAAAGTCTTAAAGTTGAAGAAAAGACAAATTCAGAGGATGATTTTGTTTCCTTTTTGATTAAAAATCACCAAAAAATTGTTCTTAGAAAGTTAAGTGACGTACCCGGGGAGGAGGCGATAAAAGCACCTCCACAACTTTAACCCTTGGGGCAGAGGAGGATGCCGGGGTTTTTTAGGGTCTAAACCCTGAATTTACCGTTATGAACATTTAGGTTTTTAACGGTAAGGACCAAAAGAATAAAAAAAACTTCCCTCACAAATATGACAGAAAGAGACGAATTTGGGAGGACTGCCCTCCTGATCGCAGCTGGTGCTTTAAATGAACTTGACAACAGGGGATTGGCTGCTGAAACCACTTCTGATTTCGAAGGGACTAAAGAGACGAATGGGGATGATTAAATTTAATGCACATGAAGATTTTAATCTTGAGAGGAAGGTGATAATCTATTACACTACATAGTGTGGTTCAATAATTTAATTGCCCTGTTGACAGGAGATGGGTGGAACAATGGGGATGTTGATGAATGGTCCGATGTTGAGGATCAATCAACTTTTGGAATTGGCGATTTCCTGGCGCGAAAAACATACTTCCACCCTTTTGTTGTAAAACCAAGATCTCCAGGCTTTTGAATACATTAAATTTGTGTTTATACCACTCCGGTCAATAAAAGTCCGCGTGTTGTTGTCATTAATCTTTTTCCCCAGGCTATCCATTTTTTGTTTAAAGGATTAGGGCGGGTAACCCTACTTCTTTTTATTAGAAATCAAGGCTTGGCCAGGGTTTAGGTTAATTTTTATTTTAATTCGGATTTTATTATAAATATCGTTTTCCTTTGTATTTGTTCCCGGCTCGACTGATCTTTACTGAGAATCCCCCATTGATCTCACATATCGTCACCCGCCACAACCTATTGTCAACCTCGAACAAAAGTGTGTTACGTACCATTGCTTTAATAGAACGAATTTGCATCAGACACTTTTTTCGTAAAACATCGTCTTCCGGAATATCATCCGCCCATTCAACAGATGAGTTTGAGTAATATATTGAACAAAGTTTGGTATTGTATTTGTGTTATTTATGTTTTAATTAACCCCGCATTTTCTCAATCGCGACGATCATCTGACCTCGAAACTCGGCCCGAATGTTTTTGTAAATTTCTTTCTTCTCTTTAGTACTTTTACTGGGGCACCGAATCGAATCCATGAGGTCCTCAAACTTTCCGGCCATATGCTGCTGATAGCAAATTGCCAACCCTAACCTCTGGTTTTTTGGTCTTGGTGTTATATTGGCGCATCCAATCGTTGGGTTTTAAAATTTACCGTTACGAACATTTAGATTTTTAACGGTAAGAGCCCCTAACCCTAACCCCACGACCCTGAAGATTTTAATATCGGGGGGTGCTGATATAACCCAGGGTGATAGAAATGGTTTGCACTAACCACCCTGAAGCTGGGGGGCCCGAGAGGCGTTTATTAAAATAACCCTAACCATTTACCGTTACGAACATATTGGTTTTTAACGGTAAAGCCCTAAAGAATAAAAATAAAACTTTTAAGACCTTTCTCCTCGGGAGGACCCCCGGGAAAGCCAAGAAAGAGGACCCCCGGGAAAGCCAAGAAAGAGGACCCCCGGGGAAGCCAAAAAAGAGGACCCCCGGGGAAGCCAAAAAAAAGAGGACCCCCGGGAAAGCAAAGAAAGAGGACCCCCGGGAAAGCAAAGAAAGAGGACCCCCGGGGAAGCCAAAAAA
>Ga0163144_10031773_pt1 | contig 10051 bp, 4 predicted proteins | sample OliLak19BULKMAT1_FD_123175 | JGI IMG/M metagenome (GOLD analysis project Ga0163144, IMG submission 123175) | Freshwater microbial mat bacterial communities from Lake Vanda, McMurdo Dry Valleys, Antarctica - Oligotrophic Lake LV.19.BULKMAT1 | ecosystem: Environmental > Aquatic > Freshwater > Lake...
ATTCAGCGTCGCAACGGCTTGTTCGTGCTCTGTCCGGGCTTGCGTGCGCGCCTCTTGACGAGCGGCTTCGGCTTTCACCTGGGCCACGGCTTCGGCGGCCACGAGCGCTTGCTGCTTCTCGCGAGCCGCTTCCTGTAGCGCCTGCTGCTGCTCGGCGACCAGCGCCGCTTGCGTTTCTTGGCGCTCTGCCAGCGCCGCTTGGTGAGCAGCGGCGACCTCCGAAAGCTCGGCGACCCGAGCGTCTAGGTCCAGCTTGGTTTTCTCGGCCTTGCGCTTGAAATCGTCGGCGCGCTTGACCGCCTGCTCCTTGTCACCCTTGAAAGCTTCGTTGGTTCGGCCAAGGTCGAAGATCTGCTTCTCGAGCTCGGCTATCTTGTCGGAGGAGTCTGCCTTCTCGCGCTCGAGGCCGATCGCCGTGTCTCTCAGGCCGAGCAGCTCTTTCTCTTTGTGCGACAGCTGATCCTTGAAATCGAGGATCTCCTTGTCCTTCTTGTTTAGCTGTTCGCGCAGGTCGAGAAACTCGCGAGCAGAACCGGCGCTCTTGCCGCTGGAGGCTAGCTTTGCCTTCACTTCGTCCAGCTCGCGCTGCATGCGCTGAACTTCGATGTCCTTGACCGAGCCGCGCTTCGAGGCCTCCTCCAGCTCGTCCGCGCGGTCCTTGGCGCGGCGTAGCTCGTCTTCCAGCTCCTTCACGCGGCTACGCGACTTTTCTAGCTCTTCGCGATACTTTCCGACGTCTCCCAGATCCGCCGCTCGCGGTGGCAAAGACGCAGCACGCATGGAGGGCAGCCGCGCGGGCGGGGGTGGCGGCAGCGAGGCTGGTGGCGATGAGGGTTCGGCCAGGGCTTGGGTGTGCTCCGGCTCGGCTAGGACGTCGGCCTCGCCGACCTCGACCTCTTCCTCTGCCTCTGCCTCGATCTCGATCGATTCGTCCAGCTCATCCGCGTAGGCCGGCAGCGGGGAGGGTTCGGACGGCGCGACTTCTGCGTCGTCCATGACAATCTCGTCGTCCTCTTGGATCGCGTCGGGGTCCGTGTCCTCCACTGCAGCGGGTAGGGCCGCGGCCTCCGGCGGCTTCGACGCCCGAGCTATCTCGGACTCGTCGATCAAAGCGCCGAACGCCTGCTCTGCGAAGTCGTCGACGTCCGCGTCTACGTTGCTGTCCCGGCTGGACGCAGTGGCGACATCCGCCGTTGCCGCCTCCGCCTCCGTCGTTTCCACGATCTCCGCATCTTCGATCTCGATGTCGTCATCCAGGACGATCGCTCCCTCGCTCATCGGCGCTTCGCTTTGAGGGGAAGGAGCCGCGCTAGCGCCGCGAGTGAGCGGTACGAAGCTTTGGATGCGTGTCAGCAAGTCGTCGAAAGAAATGGGCTTGTGGACGTAGTCCTCCGCGCGGGTTCGCAGTCGCCTGTGCTGCTCGAAGGTCTCTTCCGTGGAGTCCGAGCTCATGATGATGAGCGGCACGTTCTTGAGCGCTGGGTCGCGCTTGAGTTTGTTACAGACCGAAAAGCCGTTCATGCGCGGCAGCTCGATTGCCAACAGGATGAGGTTGGGTTGGTCCCTGCCTGCGGCCTGTAGCCCGGTATTGGCGTCGTCTACCACCGACACTTCACAGCCGTAGCGGAGCAGGCCTTCGCGAAGGGTCTCTGCGAACGTCGGATCACTCTCGAATACGAGTACCTTGATGGCCATCCATAACCTTGAGAATACTGCTAGAGCGCCACGATATCGGGCGCTTCCTCAAGGGTCAAACGTTGCGGGAGGACTTCTCGGCGTGGCCGCTTCGGTGCGTGCGCTGGCTGAGCACTTCGATAACCTGGTGCAGCGATAGCCCACGCTGCGAAAGCCCCACCAACGCGTGGTAAAGCAGGTCAGAGGCCTCGGCGAGCACGCGCTCGTCGCTCTCGCTTTTGATCGCAAAGGCAAGCTCCCCGGCTTCTTCGAGCAGCTTTGCGCCGATTTTCTCGGGCCCGCCGCTCAGCAGGGACTTCGTGTAACTCTGCTCCGCGGTCGAGGCCTTACGTGACTCGAGCACCGCGCCAAGCTCCGTCAGAAAAGGCGCAGCTTCGCTAGGCATGTCCGAGATCGCGCCACCCGCGCCCACGCGCCGGAAGAAGCAGCTGGGGCGGCCCGTGTGGCACGAAGGGCCCAGGGGCAGTACGGAGACGAGCAGCACGTCGTCGTCGCAGTCGGCTACGACCGAAACGACGCTCAAAGTGTTCCCGCTGCTCTCGCCTTTGACCCAAAGGCGGTTGCGCGAGCGACTAAAAAACGTCGCCTTCCCCGTGGCGAGCGTCTGATCCAGCGCCTGCTGGTTCATGTAGGCAAACATCCGCACCTGTCCGCTCAGGTGATCCTGCGCAATCGCCGGAATGAGGCCCTGGGAGTTGAATTGGAGCATGCGAACAGCGAGGCGTCGCCCCGCCCGCAACAAAATGCAAGCTGCGTACTCTCCTCCCGTGCCCGTGCCCGTCTCATCGTTGGTCACATCTAGCTGGCCGGGTGGCATCTGGCTATCTGAGGGATTTCTTTGCCGCAAAGCCGCAGAGGGCTTCGCCCTCGCAGACTGCATTTGGGGGTTTCGACCGAGTCGCTCGTCCTTTCTAATGATCTGAACCCCAAATGCTTGGTTTTTCAGCGGCCCTCTCGGGCCTGCGCCTTGGCGGCCAAGGAACTTGACCCGTTGTACGGACGCGACTGGGTGAGGCGGAGCGGCAAATGCGACTGATGATCAGCCGTGCCCGTGCCCGAAAGCGAAGAGTTGGGGCAGGGCCTCGGTTCCTGGCGCGGGTTGCCCGCGCGCGCCGCGAGCAGCTGCTCGCGCAGGCAGGGCCTCCCCCTTTAAGAGGATTTGCTGGAAGGTCGGGCCTGGATGCCTACACTGCGGTTGGGGGCATCAGCCCCAGGCGGGGGGCGGCTTGGGGGCCCAGAGCCTCGAAACAGGCCTTACAATCTAGCGAAATCGTTGAGTTTTGTTGTTGGCGCGGATCGTGCTCTCCTGGCAGGTGGGGAGCAACCTGTCTGCCCGCTCCGAGGAGAGAAACCATGGCCCGCTCCGTTACCTCCCATCTGTCATTAGGAACCTGTGCGCTGCTCGGTGCGCTCGGTGCGCTCAGCGGTTGCTCTGGTGCGGACGCACCGTCCGACGAGGGCGTGGGCAAGATTGTGTATGCGGTTCGTCAGCACACGGTCATCGCCGACGGCCAGGTCGAGTCGATCGACGTCGCGGGCGGCATGGGTCAGGTCATGGACTACGGGAGGTACGTTCCGGGCGGTCGGTTGGAGCTCCTCGACCTTCGGACGGGCAAAGCGGAGAACATCATCGAGGATCAGCCAGAGGCAGATGTCTCGAGCGTGGACCTCTCCTTCGATGCCACCAAAGTGCTCTTCACCATGAAGAAGGATAGCGCGGACGCCTACCACGTCTACTGGGCGGGGCTAACCCGCGGAGCGGACGGCAAGTTTCCCATCACACAGCTGACCTTCGGCCCTCACGATGATCAGCAGGCGATTTGGGCGGCGGGCGACCGCATCGTGTTCACTACGAACCAGGCCTACACGGACATGGGCACGCGCGCTGACGAGTACAACCACGCGCGCGTCGTGACGCAACTAGCCAGCATCACGCTGACCGGCGGCGATGCCGATCGCAAGCTCTGCTCACAGAACCTCTCTCACACCGTCACGCTTTTCTCCATGGCAGACGGTCGCGTCGGCTTCTCGCGCTGGGAACATTTGGAGAACGTCAACGACGTCAAGCTGATGGCGATGAACCCCGACTGTACGCAGATGATCGGCGTCAGCGGTCAATTTGGTAAGCCCGGCAACTCGCTGGTTCAGTTCACGGAGAGCTCGACCCCTTACGTTTTCTACGGCATCGTCACCAATCGCGAGAACACCATCCAGGCGGGATCGCTCGTGAAGCTCGACGCGCGTTGGGTAAAAGACGGAGCCACGCAAGACAAGCTCGACATGGAAAAGGGCTCGGAAGAGGCCTACACCATGCTGACGCCTTACGTTCCAACCGGTGAAGAGGCGTCGCCTGTGGGCCGCTATCGCTCGCCTTCAGTGCTGCCGGATGGTCGCTTGCTGGTCACTTGGGGTGATGGCTCGGTGAACGAGCAGAACGAGCTGTCTCTGACTCCGCCAGATTACGGCGTGTACATCTACAACCCGACCACGCGCGCCAACGAGCTGGTCGTCAACCACGCCCATTCGTGGGAGCTCTACGCTAAGCCAGTGGTAGCCCGCGAAACGCCGCAGATTATCACTTCGCGTCAGAACGTGACCGACGCCAGCGTGCCCGCGCTGTTCGGCTCCATCGACGTCCGGCAGACCTCGCTCTATTCGCGCCACGGCAATACGGTAGGCGGGGCTCAGTTCGCTGACGGCACGCCGCTCGACATCGCCTTGCGGGGCGCGGTCAAGGTGCGCATCATCGAAGGCTTTTCGAGCGAGGCCGCGACCGGCGCCACGATGTTCGGCTTGACCATGGCGGAGGGCGCCGCGCTGATCGGTGAGGCCAAGGTCGAGAGCGACGGTTCCTGGCTCGCCAACGTGCCCCCCTACATTCCGATGCACCTTCAGGCCATCGACGAGTTCGAGCTGACCATCCGTAACGAAACCACCTGGATCCAAGGCATGCCGGGCGAAGATCGGGTGTGCGGCGGCTGTCATGAGGACCGCACGCAGCCGAGCTTGCCGGGTGGACAGGCCATCACCAATGCCCGTGGCCGTGGTCCAGAGGAGTTCATGGTTCCGGTGCTAGAGCGCGTCGAGTATCCGTGGGCTGGCGCCAACGACCTAGCGAACCCGAATCAGATTCAGACTCTGCTCACTGCCAAGTGCGTTTCCTGCCACAACGAAACGACGAACGGCAACGGACCGCAAGAGTTCTACACGGTGGCTTCGATGAACGAGGTCACGGGCGAGTCGAGCGAGTATGAAATCCCGCGTCTGGACCTCAGCGATCGTCCCATCACGGTGACCTACGACCGAGAGACGCACGCTTGGCCCGCCTCCTACGTGTCCATCTTCTATCCGGCAGCGCTGGAAATGGAGATGGGTATGGGCGCCGAGGTTACCGGCACGGTACCCCCGAAGTGGGGTGTTCCGAGCGACGCGCGGCACAGCGTCTTGATCGAGAAGCTGAACATTACCTCGAGCCTGAACCCTGCCAGCTACGCTTGGCAGCTCGGAACCCCGTTCTCGGCGCCCGTCGCCGGCGACGTCCGCTCGGATCACGCGGCGGTAGCCGGCCTCACTCGTGAAGAGGTGCGAATGCTGATCCGCGCCATCGATATGGGCGGCCAGTATTACGCGCGCCAGAACACGGGCTTCAAGCCTTTCAACAACGATCCGGTTGCCGGGACTCAGTACTGAGGAGCCGAGGAGAACCATCATGACCTTCAGGATTTCAAGCCTCTTCAAGACCACGGTAGCTGTCGGAACGCTGCTGCTCGCTGCGGGCGCCAGCGCCAAGGAGCCGAACGTGCACACCGGCCGAGCCGCCGTGTACAAGGACCTCCGGTCCGAGTCACTCGAAGCTGTCAGCACGCCGGCGGAGATCAAGGGCCTGCTCGCTTCGAACGTGGCTCCCACTCGAATCTGGAAAGTGCTGGAGCACGGCGAAAAGCTGGAGTGCCTGGCCTGCGTGCCCGTCGTATCCAAGCTGCTATACAACAGCAACGCGAAGACACGGGAGATCAGCGCATGGTGGCTGCGCCGGCGCATCTTCGGCGTCTTCGGACCCGGGCAAGTCTACGAGCAGACACTGAAGAACCTGGCGGATGGCACTCAGCCGGACTCGACCCGGCTGTATGCTGCCAACGCGCTTGGAGAGTTTCTGTCGCTGAGCGGCGTGCCTGCGCTTTCCAAGGCAGTCATCAGCGACACCTCGCCTCGGGTTCGTGGCGCGGCAGTGGCAGGCCTCGAGCGGTTGAACTCGGCAGGTCAGAACGGCGAGCTGACGGCAGCTCTCGGCGATTCGGACGAGACCGTGAGGCTCGCCGCGCTGCACGCCAGCACTCGCATCAACGTTTTCGCGGATGTGGAGGCAGTCGTCGCCTTGGTCAGCGACTCTTCGAGCCTGGTGCGGCGCCGGGCCGCGGAGGCGCTGGGCGTGATGAAGGCAAGCGACTCCGTAGCCGGCCTGATTGCGCTCAGCTCCGTCGAACAGGAGCCAGAGCCTGCCGTCCGTTCCGCGGCCATTTGGGCGCTGGGCCAGATCGGCGATTCGGCGGCAAGCGACGCCATCCTCGCGGCACAGAGTGACTCCGACGGTTTCGTGCGCAATGCAGCCGCCGTAGCTGGCCGCATGTTGCGGCTGTAAGCGCTTGCGCGCGGCCCGACAGCGGCGCGCTCTCAAAAAGCCGCTACCCTACCCTAGTCAAGCGAGGCTCTCGGCGTGGTGGTAGGATGACGAGGCGATGCGGTTCTCGTTGATCGGCCGTTGGTCGGCTTTAGCTTGCGTGCCTGCGCTGCTGTGCCTGTCGAGTTGTCAGCGTCGGGACGAGCCATCGCAGACGAACTTCTACCAGCGGCGCATTGGCCCCATCCTCGAGCAGTCCTGCGTCGACGGTCCCGCCAAGGCCGGCTGCCACGTGCGGGCGGACGACAAGGGGAACGTTCTCGGCAACCTTAGCCTGCAGTCTTACGACGATCTCGTTCTGCGCCGCGATCTGCTCGTGAACTACGGCCCGTATGGCATGCCGGGCATGCTGGCGAAGGTGGTGCCGAGCTTCAAGCTCGCGCTGACTTCATGGAAGGGCAGCGAGCCGCTGGTCATCGACACGAACATCGCTCACGTCGGTGGTTCGCTGGTCGACATCACGTCCAGCTCCTTCACCCAGCTTCAGACCTGGATGGAGAATGGCGCCGCGGAAAACAACGCGCGTCAAGCGGACCGCGAGTACGAGCAAAGCCCGTGCTCTTCTACGCTTGGCGTCGACGCGCTGTTCGACGCAAGTAGTGATCCTGTGGCTGCGGACTTCGCCACTTTCGCCGCTCGGGTCAACCCGGTTCTAGGCAAAAGCTGCGCCGCATCCAATTGCCACGGCTCTCCGGCCAACTCGCTCCACCTCACGTGCGGCGACACGCCCGAGCAAGCTCGCTGGAACTATTTCGCCGCTCAAGACTATGTTTCGTCGGACCCGCCGCTGAGTGAAATCGTGCGGCGTCCCTTGTCGCCCGCCGCGAGCGGCACCTTTCACGAAGGCGGCGTCATCTTCGGTAGCAGCGGCGACCCGGACTACCAAGCGCTGCTGGCCTGGGCGACCGAGAAGGGTGGGCCCACCAATGCCCCGACGGATGCAGGCTTCGCCTTCTTCGCAGAGCGCGTCCAGCCGATGCTAGTTCGGCGCGGCTGCATGATGCTGGGCTGTCACTCGTCGGCGATGTTTCACGACTACCGGCTGAGCGGAGGCAGTGGTGGGCACTTCGGCCTGCCGGCGACGCGTCGGAACTACGACCTGACCCTGGAACAGCTGGCGCTCGAGTCGCCGAGCCCCGAGGCCAGCCGGCTCTTCCGCAAGAACCTGATCCCGGCGCCGGCTGGCCCGGGGATTCTGCACCGTGGCGGCTCGCTCCTCGCCGAGCATCCAGAAACGTGTGATCCGGTGGAGTCGGCGACCGGCGCGCTCGATCTGCAGAGTGAATATTGCGTCCTCAGCGCTTGGTTCAAGCTCGAGCGGGACGCGCGCATGGCCGGCCAAGCGGGGCTCTCCGGCGTCGTGTTCGTTCGCCGGCCTCCCGCTCCATTGCCGGACTCTCCGCAAGACTACGCCACCTTCGCAGCTGGAGCCGAGGTCGTGCGGGCGGCCGCCTCCCAGGACCCGACCACGGGCGCCGTCGTCGTTGGGGCAGAAGAAAGCCTGTCGGCGCTGTGCGGCCTGACCCCGGCTGCAAGTGATGCACGCCGGCCTGCGGTTTCGTGGGACGGCACCAAGGTAGCCTTCGCTGCGCGGAGCTCGGCGAGCGAGCCCTTCGGTATCTATGTCGTAGAGGGCGGTGGTTGCGCGCTCGAACCAACCATCGCAGCTCCTGCGGTCGACGACGACGGTGCCGCGGTGCCCACCAACGGCGAGCTGATCCACAACTTCGACCCAGCCTTCGCGCCGGACGGTAGCGTTGTGTTCGCCTCGACTCGGGGCAACACCAAAAATACCAGCGCCTTCGTAGACTACTCGGGTCCGCAGCGCACTCCGGCCGATCCTTCTAAGCTCAACTCGAACTTGTACGTGCTGGAGGGCGGCCGAATTCGACAGCTGACCTTCTTGCTGAATCAGGAGCTAGGCCCGAGCTTCATGCGCGACGGTCGTGTGATTATGACCAGCGAGAAGCGTCAGCCGGGCTTTTACCAGTTGGCAGGCCGGCGCATCAACTTGGACGGCGGCGACTACCACCCGCTCTTCGGGCAGCGCAGCACCATTGGCTACAACCAGTTCACGGACGTGGTCGAGCTCAGCGACAAGAACCTGGCGGCTATTTTGAGCGAACGTGGCGCCGCGCATGGCGCGGGCGCTCTCGCCATCATCAACCGAAGCCTTGGCATCGACCAACGCAGCCAAAATGAAGCGGACTTTATCCAGGATCCGGCGGCTAAGGACTATCCGAACTTCACGTTTTACCAGCGCTCGATCCGGATCGTGGACGACGCGGCCACTGGCTTACTCGCGGGCACTCAAGGGGCCTACCGAAGCCCATCGCCGCTGCCGGATGGAAATCTGCTCGCCAGCTACGCCGCCAACGTGGTCGCGCTCGACAATTTCAACGGAGACTTCGACATCGTGATGGTCAATGCCAGCACGGGCGTCAGAACTCCGCTGCTGACTGGACCGACCGACGAGCTGTGGCCCGTGGCGGTCTACGCGCGGACTTCGTTGGGGGTCTTCCGCTCCCGGCTGGATGAAGCCAATGGCGCGACACAGGTCTTCGACGACGCGCAGCATCGCGAACAAGCGGACGTGACGATCATGGACGTTGGCTTGCTGGAGAGCCTGATTTTTCAGAACACACGCACCGGTCGCAAGCTGTTCGACGTGCCGCAGGCGTTGCGAGGTGTTTGGGAGAGCCTTCCGCCCACGGGCGCCAAAAGCTTTGCGGACGCGGAGCCCGCGTTCGTCACCACGGATGACTTTGGACCCGTCTACGTGCGGAGGCGGCTGCTGGGCGCGCCCAAACAGTACAATGACGGCTCGGCAGCAATGCGCGTGCGCGGTGGCGTGCCCATCATGCTCGAGCTCTTCACGCAGCTCGCCGGTGAAAACGCGCCCAGCTCACACTTCCAGCGCGAAGAAATGCAGTTTTATCCGGGTGAGGTGGTACGCCAGGGCTTCCGCCGAGAGCTCTTCGACGGTCTGTGCGGCGGCTGTCATGGTTCGGTGACCGGCCAGGAGAACGAGGTGGTCGTCAACCCAGACATCCTCACCCAAGCCTCCAACGTCGAGGCCCTCGGCAAGTCCCCCACCGACCTCCGCGCCTCCACCGGCCGAGCCACGGGCCCTTAGCCCGCCTCGCGACGGAGTGGGTGCCTTAGCCGCAAACCCTGCCTTGAAGATGATCGCCTCAAGCTGGGCGACGCTGTGCGGCTCGGACGCAACGCCGCCTCATTGCGTCTCTGCCCCCGACGCCTTTTCCTCGACCGCGCGCTGGAAGACGAGGACGCCGGTCGCATCGTGGACGCCGATGAATTCCGCGCCGAAGTCCGCGCCGAGACGTGAAACTCAAGATCCTCGAAGAAGCTCGCGCTGAGTACGCACGCAGAACGCCTGGTGGCGCGAGCATCGCGACGCGAAAGCGGTTTGGGGCGGTCGCCGCGGCCGCAGCACGAAGCTGTAGGATTTTCTCTTTAGCTACCCTGGAAGAAGGCAGCTGAACTCGGGCGCGAGCCCGCCTTGCGCCAAGTTTTCCTGCGCCTGGCCTCTCGTAGTTCTGCTGGTTTCCGACGACGACGTGCTTGAGAAGATGGCCTACACCATCGCCAATCCCACCGCCGCCGGTCTCGTCCGCTCCCCGCGCGCTTGGCCGGGCGTCATCACCACCCGCATCG
>Ga0163144_10031774_pt1 | contig 10050 bp, 7 predicted proteins | sample OliLak19BULKMAT1_FD_123175 | JGI IMG/M metagenome (GOLD analysis project Ga0163144, IMG submission 123175) | Freshwater microbial mat bacterial communities from Lake Vanda, McMurdo Dry Valleys, Antarctica - Oligotrophic Lake LV.19.BULKMAT1 | ecosystem: Environmental > Aquatic > Freshwater > Lake...
AAGGCGTCCGATCTAGGCGCAAAGCACAGCCATAGCTCGGGCTATGGCGCGCATTTGCAACGACGAGCGGGCGGCTTTTGGCGTGATGAGCGGGCATGATCGAAAGACTCTCAGCCTCTCAGTCCGCGGGGCCCGTCTGCCCGATGGGCGAAGGCACCTGCCCGGGGTCCACGAGACCGGCCATCTCCAACTGCATCAACACCATGCCCAGCAGGCCCGGCACCGAGGGCCGTGCCGCTTCGATCACGAAGTGGGCTGTGCGCCGGTACAGGGGGTCGCGTTCCCGGTACAGCTCGCGCAGCCGCCGCAGCGGGTCTTCCACCTGCAGCAAGGGGCGGTGCGTGTCGTGCCGCAGGCGGCGATGCAACTCTTCAGGCGTCGCGCGCAGGTAGAACACATGGCTGCGCGAGTGCAGCGCATCGCGGTTGGACGGCCGCAGCACGGCGCCACCGCCGGTGGCCAGCAAAACCCCCGGCTGGCCGGTCAGGTCGTCGATGACGTCCTGTTCGACGTCGCGGAAGACGCTTTCGCCACGTTGCTCGAAGCAGTCGCGGATGGGCATGCCCAGGCGCCGTTCGATTTCGCTGTCGCTGTCCAGGAACCGAAGGCCCAGCTGTCGGGCCAGATGGCGGCCGACCGTGGATTTGCCACAGCCGGGCATGCCCACCAGCGAGATGCGCAGCGGGGTGCCTGCGGCACCTTCGCCGGTTGCTGGCATGGCGCTGCCTGGATCAGGGGATCGTGGCTGCGATGCTGTTGGAATAGGTCGAGCCCACCGAATCGGTCACCGTGTAGGTGATGGCGACGGTGCCGGTGGCGCCTGCACCGTAGGCGCAGCGGAAGGCTCCCGGTGTGCCCAAGGCCGTGGCTGTGACGCCGGCGCGGCCGCAACTCACCGCCGACGTGGCGCCTGCTGCTGACCGGTCCGCCGGGCCGATCCAGTTGTTGCCTTGCACGTCGATCACCCCGGTGCCGGCTGCGCCCTGGGTGGCTGTAGCGCTCACCACGTTGCGGTAGCGCACGTCAAACACGCTGCGACCGATGAGGCGCGCTTCACCGTCGTAGAGTATGCGTGCACTGGCGGCGCCACCGCGTGGCGAGGTCACCTGCAGGGAGAAAGATCCGTCACCCGTGCACTTGTCTTCGATTCCTCGCACGATGATGGAGTGCGGCGTGGCAATGACGTTGCTTGAGGTGGGCGACCAGGGTGCGACCTTGGGCGCATTGGGCAGGTCCAGCGATGGGAGCGGGCCGCGTGCACCGACGGCCAGCACCGTGGCCGGCCGGAAGGCACCCGTGCCGATGTTGCTGGAAGGATCAGCGGCCGCCAGTGACGTGGCAGCGGCCATGGGGTTGCCGATGCCGTCGTCCAGGTAACCGGTGATGGTGGCCTGGGGCACGGGCACACCAGACGGGCAGATGGGCTGCAGACGCACGAAGGGGCTCGAACTGGTGCCCGTGATCAACGAATTTTCCCTGCTCAGGCCGGAACGTGGCACCACGAAGGTCGGGTCGCCCAGCGAAGAAGACTGGCTGAGGTAGATCACGGTGGAAGCACGGATGTGCGCCGTTCCGCGTGCACCGTCGCCCGCTGGTGTGAAGGCACTCGGGTTCTGGTACGGGATCAGGATGTCGGTGTCGCCGTTGATGGTGGCGGAGTTGGAGACGCCGTCCTTGTTCGAGTCAACGTAGGCGTCGCCCAGGTCGTAGAACGGATCCGTGGGGAAGGTGTACAGGTTGTCGCCGTTCCGGTCATCGAAGTCTTCAAGGCCCACCGCATAGGCGGTCACGATCACGCGGTTGTCCAGCGGCCGACGGGCCTGCGAGACCACGTTGCAGGAGCAGGCCCCGTTTGCCGTGCGGCACGAGCCGTTGTTGGACGTGCAAACCGACGCGCCGGAGCCGATGAAGTTGACCACCGTGCCATCTGGCACCGGGTTCGAGAACTGGTCGGCCAGGCGCACGGTGAGGACGGCAATCTCGCCGTCGAAGTTGCCGCCGTCGATGTTGGCCTTGTCCACGGACAAGGAGAACGAGCGCTGCAGCGGCAAGCCGGTGGACACCGACAGCGTGTCGGAGAAGCTCTCCAGCGCCACCGTGCTGGTGGACGGGTAGATGGCCCGCGCGCGCACCCGCACCGGTGTGGGCACGGTGCCGGAATTCACCTGCACAACCACCGTACCGTCGGGGTTCGTGCGCTTCACGTAGCGGATGACGCTCAGGCTGTCGCTGCCGCACAGCGCAGTGGAGCCTGGCGAAGTCGGCAGTGTGCCAGGACCGAAGCCGTCGATATTGAGGCCACCGATGTAGGTCGAGCTGTCGAAGCAGACGTCTGCGTTGCCCACGCCCTGGCCGGCGACGTCCACCAACTGGAAGGTGACGGTTGCGTTTTCCTGGCGGCCACTGCCGCCCTGGCCGCGCAAGGTGATGGACTTGTCCGAAGGCACCACGGAAACGAAGCGCAGGCTGCCGGTGGTGGGCGACAGCACATCCAGACTGCCCGATTCGGTATCGGTCGAAATCGATGCCGTGATGGTGACGCGCGTTGTGGCGGTCTGTGCGCAACCGTTATCGACAAACGTGGCCACGGCGAAGCCATCCGGCTGGGTGCTGGCGGTGGGCGTGATGCTGGCCTTGCCGGCGGCGCACGACGAGGTGAAGTTCACCGTCACCAAGCCTGCCACGTAAGGCACGCCGGCTTGCAGCACCTGCACACGGACGCCCGTGGTGCCGTAGGCCGAAACGCTGCTCGAACCGATGGCAATGGGCCCCAATGTCAAAGTCGACGGCGGAGTCGTGGAACCTGCACTGGCAAAAAAGTTGGTGGCGTTGCTGGCGCTGATGGTGCCCACCGTGGCGCTGGCGCGGATGCGCCCGGCGCCGGACGCGGTGCCCAGGGAGGACACCGTGACGATGGCCACGCCGCTGCTGTCGGTGAGCTGGGAGCCCGAAGTGGGGTCGATGCGCACCAGTTCACCGGTCTGCTCTGCCGCGAACTGCACAATTTCGTTGGCCACCGCATCGCCGTTGCGGCGCAGCACGGCGCGTGCGCGAAGCGGTGAACCGGCCAGCACGTTGGACGAAGCAACACCGGCGCCGTCGATCAGGCCCAGTTCGATGGTCACCACAGGTGCGATCGGCGTGACGCCACCGCCACCGCCCCCACCGCCGCCACCGCCAAAACCGGGGTTGCCGGAATTGCCGCCACCGCCGCCACAAGCGGCCAAGGCCAACAAAGCCATCGAGGAAAGCAGGCGTTGCAACATCTTCATGGTCTGGTTCCTGGAGCGTTGCGGGTGCATCTCGTGCAGAGGCCGCGCCGCGATGTCATCAGCGCGCGGCCGAGCGGTCGGTCACGATCTTGGGGGTGATGAAGACCAGCATCTCGGTCTTGCGTGTGCTCTTCACCCGGTTCTGGAACAGCAGGCCAAGGAAGGGAATGTCGCCGAGCAGCGGCACCTTGTTGACCTCGTTCTGTTCGTCCTGCGTGAAGATGCCGCCGATGACCACGGTGCCACCGTTTTCCACCAGCACCTGGGTCTTGACCTGCTTGGTGTTGATGGCAGGGCCGGCGGACGTCAGGGCGCCGCGGCTGTCCTTGTTGACCTCCAGGTCCAGGATCACGTTGCCTTCGGGGGTGATCTGCGGCGTCACTTCCAGGCGCAGGCTGGCCTTCTTGAACGCCACTGAGGTGGCACCGCTGGAGGTGGCCTGCTGGTAGGGGATTTCTTCACCCTGTTCGATGCGCGCCTTGGTCTGGTCGGCGGTGATCACACGGGGGCTGGAGACCACGTTGCCTTTGCCTTCGGCTTCAAGCGCAGAAATCTCCAGGTTCAGGAATCGGTTGGCCGTGGCGCCGAATAAGGACAGCGCAAAGGTCGCCGCGCTGGCGCCGCCGAAGGCCGATGTGTTGGCCGGCAGGTTGACAAACTGCGAGTCGCTGAACGCCAGGGTGCCGCTGGTCTGACCGGTCTGAACGCCAATGGCGTTCATGTTGCCGCCCGGCGACAGGTAGTTGTTGCCACCGACGTTGTAACCCGGGATGCCGCCGCGCAAGCCGCGCAGGTCGGTGCCGCCCAGCTTGATGCCCAGCGAACGCCCGAAGCTGTCGTCTGCTTCAACGATGCGGGCCTCGATCAGCACCTGGCGCACAGGGATGTCGATCTTGGCGATCATGGTCTGGATCTCTTCCAGCTTGCTGGGCACGTCGGTGACGAACAACTGGTTGGTGCGACTTTCGAAGATCACGCTGCCACGCGGCGACAGGATGCGGTTGCTCTGCCCCGGGGCCGTGCTGCCGCCACCCGAGAGCGCCAAGCCCGTCAAGCCCTTGGCCACTTCTTCCGCCTTGGTGTAGTTCAGCTGGAAAGACTGCGTGCGTGTCGGCTCCAGGTCGGCAAGCTTCTTCTTGGATTCCAGATCGAGCTGTTCCTTGGCGGCCAATTCGTCCTTGGGTGCGATCCACAGCACATTGCCGTTCTTGCGCACGCCCAGGCCCTTGCTCTGCAAGATGATGTCCAGGGCCTGGTCCCACGGCACGTCCTTCAGACGAAGCGTGACGGTGCCGGTGACGGTGTCGCTGGTGACGACGTTGAAATTGGTGAAGTCGGCAATCACCTGCAGCAGCGCACGAACCTCGATGTTCTGGAAGTTCAGGCTCAGCTTCTCGCCCTGGAAGCCTGGGCCCTGGGTGAGTTTGTTGGGGTCGATCTTGACGGGGCGCACTTCCAGCACGAATTGGTTGTCGGTCTGGTAGGCGCTGTGTTCCCACGCGCCGGTGGGCTCAACGACCATGCGCACGCGGTCGCCGTTCTGGAACGTCGAGATGGTCTTGACCGGCGTGCCGAAGTCGGAAACGTCCAGCCGACGGCGCAGTTGTTCGGGCAAGGTCGAGCGCAGGAATTCCACCACCAGCGACTGGCCCTGCTGGCGGATGTCCACACCCACTTGTGTACTGGGCAGGCTGACGATCACCCGACCGGCGCCGTCCGCACCGCGGCGGAAGTCCACCTCGCGCAGGGGTTGTGTGTCGGTGTTCTGCGGCGGCGCAAACTGCACCGGCTGTTCGGCGGATGCCACGGCTGCGCCGCCACCGTCCAGCACCAGCAAGAGCGTCTTGCCCTGGATCAATGCCCGGTAGCCCGAGGCTTGTTTGAGGTTCAACACCAGCCGTGTGCGGTCACCTGCCTGGGCCACGGCCACCGAACGCAGATTGCCCTGGTTGATCTCGACATTGCTGCGGCCCATGGCGTTGGACACACCCGGCAGGTCGATGGCGATGCGGGGCGGTGACTGCACCGAAAACCCGGTGGGCACGGCTGGCAGCGGCTGAGCCAGTTCGATGCGAACCACTTCGGTACCGGCTTGCTGGCTGCTGGTGATCGACTGGATTGCGTTCTGCGCCCACGCCGACGTCGGCACCACCAGAGATCCGGCAGTGGCAACGAAAGTGCAGACGGCGGCAAAAGCTGCTCGCCAGTGGAACATGGTCGGATTCTCCTGATTGATCCTCATCGCGCCCTCTCCTGAAGTTGAAGCGTGGCGGGGCGTTCGATCCATTCGCCTGCAGCGTCTTGAATGATTTCGCGCAGGGCGATCTCGGTTTCGCCAATGCGCGTGATGCGGCCGTAGTTCTGGCCCAGGTAGTCACCCACCTTGACCTGGTAGAGCAAAGCATCCACGCGCAACAAAGCGTAGGGCTGGCCTTGCCTGTTGACGCTGCCGACCATGCCCATGCTGTCCAAGGGATAGGCCTCCAGCGGTTCCTTGCGCCGGTTCAGTTCAGCCGACAGCAGTGAATTCGGCTGCCGGGCCTCTTGCTTGAGGGCAACCGTCAGCTTTTGGGTGCTGAAGGGGTCAACAGCTTGTGCCGAGGTGTAAGGCTGGGGGTCGAATTTCTTGGGCGCCTGCAGTGGCGTCACGTTGGGCTTGATCTCGCGGCGCTGCTGGTCCATCCACTGGCGCAACTCGTCATGCTCTGCACTGCAGGCGGCCAGCAGCACCAAGGCCATGGCTGCTGTCAGGGTCCAGGTCAGGCGCCTCACTTTTTGGCTCCCGCGGCTTTGGCTGCGGCCTGGCGCTGCTCGGCGATTTCTGTTGCGTCCAGGTAGCGGTAGGTGCGCGCCGTGGCTTCCATGGACAGGCCAGCGCTCAAGTCACGTGCTGAGGCCGGTGCGATGGTGATGTTCTGCAGCGTCACGATGCGCGACAGGTTGGCCACGTCGGCCGCAAAGGAGCCAATGTCGTGGTACCGACCATTGACGCGAATGGAGATCGGCAATTCGGCGTAGTAGTCCTTGACCTGCATCTGCCCCGGCCTGAACAGCTCGAACTGCAGGCCGCGCCCCAGGCCCGCCTGGTTGATGTCGGACAACAGGGCGTCCATTTCGGCCTTGCCCGGCAACTGCTTTTCCAGCTGCGTGACGTACTCCTGCACCTGCAGTTTCTGTTTGCGCAACTCGCTCAGGTTCACGGCTTGGCGCAGGCGGGAGACGTAGTCTTCCTTCAGGCGCGGCTCTTTCATGCGCGACGCTTCCAGCTCGTCGGTGGACGCCGACAGCACCAGAAACCAGCCCGCCACCACGGCGGCGGCCACCGCTGCCACCCACGACGCTGCCTTGGGCAGCGTGGGCCACTGGCCCGGCTCATTGGGGTTGAGGTTGCGAAACTGGGACGCAGCGTTGTCCAGCAAGCTGCTCATCTCGAAGTTGGCGGTTGATGCCTTGGCCATGTCAACCTCAGGAAGATTTGGCGGGGACGGCCGCCGTCGCCGGGCCCGACGCCGCGCCCGCTGCGGGCGTGCCGGACTGCGGCCGTTTGATCGTGACGCGCATCGAAAACTCGAACAGGCGGCGCTGCTCGCGGTTGGCGGTGGTCACGGCCGTGGCCTTGATTTCCACCAACTCGGGCTTTTCAAGCCAGGCCGAGTTGTAGAGCGTGTTGCGCAAGAACTCGGACACCCGCTCGTTGGTCTGCGCGGTACCGGTGATGGCCACCACCTGCCCGGTCTGGCGGATGGTGCTCAAGTAGACACCTTCGGGCGTCTGGCGCACCAGTTCGTCCAGCAGATGCACGGGCACGTTGCGGTCGGTCTGCAGGTCTTCGACAGCCTTCTGCCGGGCCTTCAGCGCGTCGATCTCGCCGCGCAGCGTGGCGATGTCCTTGATCTGCGAATCCAGTCGCGTGATCTCGGTTTGCAAGAATGCGTTGCGGGACTCCTGAGCCGAGGTCATCTGCCCCAGCACCGAGTACCAGATGCCAACGACCGCCACGCCAGCCAAGGCGCAAGCCGCCAGCCCGATGAAGAAGGAGCGCTTGCGTTCGCGGCGCCGTTCTTCCCGGTGGGGCAGCAGATTGATCAGGATCACTGCAGGAACCTCCGCATCGCCAGGCCGCAGGCCGTGAGGTAGGAAGGCGCCTCACGCCGGACGCGGCTTTCGCGCACCGCTGAACCCAACTGCATGTTTTCGAACGGGTTCACCACATTCGACGCGAACCCGGTCAGGTCGGTGACCCGATCCTTCAGCCCCGGCAGCGTGGCTGTGCCACCCGCCAGCATCACGTAATGCACCTTGTGGTGTGGCGTGCTGGTGAAGAAGTACTGCAGCGCGCGGCCGATTTCCTGCGACAAGCTGTCCACAAAGGGCGCCAGGATGGCGGCTTCGTAGTCTTCGGGCAGGTCACCGGACAGTTTCTTGGCCTCGGCCTCTTCAAAGGAAAAGCCGTACTGGCGCGAAATCAACTGGGTGAGCTGCGAGCCGCCAAAGGCCTGGTCGCGGTCGTACAGCATCTCGTCGTCGCGCAGCACCTTCAGGCTGGTGGTGTCGGCGCCGATCTCGAACAGCGCCACCAAGGCGTCGCGCCCTTCGTTGGGCAATGAGGCCACGACGCGGCTCATGGCCAGGCGCGAAGCGTGCGACTCGATGTCCAGCACCACGGGCTTCAGGCCGGCGGCTTCGGCCAGTCCTTGGCGGTCTTGCACGCGGTCTTTGCGCGAAGCGGCAATGAGCACCTCGACGTCACCCGCTGAAGTGGGGCTGGGCCCGATGACGCAGAAGTCCAGGCTCACTTCGTCCAGCGAGAAAGGGATGTACTGGTTGGCTTCGGACTCGACCTGCAGTTCCATCTCTTCTTCGCGCAGGCCGGCCGGCAGCATGATCTTCTTGGTGATGACGGCCGATTGCGGCATCGCCATCACGACATGCCGGGTCTTGGAGCCGCTTTTGCCCAGCACGCGTTTGACTGCGGCGGCGACCTCATCGAACTTTTCGATCTGGCCATCGGTGATCCAGCCCTTCTCGAAGGGTTCTGAGGCAAAACGTTCAAGCACGAATTCGCCGTTGGTGGTTTGGTCCAGTTCAACCAGCTTGACGCTGGACGAACTGATATCCAACCCGATCACGGGGGGGTGCTTGCGGCCCAGCAGTGTGTCCAGAAATCCCAAATTACCTACTCCCCAGCCATGATGGCGCAGCCTTGAAAAGCACCCCGAGGGCACCCGCCACTGGCCCCGTTCTTGTTAAGAAGTTACTTCAATGCTAGCAGTAAACCCCTTGAACAACAAAGAAAAAAGGGGGCGAGAACCCCTCCAGACGTTGCCAATCGCTGACGCCAGAACGCTCAGTTGAAACAACCCGCAAGCCACCATCCAGGGGTCGGGCGGCAAAGGGTCTGCGGGGCGTGGAGGATTTCACGACAAGGCTTGTCGCAAGCGCTGACAGCGTTTGTCCGTGGCACTTGCGGGCGCGTTCCTATAATGATTTTCACCCGGCTTTCGGGATACACATGACCGGTCCACGTGCCCACACCCGCCGCTGAAGACTTTGCCCCGGCTGCCCGTGCAAAGGCAAAACCCGGATGGTTGCGCAGCCTTGGGCATGGTCTGGGCTGGCTCTTTGGTCTGGGTCTTGCGGGCCTGCTTGCTTTGTTGGCCCTGGTGGCGCTGGCACTGGCGGTGGCCTATCCCAACCTGCCCGAGATTGCCAGCCTCACCGACTACCGGCCCAAGCTGCCGTTGCGCGTCATCTCTTCGGATGGCGTGCAACTGGGCGAATTTGGCGAGGAGCGCCGCAACTTCGTGCCCATCGCGCAGATGCCGCAGGTGATGAAAGACGCGGTGCTGGCCGCCGAAGATGCCCGCTTCTATCAGCACGGCGGCGTGGACTACAAGGGCGTGGCCCGTGCCGCGCTGGAAAACTTGCGCGACGCCCGCAGCCAGGGCGCATCGACCATCACCATGCAGGTGGCGCGCAACTTCTACCTGTCGACGGAAAAAACCTTCACGCGCAAGATCTACGAGATCTTGCTGGCGCTGAAGATCGAGAGCCTGCTGGGCAAGGACCAGATCCTTGAGCTCTACATGAACCAGATTTTCCTGGGCCAGCGCGCCAATGGCTTTGCCGCTGCCTCGGAAATCTACTTTGGCAAAAAGCTCAAGGACGTGACCGTGGCCGAGGCCGCGATGCTGGCCGGTCTGCCCAAGGCCCCGTCGGCCTACAACCCGATCTCCAACCCCAAGCGGGCAACGATTCGGCAGCGCTACATCATCGACCGCATGTTCACTGGCGGCTTCATCACCGAAGCCCAGCACGACGAGGCACTGGGCGAAGTTCTGCGCTACCGCAGCCAGAACGACAGCCTGATGTACGGTGAGTTTGTGGCCGAAACGGCGCGCCAGCTGGTCTTCAGCCAGTACGGCGAAGAAGCCTACAGCCGGGGGCTGAACGTGCACCTCACGGTGTCGGCGGCCGACCAGTTGGTGGCCTACCGAGCGCTGCGCAAGGGTCTGATGGACTACGAACTGCGGCAGGTCTATCGCGGCCCCGAGGCCTATGTGGACCTGCCGGCCGACGCCAGCCTGATCGATGCCCGCGTGGCCGAGGCTTTGGCCGAACACCCCGACAACGACGATCTGCGCGCTGCCGTGGTGCTGGAAGCGACTCCGCGCAAGGTCACGGCGATGCTGCAATCGGGCGACGCCATCACCGTCGTTGGCGAAGGGCTGCGGCCCGTGACCTCGGGGCTGTCGGACAAGGCCGGCCCCAAGAAGCA
>Ga0163144_10031775_pt1 | contig 10050 bp, 11 predicted proteins | sample OliLak19BULKMAT1_FD_123175 | JGI IMG/M metagenome (GOLD analysis project Ga0163144, IMG submission 123175) | Freshwater microbial mat bacterial communities from Lake Vanda, McMurdo Dry Valleys, Antarctica - Oligotrophic Lake LV.19.BULKMAT1 | ecosystem: Environmental > Aquatic > Freshwater >...
AAAAAAGAAAATATTATACTTGCAATCTGGGATAACGGAGCGGGCTTCCCTAAAAAAGTTGATTACAGGAACACGGAATCGCTCGGATTGCAGTTGGTGATCTCTTTATCAGAGCAGCTTGGAGGAAAAATAAAAATGGAAAGTAAGCCGGGAGAAGGAACAAAATTTATCATTGCGTTTCGCAAGACAAAATAAAGCACCCAGAAAATGGCATCTAAAATCGGAATTCTTATTGTTGAAGACGAGAGCATCGTTGCAAAGGACATTCAGCAATCATTAAAAAAGCTGGGATACGAAGTGCTTGGAATATGCGCTACAGGAGAAGATGCGATCGCGAAAGCGGAACAGACAAAGCCGAGTCTGGTCCTCATGGACATCATGCTAAGAGGAGAAATGAGCGGAATAGAAGCCGCGGATCATATTGGGCAAAAGCTGAACATCCCTATAATTTTTCTTACCGCGTATGCCGATAGCAGCACCCTTTCGAAAGCGAAAGTTACGGAACCATACGGATACATTATAAAGCCATTCAAAGAAATTGATCTTCAGACAAATATTGAGATCGCTCTTTATAAACATGAAAAAGCAAGTGAGTCTAAAAAGGAGCGCGACTTTTTGTATTCCCTGGTAGAAGCAAAAAGCACCAAGGAAACCATCTTCGTAAAATCAAATATGAAGCTGGTGAAAATTTACACGAAGGAAATATATTTCATAGAAGCATTGAAAGATTACGTGACTATCAATACCAAGAATAACCGGTATGTGGTTCATTCCACGATGAAGGACATTGAGAAAAAATTTCCTCCGGCAGAATTCGTCCGGGCTCACCGTTCTTTCATTGTGCGTATAGATAAAATTACTGCGATAGACCATCATTTCCTGATCATGGATGATATTCAGAAGCAGATTCCTATCAGCACCACGCACAGGGATGACCTGGAGCAGCGCCTCAATATGATCTAACCTACAGCCGTCCCCTTTAGCAAGATGAGCAAGAAAAAGTCCGCAGCAAAAAAGCGTCCTTCCGGACAAGAGGATACTAAAAAACAGCCTTCCAGAACTCAGCCCGCCAAAGATGCTTCAGCAAAAAAACGCTGGATAGTATTTGCCGCACTCGCCATTCTGACATTTGCAGCCTTTTATCCATCTTTAAAATGCGAGTTCACCAATTGGGATGATGGCACGTATGTGACCGAGAATCCAATGATCTGGAAACTGGATGGACAAGCCATCAAGGAAATTTTCACTAAACCAATTTCTCTTAACTATCATCCAATCACAATGCTTTCCCTGGCGATCGATTATAAGCTAGGAAAGCTCAATCCCTATTATTATCATTTGAACAATGTGTTGTTCCACATTTTGAATGTGCTCCTGCTTTTTGTTTTCATTCAACGTTTTGTACAGGGATATAATCTCAAGCTTCCCTCAGATGGCTTTCGTCCCGATCCATTTAATATTGCGCTGATAGTTTCTGTTCTTTTTGCTATTCACCCCATGCATGTGGAAAGCGTGACCTGGGTAGCAGAAAGAAAGGATGTATTATATGTCTTCTTTTTTTTATTGTCGCTGATTTTTTATTTGCCCCCTGCCCTAAAGGGCGTTGGTATTTCTCCCTTCAGGGCCGGGGCGTGTTTTCTTTTTTTTATTATGTCTTGCCTGTCCAAGGGAATGGGAGTAGTGCTGCCGGTTGTTTTAGTTTTGATAGACTGGTTATACGGAGACGCAAGAACATTCACGCAGATCTCGCAAAGCATTTTAAAGAAGACCCATTTCTTTTTAGCCTCTTTAGTATTCGGAATTGTAGCATTTAAGATCCAAAGCCAGGGCGCCATTGCTGCCTTGGAAACGTTCAGCCTTTTTCAGCGTCTTACATTCGGTTGTTACGGATTCATCATGTACATTTGGAAATTAGTGTTGCCTGTAGGTCTTTCGGCATTCTACCCCTACCCTTTCACCGATCCCCAGGGAAACATCCCTGCTGTTTATTACGCTTCCCCTTTTATTGTACTTGCATTGGTTGTTGCACTTTTACTTGTGCTTCGTAAAAATGAAATTATGGGAAAAATACTTGTGTTTGGATTCGCATTTTATTTTGTCACCATTGTTCTGGTTCTGCAATTCCTTTCGGTGGGATCCGTAATTATGGCGGACAGGTATTCTTATTTATCTTACGTTGGGTTGTTCTTCATAGTCGGATATTTTTATGAGTATGTCAGAAAAGAATATTCTAAAACCCTTTCATCGGTTTTTGCCTGCCTACTGCTTACTGCCACCGCTGCTTTTTCTTACCTGACTTACGAACGGACCAAAGTGTGGACAAATGCCGAAACGCTTTGGAGCGATGCGATGGAGCAATTCCCGCACATTGAAATTGCGTATGAGAACAGGGGCATATATTACAAGGATCATAACGAGCTGGATAAAATGCTGAAGGATTATGAATACGTTACGCAGACGCTTAACAGCAAGAATGAGAAAATATGGAGCAACCTGGGAAATCTTTACGGCCTTCAGCAGAAATTCGACAAATCACTTGAGGCCTATTCAAAAGCAATCGAGTACAATCCTTCAAACGCAAGCACTTATTTAAATCGCGCAATCACTTTATCCATGATGGGGCAATATGCCCAGTCCATTCCGGATTATGATAAGTCTCTTGAATTGGACTCCAGCGTGGCGCTTACTTATAAAAACCGTGCGTACACATTCATGCAGTTAGGCCAGCACGACAAGTCGATCAGCGATTATGATAAAGCGCTTGCAATGTATTCGTATGATACGCTCTCTTATCTGAATAGAGGAATTTCCAAATTCAATGCAAAGAAATTTCCCGAAGCCATAGCAGATTTTAATACCTTCATTGCAATGAAACCGAACAACGCCCAAGCTTATTATAATGTTTCGCTTGCGTACAAAAATATTGGTCAATATACCGAAGCTTTGCGAAATGCGCAGATGGCACAAAAACTTGGCCAGCAAGTCAGCCCAGAATATATTGATGAGTTGATGGTTAAATCAAAACAAAAATGAAAAGGCTTTTTCTGCTTTGTACTTTACACCTTGTGCTTTGTACTTTTCTGCAGGCTCAGCTCCAAAGGAGTCCATCCGGACAATTTAAAGCAGGGGTTCTTGCCGGTATTGTAACCAGCCAGGTAGATGGCGATACGTATGCCGGATACAACAAGGCGGGGTTATTGGGCGGAGTTTTTGTTTCCACAAAATTTGCACCCCAAAGTAAATGGAGCGCCATGTTCGAAATCAATTATATTCAAAAAGGAAGCAGGAAAGTGCCACGTCCTGACAAAGGAGATTATGCGGATTATAAGCTGAAACTAGATTATGTGGAAGTGCCCCTTCTCTTGAAACACGACTTTGCGATTGCTGATTCTGCCGGAGCCAATAAGATGAATTTTGCGGTATTTGGCGGCATTGCGGTCGGGGTCCTTGTTCGGTCAGCAGAATGGGACGCCTTTGGGCAGCTTACCGGAGGCACGCCCTTCCAAAAAACCGATTTTTCATATGTTTTGGGTTTAAGCTATATTATCTCAGAACATATTAGCTTTGAGGCACATACACGTTATTCGCTAGCTCCGGTTCGTAAGGGGGGCACCTCTACTTATTACCAAAATTGGACGAATAAATTCTTTAAACCCGGTTATTACAACAATTTGCTTGTTTTTGCGCTCCGATACCAGTTCTGATCTGGATTGTCTACCAAACCTTCCCCGAACCTTAATAAGTAAGGCTTTTTCTTAACAAATCGGTGTCGGGCGTATCGTATTTTGTCTATCTTTGGATACCCTAAAAAAAACTAAACAAAGGGATTAAAACACAAGTTACATGAACATTTACGTATCAAATTTAAGTTTCAAACTTCAGGACGAAGATCTTAAGCAAGTTTTCACAGCATTTGGGGAAGTTTCCTCAGCAAAAGTAATCAGAGACAATCAATCGGGCCGTTCCAGAGGATTCGGATTCGTTGAAATGTCCAGCGATGATGATGCACGTGCAGCCATTGAAAAACTCAATGGAACAGCAGTAGACGGAAGAACAATAGTTGTCAACGAAGCACGCCCTCGTAAAGAAGGGGGTAGTGGAGGTGGAGGCGGTGGTGGCTTCAAAAAACGTGGCGGTGGCGGAGGTGGCTACGGTGGCGGTGGTGGTGGTGGCGGCTACGGTGGCGGTGGCGAAAGACGTGGCGGTGGCGGAGGTGGATACAGAGACAGAGATTAATTTCTCGCTCAATCCCCTGAACCCCAGGACAAAAAAGTACATCATACCTAGTTTAGTATAGATATAATGGACAACCGGTAATTTTATTTACCGGTTGTCCATTTTTTGTTTTATACCTCTTTAGAACAGATTCTTGCAAAGGATACTTTTACATTTGTATAAATACGAATCCATGCAAGCAGAAAAGAACACGGGTGTTGAATTTGCTCCTACCCGTTCCAAGAGCAATCGTATTGTTTTTTTGATTGCCTTCGGAGTATTTATGTTCGGTGGATTGAGCGCCTTTATGGTTGGACGTAAGGACTCAGGATTTCAGAATTTGACTTCTAACGATAAAGCCGGAGTGGGAATTCTTGTTTTTGGAATTGCCCTCGTATTTTTATGCGGGGTTCATTTTCTTACCTCTCCTCCAGCTATTTCGTACTGTGTAGCGAAAGAGGGAATTATTTTGAAGCACGGAAAAAAAATGCTGAGCATTCCATATAGCGACATTGAATCGCTTACCCACCTCAAAGAAAAACAAGCAGAAGATTTTATCATTAAGCTTCAGCAAAAAGTTTCCGAAAAGCAAGCCGAAGAGGTTCAAGGAATTAAAAGTGCACAATCGCGACTAGACATCGGAGGCATCTCCCGGTTAAGAAAAAATATCCTTGAAGAACAGAAAAAAGCAGTTGAGAAGTACAAATTTCTGAGCGTTACTATTGGTTACTCAAAGTACAACTCGAAAGGGATTGTAAAAAAAGCCGATCTGCCCTGCGATACCATCTTTATTTTGCAAAAGAACGGAGAAGGGTATTTAATTTCTCCTTTGGATATTGAAGGTTTTATGAATGAGGCGAAGAAACAAATGAATTCTTAAGGAACGCTTACGTTTATTTATTATAATAAAATCCAAGCGCTCCCGAAGGACATTTCTTTACTTGTTCCACAATAGCTTCGGAATTTGTATCTCCCAGTTGTATCCAGGATTTTTCGGTAGGTTTGAAAACATCGGGCAATCCCTTTTTGCAGATCCCGCAATGAATACATTTTGATGGTTCCCAGGTAATGGTTACGGTGCTGTTGGAGTATTGTTTTTTGATGTGGTGTTCCATGAAGAAGAAACTTTTTTTATTCTATTAGGGCTAAAGCCTTTGTTGTTGTTGCTCTAAACAACCCCCACCTTAAGGTCGGGGTTAATAAGTACAAACGCTTTGGGCTTTAGCCCCGATGATCAATATTTCAAAATTAGCATTTCTTTTTGGGTATATCTACTAACTTACCATTCTCATTCTTCTCCCCTCCCCTGTTTTTCTTTATCTTCGCGTACGATTTGTAGGAGAGATGGAGGATAACAGAAAAAACCCAGATCCTATTGGACGAAAATTAGATGTTGAATTCTATCGTTTTTCAGGTGGATCGATAGCAGACACCAGAAATTTTTGTAGAGAACGAGATAGTAAAATTTTCCATTATAAAGAAGTAATGGACTGGACACAAGAAGACTGGGACGGAAAACACTTGGACGCAAATGAGGAAACTATTTTCAAGTATGTTGGAGGTTCTTGTGCTGCGGGAGATAGAAACGAAAAGTGCTTGCACACTTTAATGCCCGTGTCGGTTGTTATAGTTCCAAAGGAAGTTTTGTATAGGAGTATTAGAAAAGGGTATTATAGGACGACTCAATTCGAAATCGAGGAATTAAAACTAACTATTTAATAAACCAGGACATAGGAAAATGGAAATATCCAGAAAGAAAGTATTATGCTTTGCATTGGTTGTGATGGGCCTCTTAGTAGTATATGAAATAATAATTTATTGTTTATTTTCATCATGGACAGAAAGAGGAGCATTTGGGGATACTTTGAACGCTTTTTTTTCTATTCTTGTTTTTGGTGGAATTATACATACAATCATGTTGCAAAGAGAGGAATTGCAGTTACAAAGGCAAGAATTAAAGTTAACGCGGCAGGAATTAAAAAGGACTGCGGAGGCACAAGAAAAATCAGAAAAAGCTTTAAGTAAACAAGTTAATTCCATGGAAAGAACAGCGATGCTGAATGGATTGAACGCATTATTGATATATCATACCGATGAGAGAAATAGAGCCATTAATGGGAATAACGCTTTGATTCAACAAAGTTCTGAAAAACACTGTCAAACTTATATCCATAAGATTAATCTTTTAATTGAGGAAATAGAAAAGGAGAAGTCTAATGCTTAATGAATACGATATAATAGTAGTAGGCGCAGGCCACGCAGGTTGTGAAGCTGCTGCCGCTGCCGCTAACATGGGCTCTAAGGTTTTGCTCATCACTATGGACATGACCAAAATTGCCCAGATGAGCTGCAACCCTGCTATGGGAGGAATTGCTAAAGGACAAATTGTACGGGAGATAGATGCGCTGGGAGGATATTCCGGAATTGTTTCGGATCGTACTACCATTCAATTCCGCATGCTGAACCGCAGCAAAGGCCCTGCAATGTGGAGTCCGCGTTCTCAAAATGACCGCGCCATGTTTACGCATGAGTGGCGCAAAATGTTGGAGCAAACCCCTAACGTGGATTTCTGGCAGGATACAGTGAAAGAAATATTATTCGCCCCGACCCTAAAGGGAGAAATGCAGGATTTACAAGAGCTCCCTTCAGGGCGGGGGCCGACAGTTGTTGGTGTAGTGACCGGAATGGGTATGGAGATTCGCGCCAAAGCGATCATACTTACCAACGGAACTTTCCTCAACGGAATCATTCATATAGGTGAAAAACAATTTGGTGGCGGAAGAGTTGGAGAGGCTGCTTCAAAAGGAATCACAGAGCAATTGGTTTCTCTCGGTTTCACAGCAGGCAGAATGAAAACCGGAACTCCTCCCCGCGTGGATGGGCGCTCACTGGATTATTCTAAAATGGAATTACAGCCCGGAGACGAGAACCCAAGTAAGTTTTCGTATGCCCCAACCCTAAAGGGAGAGAAAGGCATTCACACCCCTTTAGGGGAAGGGGGCAGGGCGCAGCTTCCCTGCTACCTCACGCACACCAATTCCGAAGTCCATGAGGTTTTAAAAACAGGTTTTGATAAGTCTCCAATGTATGCGGGAAGAATTCAAGGACTTGGTCCGCGCTATTGCCCGAGCATTGAAGATAAGATCACACGCTTTGCGGATAAAGAGCGCCATCTCATTTTTGTAGAACCGGAAGGCTGGGATACCTGTGAAATTTATGTGAATGGATTCTCCACTTCTCTTCCGGAAGATGTGCAGATGAAGGCGCTTCGTAAAATGCCCGGCTTTGAGAACGTAAAGATGTTCCGTCCCGGTTATGCTATTGAATATGACTACTTCCCTCCTACTCAGTTGAATCTTACGTTGGAAACTAACCGCGTTCCCAATTTATATTTCGCAGGACAAATAAACGGCACCACCGGTTACGAAGAAGCTGCTTGTCAGGGTTTGATGGCAGGAATAAATGCGCACTTGAAAATAAATAATAAAGATCCGTTTATTCTTACGCGCTCCGAAGCATACATCGGTGTTTTAATTGATGATCTGGTAACCAAAGGAACAGACGAACCTTACCGTATGTTCACTTCGCGTGCAGAGTATAGAATTTTGTTGAGACAAGACAATGCGGACGTACGCCTCACTCCAAAATCACACGAGATCGGCTTGGCAAGCAAAGAGCGTTTGGACAGAGTAAAACAAAAGAATTCCGAAGCAGCGCAGATCATGAAGTTCTTTAAAGACGAAAGCATTTCACCACAGGAAATGAATCCATTTTTGGAAAGCATTGGCTCTGCCCCACTTAACCAGAAAGTAAGAATGTTTGGGGTGTTATCGCGTCCGGGAGTTTCTGTTGCTGATTTTATTTGCAACGCGGAGCTTCAAAAGTTTTTGAAACTTTTGAAGTCTCCGGAAGAAAGCATCGAGCAAGCCGAGATATTAATGAAGTACGAAGGCTACATCAGCAAGGAATATGAAATGGCTGAAAAAATACAGCGCCTGGAAGAAATAAAACTTCACAAAGACTTTGATTATCACAGACTTACATCACTCTCTTCCGAAGCAAGAGAAAAACTTTCTAAGATCCGTCCCAACACTATTGGGCAAGCATCCCGCATTTCCGGTGTGAATCCTTCTGATGTTTCTATTTTGCTGGTTTATTTAGGACGATAAAAATTTCTAGTTTTAAATTTTTCTTAGGAAATCAAGCATTGACTTCGTTACTTCTTCCGGTTCTTCTTCTTGTGGAAAATGTCCGCTTGTTTCAATTCGGTGAACTTCAGAATTTGGAAACTCTGAGATAAAATTATCCAGGTATTTTGGTTTGATCACCGGGTCTTTCATTCCCCAGATGAATAAAGTTGGTTTATTGCTAATGAATTCTCTCTTGCTCCACAGTTCCTCAAACCAATTCTGATCATTTAACAATGATTTTGCAAATGCCAATGCCCCGTTTCGTTGTTTGCAATTAGCAAATGGTTTTGTGTATTGCTTTAACGTTTTTCGGGATATTTTCTTATTTCCAAATGAAGCAGGCAAAATGTATTTAGGAGAAAAGTTTAATTGTTTGTACAAAAAGGGAAGGAGCGGACTTTTTAAGATCTTGCTAAGTTTAATGAAATCGTGATCCTGTTTGCTGCTCCATAACCAGGAGTTAAGAATTACTAGCCTTTTAATTTTATTCGGATGATTGATGGCAAAGTTTAGTCCAATAGGACCGCCAAAGTCATGAACAACCAAAGTAATATTTTCTAATTTCCTTTCAAGAATAAATGCTTCCAACGCCTTGCTGTGATTAATTGTGGAATAATCATAATGCTCCGGCTTATCGGACAAACCAAATCCAATGTGATCAATAGCAATACATCGGTATGTTGATCTTAAAGTTTTGATGACGTTCCGGAAGTCAAAGCTCCAGGAAGGTGTGCCGTGTACGAAACCAAGTGTATCCCCTACCCCTTCGTCAATGTAATGAAGCCGGTATCCGGAATACTCGAAGTTGTTTGCTTTAAAGGGATACTCTGATTTGTCGATCCATTGATAGTCCATAGTTTTTTCTTACAAAGCTCGCGAAGCTGGAGAAAGAAAACTTGGTCTATACCAATGTCAAAATTTTACACTGTTGTACAATTTGCTGAAATTAGTAGGATCAATTCCGAGATAGGATGCAATGTGTTTATGCGGAACGAGTTGAAGCAAATGAGAGCTACGCTGGCAGAATGTTTTGTATCGATCTTCCATCGTTTGTGAATGGAGCTCTATATGCCGGTTTATCATACCCGCCAATACAGCTTCTGTCATGCGCCTGAAGATCCGTTCAATGTTCTGAGATTGGTCGAATAGCTTTTGTAATGCATTATAGGATATATACTCCAGTTCACTATCGGAAAGGCAAACCAGGGAATATTTAGATGGAGCCTGGAATGAAAAGGATTCGGGGATAGCGCATAAATTAGGGAAGTAAGCAAAAGCAATGCTGTGCGCTTTATCTTCTGCTTCAAAGTACGACATCTGTACACCACTTTTCACAAAGTATAATTCTCTTTGTATCTGACCGGTAGCTGTTATGGGTTCGTTTTTTTTGAATGATCTCGTTTTCAGGTTTTTGATTAGCATTTCATAATCTTCTCTTCCGATGTTATGAAATTGATTTAGGTAGTTGTGTTGCTCCATTTTTGCAAAGATATTTTTTTCTAAATTATTGGTGGCAGGGCACCCAGGGTTGTTGAATTCTCCGCTTCTCTCTGTGGTTCTCTGTGGGCTGCATCTCTGTGTATCTCAGTGTTAGGGTCCAGCCTCGCAACGGCCCCGCCAAAGCGCGGGCGAGTGCGGGACCCTA
>Ga0163144_10031776_pt1 | contig 10050 bp, 5 predicted proteins | sample OliLak19BULKMAT1_FD_123175 | JGI IMG/M metagenome (GOLD analysis project Ga0163144, IMG submission 123175) | Freshwater microbial mat bacterial communities from Lake Vanda, McMurdo Dry Valleys, Antarctica - Oligotrophic Lake LV.19.BULKMAT1 | ecosystem: Environmental > Aquatic > Freshwater > Lake...
CGGCCGAGGGCGTCACGACGCCCTGCTCCTGCTCGGGCGCCATGTAGGCGGGCGTGCCGGCGACCTCGATCTTCGACATCGTCGAGAGCGTCTCCTGCACGCGGCGCGCGATGCCGAAGTCCATGACCTTCGCGGTTGCCCCGTCGATCATCACGTTGGCGGGCTTGAGGTCCTGGTGCACGACGCCCTGGGCGTGCGCGTAGTCGAGGGCGGAGGCGATCTGCTTGAGGAACGAGGCGGCGTCGGCGGGGCTCAAGGGGCCGCGGCCGAGGCGCTCGTGCAGGCTCTCCCCGCCGACGCGCTCGAACACGAGATAGAGCCCTTCCTCGTCCTCGTGGATGGCGTGGATCTCGACGATATTGGGATGCTTGAGCGCGGCGACGGTGCGCGCCTCCTTCAAGAAGCGGCCGCGCTCGCGCGGGTTGTCGGCGACCTCGGGCCGGAGCTTCTTGAGAGCGACGGCGCGCTGCAGGCCCAGGTCCATGGCCTCGTAGACGACTCCCATGCCGCCTTGACCCAGGACCTTCACGATCTTGAAGCCCTTGGGCATGGCGTCGGCACGCGGGACGAGGGCCTTAAGCCCCTCGTGATCCTCCTGGCGAAGCGCCATGCGCACCGAGGATTCTCCGCGGCGGCGGAACAGCGCGAACGAGAAAAACAGCAACGCGGTGCCGATGGCCCCAAGCCACACGGGCCAGTAGCGCGTCGCGCGCGGGGCGGCGGCTTTATGGACGGCGATGGTCTCCTGATTAAGCGAGTCGAACTGGGCATCGGCCTCGGCGGCGCGCGCAAGGTCAGCCAACTGCTTTTCTGTATCGCCGAGCGCCGCGTGCGCGAACGAGCGCGCGACGTAGGCGTGGGCGTCCTTATTGTTGATGGCCAAAGCGCGGTCGGCCGCGATGAGGCCTTCCTGGGGCTTGCCCATATCGGTCAGATCCCGGGAGAGCAGGTGCAACGAGCGCGAGTCGCGCGGATCCAAGGCGAGGGCGCGCTTGGCGTCCTCCGCGGAGTCGCCGAAGCGGCTCAAGTAACGGCGCGCGAGGGCGCGCAGCCGGAAGGCGCCGGCGTCGGCGGGCGCCTCTTCGAGGCGGCGCGTGAGGACGGACTCGGCGCCGGCGTAGTCCTTGATGGCGATCTTGCCGCCGGCGTCGCGCAGGATGGCCTGGGCGCGCGGGTCGGGAACCGCGGTCAGGGCGGCGGGGGCGCGGTCGGCCGGGGAGGCGCCGACGAAGCCGGCGGCCGCTTCCGTGACGGCGGCTGCGGCGCCCTCGTCCTGGCGCATGCCCGCGGCGAGCTCGGCGATGCGGGACTTGACGGTCTTGTCGTCGACGGAGGTGCGGGAGGGCTCGGTCAGCTTCACGTACGACAGGAGCCCGGGATCGGTGGGGTTGCGGGTGAGGGCCTCGAGGGCGTACTCGCGCGCGGCGGCGGGGCTTTCTTCCTTTATGAGGCGGGCGACCTCGCCGCGGTCGTGGGCGGCTTCGGGGGTCTTGGCGGGCGGAAGTTGGGTGGTGTTGGGGGGCGGGGGCGCCGGGGTGCGCGAGACCTGAACTCCCTTCTTGCCATCGGGAGAGGCCGATCCCGACCGAGCGGGCTCCAACTCGGTATCCGTCGATGCATCAGGGTTGTCGACGGGTGCTGGCGGGGGTTGAGCCGGGACGTTCGGCTTCCCCGAGGTTGTCGGAGGGAGGTTCGCGTCGCCTGTTCCTTCCCCGAGTTTAGCGTAAAGCGGTGTCGCTAAAAAAAGAACGGAAACAATCAGGAATCCAAGGGAATGGCGCATAAAAAGCGTGTTGGCAGTGTAACCCCGCCTCGGAAGCCTGTCAAGCCTGAGTTCATCGTCCTTTAATGTGTGGGCCACCTGGCGCAAAAAGACCTAGGCCGAATTCCTAGGTCCTCCCGGGACATATGCCTCAGGGCAGGCGCATCAAAGGCGCCTACAATCAACTGACCGGGAATACCGGCAAGGAGATCCAGAAATGAAGATTCGCCCCCTTTCGACGATAACGACCTCGGCCTGCCTTGCCGGATTGCTCACGCTGAGCGCCAACGCCGCGGTGGGGACGGTCAACTATCCGATGTCCGCTCAGAAAGCCTATCAAACCGCCGCGAGCGGTCTCGACGCCTCCGGTTGGCCGGCCGCCGCCGCGACGATTTCCGTGTCTCAGCCCATACCGACGATGACTATGGGCACGACGCCAAAGGCGGATCCGGTCATGAACGAGGAGCTGATCGCGCGGCTGATCAAATATACTCGAAGTGTCAATGCAAAAAGTTCCGTCGAAAGAGAGACGTGCAAGATTTTGGGACTTTGCGATGGAACGGCAAGCTTGCCTTTGCAGAGCGCTGAAGTCGAGGACGCGCCCGACGGCGCGAAGCACTGGTTCTCGATCCCCACGAAAGCGGATTCCAAGGACATTCTCATATTGCGGATGAGCCCCGGTATGCTGGAGTCGTTCCTGACCGATAAGACGGGCAAGCTCATCGCCGCGGCCGTCAAAACCGAAGCGGGCACGCGTTTAGTCCCGCTTGAGAAGGCCGCTGAACAATTCAAAAAAGAAATGGCGTTGTTCGCCGGAGAAGCCGCCGGCCTTCCCCCCACGGGATCCGCGGTCGCCGCAAAGTAGTTTTTAGCCGGCCGAAACGAAGCGGGCCCGCGATGTCGCGGGCCCGCTTTCTATTCCGAACGCATTCGGCGATAGAACGGACCGACCGGCTTAGCAGACTCCCCCGAGTCGCTCGCAGACTGTCTCCATGTTCCTGAACGCGAAACTACCGCTTTCCACCTGGCGCCTAACAGTTGGCGACGCAGCAGGCGCGGATTCCGTTGGAATCGATGAAGCAGTCCACCTTGGGAGATTCGGATCGGGGCGGTCTGCTCCGTTCCTCATCGGACCGGGGCGACCTGCTCCGCTCCTCACCCGGCCTGCGCGACTCGGACGCTACATCTGAGCCGAACGCATCAAAGGAATCCCTGAACGCCTTCAGAGCGCGTCCGACGCGCCGGCCGAGAGTCGGATTGGCGTCCCGGTATTGCCGTCCCCAAGCCAAGAGGTCGCTCCATGAAACGCTGCGATCGGAATTCTTGATCTTCGTCAGGAGCTCCATCTGGCAGGGAGACAGACCTCCGTCGAAAGAGGCCATTGTCAGATACTCCGCCAAGTACTGGCGGTCCATGCTGACGCTGGTGTAGCGTCCCTTCCGTACCTCCTCGACGAAGCCGTCCGAATCCGCGCACGACATTCCGGCCGCGGCGGAGAGATATCCGAATTCGTATGAGTGACGGCCCAGTTCCCGCTTGTATTCCCGCCCCGCCTTTTCCTGGCGCCGGGTCTCCTCGGCGCGAGTGAGAAGCGCGTCGAAGCGCCTGTACCATTCCGTGTAGTCGTCGTCCTGCGCCTGGACCTCCTGGCGCGCCCGGGTGCTTTCCTCCTTCACGTCGTCGAGGAAGCCGAACCGGCCCTTCGCCTTTTGCGCGAGCGCCTGCGCCTTCTGGGCCGCCGCGATGAGCGCGTCGACTTCCTCCTTCACCTCGGCCGCGTACATCCGCTGGGATTCCTGCTCGATGAGCGCGTTCTGGGCAGACGCCAGCGCCGGGGCGCTGCCGGGGAACGGCAGCATTTTCGTGTCGGGGAATATTCTCTGGTCCCGCGGTTGCGCCGGGAGATCATGGGCGTCTTCCATGGCCTTATAATACTCGTAGCGATCGTGCGTGCGGTCCTGGTATACGTCGCGATAGGCGACGGTTTCCGGAGTGCGATGCTGGGGGTTGCACGGATTCTTATCGCGTCTCTTGTCGCAGGCGTCCTTCCATTTCAACCAGAATCCGGTATTGGTGGAAAGCGGCGGCGGCGCTCCATCCACACGCCGTTTAATATCCTCCAGAACCTCGCGCGCCTTGCCGGCGAGCCGGGCGGCCCCCGCGATGGGGTCGTTGGGGTTGGTGTAAACGATGACCTGCGTCCCGGTGAATTTGGCCAGAGCCTTCCATTTCTCCAAATCGCCGTCGGGCATGCCCGCCACGATCAGCTTTTTCGGCGGTCGGATTAGACCGGCGAGTATGGCGTTGTAGACGATCTCCGTGCCCCAGCTATGGGCCACGAGCTCGTTGACCTCCTGTTGGCCGATCTGTTCGACGGCCGCTTCCGCGGCGGCGGACAGCTGACCGAATGCGTCCCGATTCAAGGAGACGACGTCCAGAAGCGCTTTGCTCGGCTGCATCCAGACGGGGAGGGCTCCGGTTTTCTTCAAGTGAGTCGGCGCGACCTGAAGATCGAACATCGGTCCCAGGACCGCGTTCGTATCGTTGTCCGCGGCATTCGGGGAGAGAATGCCTTTGACCTCGACACGCTGCAGGTCATAGATATCTCGCGTCTTTTTGAGTTCCTTCTTTGCGACGTCTCTCCTGAATTCCTCCGTGACGCGGCCGGCGACATTGGCCCTTGCCTGAGCGTCGAACCGTGCCGCGTCGAGCCCCTGGGCTTGGCCCGAAGCCGCCGTCAAAAGAGCCGCCAGCGCCAGTAGGCCAGATTTCCCGGAAGCTTGGGTATCGGATGAGTCCAGGACGCCGAAAATGAAGCCTCCGATCGCGAAAAACACGAAGCCGACGACCGTGTTGTAGGCGATGACATACCGGGAGTGTGCGCCGCCGCCCCAATCGTACGAGCCGTAATATCCGATGAACGCCGCGGAAACGAAAGTCCACAGCGCGATTCCAGCCAGGACCCTGCGCCTGGCTTTGCCTCGCCCGCGGCTCGCGCGGAACGCGAGCGGCAGCATAAGCAGGCATGCGAGCCCGCCCGGGATGGGCAAGTGGTGCGTGAACCAGGCGAAAGGCCATAGTGCGAGCCCGAACGCCGCGCCTAATACGGCTCCGATGTTCGAGGAAATCACGACGGCGAGACTGAGACGACGAAGCGCGTCCCAGCGGTTCGCGATCTGAAGCCCTCCGGCGAGCAGGCAGCCGAGCCCGGTGATCAGGGCCCAGGTCAGGAAAATAACCGGAGTGAAATGGAACGTGGCGCCGCCGGCGACGATCGCGGCGGGGCTCTCGTCGGGAGTGGGCCTCTCCTGCGGCACGACCCATGTGGCAAGCCCGTAGAGCAAGGGGTCGTAATGGTCGCGGATGTACATGGTTGGCGGGCTGTCGAGGCCGGTGGTCAGAATGCAGGTGTGCGAGGATGTCGCCGTGTAGAGTTGGGCCAGGCGATACGGGCGCTCGACGATGATTTCAAATGTTCCCGCCGGCCAGTCGCCGCGGAACGCCGGGAAGAAAGGGCGGTCGAGAACCTTGAAGCTGACGCCGGACGCCGCAAGATCTTTAAGTTTGGCTTTCTTGAGATCCTCGAGAGATCGGAATGCGTCCGAGGATCGCGGGATGATCATCAGCTGTATCAGGGCCAATTCCGTGAACTTCGCGGGCTCATAATCGGAGGGGGCCGGCTTGAATGGTCGATAAATTCCCCTGGTCCCCTGCTGACGAAGCCCCGGATGAAGGTTGATGACCTCGATGTCTCCGCTCATGAAGGGGTCGATATCCCAGCCACCGCGAAGCTTGAAGACCTCACCGTATCGGCCCACATAATCCACATAACCTTCATAGCCGGGTCCGGGGTTGAGAGTGGGTCTAACCGTCTGCGCGGCGCCGGGCAGTGCGAGGAGAGCGGCGCCGAACGCCGCCGCGAGCCGCACGATCCTGTTCGTTTTCATCGGCTCTCCATTCCTTGGTGAACTTCGTCCCACGCCGCCTCCAACTCGACGTCAGCGGCCTGAATGCGGCCGAGGATCGCGGGCGGTATGCCGTCCGCCTCCAAATGATCCTGCTCGACGCCCGCCGCCCTCCATTTCGCCGTGTCGACGTAGGGAAGGAGTTCGAGCGTAGTCTCGTGATATCGGAGGGCTGAGTCGATCGCCGCGGCGATCGCCTTCGCCCGGGCGGCCAGGCGCTCGTTGGGGTAGGACAGGGCGGTCGCCTTGCTCACCGCCGCGCCTCGCACGTAATCGCTGAAATCCGCCTTGCAGCCGCTCAATTCCCTGTCCTTAGGCGTCGCATCCCAACAATCGAGCCAGAACGCCGACCAAGCCCCGAGCAATTTCTTACTCGAGAGGAACAGAGGTATCCGCATCGTTTCCAGGTTCATGGAACCGGGGTAGGTGCGGTTAACCCATGGAGGGAAATAGCCGGCTTCATTCCAGATTTGACTATTCACCCGCCAGGGGTCGAATTGAGCTTGCAACTTGCGGTTGAGTGTTGCTTCCTCGATCTCATCGCGCTTTGTCCAATCCTTAAAATGTGCGCGAGTGAGAGGAAACGGCACGAAGGGGGATATCCTCTCCTGCCTGCCTAGACGTTGGTCTATATATTCAGCGCCTAATAAATATTCGTTCGACATGGTGAGTCTCAATTTGTCGATTTCGTACAGAAGTTCTCGGACATGGTGGTAGAAGGGCGGATTGGAAAAGTTTATGTCACCCCTCACGATCCCGGGGCCAGCGTCTTTCTGCATCTCCAGAATCTGTGGATAGCCCGTGATCGCCGTCGACCGGGGCGAACCGTCTGGAGCGGGGATATTGAACACCCAAAAGGTCAGGGCTCCTGACGCGTTGTAATGGCACGCGGCCGTGTAGCCCTCAATCTTGGATTCGCTCGGGGCGTCGGCGGCACGCAGGCTCGGGCTGGCGAGCAGGCAAACGAGCGCTCCGATTGCAAGGAGCGTCGCGCGCGGCAACAGAATGATCTTCGGCATTTTTTATCCCCGAAAAAACGACCAGCGACTCCGGCGCTTGCGCGTCGTGAGCCTCTGGTCTCACCCGATTAAGGTCGGGTCGTGGATACCCCGGGGCCGATTCCCCAGGCTACAGAGCTACTATTACAGAATAACGGAGGATGACCGCGGCGACGAGGGCCTTTCGCTCTGGAGGCTCGGACCGAATGGCCTAGAACAAGACGGCTTGGGGCGTTCTCGGCCGAAGGCCGCGGAGCGCACGGAGAAGACGGACGATAGGGCCGTAAAGCCATAGGAATCGGAGCCTAAATTCGCTCTCCACGAGGCCCTCGATGATATCCTCCGCGCCCTCGTTGCCGGCGACGACGAAGAATTCGATGTGATCGTCGCTAAGGTTCGAGACGGATTTGATGAATGCCGCCGTGTTCGCGTGGTCAAGCGCCGTCGCGAGGTCCAGATTGCGGGGGGCGCCGGCTTAGTAGACGCCCCGCTCCTGATACCACGGTACGCCGCGCAGCGAAGGCTTCAGGCAGTCGACGAGACCTCAAGGGCTTCCTGCGCAAGAAGCCGCTGCTGCGAGTGTACGCGCAGTCGCACCTGGGGGCGGGCTTGGCCTCGCATTTGGCGCGGCGGACGACCGGGCTCGCTCCGATCGGCGACAAAGCCGCGGACTCTGGCGGTCGAGGGCGCCGCACGCATCGCCCGGCTGAGCGCGTCGATAAAAGAACTCGCCGTGGGCCAACGCTGCTCGGGCCGCGGCTCGAGCGCGCGCGCGATCGCGGCGTCGACTTCCGCCCTGAGGCCGGGAACGGTCTCCGAGGGCTTGCGGTACATCTTCTGGGCCTTGAGCATCACACCGCCGGTCGGGAACGGCAAGGTCCCGGTCAAGACTTCGTAGGCGCACACGCCGAGCGCGAACACGTCGGCCGAGGGCGTCACGACGCCCTGCTCCTGCTCGGGCGCCATGTAGGCGGGCGTGCCGGCGACCTCGATCTTCGACATCGTCGAGAGCGTCTCCTGCACGCGCCGCGCGATGCCGAAGTCCATGACCTTGGCGGCGGCGCCGTCGATCATCACGTTGGCGGGCTTGAGGTCCTGGTGCACGACGCCCTGGGCGTGCGCGTAATCGAGGGCGGAGGCGATCTGCTTGAGGAACGAGGAAGCGTCGGCGGGGCTCAAGGGCCCGCGGCCGAGGCGCTCGTGCAGGCTCTCCCCACCGACGCGCTCGAACACGAGATAGAGCCCTTCCTCGTCCTCGTGGATGGCGTGGATCTCGACGATATTGGGATGCTTGAGCGCGGCGACGGTGCGCGCCTCCTTCAAGAACCGGCCGCGCTCGCGCGGGTTGTCGGCGACCTCGGGCCGGAGCTTTTTGAGAGCGACGGCGCGCTGCAGGCCCAGGTCCATGGCCTCGTAGACGACGCCCATGCCGCCCTGACCCAAGACCTTATGCCTCAGGGAAGCCGCATCAAAGGCGTCTACAATCAATTGACTGGGAACACCCGGCATGGAGATCATGAAATGAAGATTCGCCCCCTTTCGACGATTCCCGCCTCGGCCTGCCTTGCCGCATTGCTCACTTTGAGTGCCAACGCCGCGGTGGGGACCGTCAACTATCCGATATCCGCCCAGAAAGCCTTTCAGACCGCCGTGAGCGGTCTCGACGCATCCGATTGGCCGGCGGCGGCCGCCGCTACGTCCGTCTCGCAGCCAATGCCTACGATGACGATGGGCGCTGCGCCCAAAGCGGATCCGGCGATGACCGACGAACTGATGGGCCGATTGATCAAATATGTGAAAAGTGCCCCGAATATTAGCACCGTCGACGCCCCCACGTGCAAAATTCACGGTCTCTGCGACGGTACGGGCGACTTATCGTTGCGGACTGCTGAGTCGGAGACCGCGACCGACGGCGGCAAGCATTGGTTCTCGATGCCCGCGAATGCGGATTCCAAGGACATTCTTATACTGCGGATGACCCCCGGCATGATGGAATCCTTTCTGACCGACAAGACAGGAAAACTCCGAGCCGCGGCGGTTCAAACGAATGGAGTCGCGCGTTTGATCACGAATGAGAAAGCCGCGGAACAGTTCAAGAAGGAAATGGCCTTGTTCGCCGCGGAAGCCGCCAGCAGCCTTCCTCCCACGGGAACCCCGGTCGCCGCAAAGTAGTTTTTAGCCGACCGGATGAAGCGGGCCCGCGATGTCGCGGGCCCGCCTTTTTTTCACCTGCGTGAGGCAAAAACCATGAAACCCGGATCCTTTCTCTTAGGCAAGAAGAAATAATTCGGGCCCACTCCCTTTCTAGGCCCAAGGACTCAGGCACTCATCCAACTCCCGCCGTATACTTGCATATAGTTCCGAAAGGGACGCTCTGTAACTCGGGGATCGGCCCCGGGGCATCCACGACCCGACCTTATTCGGGTGAATCCAGAGGAAGCGCTTCAGGCGCTTCCTCTTTTTTTATGGCTAATCATAAATTTCCGACATTTCATCAATGGCTGAAAAAGCTCCTTAAATACAGGACTGCGATCATCGTTGCCCTTCTTCTGATAGGAGGCCTGGAATTCACAACTCGGCGCGTCAAAGACTACTTCGCCGTCATCCAATCCTGCAATCAGTCGTGCCAGGACGCGGTTAGCTGCGAACCTTTAGAATTCGAGTTTTCGGTCACCCCCACTCGGATCAAATTGAATCAACCTGATTTCATATGGTATCGCGCTCGTCTTAGGAATCGGTCATGCCGCCTCCTCGAAAGCGTCTCAGTCGATGGATTTATTGATTCGGATGAATTGAGCGAAGTAGGCCGACAGCTCTGGGTATCCGTATATGGTCCGGACGGTCAAGAGGTGAAGCGCCGCCCCGTTCCGGGTCCCGATGGCGGAATTTCCTGGGATTATGGCGACGTTAAGGGCATCGCGCTGTCTACGGAAGGGGCCATCCATCCATATCAACCCAATTTCGAAGTCTTAGAGCGTCTTCGCCGCGCCAACAGCGGCGGGTTCATGAATATCGTTGACCTGGCTCCCGGGGAAACTTTCGAGACGGTCTCTCCCGTCCTTCGGCCGTATCGCATCGTCGCTGCGAGCGTCCGCAGAAAAGACGGCGGTCTTGCCGACGGCTATCGCCAGATACTGATCCAGAATCCGCCCACATTTCCTACGCCGCCGAAGGGATTCAATATCCTCGATCGTTATGCGTTCAGCCGGCCGGGGCGCTACACCATTCGAGCGGGATACGTCGATGAAATAGTGCCTTATCCCGTCTACTCGCGTTGGGAAAATCTGCCGTCTTGGCTCCGGAGATTGTTGTGGAGGGCTCGCCC
>Ga0163144_10031778_pt1 | contig 10050 bp, 8 predicted proteins | sample OliLak19BULKMAT1_FD_123175 | JGI IMG/M metagenome (GOLD analysis project Ga0163144, IMG submission 123175) | Freshwater microbial mat bacterial communities from Lake Vanda, McMurdo Dry Valleys, Antarctica - Oligotrophic Lake LV.19.BULKMAT1 | ecosystem: Environmental > Aquatic > Freshwater > Lake...
AAACAGACGCGCATCGTCAGCGACATCAAGAACGCCCAGAAAGTGCTGGACGAAGATCATTACGGTCTGGAAAAAGTCAAAGAGCGTATTCTGGAATACCTTGCCGTACAGCAACGCACCAAGCAGGTAAAGAGCCAGATTCTTTGCATCGTTGGCCCTCCTGGTGTCGGTAAGACCTCGCTGGCGAAATCGATTGCACGCGCTACGGGACGCAACTTTGTGCGTATCTCGCTCGGCGGCGTGCGTGACGAAGCTGAAATCCGCGGCCATCGCCGTACCTATATCGGTTCCATGCCCGGCAAGATCATTCAGTCGATGAAGAAAGCCAAGTCATCCAACCCGCTCATGCTGCTCGACGAGCTGGACAAGATGGGTTCGGACTTCCGCGGCGATCCGGCAGCAGCTTTGCTTGAGGTATTGGACCCCGAACAGAACAATACCTTCAGCGATCACTATCTGGAAGTCGATTACGACCTCTCGGATGTGATGTTCGTGGCCACGGCTAACACCATGAATATGCCGCGCCCCCTGCTTGACCGTATGGAAATCATCCGTATCCCGGGCTACACCGAGGACGAAAAAGTGCATATCGCCAAGCGCCACCTCATCAGCAAGCAGATGAAAGCGCACGGCCTGAAGAAAGACGAATGGTCTATCTCCGAGGACGCACTGCGCGATATCATCCGCTATTACACCCGTGAAGCCGGTGTACGTCATCTGGAACGCGAAATTGCCAACGCATCGCGCAAGGCCGTGAAAGAAATCCTGCTCAAGGGCAAGGACATGATCAAGGTCACCGCACGCAATCTTGGCAAATTTGCCGGCGTGAAGAAATACACCTTCGGCGAAGCGGAGAAGGAAGATTTAGTCGGTATGGTTACCGGCCTTGCCTGGACGGAAGTCGGCGGCGAATTGCTCGTCATCGAAGCCGTTACCATGCATGGCAAAGGCAAGATCACCATCACCGGCAAGCTCGGCGACGTCATGCAGGAATCGGTTCAGGCGGCGGCCAGCTATGTACGCTCGCGCTCACTGGATTTCGGCATCATCCCGCCCACCTTCCAGTTAAAGGACATCCACGTGCACGTTCCGGAAGGCGCAACACCCAAGGACGGCCCGTCGGCGGGTATCGCCATGACCACGGCTATCGTCTCGGTACTGACCGGCATCCCGGTCAGGAAAGATGTTGCCATGACCGGCGAAGTCACCCTGCGTGGACGCGTTCTGGCCATTGGCGGCCTTAAGGAAAAGCTGCTTGCGGCATTGCGTGGCGGCCTGACCACGGTGCTGATTCCGAAAGAAAACGTCAAAGACCTCGAGGAAATCCCTGAGAACGTCAAACGCGATCTCAAGCTGATTCCTGTGGATACCATCGATGAGGTATTGAAAGCAGCGCTCGTGCGCATGCCGGAGCCCATCGAGTGGAAGGACCCGAAAGAAGCAGCCGTGGTTCCTCCTGCCACGACCACCACGCCCCCGCCGGATGGCGAAAGCGGAATCATTACGCACTAATACGCGTTATGGCTTTAGAAACGGGCCTGCTGCCTGACGATTATCTTCCTTTGCTGGATGAGCTGAACAAGATCGCCATAACATCTGGTGCGCCGCTGGAAGGCAATCTGTTCTATTATCACCACCATGAAACGCCACCCAACCGCAACAGCGTGTATGAGGAGTTTGCACCCAAGCGCCATAATTTTGCCGCCGCCTGCCGTGCCAGCACCCATATGCTTGAAATCGGCATCAATGCCGGGCATTCGAGCCTTCTGGCGCTGGCCAATGGCGTACAGTATCATGGTATCGATAACTGCACACATCCCTATACCCGCCCCGCCGCCGTCTTTCTGAAGGAAAAATTCGGCGAGCAGTTTCATTTTTACGAGGCCGATTCGCAACAGCTTCTTCCGGAAATGCCGGTGTCGCACCCCTATCTGCGTTTCAACCTGCTGCATATCGACGGACACCACGGCATTGACTATATCCGCACGGACACACTCAACGCCATGCGCCTAGCATTGAAGAATGCGTGGATGATCATTGATGATACCGACTACGAAGACGTAGCCAATTTATACAAAGAACTCACTGAAAAAAACCTGCTCATCGCCGATTCGCCGCCGGAATGGAAAGATTACTGGCGCCATAAAGTCGCCAGAATTCCCTGAGCTATTTAAACACCACCGTCTTATGGCCGTTGAGCAGCACGCGGTGCTCCGTGTGGTATTTAAGCGCGCGGGCCAGTACCAGGCACTCAATATCGCGCCCTATGGCCGCCAGTTCGTCCGGCTGGTGGGTATGATCGACGCGCGCCACTTCCTGTTCAATAATCGGTCCTTCGTCAAGATCGGTAGTTACGTAATGCGCGGTAGCCCCGATCAGCTTCACGCCGCGGTCAAACGCCTGCTGGTAGGGCTTTGCGCCCTTGAAGCTGGGCAGGAAGGAATGATGGATGTTGATCGCCCTGCCCTGCAGCTTCTGGCACAGCTCGCCCGATAGCACCTGCATATACCGCGCCAGCACCACGACATCGATATTGTGGCGGGTCACCACTTCCATCACCTGCGCTTCCTGACGCGCCTTATCGGTGTTCTCCAGCGGGAGATAATAGAAAGGAATATCGTACCAGTTGGCTACATGCTCCCAGTCTTTGTGATTCGACACGATAGCGGGAATATCAATGGCAAGCTGGTCGGTAGTATGACGGTATAACAGGTCGTTCAGGCAGTGCCCGAATTTGGATACCATTACCAGCACGCGGCTTTTCTCCAGCTTGGCGTTGATCTGCCATTGCATGGCAAAACGCGCGGCGACCTGATCGTGAAAACGTTTCTTGAGCGTGTCTTCGCTCGGGCCTTTCGGCTCGATGGTGAATTCAATACGCAGGAAAAACTGTCCCGTCGATTCATCGCCAAACTGCGCCGACTCGATAATGAAGCCAAAATTCTCCGCAAGGAAGCCGGTGACGGCGGCAACGATGCCGCGCACGTCCTTGCAGGACAGGGTGAGGATATAGCGTTTGTCGGTGGTCATGCGGCTTTCTTGGATTTCATATGCTGTTGCAGGTTGGGATTATGGCGCTGCAGATGGCATTCAAACCGCGAGCCTTTGCCCGGCTCGGAATGCAGCAATACCTTGCCGCCATGCAACTCGATAAAGCTTCTCACAATGGAAAGGCCGAGGCCGGTGCCTGAGCGCTGGACGGACTTGCCGCGTATCCCCGACTGGTTGCGCCCCTTGTAAAACTTTCCGAACACCGCTTCCTGCTCTTCCACCGGTATCCCCTGCCCTTCATCGGCTACCCAGAGAATAACATCGTCTTCGCCCACTTCTTTCGCACCCAGCGTGACCGTATAGCCCGCTTCGGAATATTTGATGGCGTTCGACAGCAGGTTGAACAGAATTTGTTTGATACGTGTTTCATCGGCGCTCATCTTGCCGATGCGTGCCGGGCATTCAAATTTGACCTTAAGGTTAAGTTCCTTGGCACGTTCCTGAATCAGCGACACCACCGATTTCAGCATGGCATTGATATCAAACTTGCTGACTTCAAGGCGCATATAGCCCGCTTCCACGCTGGCCAGATCGAGAATGTCGTTGATAAGCTGCATGAGGTGCTGCGACGACTGGTGAATGCCCTCGACATATTCTTTCTGTTTTTCCGACAGCGTGCCGAAATATTCCTGACGCAGCATTTCCGAGAAGCCGCTGATAGAGGTAAGCGGCGAACGCAATTCGTACGACACGTTGGCGAGGAATTCCGTCTTGAGGCGATCGGCTTCCTGCAGCGCTTCGTTACGTTCGCGGAGTGACCGTTCCACCACCGTCGTATCGGTAACATCGAGATAGGTAATCAGCGTAGCACCATCGGGCAGCGGCACTTTGCGCCAGTCGATGACCTTGCCGTCGGTGCGTTCCAGATGCTGAGAGAAAAATTCGCGGGCCTGAAATTTCTGGATATGCTTCTGCTTGAAGCTGTCCCATTCGTCATAGACGTAGAGGCCTTTGCACTTATCGACGATGTCCCTGATATGCGGTTCGGTACGCGCCATTTCCTCATCAATATGCCACAGCGACAGATAGCCGGGATTGGAGAGCTTCAGCCTGCCGTCTTCACCGAACACCGCCACACCTTCATGCAGATTGTCGAGCGTTTCGCGCTGCACGGCAATCAGCGTATTGTAAGAGCGTTCAAGCGCTAGGCGATCAGTCACGTCTTCATAGGCAAACAGGATGCCGCCAAGCGCGTGCGGGATGGCGATGACGCGTAGCGCCTTGCCGTCCGGCAGGTAGAAAAATTCCTCATGCGTTTCGATAAGCCCGGTGAACAGTTTGATCTGCTGTTGCTTGAAGAGCTGGAAATTCGCCTGTTCCGGCAGTTTGCGCTTTTCACGCAGGGCTTCCAGAATTTCGCCGTAGGTCGGCTGTGTATCCAGCCACAGCTCGTCGAGTTTCCATAGCGCCGCAAAAGCGTAGTTGAACGATTTGAGACGCATGTCCGCACCGTAAATCGCCATCGCGCTGGCGGAGCTTTCCAACAAATCATCCTGCGCAGAGATATGGCGGGCAAGGTCTTCCTTCAGCACTTCGAGTTCGGAAATATCGAGCGCGAATCCCACCGAGATTTTTTCTTCGGGTACCGGCAATTCCATGATGTCGTAAAGTCGGCGCTCGCCGCCAATCACGATATGGCGACGATCGGTCACCGCCTGCGCGGTGTCAAATGCCTGACGTGCCATGGCGCGTGCTTTCTTATCCAGCTCCGGCGTTTCGCTGCTATCGCTTTTCTCAGATACTTCTTCGACGGCTTCGCTGTACGACAAATTATAGAAGCGGACACCCAGCGACGCGTCGCGCTGCCAGATAGGATACGGCGCCATGTTGAGAATGGTGGAATAGCTTTTCAGATCACCTTTGAGCTTCTCATTTTCCTGCTTCAGGCGCTGCAGTTGCTCCTGCATGCTGGTACTGGCAGCGGCGAAGCGGCGCCGCATTTCATCCCACACCACATAGATCAGCGCCGCAACAGCGAAGACGCAGATGGTGATGAGATAGGAGGAATCAAGGTCAATAATAGCCGCATATGCCGGAGTAGCAGAGAGAGCAACTGCTGCGGAAGCAACGATAAAAAAGCCAGTTTTTCTGCCTTTATTCATAACTCCGAATCATCGTTCGATCATTTGCATTATCTTTTCATAATGCAAATGAATCGAACTGTCATGTGATTTGGTAGTTATCGTACCGTAAAAAATACGGGCTGATTAGTAGCGATAGGCATCCGGCTTGAAGGGGCCTTCCTGCTTCACACCTATGTATTCCGCCTGTTTCGGGGTGAGCTTGGTGAGCTTCACGCCGAGTTTTTCGAGATGCAGCGCCGCAACTTTTTCATCAAGATGCTTCGGCAGCACATATACTTTGTTCTGATATTTGGAATGATTCTTCCACAATTCAATCTGCGCGATCACCTGGTTCGAGAACGATGTACTCATCACGAAACTGGGGTGGCCCGTGGCGCAGCCGAGATTTACAAGACGGCCCTTGGCGAGCAGGATGATGCGCTTGCCATCGGGGAATTCAACTTCGTCCACCTGCGGCTTCACTTCCGTCCACTTCATATTGCGAAGGGCAGCCACTTGGATTTCGCTATCGAAATGACCTATGTTGCACACGATGGCGCGATCTTTCATCGCACGCATATGGTCAAGCGTGATGATGTCTTCGTTGCCGGTGGCGGTGACAAAAATATCAGCCTGCGGCGCAGCTTCTTCCATCGTGGTCACCTGATAACCTTCCATCGCTGCCTGCAGCGCGCAGATCGGATCGATTTCGGTGACGATGACGCGCGCGCCTTGTGTTTTGAGGGATGCGGCGCAACCTTTGCCCACGTCGCCGAAACCGGCAATGACGGCAACCTTACCGGCAAGCATCACGTCGGTGGCGCGCTTGAGGCCATCGGGCAACGATTCGCGGCAACCGTAGAGGTTATCGAATTTCGATTTGGTCACTGAGTTATTGACGTCAATGGCAGGCACTTTGAGTTTGCCGCTTTTCACCATTTCATGCAGGCGGTGTACGCCGGTGGTGGTTTCTTCGGAGATGCCTTTGACGTCTTTCAGCATGTCGGGATATTTGTTGTGCATGACGAGCGTGACGTCGCCGCCGTCATCGAGAATCATGTTGGGCGTCCAGCCGTTCGGACCGCGGAGCGTCTGCTCGATGCACCATTCATATTCTTCTTCGGTTTCGCCTTTCCATGCGAATACCGGCACGCCGGTTGCGGCAATGGCGGCAGCGGCCTGATCCTGCGTCGAGAAAATATTGCAGCTGCTCCAGCGCACCTCCGCACCCAATGCCGTCAGTGTTTCAATCAGCACGGCGGTCTGGATGGTCATGTGCAGGCAACCGACGATACGCGCGCCCTTGAGCGGCTGTTCCTTGCCGTATTCCTTGCGCAGCGCCATCAGGCCCGGCATTTCGGATTCGGCAATCGAGATTTCCTTACGGCCCCACTGGGCGAGTGAAATATCAGCAACTTTATAATCGGTGGATGCGGTTGTCATAGCGGTGTTTGCCTGCTTACCCATGGTGGTTTCCTTTTGGTTATTAACAGCGGGAAACCTAGCCCTGCGGGGGGTAAAGAGCAATAAAAATCTAGCTTTGCGCTATTTCAATGCGGGTGGTTGGGCTTAAAGCAGGCAGAATGAGCTGCAGATCAGGCAGAGCCAGCGCCACGCAGCCCTCCGTAGGAGCATAATCCGGTTGGGCCAGATGCATGAAAATGGCGCTCCCGCGCCCATTAATGATGGGATCGTCGTTATAGCCTATCGGGATGATGAGGTCATAGACATGGTCGTCACGCCACAGCCGTTCGTGGGAATAGCTGTAGGGCAGATGGACATGCGTGTTGTATTCGGCGCTTTCCGGGTCGTCGCACCAGCCGTCCTGCTCACGGATTTTATGTAAGGGAAGCCCGGTTACCGGTGCATCCATACGGTCCGGGCGATACCAGCATTCGCGCAGGAAATAGGTGCCCAGCGGCGAACAGCCGTCACCTTCGCGTTTATCCTGTGAAAAACCGCCCTTGCCAACGGCACAGCGGAACAGCTTGTTATCAAAGGTCAGGGTATTTCCTGTTACCTTAAGCAGGGTCATGAGCGTCGCTGTCCACTACCACCGCGGTCGTTTCCAAGGTTATTGCGCGGCGCCGGTACCTGCTGCCCGCCATAACCATGTTCGGCCACTTCCTCGCGATACCCTGCGCCCCAGTAGTTTTTGCCGCCCATATAGCTATCGACCATATCTTCGTCGATTTTGAGTTTTTTGCGATCTTTCATGGTCATGACTTCGGCTATCGTACCGCCGGCCATCAGGCCAAGCGCGCCACCGGCCAGCAATCCCACCGGGCCAATGGTGCCCATAAACAGTGCGCCGATGCCCACACCGACTAACGCTGTAATGCCGGATATGATCCATGTTTTGATCTGGAGGTTATAATTGCGGTCAGCAATATCCTCCTTCATTTTTGAAAGTTCGGGATTGGTATTATACCGAGCTTCTGCTTGTGGGTCTTTGCTCATATTCCTTAAGTCCTCTGCGATAGATTGGTTTGCTCGGCTTCCCTGCTTTTGGTAAGCCGTTCCACAGCGCCGGGCCTGCTGTCTGACACCTGCGGGCCTGCATACCCATGCTCGGCCACTTCCTGGCGATAGCCCGCGCCCCAGTGGTTTTTGCCCTGCATATAACTACCGACCATTTCCTCGTCGATAGCGAGCTTCTTGCTTTCCTTCATGGTTAGGACGCCGGCAGCAACGCCGCCCCCCATCAGACCGGCTACACCGCCGAACATGGCACCGACAATCGTGCCCATGACACCCATTTCCATACCCACCATCAGCAGGCCCGGCAGGAATACTGCGCCAAGCGCCGCACCGGCTATGGCTGCAATGCCTGCGATAGCCAGCCCCTTCATTGTCAGGTTGAAATGACGGTTGCTGACATCGTTTTTCATCTTTGTCAGTTCAGGATTCGCGTTATATGGCTCCATTACGCCATGTGCCTGTTTTTCTGTTTCGCTCATATCAGTGATCCCTCTCCCCGGCCTTATGGCGTTTGCCCGGCGGGCCGGACATCAATGGCGACGGCCCGGCATACCCATGCTCGGCCACTTCCTGACGATAGCCAGCGCCCCAGTAATTCTTACCCTGCATATAGCTTTGCAGGTAGGATTCATCCATTTCGAGTTTCTTGGCTTCTTTCATCGTGATCAGCGTGGTGATACCGCCACCCAGCGCCAGCGCCCCATACAGGATCGGCTTGGCCATGCCCGCTCCTCCCGGCAGAAGGAACATGGCGGCTATGCCCGCCACTGCGAAAAGCGCCGTAATAGCCATACCGATCATGCGGACACGGAAAGAACGATCAGCAATATCCTGTTTCATCGCCGCCAGCTGCGGTGCGTTATAAGGATTATCGGGTTGTTCTTCCGGCCTGCTCATCGATTGCTTCCTTAAGCATTTCCACGAATATTGATTTATCCAAGTCTATCATACTCATAGGACAAAAAAATGAAGGTTTTATGAAACAGGGCGCAGGCAATTGTGACAATGCGCTACGCAATGCATAAATCGTAAATATTGTTATATATCAACATATTGATTAAAATTATCAGCGGGCTTTTTTAACCAGCACCGGCTTCTGGTCAAGGCGTTCCACTATATTTTTGACGATCTGCCCGGCATTCAGCCCAGCCTCGTCATACATGACCTGCGGGAGGTTCTGCTCAATAAAGTGATCAGGGAGGAATAACGGCACCAGCTTGCATTTGCCATCGAGCAGGCCCGCCGTGGCGGCAAAGCACAGCACATGCGCGCCGAACCCGCCGATAGAGCCCTCCTCAACGGTCAGCACCAGCTCATGGTCTTTGAGGAGCTGGCGGATCAGTGTTTCGTCCAGCGGCTTGGCAAAACGCGCATCGGCCACCGTGGCGCTGATGCCCATGCCATCGAGCGTTTCGGCAGCCTTCATACATTCGCCAAGGCGGGTGCCGAGCGACAGCAACGCCACACGGCTGCCTTCACGCACAATGCGTCCCTTACCTATTTCCAACGGCACACCTACCGCAGGCATGGCTACCCCTGTACCCTCGCCGCGCGGATAGCGCACAGCGCTCGGACGGTCGTCAATAGCGGCGGCAGTGGCCACCATATGCACAAGCTCCGCTTCATCGCTAGGTGCCATCACCACGAAGTTGGGAAGCGTCGTAAGGTAGGTAATATCGAACGATCCGGCGTGCGTCGGGCCGTCGGCGCCGACAAGCCCGGCACGGTCGAGGGCGAATCGTACCGGCAGATTCTGAATGGCGACATCATGCACCACCTGATCATAGGCGCGTTGCAGGAAGGTGGAATAGATGGTGGCAAAGGGTTTGTAGCCCTGCGTAGCAAGCCCGGCGGCAAACGTCACGGCATGCTGCTCGGCGATACCGACATCGAACGTGCGGTCGGGAAACTGAGTGGCAAACAGGTCAAGACCGGTGCCCGACGGCATCGCCGCCGTAATGGCGACAATCCTGTCGTCTTTTTTGGCTTCCTGAATCAGGCTTTCGGCAAATACCTTGGTGTAGCTTGGTGCCGAGGCCACCGATTTCTTCTGGGTGCCGGTGGACACGTCGAAGCTGTTGACGCCGTGATACTTATCGTCGGCAGCTTCCGCCGGGCCGTAACCATACCCTTTTTTGGTCACCACATGCAGCAGGATCGGGCCGCTGTCATGTTCGTTTTTGATGTTCTTGAGCACCGGCAGCAGGTGCGACAGGTTATGGCCGTCTACCGGTCCGACATAATAAAAACCGAGCTGTTCAAACAGCGTGCCGCCGAGCGCGAAATCGCGGGCGAAATGCTCGGCCTTGCGTGCAAGGCGTGCTAACGGCCCCGGGAATTTGCTGGCCACCACCTTGCCGATATGGCGCAGCGTATGATAAGGATGCGAGGATATGAGCCGGGCCAGATAGGCGCTCATCGCACCGGTCGGCGGCGCAATCGACATATCGTTATC
>Ga0163144_10031779_pt1 | contig 10049 bp, 6 predicted proteins | sample OliLak19BULKMAT1_FD_123175 | JGI IMG/M metagenome (GOLD analysis project Ga0163144, IMG submission 123175) | Freshwater microbial mat bacterial communities from Lake Vanda, McMurdo Dry Valleys, Antarctica - Oligotrophic Lake LV.19.BULKMAT1 | ecosystem: Environmental > Aquatic > Freshwater > Lake...
ATTTATTCCGCCAACGATTTCCTCCCAGCTCCGTCCCTGGTTGCGCTGCGTGTGGCGGCGCAACTTTTCTTTGAACTGCTTCAGGCTCTTCTCCCGCGGCCAGCGATGGCCTCGCTCGAAGTGGTAGCCCAAGAAGTCAAAGCCTCCTCCCTTCTGGCTCGCATCGGTGATGCGCGTCTTGTCGAGGTAGCGGCCACATGCCGCCTTGTTCAGGTCTGAAAGCCCGAGACGTGAAAGGTTGGGTGAAGCTCCAAGAACTCATGACACCCTGATTCATGCCCCGGCCTGTAGGGCCGGAGCCGACACGCCCGCCCCGCTCACGGCGCCAGCGGTCGAAGCGCACGAATCTGATAGAACCGCTGCCCCGCCGCGCCATCCGTCACCGTGCGCGTGGTCGTGGCGCCATCGGGCGATTGTGTGCCCAGGCCGCTATCCACCCAGATACTGGCCGGAGCGAAACCAGGACGCTTCTGCACCTGGTATTGCCGCGTCAACGCGCTCGTCCAGGTAAGCTGCGCGCTCGTGCCATTCGGCGCCGGGTTAAAACCGGTAATCCGCAACTTGCTGCCCGCATCCAGTGGATTCGTGTCCGCGAGATATTCGGAGACATCCGACAGACCGTCTCCATCGCGGTCGGTGCCCGCGCCCAAGGTCGTCAAGTTGCCGGCGCGTTGCCGCTCCCAAGCGTCCGGGATTCCATCCCCATCCGTGTCGGTGCCGGGCTGGATGACATCCGTTTGCACGAAAGCAAAGGCGTTGCTGAGACTGATCCAGCCCACGTTCGCGCCCCACAGAAAGCCGCTGAGTTTGCCCGTGCGCAGATCGACTTTGGGACCATCGAAGAATGCGCCCGCGCCGTCGCGGTTGGTGAAGTTAATCCAGCCGATGTTCGCGCCGTAAGCGTAGCCGCGCAGGTTGCCCAGGCCATCGTGGTTCACCCCGTGGTCCGTGGCGGAATTGTTTTGGTAGTGAATGCCATTGGCCGGCGCGTTGCTGCCCAGATGAATCCAGCCCAAGTTCGCGGCGTAGAGGTAGCCAGAGCACACGTATTCCCCGACGACCGCGCCGTTGTTGGTGTTGCCGCGCCAATCCAGCCAGCCGATGTTCGCGCCATAGGCGAATTTGTTGACGGCATTGATGGTGGTGCCCGCCCGCGCCACCAGCGGCACTAGAAGGAAGAAGAGAATCGCGAATTTCGTTCTCATGTCGGAATGCGGTTGAGCGTTAGAAGCTGAGATTGGTGAATGGGTCGGAGACGCCCGTGCCGAGGCCGCCGCTGGAGCCATTGATCTGCGAGGGATTCGTCGCCGGCAGGACGATCACACCGCCTCGATTGCCGGGGGTGATGGTGTAGTTGTTCCCGGTGTTGCCGGAGGCCCGGCAGCCGATGATGAGGTTGCCAGCCGCGGCGAAGGCGAAGCCGGTGACGTTGTTCAGCGATTCGCAGTATTCGATCGTGTTGCCGACATTGCCCGCGCCGGAGCTCAAGACGATGCCGCTGCCGCTCGTGCTGTCGGTGAGGCGGCAACGCCGGAAGGTGTTGCCGGCGGCACCCGCCGTGCCAAAGGCCTGGAAGGCAATTCCTCCCGCGCATCCCGTCACGTGCAGATTCTCGATGAGACAATTCCTGCCACCGAGAGAGATGATGCCTGACGCGGCAAAGCCGGCGATGGTCCCATTCCTGATGACGGCATTGCGCAGCGGCGTGTTTAGGGAGGTTGACCCGATGCGCACACCGGCGATGGCCAGGGTCGCGCCCGTCTGCTGGATGGTGAAGCCACAGAAGTCCAACGTCACGTTGTCGGCCTGGATGGTAAGGGCGTCCAGGACGGTGAAGTTCTGCGCGAACGACTTGGTGAGGTAGTAGGATCCGCTCTGCGTAATGATGAATGGCAGGCTGTTGATCGGCGTTCGCGGCTCGACTTGATCGAGCGTCTTCATCGTCGGCCCCGGAGCGCCGGGCGGCGTGAGACTGCCTTGGGCGAAGCAGGTTGAGAGTTGAACGTTGAACGTTGAGAGCAGCAGCGCCAGCGCGAGGCACGCGGGAGCGAAACAGGAAGATTTTTTCATGGAGTTGATGATGGGTAGATGGTTCTTAGCAGACATTTCACGATGGAGAGATGTTTGGTCCCCGGTCCAACTTGCGGCCAGAAAAGAAGCAGATCTCTTGGGCGATGGTGCGATGGAACCGCATTTCCCCCGGGAAAGCAAGAACGGAGGCTGAGTGCAGGCGGCAGGCGAGAGGTCGTTTTCATCGTTCGGATTTGTTTCAAGGGCTTTCGGGTTGGCCGGATTGGGCGTTTTTCGTGTTCCAAGGAGGATCCGCCCGACCGGATCGGGCTTTTCGTGTCTCACAAGACGATTCGCGCCGGCCGGATCGGCCTTGTGACGTCGTTTTAGAGGTGTCCGAGTGACGCGAATGACCTCGTGCGACTCAGCCTGGGCTGTCGCGTGTCTCGCTTTGAGACACTACAGTTGATGGGAGTTGAGTTGGTGATCCGCTCAGGGGGTGTGGTGAAGAAAGGTTTGTTCCCCCGGCGCCTTTCGCACTAAAACCTCTCCGTGGAAACGCTTGAAGATATCAAGGCACGTCTTGCCGCCGCCGTCCCTGGCGCGCAGTTGGAGATCATTCCCAATGACAGCCCGTGCGCGCAGCGGTCACTGCTCGTCGATCCCGCCCATGGTCGCGCGCTCGCGACGTGGCTGCGCGATGACGCGGCCTTGCGTCTGGATTATTGCTCCAACGCCACGGGCATCGACTGGCCCGACGCCGACCAGAAGTTCAAGGTGAAGAAGGTCGTCGAGGGCGTGGAGAAGGAGGTCGAGGAGGTAACGAAGCGTCCGGGCTTCCTCGAAACGGTGTATCATCTCTACTCGATGGGGAAGAAGCATGGGCCGGTCATCATCCGGATGCGCACGGGCAATCGCGCGGATCAGGTCACGCTGCCCTCACTCACGCCGGTGTGGCGCTCGTGTGAATTTCAGGAGCGGGAGATCTTCGATCTCTACGGCATCGTCTTCGAGGGGCATCCGGATTTGCGGCGCATCCTGATGTGGGATGAATTCAAGGATCATCCGATGCGCCGGGATTACGTGGAGCCGGATGATTACGAATACGAGCCGACGCCTCATGCCGAGGTGCTCGCGCGGGCGAAGGCGCACATGGAGGAATCGAGCCGCAAGGGTTAGAGCGTCTCGGAAAATGTGGTGCGACATCTGGTCTGCCGCCTGAAAGACGGGGCACGGATGCTCCGGGAACCGTCAGGCTGGGAGCCTGACCCACATTTTCAGCGGGCTCTTACGCCGCTGTTAAACCAGGACGAAAGGCATCCGCATGGGATATTTTCCCATAGATCCAGACGAACTGGTGGGCGTGCCCAGTGACCCGAAGGTGGTCATCTTTGCCGGCGCATTGGCGGCGTGGGCCGTCACCTGACCGCACGGTCAGCAGCCTTCAACACGGACGCCTCTGCGGAGGCGTCCATTTTATTTCCAAGCCGGAAACAGGCAGTTCAAAACCGAAGGGAGTCTCGCGACGGCAGCGAAGGGGACGAAGGAATCGGGTGCGGAGGCGTTTTGAGCGAATCATCGTTCGGTGACCCCGCTCTGGTCCAGACTGGTTCGTCTTCCTCTTCGCATCCGTCGCCGCCGTCGCTTCCGTCGCGAGACTCAGTTCCATCCTACTGAATCGTTCCAAGTTGCCGTCCGAGGGTGCCGGGATTTGCAGAACTACCATAAGGGTAACACCCCATACCATTCACCCCGGTTGCCCGGTTACGGTGACGCTATGAAAAGCGGAAAGCTCCTCACGGACGAAGGGCGAATCACGGATGAGAATCGGATCACGGAGAGGGAGCCTTCCCGTATGTCGCCGCAAGCGCATGGCGCGTGGCGATGGCGGCTGTGGCCCGGTATCTCCCTGGCAGCCATGCTGGGGTTCGCGGCAGGGTCGGAGATGCGCGCCGCTGACTGGCCGCAGTATCGGGGGCCGGGCACCGATGGAGTGTCCACCGATCTGATCCGCACCAATTGGGCGCAGGAAGTTCCGCTACGAGTGTGGCGCGTGAACATTGGTCCGGGGCTGAGTTCGTTCAGTGTCGCTGGAGGCCGGGCTTTCACGCAGGTGCGCCGCTACGTCGGCAATCAGGACAGCGAGGTGTGCGTGGCGTTGAATGCGAACACAGGCGCGGAGTTGTGGGCCACTCCGGTCGGCATCGCGAGCTATCCCGATGTGGGCGTGGGCGGCGACGACGGGCCGCGTTCCACCCCGACGGTGGATGGGAATCTTGTCTATGTGCTGAGTTCCTATTTGCGGATGTATTGCCTGAACGTCACGAACGGGCAGGTGATTTGGAGCCGTGATTTAGTGGCCGAACTTGGAGCAACGCTCATCCAGTGGCAGAATGCCGCCTCACCCCTCCTCGTCGGCGATCTCATCATCCTCAATGGCAACACGCCGACCAACAGCCTGATCGCGCTCAACAAACTGACCGGCGCCGTGGTCTGGCGGGGACAAAGCGATGGGATGACGCACGCGTCGCCCATTTACACGACGGCGGCCGGGGTGCCTCAGGTGGTGTTTTACACGCAGACGGGTCTGGCGTCAGTGGCGCCAGCCTCGGGCAACGTGCTCTGGCGTTACAATCTTCCCTACAACAACCTTTCCGCCGGCGCTTCGCCAGTGGTGGGGAGCAACTTCGTGTATTGCTCCGCAGCGTACGGCACCGGAGCGGGCGCGGTGCAGTTGACGGGTAATGGCGGCGCGGTCTCGGCGGCGCAAGCCTGGCGCACGCCCGGCGCCAACATGAATCACTGGGCGACGCCGGTGTTTCACGAAGGGAATCTTTACGGCATCTACGGTCAAAGCCTCCTCTCACTTCGCTGCATTGTCATGGCGACCGGCGTGGAGCGGTGGCGGCAAAGCTTGTCCGGCGCTGGCGCGGGCGTGTTGCTGGTGTCCGGGTATCTGCTCGTCACCACGGACAACGGCGATGTCATCCTCGTGCGGCCTCAACCCACGTCGTATTCCGAGGTCGCGCGCTTCAACGCCGTCAATGGCAGCGTCAGCGGCGTGCCGCCCAAGTGCTGGAATGTTCCCGCGATCAGCAATGGCCGCATCTACCACCGCAGCACGACTGAGGCGGCCTGTTACGATGTGGCGGCCCACATTCTTCGATTGCAGCCGCAAGCGTCTGGAAATCCGCAGGCCTTCCGCTTCCTCGTTGGCTATCAGGACGGCTCGGCCATTCCTGCCAATCGCGCCACGAACATCGACGTGCTGACGGCGACGAACGCGAGCTTGAGCGCCACCAACTGGACCAAACTCCCCGGCATGCCGCTGCTGACCAACGGACAACTTCGCGTCGATGACACCCAGATGCTGGCGCATCCGCAGCGCTATTACCGCGCCGCCGAGCGGCCTTGAACTCCCCCACTCCCATTTATGAAAACATCTTTTTTGCAGATCCTTTTGCGCAGTCGGCGCGCCTTCACGTTGATTGAACTGCTGGTCGTCATCGCGATTATTGCCATCCTCACCTCCATCTTGCTGCCGGCGCTGGGCGGGGCGAAGGAGCGCGCCCGCCGCATCGCCTGCCTCAGCAGCGTCCGCCAGTTTGTTCTCGCCTGCCACGTCTATGCGGATGACAACGAGGACTTCCTCCCCCAGTCGCGCACCGACAATGGCAACTCCAGCGACACCCACACCCCCATCCTGTCGAGCACCACGAAGACCAACATCCTCCAGTACATGCCCGACTTGAAGTATCTCGATTGCCCGAATCTGGCCAGCGCCTTCCAGCAGCAGGAAGGCTGGCGCATCCAACCCGACTATGGCGTGGCCATCGGCTACCATTACCTCGGCGGCCACAGCAACACGCCTTGGGCCAGGCTTGGCGACGCGAAGGGAACCTGGGTGTCGCCGGTGAAGACCATTGACGATCCGTCCCTCGCGCTCGTGGCCGACCTCAACGTCTATGCCTACAGCTTCCAGCGCATCCTCGCGCCGCACTCCGGAGGCAACTTCGTCATTCGCGACGAAGCCTATTTCGAGAATTCGCCCACCGCGTATCAGGAAACGCCCGTCACCGCCGGCGCTGCGGGCGGCAATGTGGGACTGCTCGACGGTTCGGTGAGCTGGAAAAATATCAAGAGCATGACCGTGTATCGCGGCTCGCAGATGTGGGGCAACGAAGGCTGCTTCGGTCTCTGGTGAGCGCCGATCGTCTCCCATCCGTGGCGAACGTCTTCCCCATCCGCACCACCGCGAGTCTCAATCCGCCGGGCATCGGCGCGGCGTAGCGTTCCAACACGGCGTAGCCGAAGCGGGCGTAAAGCGGTTCCCCGGCGAGCGTGGCGACGAGTTCGGTGCCGGTGAATCCGGCGGCGCGCAGAGCCTGCTCCCTGGCTTCGAGGAAGGCGCGGACGCGCGCTGCGTCACGGGAGGGATCGAGTTCCCCGCCCATGTCCGCGCGGTGGCGGTCGCCGCAGTAGGCGATGAGGGTGTTCTCCTGTTCCGCGATGAAGTAGGTGCCGTCCCAATGATTTGCCGGTCGAGTCCGAAGATGGGGTCGAGGGCCACGTCGAGTTGCGCCGCGGTGTAATGCCGGGCGCACGAGGGCGGACGTTCGTGCCTCTGCAGCGGGCAAGGATGGCGCAGCCGGGACCGACTCATAACCTTCTTGGAGCGAGGCTTTTTCTCCCCCGCTCGGGCCGAGCTTGGCTTGACTGCGACACCTGTTTTTGGTTTGGTTCGAGCGTTCAGGTAAGCCACTTCCTTGTTTTCTGAGTGCGTGTCATGGATGGACACAATCCCAAATCGGAGGCGTTCACTTGAACTGGCACATCGACTCTTGCGATCATAAAAATTGTCCACCAGCACTGGCTGCAGAATCGGAATTCAGATTGAAAACTCCCATGAAACAACTCCTGCACCTTCCACTTACGCCGGCGGCGGCGAAAAACACGCTGACGCCGCCCGTGCTCACCACCGCGCACAAATTTGCTCCCAAGCTTTCGTGGTGTCATTTCTTTGCGCGCGCCGTGGGAGTCGCGCTCATCGCGGTTGGCCTCGCCGCCCCAGACCGGGCGCAGGCGGGCGAGCCGCCCGAAATCTCGGTCTATGACGGGGTGAATTTGGTCCCGGAGCGGGAACTGACCGACGGTCAGGCCACGGTGGTGAACTTCGGCGTCACCCCTGTGGGCACCACCCTGACGCGGGAGTTCGCCGTTACGAATGGACCCTTTTCCCAAAGCACTCTGTCTCTGTACGGCCTGGGCCTCCCGGCTGGGTTCAGCCGCATGGATACGGCGACCTTCCCCATCGAAATTCAAAGGGATGGGATCTACGTTTTTGAAATCCGCCTGGATGCGGCAAGCGCAGGCACGTTCAGCGGCAGGATGTGGATCACGAACAATGACTCGGACGAGAGCGTGTTCGACTTTCCCATTCAGGGCACGGCCTCGGGCATCCCCGAGATCGCCGTCTCCGGCAACAGCGTGAACATCACCGATGGCGACAGCACGCCGAGCGCTGCCGACCACACGGACTTCGGCAACGCGCTCGTCGCGGGCGGGACGGTGGTGCGCACCTTCACCATCACCAACACCGGCACGGGGGATCTCACGCTCGGCACCGTGACCAACGGCGGCACGCACGCGGGGGACTTCACGGTCACCACCGCGCCGACTTCGCCGGTCATGTCGGGGAACTCAACCACGTTCCAGGTCACCTTCGATCCGAGCGCGTCCGGCCTGAGCAGCGCCACGGTGAGTTTCAGCAACAACGACGGCGACGAGAATCCGTTCGACTTCGTCGTGACGGGTTTCGGTGTGTTGCTCGCTTCGCCGACGATGACCTGCCCGACAGACGTGGTGACCAACGCCGCCGTCGGCGAAACTTCCGTCTCGGTCGCGTGGGGCGTTCTGGCCGACGGCATCCCCGCGCCCTCGGTCCTCTGCACGACCGGCGGCACGGAGATCACTTCGCCGCACAATTTCCCGCTGGGCTTGAGCGCGGTCACCTGCACGGCGAGCAATGTCGCCGGCATGACGAATTGCTCCTTCACGGTCACCGTGCTCTGCACGCCGACGGTGGTGGAGCGGGTGCAACTGGTGACGGACCTCTGGCCGGGCGAAGAGGAAGGCGACCCCGAGGGTTTCATTGAGTTCCGGGGCAAGCTCTACTTCAGCGCCGACGATCCCGCGTACGGCCGGGAGTTGCGCTGCTTCGACGGCACCAATGTGACGCTCGTCCATGACCTGTATCCGGGCACGGAAAGTTCCTACCCGGAGGAGTTCTTCATCTTCCATGAGTTGCTATACTTCATGGCCTGGTCGCCGGGCACCGGCTCGGAATTGCGGAGGTTCGATGGCACCAACATCTCGCTGGTCGCGGACATTTATCCGGGAACGGATCATTCCCAGGCCGGTGAATTCGTGATGCTGAATGACGCGGTTTATTTCAGTGCCGAGGATGGCATCAATGGCAACGAGCTTTGGCGTTTCGATGGCACCAACGTGCAGATGGTCGCGGACATCAACCCCTCTGGGAGCGGCTACCCTTCTGCACTGACGGTGTGGAACGGTGCGCTCTACTTCGAGGCCGATGACGGCATGATCGGCTCGCAGTTGTGGAAGTTTGACGGCACCAACGCGACGCTCGCCGCCGACATCAACTCCGGGCCGGACAGTTCCTATCCCTACCGGCTGATCGCCATCGGGCCGGCGCTCTACTTCACAGCGGAGAATCCCACCTACGGCTACGAATTGTGGAAGTATGACGGCACGAACGCCACGATTGCCTACGACTTCGAGCCGGGGCCGGGCTCTTCTGACCCTTACGAGATCATCAACTTCCATGGCGTGCCGATCATCAACGCCGGCAACAGCGCGGAGGGTTACGAATTGTACCGCCTTGATGGAACGAACCTGACGCTGCTGACGACCTCCAATCCCGGCCCCGACCATTCCTATGCGTTCCGGATTCAAGTGGTGGGCAACCTGCTTTTCTTCAGCGCCGATCCTCTGGCTCTCTACCGGTACGACGGAACGAATGTGGCCCCCATTCCCGGAGTGGACACGGGAGCCGGCTACTTAAGGTTTGAGGATTGGATTTATTTTCTCGGCAGACGTGACGACGTGGGCCGGGAGTTGTTCAAGACCGATGGCACCAACGCCTACCTCGTGGCCGACATCGCGCCTGGTCCCGCCGATTCGTCCCCGGACGAACTGACGACGTACAAAGGCACCCTCTACTTCAACGCCGAAACCGGACTGGGCGAGGAATTCTGGCGGCTGGCGCAAAGCACAGAGTGTGTCACGAACGCCGCGCCCACCCTTACCTGCCCCGACCTGTATGTGTCCACCAGCATCTTCTATTGCGGTGCCGTGGTGGATTTCACCAATGTCGTGACCGGCTATCCGTTTCCGATCCTGACCTGCCTGGTGGATGGAAATCCCTATTACACGTTTCCGACCACCCTCGACGGGGGAACCTACGCGGTGGAATGCACGGCGAGCAATGTCTTCGGTGTCACCAATTGCAGCTTCACCATCACGGTCGAGGACCGCACCCCACCGGTCATGATCTGTCCGCCGGACCTTCATCTGGCCTGCGATCTATTCGTTACGGCGCCGGATTTCACGGGCGGCTCGGCCGAGGATGGCTGCGACGGCCCCGTGACGGCGATCTTCGCCAGCGAAGTGACCAACAGCACCTCGCCCCTGATCATTTCGCGCACCTGGACGGCGCAGGATTCCAGCGGCAACTCCACCAGTTGCGTGCAGCGCATCTTCGTGGACGGCAACTTCGGGCTGGTGGCGGACATTCTGCCGGGCCGGGATGGTTCCTACCCTGAGGAATTCAAGGTCTTCGGCAACGCGCTCTACTTCAGCGCCTACGACAATGCCCACGGCAATGAGTTGAGGAAGTTCGACGGCACGAACGTCACCCTCGTCGCTGACATCAACCCCGGCGCGAATGGCTCCCGTCCCAGATACCTGACGGTCTTTCAAGGGACGCTTTACTTCCGGGCCAGCGACAACGCGCA
>Ga0163144_10031780_pt1 | contig 10049 bp, 6 predicted proteins | sample OliLak19BULKMAT1_FD_123175 | JGI IMG/M metagenome (GOLD analysis project Ga0163144, IMG submission 123175) | Freshwater microbial mat bacterial communities from Lake Vanda, McMurdo Dry Valleys, Antarctica - Oligotrophic Lake LV.19.BULKMAT1 | ecosystem: Environmental > Aquatic > Freshwater > Lake...
ATGGTCGGATCGGTCGCGCACTGGCACGACGCGCCTCCGCCGCGCTGGGCATGCAGATCATCTGGTACGCACCGCGCGCGCCGCGCATCGACGACCCGACAATCGATGGCCCGGCCGGTGCCAGCCGCGTGGACACCCTCGAAGAGCTGCTGACGAGCGCCGATGTCGTGTCGTTGCACTGTCCGGCAACGGCCGACACGCGACACCTCATCGACGCGGAACGATTGGCGTTGCTCAAGCCGACCGCGTTTCTGGTGAACACGGCGCGTGGTGACATCATCGACGAGTACGCGCTGGCGCACGCGCTACGTGAGCGACAGATCGCGGGCGCCGGACTCGATGTCTATGAGTTCGAGCCGTCGGTGGTCGCCGAGTTGCGCGACCTGGAGAACGTCGTGTTGCTGCCGCATCAGGGGAGCGGTACGGTGGAGACGCGTGATGCGATGGGGATGCGCGCGCTCGCCAACATCGATGCATTTGTCGCCGGTACCGTACCGCCGGATCTGGTGCGGCCGGTTTAGCAACGCGACTGTCGTGTTCGCGTGATCATGCGCGCCGACTTCCCTGCGACGCGCCTCACATTACGTTGTGGATGCGATGACCATCCACGCCGGCGTCCCCGACGACCTCGCCAACACTCCGCTCGAACCGCAGCGGGTAGGCTCGCTCGAGCACTTCCCAGAAGTGCGATCGCGTTTTCTGCCGCACGTGCACGATCTCGTGGTGTGCCTGCCACCGGGCTACGAGCACGAGCCGGATCGCGCGTATCCCGTGCTGTATCTGCACGATGGGCAGAACGTGTTCGACGACTTTCCCATGTCGCCCTTTGGCGTGCAGTGGGGCGCTGACACGACCGCGCGCGCGCTCATGCACGCCGGCATCATCGAGCCGATCATCCTGGTGGCGATCGGCAATGCCGGACGCGATCGCATCGACGAGTACACGCCCACCCGCGACAGCACGCACGACGCGGGCGGCATGGCCGATCGCTACGGACAGATGCTCGTCTACGAGATCAAGCCGTTCATCGACAAGCGCTATCGCACCAAGCCTGGGGCGCGCGACACGGGTCTCGTTGGCAGCTCACTCGGCGGATTGCTCACGCTGCATCTCGGACTCACCCACAGTGCCATCTTCGGCAAGCTCGCGCTGTTGTCACCGTCGGTGTGGTGGGATGATCGCTGGATCGTGCGTCAGCTGAGCGCCAACAATGATCGTCGGCCGTCGCTCGCCATCTGGCTGGATGTGGGCACCGGCGAACCACGCATGCTCAAGGGCACGCAGCTGTTGTATCGCATGTTGGTCCGGAAAGGCTGGACACCCGGAGTGAACCTGCATTATCTCGAAGCGGAAGGTGCCCGGCACGAGGAACGTGCGTGGGCCGAGCGCACCGGTCTCTTCTTGCGATTCCTGTTTCCAGCTCACTGACGCGCGTCCTCACTCGTCCTCTGCACCCGGCTCGACACATGGATCGATTTGGCGGCTTTGCACCGAAAGCAATGACGTTCCTCCGCGGACTGACCAAGAACAATCGCAAGGAATGGTTCGAAGAGCATCGCGCTGAGTACGAGTCGCTGCTCAAGCAACCGCTCGCGCAGCTCATCGAAGAAGTGGATGTGCGCCTGGCGACGCTCGCGCCCGAAATCATCGGCTCACCAAAGAAGTCGTCGTTCCGCATCCATCGCGACGTGCGCTTTTCGAAGGACAAGTCTCCGTACAAGACCCATGTCGCGTGCTGGTTCTTCCATCGCGACGCCGGCCACGGCGTGGGCAGCGAGGCGGCACACGGTGGTGCGGGCTTCTACTTCCACATGGCGCCGACCGGCTCATTCTGCGGCGGAGGAATCTGGATGCCGCCGCGCCCGGCGCTCAACAAGCTGCGTCAATCGCTGGCAGCTGATCACGAAGGCTTTGCGGACATCGTGCTGTCGACGGCGTTCAAGCGTCGCTTCGGCACGCTCGATGAAGAAGCGATGCTGACGCGAACGCCCCGCGGTTTCGACGCCGATCATCCGGCGGGCGCCTGGTTGCGATATCAGTCGTTCACGGCGGGATGCGCCTTGCGCAACGACGACGTGCAGAGCGCCAAGCTCCCCGACACGCTCGCCAAGCACTACGCCGCGATGACGCCCTTCATTCGGTGGCTCAACAGCGCGCTTGGACTCAAGCCGTCCGGCATGCGGTGAGCGGATGGACCAGCGTCGATAGCGCCGTGCGCACCAGCGTCATGCACCGAAGCAGCACCGCACCAGTCGCATTGCTTGCCGCGACGCTGATGGCGTGCGCGTCAGCGCAAGCGACTTGGCCTGCGGCGCACGTCACTTCGGCTACGACCGTCGACGCGCGTGGCGCGCCTGACGTCCGACTCTTTCTCATCGGTGACGCGGGCGGTGATGTGCGTAATCCCGTCCTGCAGGGGTTACGTACGCAGGTCGCCGTCGATCCTTCGCGCAGCATGGTGCTCTTCCTCGGCGACAACGTCTATCCGCACGGATTGCCGGACGGCGCCAGCGCTTCTCGCGGTGAAGCCGAGTCGCGACTTGGTGCACAGATGGACGCCGTGCGTGCCGCAGATGCTCGCGGCGTGTTCATCGCCGGTAATCACGACTGGGGCAGCGACGGCGAAAATGGCATGATGGCGGTGGCGCGCGAGGCGACATTCGTCAATCAGCATGGTGGCGGACGCATACGGATGTTGCCCGAGGCCGGATGTCCCGGTCCCGAGGTGCTCGATGTCGGCATGGCACTGCGCCTCGTGCTGCTCGATACGGAGTGGCTGCTGCGAAGGCGCAACCAACGTGCAACGATGTCAGGTTGTCTGACCGACGAACGCGCGCTGCTCGATTCGCTTGCGTACGCGATATCGTCGGCGGGTGAGCGAAAGGTGGTCGTCGCCGGTCATCATCCGCTGCAGTCCGGTGGTCCGCACGGCGGCAACTTCGGCTGGCAGCAGCATCTCTTTCCGCTGCGCGACTTCTGGAGCGCGGCGTGGGTGCCGCTCCCGCTGGCTGGTTCGCTGTATCCGCTGGTGCGACGCCTTGGTCGAACGAAGGAAGATCTCAAGTCCAAACCATACACGCGACTACGCGCGCTGCTCGATTCGGTGATGCGCGTGCATCGTCCACTCGTCTACGCTGCGGGACACGAGCACAATCTGCAGGCGCACCAACCGACAACGTCTCCGCTGCTGCTCGTCAGCGGCGCGGGCAGCTCCGATCGCGCAAGCTTCGTTCGGGCACTCGCCGCCACGCGCTTCACTGCACGCGCACACGGTTTCATGCGACTGGATGTGTGGAGTACTCGCCCGTCACAGCTCACCGTCTTCACGGTGGATCGCCGCGGCACGGCGACTGTTCGCTACCAGTTGGCGGTCGAGTGAGATGGGCGTGCGGCGATGCCTGGCGTCTGCACGATGTTCAGCGCCCCTGCCTCACCGCTCGCGACGCGGCGGCGCGGGGAGCGTGCCCTTGTTGGCCAGCGCCTTCTTGATCGCGTCGACCGTACTCGTCGCGCGGAACTCGACGATCTGCTTCGCGAGCTCCGTGTTCTTCTTTTTGTCGGCCAGCGACACGCCGTTGATGCTCGCCTTGCCGGCCTTGACGCGCTCGTCGTAGCGGATGGAGCGCGGATCGTCGATGAACATGTTGAGCGAGATGATCGCATCGTCGTGCAGGCTCTCCGACGCACCGTCCACGATGCCGCGATCCTTCATGTACGCGGCCGCACTCGCGTAGTCGTAGTACTCCTGCACGTGCGCGACTACGGGCGTGCCCTTCCAGATGGCCGTCAGGGAATCGGCAATGGCGCGCTGCCCACCCTGATTGCCGCCGCTGTCGCCAATAAGAATCAGGTTCTCGAAGCCGTGCACCTTGAGGCTCGTCAGCAGGTCCGTGAGCAGCATGCGAAAGGTTGCCTCGCGCAGACTCAGCGTCCCGGGCGAGGTCATGTGGCCCGTGGGTGGCTCAATGCCACCTTCAGGCACGAACTTGACGATGGGCGCACACAGTGCGTTGCCGAGTTTCCGCGCGATCGCTTCGCAGTTCGTGTGCAGCACGTAATTGTGCTTGCCGGTCACGAGCCACGGCCCGTTGGGTTCCATCCCGCCAGTGGGAATGATCACGGTTTTCTTCCCTGCCTTCATCGCATCGCGCACGTCCATCCACGTCATCTCTTCCAGCCAGATGGTGTTGGGTGCCGGAAGCGGATTGGCCGCCTCGGGACAGTTGTACGGATTCGATGCGCAACTGCCACCGCCCATGTTGCGCGTCGCCGTTGGCGGTGCCCCCTGTGCATGCAAGGACTGCGATGCGGCGAGCGTCAGTGTGGCGCTCAGTGTAGCGACGGCGAGCAGGCGTACGGACAAGGACGACGTCAACGAGCGAAGCGACCGGCAGGAAGTCATCGGTGATTCTCGTGCGGAGGGCGGCGACAGGCGGGCGACGTTGCGGGAGGGAAGAAGATCTTGCCGCCCCTGCGACCATGGCGCCAGTAGCGATCACCTCGGCGACCGCTTCGGCGATCGCTGCATGGGTGCTATTCAGGCGTCGCGCCTGCGCCAAGTCCGCGCGCGAGCCCACCCACCGTCTTGATCAGAATCAACCGTTCCTGCGGCGGCGTGAGATACTCAGCGCCGAGCGAGGTGATCACGGCCATCTCTTCAACCGAGATTGTCTTGCTGCCATTCCCCCACGTGCCGTCGCCGCCGGGAAGCGTCCAGGCGTGAAACCCGTCGAACGCAAAGACGTGGCCCACCTCCAGCACCCGTCGTCCCGTGCGATTGAGTGCCGGGCCCACGTCGTGCGCCCAGTATCCCACCGGATGGCCCGTGCTCCACGGCACGGAGGCGGAGCCGTCCTCTTTCATCACTACTCGCTGCGCCGAATCCACGACGGAACCTGGCGTACCGGCACGCATGGCGGCGATGGCGGCGCGATTGCCGCGCACTGCGGCGTTCCACCTGCGCTGCACGTCGAACGGCGCATCACGCTCGCCCTCGCGAAGCACGTACGCAAAGCGCTGAATATCAGTCCCCCAGACGCCGTGCACCTTGATGCCGAAATCGATCTGAATGACATCGCCGGGTTGAATGATGCGATCGGAGGCGTGCGAGTGTCCGCGATCGGGTCCGGAGTTCACGCTCGGATTCTGCGCGGGCGACCAGCCGTCTTCGACGCCGAGTTCACGCATGCGCTGCTTGAGAAAGCGCGCGAGTTCGTTGTCACGCGTGCGACCGGGGACTACGGTCGCATACGCCTCTTGCTCGAGCTGTGCGGTGAGGGTCGCGGCGCGGCGCATGATGTCCACTTCGGCGGGAAGCTTGCGTGCGAGCCAGTAGCTCACCAACTCGGCGGACGACACCAGGCGTGCACTCAGCGTGGGTCCAAGTGCGCGTTCCAGAGCGGCGCGTTGCGAGGCACTCAGACCGTCGGCCATTGCGAGATTGCCGCTGTTGACGGCGATCCGCGCGGGATTGGCCTTGGCGAGTCGATCGGCTACTCCACCAAGTGGCCCACCGGATTCTGCGGTGTAGGCGATCACCGAGTCGTGCACGGCCAGCTCGCGTAACGCGATCACTTCGCCGAACCCGGCGAGAATGACTGTGTGTACGCGATCGCCGTCGCGCATGACGAGGATGGCACTCAATGCACCGGCGTTCTCACCGCCGAGGTGCAGCGCCAGCGGATCGTTGGCGTTCTCGCGCACGAGTGTGATCCACGCGTCCACGTGGGCGGCTTTCATCGCTTCGGGGAGCAGGGAGCGAATGCGCTCCTGTCGGATGGCGGGCCACGGTGATGCGCCGGTAAAATCGAATGCACCGACTGGCCTGGCGCGTTGCGCGTCGAGTGGCATCGCCCAAACGAGGACGAGAGGAAGTGCACGCAACAAAGGCACGAGCATTTGTGTGAGCATGAGCGGGTGAGTTGGCGTTTCGCGTCAGTCCCCGAAACGGAGCACGCCAACGCGCATCGCACAACCTCCACCGTGAACTGCGGTGCGGTCGGCGGCGAAGTGGTCATCGCCGACGCTCCGGTGTACAATCGAGCATGAGTGAATTGCAGAGCGAACAGCAGAGCGAACTGCAGAGCGAGCGACCTGATCGGATGCCAACATTTGTGCGTGCACGGCGTCGTCTCCGCGGCTCGGCTTTCACGTTGCTGGGGCTGGCCACGCTGCTCGTGTCCTGTGGGCCATCGGGGCCATTTCAGAACTTTCGCGAGCGGCCGGCGACTGCGCACGAGCGTTATGCGCGGGCGCTCCGTGACGCCGGCCTCGACTCGACCGCACTTGGCCGTGAATGGCTGGCCGCCAGCGACAGTGCACTCCGCTCGCCGCTGGTTGCAGTGCTGCCGGCACAGGAAGTCGGCGTCTACGACCGGGATGAAGCGCGCGCCGTTGCCTATCGCGTCGCACTGCGCGATGGTCAGCGCTTTCGCACCACGCTTCGCGCCGATGGTTTGCCAGCGCGCATCTATCTCGATCTCTTCGAGGTCGTGGCCGATTCCATCACGCCTTTCGCGCATCGAGCGACGGCCGATACGCTGCGCCGCGTCGACCGCGCCTCCGTCACCATCACGCTCGAGTACGAGGCCACGCGCGATGGTGTGTTCGTACTGCGGCTGCAACCGGAGCTGCTGCGCAGCGGTCGATTTGACCTGACGATGCAGGTGGAGCCGATGCTTGCCTTTCCGGTGGAGGGCCGTGGTAACGCGGCCATTCAGAGTCTGTTCGGTGTCGGCCGCGAGGGCGGACGTCGCAGTCACCACGGTATCGATATTTTTGCGCCGCGTGGTACACCGGTGCTCGCTGCGACCGACGGTACGGTGCGCAGCATTTCGCCCAACAATCTCGGTGGCAACGTGATCTGGCTCAGCGACGAGCGCCGCCGCCAGACGCTCTACTATGCACACCTCGATCGACATGCCGTTGGACAGGGCGACCGTGTGCGGGCAGGCGACACCATCGGCTTCGTCGGCAACACGGGCAACGCGCGCACCACACCACCCCATCTGCACTTCGGCATCTATCGCCGCGGACAAGGTCCCATCGATCCGCTGATGTACGTTCGACGCGTCACCGCGCGATCGCCTGCACTGACGGCTGATGCAACACAGCTCGGTCGTCGGGCGATGACAAACACCTCGAACGTCGCGTTGCGCGAGTCGCCGAGCGCCGCGAGTCAGACGCGCCGCCGCGTGGGGAGCGACGTGCCGCTACAGATCATGGCGGTGAATGCGAGCTGGTATCGCGTGCAGTTCGAGGATGGTACGACAGGATACGTCACCGCTGGCGCGTTCAGGGTGGTTGGCGACTGAACGGAGTGGTTCGCGCCGAGCGAATCGTGCCGTCGCCACGTACACTGGGAGTGGAATCCGTTCGCACCCTCCGTGTCCAATCCCGCCCCTCATGATTGATCTACGTCACACCCACGCCGCCTGGCGTCCGCTGCTGCTGATCGGCGCGTCTCTGCTGCTCGTTCCGTCATTCGCCGAGGCACAGCGCACCAGTCGCGCACCGGCGAAGCCCGAGGCCTCCGCGGCATCATCGACGACGCTCACGGCCGATGCGCTCAAAGGCATTCAGGTGCGCTCGATCGGGCCCGGACTCGTCACGGGTCGTATCGCCGATGTGAAGATCGATCCGAGCAACCCGAGCACGTGGTATATCGCGACCGCATTTGGTGGCTTGTGGAAGACGACCAATCGCGGCGCGTCGTTCACCCCGCTGTTTGATGACCAGAGCACACACAATCTGTGCTGTATCGAGATCGACCCGAAGAACAGCAATGTGCTCTGGCTCGGCACCGGCGAGAACCACAGCCAGCGCAGCGCACACTTCGGCGATGGCCTGTACAAATCGCTCGACGCCGGCAAGACGTGGAAGCGGGTCGGTCTCGCGCAATCGGAACACCTTGGCCGCATCATCATCGATCCGCGCAATTCGGACGTGGTGTACGTGGCGTCGCAGGGTCCGCTCTTCTCAGCGGGCGGTGAGCGCGGTGTGTACAAGACGACCGACGGCGGTGCCACGTGGACGCGCAGTCTGTTCATCAGCGAAAACACCGGCATCACCGATATCGTGGTCGACCCCAAGAACGCGGACGTGATCTATGCGGCCACGTATCCGCGTCGCCGACATGTTGGTCAGGCCATCGGCGGCAGTCCGGAAGGCGGCGTGCACAAGTCCACGGATGCGGGCAAGACGTGGACGAAGCTCGGCAACGGATTGCCGACCGGGGACGTGGGCCGCGCCGGGCTCGCGATCGAAGGGCGCACGTCACCGACGCAGATTTTTGCCTTCATCGAGGCGAGCGCGGGTCAGTCGGGGTTGTATCGGTCGGTGGACGATGGCGCGACGTGGGCGCGCTTTGGCAAGAACGCGCAAGCGGCCGGCGGGCGCGGTGGATTGGGCGCGGGCGGTGCGGGCGGCGGCGGTCGTGGTGCCGCGGCTCCGATCACCGCGGCGGACAGTGCTCGCGCCGCCGCCGCGCGCGAGAACTGGTTCACGAACGGACTGGGCCAGTACTACAGCGAACTGTTTCTTGATCCGCACCGGGTCGGGCACATGTACGAAGTCGGCACGAATCTCTCGCGCAGCACCGATGGTGGTGCGACGTGGTCCAACACGAACTGGGAGAGCAAGGGCGTGCATGTGGATCATCACGCGCTCGCCTTCGACCCGCTCGACAAGAATCACATCCTGCTTGGCAACGATGGCGGATTGTACGAGACGTACGACTTTGGTGAGACGTGGAAGTTTCACGCGACGCTCCCCATTACGCAGTACTATCGTGTCGGTGTCAACAACGCGAAACCGTTCTACTACGTCTGTGGCGGCACGCAGGACAACTTCTCGCAGTGTGGTCCGTCGCGCACCACGAACTCGTGGGGCATTCGCAACAGCGATTGGTTCAACATCGTTGGCGGCGACGGATTCCAGGCGCGTGGTCACATGGAGGATCCCAACATCTTCTATGGCGAATCGCAGAATGGTGGACTGTCCCGATACGATATGCGCACAGGTCGCGGACAGGGCATTCGTCCAACGACGGCCACGATCGGCGGTGACGATGCCGGCTCGGCGGCGCCGGATACCGCGGCGGCGGCGCGCGCGGGTGCGGCCGTGGCGGGTGCGGCCGTGGCGGGTGCGGCGGTGGCCGCGGCGGCGCCGGTTGCCGCCGTGCGTGACAGTGCGGCGCCGCGCGTAGCCGATCGCACCAATTGGGATGCGCCGTTCATCACCAGCCCGCACAACGCGAACCGCCTGTACTTCGCCAGTCAGTTTGTCTATCGGAGCGACGATCGCGGTGACAACTGGGTGAAGGTCAGTCCCGATCTCTCACGTAGCATCAATCGCGACACGCTCCCCATCATGGGCAAGGTGTGGCCGCGTGGCTCGGTGGCACTCAACGCATCGACCACTGCGCTGAGCAACGTCGTCGCCATCGATGAGTCGCCGCTGCTGGAGGGACTGCTGTGGGTTGGCACCGACGATGGACTGGTGCAGGTGAGTGACGATGGCGGGAAGTATTGGCGTCGCATCGAGACGTTTCCCGGCGTCCCCAGGTTCACGTATGTGAGTGACGTCTTCGCTTCCCCACGCGACGCGAATACGGTCTTCGTCACCTTGAACAACTGGCAGCGCGGTGACTACGCGCCATACATCGTCCGCAGCACCGATCGCGGTCGCACGTGGGTGAACATCACCGCTGATCTGCCGGCGCGTCATGATGTCTGGACCATTGCGCAGGATCATGTGAACGGTGATCTCCTGTTCGTTGGCACCGAGTTCGGCCTGTTCACGAGCGTCGACGGCGGTGCGCACTATGTGCAGCTCAAGGGCGGGCTTCCGGTGACGCAGGTTCGCGATCTCACCTTGCACAAGCGGGAAAGCGACGTCGTCATGGCTACCTTCGGACGTGGCTTCTACGTGCTCGACGACTACTCCGCGCTGCGCGAGATCACAGCGCAGAGCATGAGCGAGAAGGCGCGACTCTTTCCGTTGCGGCACGCGTACTCGTTCGTGCCCGGCGGACTCGCCCCGGCCGGTGC
>Ga0163144_10031781_pt1 | contig 10048 bp, 10 predicted proteins | sample OliLak19BULKMAT1_FD_123175 | JGI IMG/M metagenome (GOLD analysis project Ga0163144, IMG submission 123175) | Freshwater microbial mat bacterial communities from Lake Vanda, McMurdo Dry Valleys, Antarctica - Oligotrophic Lake LV.19.BULKMAT1 | ecosystem: Environmental > Aquatic > Freshwater >...
TCTCCAGTGGGACCGTGAAGTCGCGAATTCATCGCGGTCGAGAGAAGCTGCGACAGTTGATCGCTGCCAACCCGGAACATTTTCCGGTCGCCCGGCGTTAGGTGATCAGATGAAGGACGTTCTCTCCCAACTTTTCGCAATCATGCGCCCCCATGCGCGCTTCGTGGCAGAGGCCAACGCCTACGTGGACGGCGAGCTCACCCCATCGCGGCGAGAGCGGTTCGACACTCACCTTCTTCGTTGCGAGGAGTGCGCACAGGAGGTTGCTGAGGTGCGTGGCGTCAAGACTCTGCTAGCGGCACTCCCGGCGGAAGCTGCGCCACGCTCTTTCCGGTTGACAACGGCAATGGTCAGCTTGCCGGCAGCGCCAATTCAGCGCCCACGAAGCACCGCTCCGCTGAGATTCGCTCAGGGGGCTACAGCCCTCGCAACGTTCGCGCTCCTCACCGTGGTGAGCGTCGGTGTTATGGGGAGTGGCTCGTCTCAAAGCACTACCGCAGGCGGGTCCAACCTGAAAAGCTCCGCGGAAAGCACCGGCGCTGTTTCGAACGCCGCCGTTCCGGCTCAGGATTCCGGGGCGCCCGCGGTCTCTCAGGCCACGGGCGCCACCGCCGAACGTGGCGGCGGGGGCACAGTCGCCCTCGGAAGCCCGGCGACCGCGGCCCCTCCTGCTGAACGATTCGCAGCCGGGGCCACGCCAGCTTCCGGGCCGCCAGGGGCGCCGCTTACAGGAGTCGCCAGCAAGTCTGATTCGTCCGGTGCCGTCGAAGGTCCGAACCGTGACACGGCGCCCACTACCTCGGCTGCCGCCGACGACGGCATCAGCGGTCGCCGGTGGCTCGAACTTTCACTACTGATCGTCGCAATCGTTGCCGGAGCCGCCTGGCTCGGGCTCTCAAGAAGAACAAGGAGGGACTACTCATGAAACGTGCGCTCGTTTTCGCACTTGTTACCACAGGCGCCTTTGCGCTCGTCGCGCTGACCACCGCCTGCCAGGGCGATACCACCGTTAACACCGCCCCCACGGACCTCAGCGGCGTGACCGTTGCTGGGCACGGAGAGGTGGAAGCGCCGCCAGACACCGGCTTCTTCGATGTTGGCGTACAGGTCACGGCCAGCACGATCGAGGAAGCGCGCAACCGTGCGGCGCAATCTGCGGACGCCGTTATCAAGTCGCTCAAGGGAAATGGCATCGACCAGAAGGACATCAAGACGTCCAACTTCTCGATCCAGCCCCAGTACGATTACAGCAAGCAGAACTCGCAGCCAACGATCATTGGTTACATCGTCACCAATTCTGTCGAGGCGAAAGTGCGGAAGTTGGACAGCTTCAGCAAGGTGATCGATGGCGCCGTCGCGGCCGGTGGGAACGACGCGCGAGTGCAGAACATCCGCTTCGGAATCGAAGACAACGAGAAGCTGCTGGAACAGGCCCGCGAAGCAGCGATGAAGGACGCGCGCAAGAAGGCTGAGCAGCTGGCGAAGCTCGGCGGAGTGACCCTGGGCCAGCCGGTGACGATCTCCGAGACGCAGGTGAACCGGCCGCCACAAGCCGCATTCGCGGCTGCCGTGGGAACGAAGGACGCCGCATTCGAGACCCCAATCCAACCCGGGACCGGCAGCGTCGTGGTGGAAATCTCAGTGCGCTGGGCGCTCAAGTAAAGAACACCCACTTGAGTACACATGCCCTCAGGCCGGAAGCTTGCGGGCATGTCTACTCGCGCTGTTCTCGTCTTGCCATTCGCTGCGTTGGCGGTTGTTGCGGCGATGGCCGGCGGTGTTCTCCTCTTCCGCTCCTCGACGTCAGAGCGCGCCAGCGTAGCAGTTGCCACCGTGGAGCCGGAATCATCTGCGCCGGATCCCGTTTACAAGCCCGGAGCCTCCGTCTGTCAGGGCGTGCTCCATCGCCCGTCCGTCAAGGCAGACCGTACCTTCCCTGCGATCTACACCAAGCGGATTCAGACCAACGGTCTGACGATCGTCGGTGACGCCCGAGTCGATGACGCTGCGATGGAAGCCGCTCGCAAGACAGTGGAACGGCTCTTCCTGAACAACAACCTTGAAGACCGCCTCGCCGAAGAGGGCGCCTACATAATCGTCGCCGATTCCAAGCAGGGCGTGCTGGACCTACCCGAATTCGCCTGTCTTTCGGGCCAGACGAGCATCGATTTCGATCATGTCTGCGGCGTAGCCGATCGCGCTGATTATCCTGTCGCTACCGTCAACGAACTGGACCTGCTGGGCGACCGCTCCGGCCCCTGTGGTGGCCTCAATATCCTCTTCCACGAAATCGGCCACCTGATCCAGGGCTGGACGCTTGGCCCGGCTGACTACTTTGACGTCAAACAGTTCTACCAGGAGTCCATCAACAACGGCACCTACAAGCGAGGCGTTGACTACGCGACTACCAACCCCAACGAATACTTTGCCGAATCGACGCAGGCGTACTTCCTTTCGATGGACCTTCGCGGGCTGCGAGACCGCGCCTGGTTAAAGTTCCATGACCCGGACATGTACGCCCTGCTCGCCAACGTCTACGGCGATTGATGGCAGCGTGGAGACGGGCCGCGTAGGCTCAGCAGATGCATCTCGCCGAACGCTTGGGTCATCCTCCGGGGACGAAGCTCCTGGTCCTCCACTCAGACGATTTGGGCTGTTGCGAGGCGGCGAACCTCGCGACGTTCGAACTGATGGAATCCGGGCGGCTGACCTCCGGCTCGATCATCATGCCCGCCCCGGACGTCCAGCAGGTTGTGGACTACCAGGAGGCCCATCCGGAAGCTGACTTCGGCGTGCACCTTGCACTCACAAGTGAGCACCCGAACCGCCGCTGGGCCGGCGTCCTGGGCCTAGCGGCGACGCCCTCACTGCACGACAGAGACGGCTTCCTGCCGATGACAGCAGCCGAAGTAGTCGCGCGCGCAGAACCAGAAGAGGCAGCCCGCGAACTTCGCGCTCAGGTGGAGCTAGCGATGGCGTTGGGCATCGACGTGACGCATCTCGATTCGCACATGGGCACCGTCTTTCATCGCCAGTTTCTGCCCGCCTGGACGGGCCTGGCTGCCGAGTTTGGCCTGCCAACCTTCATCCCGGCCTCGTTTCGCGGCCGCTCCCCGATCACGGCGATGGAGGCAGCGGGAGTCCCGGTAGTCGATGAACTCATTCACGACACGTACGGCCCTGATCGCGCAACGAAGGAGAGCCTCTTTGCGAGTCTGCTCGGCGGCATCCAGCCGGGCTTCACCCATTTTCTGATTCACCCCGCGCACGACACGGCCGCCCTCCGCGAGGCCATCGTGGGCTGGGAGACTCGTGTGGCGGACTACGATATCTTCGCCGAAGGCAGCCTCCACCGGGGTCTTGCTGCCGCCGGTGTCCAGTTCGTTGGCTATCGGAGCCTGCGCGATACCATTCGCGCCGGGCGCTTCAAAGAGCCCGGCTAAACCTCGCCGCGAGCCCGCATGATCGAGTACTTCTCGGATGCTTCGGTCATATGTTTGCCGATCTCCGGGTACCGATCGCGCAGCGCCATCAGGTATTCGTTCAAAGGCAGACGCCGCCGCACAAACCCGCTCGCGTCTGGCACGTCTTCCACTTTTGACGCCACCAGCACGTAGACCGGGCGAGTCGTTGCGCCGCCCGCTTCGTAGTCCGGGTTGTGGCTCGTTGCCTTGCAGTAGAGAAAGCCCACGAGTTCGAAGCGGCCAATCGTTGCACCGGTCTGCTCTTTCGCCGCTTGCTTCAAGTAGGCCTCGATGGCTACTCCGTTCGGCGAGCCTTCAACCGTACCCCACCCGTTGGCTGATTCGCGCCGGCAGACATAACCCTTGTCTCCAAGGAACACCAGCCCGTATGCGTAACCCACGGGCACGTCGGCGGGCAATTCCTCATCCTTGATCCAGCGGGCCAACCAGGCATCACCAAGCTTGAGTTCCTTGATGTGGGCCCACTCGGGTTCTCGATACGACCCCATGTCAGGCATCATTGGGCAACTCTCCGGCGTAAGAATGGTTTCATCACAACGTGGGCCGTCACGCCCTTGGTGTCCAACTCCTGGCCCGGAAAGGCATGGCGGCTCTCGATGATGCCCAGCCCGATAGTCGCATTCAAGCCGCTCGAACGCAGGCACGACCGGACTTCGCCGACCGGCGTTTGGCGGTGGAGGATGGGCGTTCCCACCGGCACTGGCTCACCTTCAAAGAGCAGCGCAGCGAGCGTCCGCCCTTCCCTCCCCGGGTCGATGCCAAGCAGCACATCGAGGTCAGCTTCAGCAGGGGACAACCCCGCTTCGAGGTCCGGCACAAACGCTGGGATACAAGCCTCCACGCGCGCCATCTCCTGAGCGACGAATCCGATCAGTGGAAGGCCCGCCGCACGCAACGTATCGATGACGTGCTGCGCCACCGCCGGCGCGAGCATCAGCTCGAACCCGTCTTCCCCGGTGTCGCTTGTGCGAATGGCCAGAGTCCGGAATCCGTGGAATTCGAATGTCGTGGTGTGCAGGAGTTGCATCCGTGCCGGCAGCCCCTCAGAGAGGTGTCGGCGCGCCATCTCCTGCGCCGCTGGCCCTGTCAGCCCGATCAGGCACGTCGTCTCCGTCCGGTCGCCAATCGTGGCGTCCCAGTCTGGTTGGATGGCCGCCTGCATCCGCGTTAGTGTCTCGAACCGCTGCGTTGCTTCGCCAGTGACCAGGTAGGCGATGCCCCCTGTGCGGGCGATGAGCACAAGGTCTCGTAGGTTGCCGTCCTCGCCAAGCACGACGGTGCGCATCGCGCGCCCCTCTCCGAGCTCTTGCAGGTGGCCGGCGAAGACCGCCTGCAAGACGTTGAGGGCGTCAGTCCCGGTGACCATGAACCGGCTGCGCTGCGAACGGTCGAGGATCGCCGCCCCAGAGCGAAGCGAGGCGTGCTCCGCCCCCGCGTTTCCGTAATGCTCGGGCAGAGACCAGCCTTGCTCGATCCCGAAGGTGGCTCCGGCTTGCGCATGCAGTTCGCGCAGAGCGAGGTGATAGACCCGTTGCTGGTCGTTTGTCATTCGCGTACGAAGGTCCGGCGACCGTTCTGTTCTACGAGGCGGCCGGCCCCAGGGAAGGCGTTGTGCACGCAGATCAGGAGTGCATTTTCGCGAATCGCACGCTCGATAAGCCGTTTCTTGGTCTCGAGCGTGACCAGCGGCAGGATGTCGAACGCCGCGATCCACGTTGGTCGCTCCGCCTGGACTTCGTGGTGAACAAGGTCGCCAGTGTAGATGGCCGTCTCGCCGCCGGAGGCCACGACCAGTGCCGCATGGTCAGCGGTGTGGCCGGGAGTCGGCAGAAAGTGCACGCCGGGGATGATCTCACGCTCGCCAGAAACAAGGTCCAGTTGCCCGCTCGCCGCCAGGGGCTCGAAATTCTCAGCGAAGTAGGTACCGCGGGTGCGTTCGTTGGGGTGCATCGCCACTGCGTATTCGCCCGCCTGGATGTAGTAGCGAGCGTTCGGGAACGTTGGCACCAGGTTGTCTTCGCGCCTGATTGTGTTCCAGCCGCAGTGGTCCGCGTGTAGATGAGTGTTGGCTACGGCGGTCACATCGGCGGGCGTCAGGCCGAGCCCGGCCAGCCCTTCGAGCAGGTACCCGTAGTCGCCCGGAAACCCTCTCCGAACCACGTCACTGTGCTTGTTGCCCATGCCCGTATCAACCAGCAGGACCTCCGCTCCGCTGCGTACCACCATGCAGTTTAGGCCCAGCGGGATGCGGTAGTTCTCATCGATCTTCTCCCGCCCTACCACCGGTTCCCACATTACGCGCGGGATGAGCCCGAAGACCGCGCCGCCGTCCAGCTTAATGTAACCGTCCGAGATCACCGAGATCGAAATGTTCCCAACGGTGTAATCAGCGGAGGCGTGCATTGGGCCTCACCATACGAACGGTGCCGGTCGTTCGCAATTCGCGGCCCTGTCACGCATAATCGCAGTTGCAATCAATTGCGATTGACGCATCGTCCGGGTCGTGGCCCCGTGGCCGCAATCACACCTAGGAGCTTTCATGAACCTGTTGAGACGACTCACGCCCTTTCTCTTGCTGCTGGTTCTTGCGTTCCCCGTGGCCTCGGCATGCGGCGACGATGATCCCTCCGGCGGAAGCGGAGCTCCCGGAGACGGTCTCACTGGCACCACCGACGACTTCTCTGCGAAGGACGGCAAGCTCAAAGTGGCCACAACGGTCGCCCCACTGACGAGCATCGTCCTCAACATCGGCGGGGACCGCGTTCGCATCCACGGTCTCATCCCGCCGGGCGTTGACTCGCACACCTATGAGCCGAGGCCATCGGACGCTAGGGTTCTCGCCAGGGCAGATCTGCTGATCATGAACGGCGCCAACCTCGAAGGGACGACCGAAAAGATCGCTCAGCAGAACCTGAAAGACAAGTCAAAGATTTACAAGCTGGCCGACAACACAATCTCGGGAGAAGACGAAAAGACCGGATTTCTCTACGATTTTAGCTTCCCGAAGGCCGACGGCAATCCCAACCCTCACCTCTGGATGAACCCGCAATACGCCTTGAAGTACGCCGACCTGACGCGCAGTTGGCTCAGCGAGAACGATCCGCCAAACGCCGCCTACTATCAGAGCAACTACGACAAGTTCGCCACCGTTTTGAAGCAGCTCGATGAAGCGATTCGCCAGGACCAGGCCACGGTTCCAGCGGAAAATCGCAAACTGCTCACCTATCACGACAGCTGGGCGTACTGGGCGCGGCTCTACGGGTGGACCGTGATCGGCGCAATCCAGCCTTCCGACTTCAAGGAGCCAAGCGCACGCGAACTGGCTGACCTCATCACCCAAATCAAGTCTGAGAAAGTGCCGGCAATCTTCGGCAGCGAAGTCTTCCCCAGCAAGACTCTCCAGGCGATCGCTAAAGAGACGGGCGCGAAGTTCGAAGACCAGCTACGCGACGATGAACCGCCAGGGAAGATCGGCGACCGCAATTACACCTACGTCGGTATGGTTGTGGAGGACATGCGTATCATGCTCTCGGTCCTCGGTGGAAACGCTGACGCGACTTCCAAGGTCGAGCCGCGTAACGTATTCCTCTCCAAGTGATCTCGATCTCGAAGGCGGTCACCTAATGGCGGAACGGGATAACCAGGGGTACATCGTCCGCATGGTTGGACTTAGCGCCGGCTACGACGGTAAGCCGGTGGTGTCTGACGTCGACATGGCGATCCGCCCCGGCGAGTTCGTAGGGATCGTTGGGCCCAGTGGTTCCGGCAAGACGACCCTGATGAAGGTCATCCTCGGCACCGTCGCTGTATACGATGGCGCCGCCGAGGTCGAAGGCCGCCCCGTTAGCCTGCGTCACCGCCCGTCCGTTGGTTACGTTCCTCAACTGGAAACGATCGATTGGAACTTTCCCGTCAGCGTGGAAGAAGTGGTCTTGATGGGCCGCTCGATGCAGTCGGGATTCTGGCCATGGCCACGGCGCGAAGACACGGCCGAAATGATGCGCCTCCTCGATCGCCTCGGCATCGCTCAATTCCGGCGACAGCACATACGGAATCTCTCTGGCGGGCAGCAACAACGGGTATTCCTCGCCCGGGCGCTGATCCGCAACCCGCGCTTGCTTATCCTCGATGAGCCAACGAGCGGCGTCGACATCAAGACTCGGGACGACATCCTTCACCTCCTCGTCGAGCTCCACCGCGAGGGGGTAACGGTCATCCTTTCGACCCACGAACTGAACGCGGTTGCAGCCCACCTGCCGCGCGTCATCTGCATCAACAGAGGCATCGTCGCTGACGGACGTCCGTCGGACATCTTCACCACCGAGGTGCTCCGCCAAACCTACGGCGGCGACATGGTCGTGGTGAAGCAGGACGGGATGACGCTCGTGGCGGACAGCCCTCACTTCTTCGATGAGGCCCACACTCACGAAGAACAACCGAAGGTGCTTGCGTGATCCTGTTCGTCGACCTCCAGGAGCCGTTCCAGTTCGAGTTCTTCCGGCACGCCCTCTTGGCCGCCACAATGGTCGGCGCCCTGACCGGACTGGTCGGCGTGTTCGTTGTCCTGCGGCGGATGAGCTACATCGGCCACGGCTTGTCCCACTCCGTCTTCGGAGGGGCGGTTGTCGGCTACGTCGTTGGAATCAACTTCTACCTGGCGGCGGGCATCTGGGGATTCCTCTCGGCGCTGCTCATCAACCAGACCACGCGCAAGCGCCAGATCGGGGCGGATGCCGCGATTGGAATCATCACCACAGCCAGCTTCGCGCTTGGCGTGGCGCTTATCAGCCGTGCTTCTAGCGTGACGCGTAATTTCGATGCGGCGTTGTTCGGTAACCTTCTTGGCGTCAGCACAACAGACCTGTGGGTGATCGCCGGTGTGCTCGCGTTCACGCTATTTGTGGTCTTCTTCCTCTACAAGCAGATTCTCTTCCTCACCTTTGATGCCGAGGTAGCGCCGATCTACGGAGTGCCAGCGGGCTGGGTCGACACGCTGTTTTCGCTCGTGCTCGCGGCCACGATCATCGCCTCCATTCGGATCATGGGCGTCACCCTGATCGCCGCTTCGCTCGTCATCCCACCGGTCATCGCCCGGCTGGTAACTGACCGGTTCGCGGTGATGCTGGTGCTCTCCAGCGTGCTCGGCGCATTCATCGCTTTCACCGGGATGTTCATCAGCTACTACTTCGATATCGCGTCTGGCGCGAGCATTGTGCTCCTGGCGGCGGCGATCTTCGCGGTCGTCATCGGTTACGTCACGGTTCGCAACTGGATCCGTTTCGGGCGACCGGTCGCTGGCACACGAAAGCTCACATCGGCGGAATCGCAGGCGCTCTTCGACTGACCGAGCGCGGGCATACTTGCCGTATTCTTGCCATTCAGTCCCACCAGTTCAGCGAAACTGGGCGCGGATCGTGAGTGTGCTCACCAATTCTGCAGTGAGACTCGTATACTGAGATAAGTGGTTAGTGAAGTTTCTCACGAGTTCGCCGCAACAATCGCGGGCCCCGATCAGGATGTCGACCTGTTCGGCGCCGCCATGGCTATTGCAGCCATCGGCGGGCACTCGCCAGACAAGCACCGCACCGCTTCCCAGTTGGACCTGATTGCTGAGGCTGTCCGCGAGGAAGCGGGCGAGACTCTCGACCCAAGCCAACTCGTCAACGCCATCAATCACCAGCTGTTTGTGGAGCGCGGATTCCACGGGAATGCCAGCGAATACGGCGCGCCGGGCAACAGCTACCTCGATCTGGTTGTGGAACGGCGCACGGGAATCCCGATAACCCTATCGTTGGTCTACATGGAGATCGCCCAGCGGATTGGCCTGCGATGCGATGGCATCGGCTTCCCCGGGCACTTCCTTGTGCGCTGCGGCGAACCCGTGACCCCGATCTACATCGATGCCTTTGAGCAGGGAGCGCGCCTGGACCGTGAGGAGTTGCTCGCCCGGCTGCACAGCATGCCGTTAGGCGGCGCAACCCCGGAATCGTTCTTGGCCGCCGTCACGCGGCGCCAGTTGCTGCAGAGGATGCTGAACAATCTTCACGTTGCGTTTCGCACCGCGCGCGATATGGAACGCTGGCACGCTACAGTAGATATGCTGCTCCGGATTGAACCTTGGAACGCCGCGCTTACCGGTGAGCGTGGCATGCTCAGCTACCGGCTCGGGAACCCCGATGCTGCGCTCGATGATCTGGAGCGCTACGTTGCGGCGACCGGGCGGCCGCTGGTCAGCGCCGGTGCGCTTCGATTACTAGACGAACTACGCCTCCACCACGGGGGCCGCGAGGAAAGACGATGACCACTGATGCTCTCAACCGATCCGGGAGTGCCATCCCTCCCCTCCGGGGCCGCCAGACCCTCCAGCGGTCCATCACTTGGTACCTGCGCCAATTGAGCAAGGTTCTCAATGTCCTCAGTGACGAGGAACTCGAGAAGCTGATACCGATGCTCACCGAGCGCAACTTCCACGCCCGCCAGGTCTTGTTCTCGGCAGGAGACCCGGCTGAGCGCGTCTACTTGATCCTCAAAGGGCGGGTGAAGATCTATCAGGTAGCTGAGAA
>Ga0163144_10031782_pt1 | contig 10048 bp, 9 predicted proteins | sample OliLak19BULKMAT1_FD_123175 | JGI IMG/M metagenome (GOLD analysis project Ga0163144, IMG submission 123175) | Freshwater microbial mat bacterial communities from Lake Vanda, McMurdo Dry Valleys, Antarctica - Oligotrophic Lake LV.19.BULKMAT1 | ecosystem: Environmental > Aquatic > Freshwater > Lake...
AGCAACAAATGGCACCTAACAATCGTATATACATAGACTTAGAAGGATTGAACGAAATTCGTAAACTCGAAAATCGAGAGATCCAAACCAAGCCGAGCTCAAAAGCGAACCCAGACGAAAGCGCCCAAATCAACGGATCGCAAACCCGCCTGAATCCGGGCTGCGGAGTGCCGGGATACCAAGACCCCGAAAAGGTTCTCAAATCTGGACTCACTGAGGTCGTCAGAACGTTCAACCATTCACCAAAGACAACACCGCGTACCCGGCCAAGTAGCGACCAGTCCGGGCTCTCCCAGCGCAGCCCTAAAGCGGGATCGCTTCCTACAGGACGCGATCTCGAATGGAGGGGTGAAGGCAAGACGATTCCACCAGATCCACGGCCGCACCCAGCAGGTCGCGAAGGTCCGCTTGCAGCCCACCGAGATCGAAAAGGTCGCGGCCAGCTGCAAGGTCCACCAGGAAGTTGATATCGCTACCGTAGCCGCTTTCCCCCCGGGCAACCGACCCGAAAACACGCACGTTCGAAGCCGCATAAAGCCGGGCAAGCGCCATAATAGCCGGTCGCTTTTCGAGTTGGAGTGTTTCGGGCGTCACGCCGTACCATTATTCAACATTGCCCAACTGATCGCCTAGCTTGCGTCCGCATCATCGAGTGCGGCATCCACGTTACTTGATGTACCCGCTCTCCATCTTCCTCCTGAGTCTATGGTTGGCTCCTGCCGCCCTGGCCCAACCTCCTGCCAATTATGCCAAGCTAGGCTGGCGCCGCGTCACGGCCAGCGCCTACAGGCCGCCGTCTGTAATCGGGATTAGTAGCGCTATTGGGCGGTGCCGAGGAACCGAAGCTTCGCCGCCGTGATGGTGCCAGCGACGCCGTTGGCGACGTTGTCGGCAAAGACGAGTTTCCAGGTACCGGCCGAGGATTCGCCCCAATGCATGACCGAGGTCATGGTGTAGTTGGTGAAATCGGCATTGTCGTCGTTGGGCCGGGGTTGGGCGACGCTGAGCATGCCGGAGGGGGAGATGAAGCCGATCGTGATGTCGCCCCGATTGGCGTGTTTGATCGAAAAGGTCAGTTCGACATGTTCGACGCGCAGGCGATTCGAAACCGGGACATCGGTGGAAACGACCGTGCCGTCATCAGGGATGGCACCAGTGCCGGTCAGTTCGACTTCGGCGAAAACGAGTGGGCCGAGGTTGGTCCATCGGGGGGCAAGCTCGAGGGCGGCCGAGACGTTGACGAGACCCGCTCCAAAGGAGTGGCTGAGGACGAAGTCGGCCCCGTTCTTGACGAACTCATCTTTACCCTGGAGACCCTCCCGGTTGGCGGTCCGCATAAGGATCTCTTTGACGTCGCGGTAGCCGAGTCGGGGGTTGCGCTCGAGCATGAGAGCGATCGCCCCGGAGATTTGGGGGGCGGCGGCGGAGGTTCCGTTGAAGGAATCTGTGTAGTTCGGAGGGGCGAGGGTGGTTTCGTGTTTTTCGAGCTTGGAGGCGTGGGAATCGGCACCCATGTTGTCGGTGGTCCACATGACGTTGGGCTGTTTGTATTCGCCGCCGAAAGCGGAGATAGCGACGCCCATGCCGCTCTCGGAGTAGGAACTTTGTTTACCTTCGCGGTCGACGGCGGCGACGGCGATCGCGTAGCGGGAGCTGGAAAAACCGTCGTAGCTTTGATCGTCGTTCTCCGCGCGGCCATTTCCGGCGGAGATGGCAAAAACGGTCCCGAGGCCGTTGCGGTTTTCACGGGCACCTTTTTCGATGCCGGCGAGTTGAAGAGAGCTGATGCGTCCGCCGTTGGCGCCGTCGTCGGAGGGGCCCCAGGAGTTGGAGGAAACATGGGTGATAATGTCCTTAGGCTGCCAGGCGAGGGCGCGTCCGGCGGCATCGTCCGGGGAGTCCCCGGCGATGAGGCGGACGCCCATCAGGCCGGCAGCGGGGGCGACGCCGATGACTCCCAGGTTGTTGAAGCCGACAGCAGCAGCCAGTCCCGCGCAGCTGGTGCCGTGGTTATCTTCCGTTTTGAGGGGAGAGGGATCGTCGGGATCGCCTTCGTTGAAGTTGATGTGGAGGCCTTGCCCGAGGGAATACGAGTTGGCCGAGAGGTCCTCGTGGGCGATTTCGAGGCCGTCATCGACGATCGCAATGTTGATGTCCTTGCCGGTGGCGAGGTCCCAGGCGTTGCGCATGGTGAGGTTGAAGGCGGAGGACTGGAGGTGCCACTGCTTCGAGTAGTAAGTGTCGTTCGGCAGTTTATTGAGGATCTGACGCTTCGACATGACCCGGGAGAAGACGGGGGAGAATTCGTAACCGCCTTGGCGGCTGAGCCAGTCGGCGGCGTCGAGGGCGGCGAAAGCGTCGTCATAGGAAACGAGGACCCAGCCGGGGAGGAGGGAGGCTTCAAAGGCGAGAGGGCGGGTGGGGGCGAGGGATTCGGTGTGACCCGGTTCCAGGCGGACGTGGAGTTTGGCGGTCATGACGCGGCGCGCGGCGGCGCGGCGGGCTTCCGAAGTGGCGCGGGGGGAGAGATCGGCGAGGTCATAAAAGACCGGGGCCAGAGCGCGGGAGTCCTGAGCCCAATTGGCGCGGGCGAACTTCCGGGCCGAGGTTTCAAGACGGAGAACGGAGCCGCTGCCCCAGGCCTGGCCGGTGGCGACAGATCGGACTCCCCGGTTCGCGCGGGAGAAAAGTTCGTCTTCAGCGAGGCGAACTTTGGTGGGATGGCCACCGTCAGAGAAGAGGTATTCGGATTGGGCGGAGAGGACGCCGACCGTGGTCAGGAGAATGAGGAATACTTTTAGTGGATGCATAGCGGAACATCCTCTTATAGCACGGGGGACTACCAGTACACCTTGATGGCGAGTTTAATGATTCGGCCCGCGTGGTTGTTATTCAGGTGAAGGACCCCGAAGGTGGGGTTGTAGTTGGCGGCCACGAGGTGTTCGCGGGAACCGAGGGGAAAGGGGGGAACCGAGGGGAAAGGGGGGAACCGAGGAGCGGTCGAGAAGATTCGGACACTGGAATTGGGGTTCATCGCGAACCACGTGTGGTTGGGTGCGTTATAGAATTCGCCGCGTAGTTGCAGGTAGCGGCGGCGGTTTTCAAAGGGGTAGAACGAACGGAAGACGGAAAGATTCAGGTTCGGCCGCCAGGGTCCGCGAGCCCTGTCCATTGTCCAGGGGGCATCGCCGAGTTGGCCAAAGGCGGGGCGGGCAAAGGCCTGTTGGTTGAAATAGGGGATATCGTTGGCTTTTTGACGGGTCCAGCGGGGATCTCGTATCGGGACGCCAGGCACGAGGTCGGGGCGGACGGACAAGCCGAGAGTGTTCGCGCCGGGGATGCCGTTGGCGTCGCCGAGCAAAAGCGTGAACGGGAAGCCGCTGTACAGGCTGCTCCAGCCGCCCGCGGGTTTAGAAATGATCCCGCGCTATTAGAAGAATCGGCGGCCCTTTCCAAACGGCAGTTCGTAGTTACTCGTAACGTTAAAACGATGCCGCGAATCGAAGTTAGGCACCGAACGGTTCGATTTCCGGTCGGTCGGGTTTTGCACCTTCGAGAAACCCCAGTTCAATTGGTTGGGGGTGTCGGACTGGCCATCAGTGTTGTCGTCGATCGACTTAGAAAACGTATAATTAAAGCGAAAGCCGATGCCGCCGCAGACGCGGCCTACGAGCGAGGCTGTGCCTCCGTGATAGATGGAGTTGTTGTTAGTCTGCCCAAGTACGTTGATGTCGCCCGCGGTGGGGTACGGCCGCATCAGATCTTGCACCGTGGTGGTAAGTAAAGTAAGTTACCGGCGGTGTTGGCCATTGTCCGGGGAAGGATTGGACCGCATGCCATGACGGAAGGGGTAACGGCCGGTGAGCAGCGAGGCGCGGGAGGGGGCGCAGTAGGGCATGGGGACGTAGCAATCGGTGAAGCGAGCACCCTTGGCGGCCATGCGGTCGAGGTGAGGCGTTTCGTTGGTCGTGCTGCCGAAGCAGCCGAGGTCGCCATAGCCGAGATCATCGGCCAGAATAATGACGAAATTTGGAAGCCGGGCGGCCCCGAAGGCGGCAAGGCCGGAGGCCAGGAATTGTCGTCGGTTGAGCGGAATTAGCCCTTCAGTGTAATCGATCCGGCGGGGCCCTGAGAAGTAGCTTACGTTGGGCGATAAACACTAAAAAGAAAGGACTTTACCTGTAAGTTACGTCCGTTTTAGCGAGCCGGGAGAAGCCAGTGTATATAATGAGCGAGGATTCAAAGCCGACTGAGGAGGGGCCTCGTGCATCGTCGATCCTTTATCGAAACGCTGTTGGGCAGTGCGCTGGGGAGCGGGCTGCTTCCGGCCGCACCCGTGGCGAGGGCTCGGTTGGGCTTTGCTTCGTACTCCATTCGCAGTCATGGGTTGAACGCGACGGCGCTGCTCGAGTACGCGGCGGCGCAGAAGGTGGATATTATCCAGCTTTCGGTGGCCGGCCTCGGGAGTCGGGATGAGGCGAATCTGCGACGGATCAAGGACGAGGCGGATCGGCTGGGGATTCAGGTGGAGCCGGCGTATGGCGGTATCTGCACGCTCGGGAAGGGTTGGAATCCACAGCGCCAAGGTGACCCGGTGAGCTACGTGACCGAAGCGGTCCGGGTGGCGCGGGCGTTTGGTTCGCCGACGGTACGATGCACGGTGGGCGGCGCGGACGACCGGTACGGCAAGGCGTCGATGGTTGAATTGATGGACGATACGATGAAGACGTTGCGGGCGGTTCGGAGCCGGGTGGAGGACTCCGGTGTGAAGTTGGCGTTCGAGAATCATGGGGAGTTGCGAGCGCGGGAGTTGGCGACCGTGATCGAGGAAGCGGGCAAGGGAATTTGCGGGGTCTGTTATGACTCGGGGAATCCGTTGAGCGTAATGGAGGATCCGCTGTTCACGATGGAGATCTTAGGGCCCTACATCGTTTCTTCGCACTTCCGGGACTTTGTGGTGTATGAGCATCCGCGCGGTGCGGCGATGCAATGGGTGGCGATGGGCGACGGGATGGCAGATTTCGGGCAGTTGATTGGCCGATTTCGACAGTTCAATCCAACTGCGCCGGTGCTCCTGGAGATCATTACCGGGAACGAGCCGAAGGTGCTGCCGTATCTGGAACCTGATTTCTGGAAGTTCTTTCCGGGGATGGTGGCGGCGGATTTTGCGCGGTTCGTGGCGCTGGCCAAGAAGGGGTATCCGTATCTGGGGAGCATGGTCGTGAGCCGGCCCGGGGCCGCGGGGGCGGGGTTGGCGGCGGCGATCAAGGAACAGCAGCGGGCAGACCTGGAACGAAGTCTTGAGTATTGCCGGAAGCGATTGGATTTGGGGCAAAGGTGGCGGGGTTAGCTCCGATCCTGTTCACTTAACGCTTGACTGGCTGTAGCTTCGATCCCATCGTTCGTGCGGGGCTATTCATAACGAAGGGCTTCAATCGGATCGATCTCAGCGGCTTTCATCGCCGGATAGATCCCAAACAGCACCCCGACACAAACCGACACGCCAAACGCCACCGCAACGGAAAGCGGAGTAACAATGGTGTTCCATTCCGCCACCGTAGCGATCAGCCAGCTTAAGCCAATCCCGAAGGCGATGCCCGCCAGGCCACCCCCCACCGAGATCAGAATACTCTCAATGAGAAACTGCCGGACAATGTCGCTCCGTCTTGCCCCAATCGCTCGCCGAATGCCGATCTCGCGCGTCCGCTCCATCACCGTCGCCAGCACGATGTTCATAATGCCGATGCCACCCACAATAAGCGAGATGGCCGCAATAGCCACCATCACGTAAGTGAAAATCGCCTGGGTTCGCTTCTGCTGTTCGAGCAGCGCGGCCGGAATCGTCACCACATAGTCTTCGACGCTCCGATGAGTCGAGGCCAGAATCGCGCTCACCACCTTCGCCGATTGGACGCTATCAACACCTTCCCGCAATCGAATATCCACCCCGTCGAACTCATCTTTCAAGAACCGCGTCGTATCCCAGAACCGGTATTGAAAGGTAGTAATCGGCACGAAAATAGCGTTATTCCGGTCCTGAATCTTCACGCCCGTCCCGCTGTCGCCCACCTGTTCTGACAGCACGCCCACCACCTCCAGCCACGTATCGTTCACCTTCAATTTCTTGCCCACGGCGGAATCGTAACCAAACAGGTTGATCTTAGCGGACTGCCCCACCACGCAGACGGCCGCGTTGGCTGCCTCATCTGCTTCCGCCAGCAGCCGGCCCTCCATCGCCTCCAGCGCGTGAATCGTCGAGTACGACGGACGCACCCCTTGCAATAGCGGCGTGCCCGCGTTGGGCTTCGGCAACAACCGGCCGGGGTACAGGGTTCGCCGCGGCGAAAGCGCCTCCACCCCGTCCAGGTTCGATTCCAGAATGCGAATATCCCGTTCGTTTAAACCCTGCGACGCGCGCCGGCGCTGCTGCAACTCTTCGGCGCTGGTCGCCGAAATGGAATCCACCAGAATGTTCCGCACGCCGAGTTTTTCAATCAGTCTGAGCGACTCCTCCCGCGCCCCCGCTCCAATCGACAGCATCCCGATCACCGAACCCACCCCGAAGACAATGCCCAGCGCCGTCAGCACCGTCCGAGCCTTCTGCGCCTTCAGATTCGTAATCGCCTCGCTGACGTCGGAAAGCAAACCCTGGCTGCTCCTCATTTCTTCCCCGCTGCTTTAGCGGTCGACGTGTCCTTCTGGTCCGGGCTGGCTAAAGCCACCAGGGTGCCTTCCTTCAGCCCTTCAATCACCACCTGGCTCTCCCCCCGCCGCAGCAGTTTGACATCCTTGGCGACAAACGTGCCCGCCTCGGAGACATACACGAAAGTTCGGCCATCGCTTTGAAACACGGCCTGCGTAGGCACCCAAATCACGTTCTTCATCGTGTCGGTCAGAATCTGAACGTTCACGCTCATGCCGGGCCGCAGCGCGGCGACGGGGTCCAGCACGCTCAGCTTGCACTCAAACCGGCGTTGCCAAGGCGGTCCCGACGTGCCGCCCAGATTCGAGACCTTCGCCTGCAAACTTCGCCCCGGCAGCGCGACCACTTTTGCCTGCGCCGGCTGCCCAATGGCCAGCAAACCTCGATCCGCCTCCGTGACCACCACCGAAGCCTCCCACGTGCTCAAATCGGGGATCTGCGCCACAGCCATGCCGGCCCGCACCGTGTCGCCAAGTTGCAGCATCGGGAAAATCATTCCGCTGAAAAAGAAGTTGCCGTTCGTGTTGGCTTCAATGTTCACGTACCCGCCGGTGGGCGCGTTCAGCGTCATCATTTCGATGTTCCGTTTGGCCGTCGCCGCCAGCACCGTCGCCTTCTTCAGGCCGGCCTCCTGGATATTGACCGAAGCACGGGCGGCCGCCTTGCGCTGCGGATACTCCTTCTCCAGTTTGTTCTTGCGGTCCTGGGCGTCGCGCAGCATCAGGTCGTTCTGCTGCACGACAATTGCCGCCAGCAGCGGGTTGCGGCGGCATTCAATCTCCGCCTGCTCGAGTTCTCCGCGCGCCACGATCAGCTCCGTCTCTAACTCCTCTTCCCGCGCCGAAGATTCAAAGCCCGCCTGGGCCACCATCTGCTCAGCCTCGGCCAGGTCCGCATTGGCCTCCCGCAGCTTGTGCGCCTCCTCGGTCGTATCGAACTGCACCACCAGATCGCCCTGCTTGACGAGGTCGCCGGGCTTCGCAAGCTGCGTAATCGTTAGTTCGCGACTGCCCGTCATCGGCGCGATCAGCATCTTCGAGTTGCCGCCTTGCAAGCTGCCCTTGGCCGAGATCGGAAACGCGACGTCGCCTCGCGTAACCCTGGCCATCGGAACCGTCCGCGCCTCGCCCTGCTTCCAACGCTCGACCGTCTGATAGCCCGACCACGCCGCCGCCGCCAGCAACGAAACCAAACCAAGAGAAATCACTCCGCGGAGGATAGTTCGCTTCACTTTTTCTTCTCCCGCTCTGTATCCACCAAAGCAACCTTGGTTCCGGCCGCGATACCTTTCACGGCTACCTCGTCCGGGTTGCGCGCCAACACCTCCACCGCGTAAGAATCCAAACCTTGGGCCCCGGGCACCAATACCACCGGTTTCCCGTTCCGATTGAAAATTGCTTTGGCGGGCACGCTGATCGCGTTGGCCAGCCGGTCGACAATCACATCCATCCGCCCATTCATGCCGGGCCGCAACCGAGGGTCCACCTGCTCGAACGCGCCGTAAGCGCGGAAGTTGCGCGACGGCGGCCATTCAAAATTCTGCTCCGCCAGCGGAGCGATGCTGGCCAAAGTCGCATCGAACGGCTTTTCGGGAAACGGGTCCAGCAGGATCCGCGCCGCTAATCCCGCCTTCAGCCGGCCGCGCTCGGTCTCTTCCAATTTTCCCTTGAGTTGCAGGCTGGTCAAGTCAGGAATCTCCGCCACCGAACTGCCCGGCCAAACCGTGTCGCCAACCTTAAAAGGCTTCGCGTTCATCCAGCCTTGGGAGTAGTTCATCAGGTAGTTCACGACGCCGGTCGAAGGCGCTTTCACCTCCATCTGGCCGATCCTCTTTTTCGTCAGCTCCACCTCCGCCTGCACCTTCGCCACCGCCGCCCGCATCGCCGCCACCTTCGATCCGTTTTGCGATCGAATCAGTTCGGCGTCCGCTTCCTTCACCCGTAATTTGTCCTGCGCCAGACGATGGTCGATCTTCTTCTCCTCGGCCTGCAGCACGCTCAGAATCTCGCTCCGCGAAACTTCCAAACGAGCTCGTTCGGTCTGGGTCTTTTGCGTCGCGATGTCGAGTTCGCTTTGCGCCCCAGCAATCTGGGCCTGCGCCATCGCTTCGGCCAACTGCGCCTCCGCCTGGCGCAGGCTGGCTTCTTTCTCCTGAAACTGGCGCTGCGCGCTGCTGATATCGAACTTCAGCATCACGTCCCCGGCTTTGATCGGGTCGCCGTTGGGCGCTTGCCACACAATCCGTAGATCGGGCACGTTGAGCGGAGCTGTAACCAGCACAGAGCGGCTGGCCACGAGGTCGCCACGGCAGGTGGTGATCACGAGAAACTCGCCCTGGCGAGCCAGTGCCGTGGGCAAGCTGGAGTGCGCTTCGACACTTTGAGTCGACTTCGATCGAGTGAACCAGTAGCCACCAGCCGCCAGACCGGCGGCGAGCACAATCACCACCAGCGCTTTCATCGGCGAACCTCCCTTACGATTTCCAGCGCCGCCGAAAGGTCCGGCAGCAGCCGTGGATCATCCGTCAGCACTTTGAAGCGGGCAGAGAACGTCCGCACCGGAGAGTCCATGCCCGCGGTGGCGATGGGGCTGGAGTTCGAAAGCTCCGCCACAAACTCAGCGCCGGGATAGGCGTCCAAAAAGAGCTTCGCCCGCACGCCCGGTTGCAGCACCGCGATGTCAGACTCGTTCACCAGCGCGTCGACCACCATGCGGTCCGGGCTGAACAGGCGCAGCACCGGCTGGCCGGAGTTCATCTGATCGCCCTCCTGCGCAGGCCCCATCGAGCCGCTCCTAAACACGTTTTCGAGAGCCACCATGCCATCATGCGGACTGCGAATCACCAGCCGGTCCAGGTTGCGACGCAGCCGTTCGAGGGTGAGCTTCAAGCGCTCCAGCTTCAGCTCCTGCCCCTTAAGCGTGGCTGCTTCGGCTTGGATTCGAAAGCTATGGGATTTTTCGAGACTGGCCACCCGGGCGATGGCCGTCTTGGCTTTCGCTTCATTTTTCAACCGGTCGAGTTCGCTCAGGATCGGCCCTTTCCGCAGCTGGAGTTGCGCCTTTTGCAGTTCTGCCTTGGCTTCTTGAGCGGTGGATTCGCGCTTGGCGCGATCGCTGCGGATCTGCGCCTGCTTCTCTTCAATCTGATGGCCGGATTCAGCGATCTTCGCTTCCGTTTCGCGAACTTCGTCGAGAATCGCGGTGCGATCAAACTCTGCCAGGATCTCGTCCTGCGCCACTCGCTTGCCGTTCGGAATAAGATAGGCGAGAGTTACTCGGCTGGATAGCCCGCTGATCTGGGGGACCCGAATCGACGAGGATTTCAACGCCTGAACCGTGCCGGTA
>Ga0163144_10031786_pt1 | contig 10048 bp, 8 predicted proteins | sample OliLak19BULKMAT1_FD_123175 | JGI IMG/M metagenome (GOLD analysis project Ga0163144, IMG submission 123175) | Freshwater microbial mat bacterial communities from Lake Vanda, McMurdo Dry Valleys, Antarctica - Oligotrophic Lake LV.19.BULKMAT1 | ecosystem: Environmental > Aquatic > Freshwater > Lake...
CACCAACACCCACCACCACCAACACCAACACACGGGGCCGGTCGCCATGCCCCTCGGCACGGCCCCGGCCCGTCAAACCTCACGCCTTGATCCTGATGAACACGCCCGCCGGAACCACAAGTCGATTCAACGCCTCAACCGTGCGCGCGTTGGGCTCCAGAATATCGATGATCCGCTTGTGCGTCCTGATCTCGTACTGCTCGCGGCTCTTCTTGTCGATGAACGGCGAGCGCAGCACCGTGTACCGCTCGATCCGCGTCGGCAGCGGGATCGGCCCGGCCACTTTCGCGTTGGTCCGTTTCGCGTGGTCAACGATCTCCTTCGCGCTCGCGTCGAGAGCCAGGTGGTCGTAGGCCTCCATCCGGATTCTGATTTTCCCGCCTGTCATCAACAACCTCGTGCCCAAATCGGGCCGTTTCCGCGATCCATTCGCCCGCCAACGGGCTCCATCAGAATCCGTCACTCACTCAGAACCCCACCGCATCACCTTTGACGCCCGTGGTCCCCGCGCGCAGAACGCGCGAAGACCCCGCCAAGGGAGGGGATTGTTACCACCAAAGACGCTCCGGACCACTCCCCGCGCACAATTCCGCGCGGAAAACCGCTCCGGTCGCCCCCGGTCCCGCCAATCTCACTCATCCGTGAGCCCCCGGACATCAACTCCAACCGCCGTAACGATCCACCAACCGCGGCCCGCCGGGGGCGTATAGCCTACCCCCGCACCACCCGTTGTCAACGCACCCGCCTCCCGGCCGGGTCGTGCCCGGAACCGTGCCACGGGTGGCTGCTCTGAGTCACGCGTGCATCCCCCTTGGCTCGCGGAAACACCAACCCTATCCACACCCTCACTGTGGACGACCTGTGGAGAACCCCATGCCCCTCTGTCTCCACCGCTTCCTGCCACCCACCACCCTTCCTGCCCTCCTGACCGCATCCTTTCTATGCACCTCCGCCGCCGCCCAGCCCGAGGGTGACCTCCGCCCGGTCCCCCAACCTCGCGACAATCGCGTCCGCAACCCGATCGACGACCGTCCCGCCGGCCAGCCCGCCCAGCCCAACCTCCTCCCCGCCCCGACCTCCGCCCTCGAGGTCTCCGAAGACCACCTCTACCTCTCCGAGCACGGCCTGCGCCTGCCCATCCCCCTGGGCTGGATCGTCGAACGCTCCAAGTTCACCGCCGTCCCCGCCGACGTCCAGCGCGGCGACCGACGCGGCGGCGAACGCCCCTTCCACTTCGACGTCCTCTTCGACCCCCTCTCCGCCGAGGAAATCACCACCTACACCCTCTTCCCCCCCGACTCCCTCATGGTCTTCCGCCTGCACACCCCGAGCTCCCTTGACGAATCCGCCGCCCTCGACATCCTCGCCCAAGGCTCCGCCCAGAAGGTCATCGACGCCGCCGCCGCCGGCACCGGCGCGCCGCCGGAGGCCTACGCCATCTTCGAGAGGGATTCCGCCCTCGTGGTCGCCGGCCGCGACGCCTACCGCTTTTACATGCGTGTCCCACGCCGCGTTTCCGAAACGGGCCTCGTCATCGCGCACACCCTCATCGACCTGGCCGGCCCCAACTTCCTCGTCCTCGAGATGATCTGCCCCGAGGAGAACTACCTCGCCGCACGCCCGCACTACGAGACGCTCGTCGCCGCCCTCGAGTTCCTCGACCCCGCCGAAGAGGCCGCCCGCCGCTGGCCGCTCATGCTCGCCGCCTCACGCCTCATCGCCACACGCACCCCCGAGCACTACCAGGCCGCCATGACCAGCGTCGATGGACGCATGGAACGCCTCTACAACCCCGCTGGCAACGGCGACGACGCCGACGACCGCGAGCGCGGCGTCCGCCGCGTCCTCTGCTGGACAGGCCCTCGCGGCGAGATCGACCCCGAAAAGCCCCGCGACGCCTACGCCGAGATCGAGAAGGAAGAGGGCTACATCGTCTTCGTCGGTGGCCGCTACTTCGACAGCGCCGAAGACCCCATCACCGGCGAGCGACGCCGCGTCATCGCCGACTATGCCGCCACCTACTGGATGTCCTACGACCGCCAGCGCGAGGGCTGGCTCAACCGCATGGTCATCCAGACCCCGCTCTTCCCGCGTCCCGCCACCTTCTCCGAGGTCGGTGCCCGCGACGGCGCGGACCTCACCGTCTGGACCCGCGCCCCCGGCGAGCCAGAGACCGTCGTCCGCCCAGTCTTCGAGGAGCAGGGCTACCTCTCGCAGGTCGAGTTCTTCCTCTTCGCCGACATGCTCGCACAGGCCGGCTTCCCCACCGAGTTCGGCTACTACACCTGGCAGACCGGCGCCTCCACCTGCCGCTTCATCCACGACTCCGTCCAGCCCGAATCCGAGGGCCTCGGCTGGACCATCGAGCGCTCCTTCGGCGACGACGCCGAGACACACCACCTCTCCTTCGACGGCGAACTCCGCTGGCGCGGCACGCTCCGCGAAGTCGGACACTCCCTCACCCGCGGCGAGCCCACCGACTACGACCGCATCTCCGCCCTCTGGCGCGCCAAGAACCTCCCCATGACCGAGATCCGCGACCCCGGCCCGCGCCGGCGCTGACTCCTTGCCCGCGTGCTTGCGCCCACTCCCCCGCGCGCGGGGCAGGGGGCGGCAAGGCTCCGCGACGCCGACGGAGCGGGCACGATCAACCGCACTCCACCATGCCGCCAAACCTCGTGACCCCCCCATCCCGCCTCGCCTCGATCAACCTCCTTCGAGGTCTGGTCATCATCCTCATGGCCCTCGATCACGCCCGCGACTACTTCGCACCCTTCCCACACCAGCCCACAGACCTCGAACACGCCTCGCCCGCACTCTTCCTCACCCGCTGGATCACCCACTTCTGCGCCCCCGTCTTCGTCTTCCTCGCCGGCACCTCCATCTACCTCCGACAGCACCGACCCCCTCCCCCGCGTGCGGGGCACGTGCCCGCAAGGCTCTGCGACGCCGACTCAGGGGGTACGCCCTCCACCGTGCCACCGAGTCAGCCCGGCTCCGCGGGCTTACTCGGTGCCGATCAACCCGATGCCCCCGTCAACCAAACCTCCCTCCCCCGCTTCCTCCTCACCCGCGGCCTCTTCCTCATCGCCCTCGAACTCACCGTCATCGCCGCCTCCTGGGGCTTCCTCTTCGCCGGCGTCATCACGTTCCAGGTCATCTGGGCTCTTGGCGTCTCCATGATCGTCATGGCCGCCCTCGTCCGCTTCCCATGGCACGTCTCGCTCATCTTCGGTGCCGCCCTCGTCACTCTCCACAACCTCCTCGACCCCATCCCCTCCGCCGACTTCACCAGCCCCCCGCTCGCCGCCCTGTGGATGATCCTCCACGAGCAGAACTTCATCTCCCTCAACCCCGCGGCCACCGCCCCCTTCACCCCTCCCGGCATCTTCGTCGTCTACCCCCTCATCCCCTGGGTCGGCGTCATGGCCCTGGGCTACGCCTTCGGCCGCCTCTTCTCCCCCCCTCCCTCGCGCGCGGGGGAGGTGCCGGCAAGGTCCTGCGACGCCGACGGGGGGGGCAGTCTCTCGGCTTCATCCCCTCGCCTGCCCACCCGCGCCTGCATCCTCCTCGGTTCCCTCTGCATCCTCACCTTCCTCGTCCTCCGCGCCACCAGCCTCTACGGCGACCCCACACCCTTCGACTCCCAATCACCTCGCTACCCCATCCTCGCCCTCCTCAACACCACCAAGTACCCGCCCTCCCTCCAGTTCCTGCTCATGACCCTTGGCCCCGCCCTCCTGCTCCTGCCCGTGCTCCCCCGCCTCCCACGCCCCATCACCACCATCCTCAACACCTTCGGCCGCGTTCCTCTCTTCTTTTACGTCCTCCACATCCCGCTCCTGCACCTCTGCTCCGCCATCCTGTGGTACGCCCTCCACGCCGTCATCACCGGCTGGCAACTCAACCCCGCCGCGTGGCCCACCACCTACACGCCCCAACTCTGGATCGCCTACGCCGCTTGGCTCCTCACGCTGCTCATCCTCTGGTTCCCATGCCGCTGGTTCATGCGCCTCCGCAATCGCCGCAAGGATTGGTGGCTGTCGTATCTCTGACCAGAAGAGCCCTCGCCCAACAGAACCGGCCGCGCAAGCGGTCGGCCACCACACAACCACGCCCCAGGTGAATCGCGACAAACGCGACAGGCCGCGTGCCCTCCAGGCATCATCCGCCCTCCGCGCCGGGCGCTTGCCCGACTGCTCGCGCAGTCGGCTCCGTTGATCCATGAATCACGCGCGCTTCCCCACCTTCCGCACCACGCTCACCGCCGGGTACAACCCCGCCACCTCCTCGCGCCGCACAACCCGCGGCGGATACGCCGGGTTGATCGCCTGCAAACGCACCACCTCCCGCCCGCGCCCGTCCTTCTCGAAGAACGCCCGCTTGAACGTCGTCTCGTGGTCCGGCTCCAGCCTCACGAAACAGTCGTCACCGCTCGCCGCCGCCTGGGCCGGGCTGAACACCACCACATCGCCCTCGTGATACTCCGGCGCCATCGAGTCCCCCGTCACCCGCGCCGCGAACGCATCGGGGTCCTCCACATCCAGCGTGCGCACATACTCATCCGCCATCCGCGCCGGATACCCCAGGTCCGTGAACTCCGCCAGCGTTCCCGCCGCCACACGATTGATCAGCGGCACCAATCGCGGCATCGCCCGATCCACCGACATCGCCCCGCCCCCGTGCCCACTCTCTGGCCCGACCGCGCGCCGCGCCGCGTCGGGCGTCCCAACCCCGTGCCACCAGCCGCGGCTCTGAGCGGCTGCTGCTCCCCCGTGATCCCCGACTCCCCGCGCCCGACCCCGCTCCGCATCCTTCGACCGCCCTGCACCCGGGCCGCCTCGCTTCGCGTCCCTGCCCGCCTTTCCACCCTCTGGCGCAATCGTCTGCACCAACTTCTCCAGCTCCCCCGACCGATGCGCCACATCCAGCGCACCGCGAATCCCTCCGCGATCATCCACCCCGCTGCCACGCAGAATCTCCGCCAGACGCCGCGCCGCCGTCGTCCGCTCCTCGAGATCGTTCACACGTTGCTGCAACACCTCGGGCGCGCGGCTGAGCCCCGCCGCCGCAACCAGGCTCCCCTCGGGAAGCCCCAGCCCGCCCTCGATCCGCACCAGCAACTCCTGCCCGGCATTGCGCTTCGCATTCTCAATCTGTGACAGGTGGCTCCGCCCGCACTCCACCCTCGTCGCCATCTCCGCCAACGAAAGCCCGGCCCGCCGCCTGGCCGACCGGATCAACTCCCCCACCGCTTTGGCCTGCTCGCCCATGCCCGCCTCCGTTCACACCACCCGCTCGGCGCACCGACACCGCCTCCCGACGCCATCGACGCCTTTGTGCGCCATTTCGCGTCGATACCAAACAACCACTTGAAAAGTGTTGCCTCGTATGGGAACATTGTCAAGTCGGTTCCCAAAGAAGGAAACACGGGGCGGACGCCCCGCCTTCGACTCGCCCGCGCCTCACACACACGCGCAACCCCGGAGGTGGTCCATGCCGCTCGACAAATCCCTCAGCTCCCTCGCCCCAATCCGCACCCGCTCCCGCCTGCGCCACCGCGACGTCTGCCTCACCCTCATCCATCGCGCCGACCTGCTCGACGCCGCCGACCGCGCCCTGCTCATCGCCGTCTACGCCGACGGGCGCTCCGTCCACTCCCTCGCCCGCGCCGACGACCCCGACCCGGCCACGCTCCACCAGCGCTCCGCCACCCTCAGGCGCCGCGTCAGGCGCCTCGCACGCCGCCTGCTCACCCCCACCTACCAGCTTGTCCGCACCCAGAGCGACTCCTGGCCCCCCGTCATGGTCCGCGTCGGGCGCGCCTGCTTCGTCCAGGGCCTCTCCATGCGCGACGCCGCCAGGAAACTCCGCCTCTCCATCCACACCGTCCGCTCGCTCGCCCAGTCCATCCGCGCCCTGGCGGCCGCCGCCCCCTCCCCCTGGGCCCAACCCCCGCGCGAGGTCGCCGCATGAAACCCTCCCTCACGCTGCCCGTGCGCGCCATGTTCGGCCTGCTCGACCACGCCGACGCCGACCCCGCGCCCACCCTGCTCCCCCATGCCCGCCGCCTGCACGCACAACTGCGCACGGGCCAGATCGCCCTCATCACGGGCCCCAGCGGCGCGGGCAAGTCCTCCCTCGCCCGAGCACTCTCCCAACTCACACCCACGACCGTGCCGGGCAACACCGCGCCAAGCGCCCCCATCATCGACCTCCTCACCGGCCCGCTCCCGCGCCGCCTCTCCATCCTCTCCTCCGTGGGCCTGGCCGACGCCCACCTCTTCCTCCGCCACGCCAACCACCTCTCCGTCGGCGAGCGTGCCCGCCTCGACCTCGCGCTCACCCTCGACGCCGCCGCCCGCACCCGCTCCACCACGCTCATCCTCGACGAGTTCTGCTCCACCCTCGACCGCCCCACGGCGCGCCTCGTCGCGCGCCTCCTCCGACGCACAATCACCCGCACCCCCACCCTCCGCGCCTTCTGCCTCACCGCCCACGACGACCTCGCCCCCTCCCTCTCGCCTGACCTCGCCCTCTATATCTCACCCCCCGCCCCCCGCTCGCCCCATCTCGGCCCAGCGAGATGGGCAGAGGGCAGGGGTGAGGGGAATGCACCCCCTCCCGCCACTCCCTCCGATCCACTCATTCAACTCGGCACCTTCGCCGACTACACCACGCTCGCCCGCCACCACTACCGCCCAGCCCGCCCCGCCATCCTCGCCGGCCCACACGCCGTCCGCCGAGCCATCGACCCACGCACCGGCGAACTCCTCGCCGTCCTGGTCCTCTCCATGCCCACGCTCAACGCCCCGTGGCGAGACATCATCTGGCCCACCCGCTATCGCACCCATGACAAGCCCGCCGACGCACGCCGCATCTCCGCAGAACTCCGCACCATCGCCCGCGTCATCGTCGCCCCCGCCCACCGTGGCCTGGGCATCGCCACCGCTCTCGTCCGCCACTACCTCGCCAATCCACTCACCCCCGCCACCGAGGCCGTCGCCGCCATGGGCATCGCCTCCCCCTTCTTCGCCGCCGCCGGCATGCGCCCCTATCGCCTCCCCCCAACCTCGCGCGATTCCCGCCTGCTCGACGCGCTCGTCCACCTCTGGCTCGCGCCCGCGGACCTGCTCGACCCCGTCACCCCACTGCCACCCCTCCTGCTCCGCGAACTCCGCCACTGGGCCAACCACTCCCGCGCCACGCGTCACCTCCTCGACAACCCCAGCCTCGCCGCCCACGCCGCCCAGGCCATCCTCTCCCCCCGCCTCGTCTATGCCCACGTCGCAACCAACCGCTCACTCGCTCAGGAACCACCACATGCCCCTCTCCGCAAACTCGCGGCCTGATCCCACCCCGCCCCCCGCCCGCCCACGCCGCGCCGACCTCCCCCATGCCCTGACCTTCTTCCTCACCATCGCCCAGCGCCGCCGCGTGCTCACCGCTCTTCGCCGCCTCCACCCCAGACGCGAACACGCCCTCCTTCGCAGCCTGGGTATCAGCGACCCACCCCAGCCCGCGCACGCCGACTGACGACGCCACGCACAAGCTCCGCCCTCCGATCCCCCTTCCCCGCGTGCGGGCGAGGTGTCAACAAGGCTCTGCGAAGTTGACGCAAGGGCAATCGATTGTCCGTGCGTTGCGTCTCACCGTCTGTCTCTCTTCGCACCTTCGTCTCTTCGTCCCTCCGTCCCTTCCTCTTTCCCACCCCGTCACTCCCCATCCCGAAAGCCACACATGGACACCCCTTGGGCTCGTCCCGCGACGCCGCACGCGCTCCACGACTGGATCGCCACCGTCCTCGACCTCCGCATCTGCCGCACCCCGCTCATCCTGGGCCACCAGGCACCTTTCGACTACCTCCTCCACACCCACTTCGAAGGCCAGCGCTTCGACGAACTCCCCTTCACCTCGAACAACACCCCCAACACTCCCACGCCGCTCCCTCCCGCGCCGCACAACAATGCCCACGACCCCACAGACCCGAGGGCACCGGTCATCCGTCCTCACTCTGCCACGTTGCCACTGGGCCACCCTGCCGCGTCTTCGTCTCTGCGTCTCTCCGTCGCTTCCCCTGCTTCCCCCCACCCGCCCGACCTCCTCCTCTGGGCCAACCGCGGCGGCGGCAAGACCTTCCTCGGCGCCCTCGCCACCACCCTCGACCTGCTCTTCAAGCCCGGCATCGAGGTCCGCATCCTCGCCGGCTCCCTCGAACAGTCCAAGCGCATGTTCGCGCATCTCCGCCGCTTCTTCTCCATCCCCGACCTCACCTCCACCCTCGAGGGCCGCATCACCGAGCGCCGCATCGTCCTGCGCAACCACTCCACCGTCGAGATCCTCGCCCAAAGCGAGGCCTCCGTCCGCGGCACCCGCGTCCAGAAACTCCGCTGCGACGAGGTCGACCTCTTCGACCCCGCAATCTGGGAGGCCGCACAACTCACCACACGCTCCACCGACTGCAACGCCATCCACGTCCGCGGCGCCGTCGAGTGCCTCTCCACCATGCACCGCCCGAACGGCCTCATGTTCCGACTCGTCAAAGACGCCTCCAACGGCTCGCGACGCCTCTTCAAGTGGGGCGTCGTCGACACCCTCGCCCTCTGCGGCCCCGAGCACCAGTGCCCCACCTGCCCGCTCCAACCCGAGTGCGCTGGCCGAGCCAAGCGATTCAGCGGTGGCACGGGCTTGCAGCCTGTCCCCGAACAGCCCGGCCCGCTCAAACCGGCTGTCCCAACCGACGACCATCCGCACCGGCTGCAAGCCGGCGCCACCGCTGACCCCGGCCACATCCCCATCTCCGATGCCATCACCCTCAAGTCCCGCGTCTCACAATCCGCCTGGGAGTCCGAGATGCTCTGCCTCCGCCCCTCCCGCGGCCACTGCGTCCTGCCCGAGTTCGACCCCAAACTCCACGTCGTCTTCGACACCCCGCGCGAGGGCCAGTGCGTCGCCGGCATGGACTTCGGCTTCCGCGCTGACACCGTCATCCTCTGGGCCACGCTCGAAACCGCCCCGGGCGAGCCCCCAACCCGCACGCTCTGGATCACCCACGAGCACGTCCGCGCCGAGATGCTCCTCGACGACCACATCGCCGCCATCAAGTCCCCCCGCGATGGCCGCCCATCCCCCGTCTGGATCGCCGCCGACTCCGCCGGGCACCAGCGCCACGAGCAGACCGGAATCTCCAACATCGACGCCATGCGAAAGGCCGGCCTCGCCGTCCACGCCCGCGCCCTCACCATCGGAGAGGGCCTCGCACTCCTCCGCGCCCGCCTCAAGCCCGCGATCGGCCCGCCACGCCTGCTCATCCACCACCGCTGCACCCGCCTCATCGAAGCCCTCGAACGCTACCACTACCCAGAGGACAACCCCGAGAGCATGACCCCCGTCAAAGACGGCCAAGACCACCCCATCGACGCCCTCCGCTACCTCATCGCCGCCCTCGACAAGCCCTTCAAGTCCACGATCACCGGCTATGTGGGGGGAACGTGACAGCGGGTCGGCCACCTCCCGCGCGTGCGGGGCTGGTGTCAACGAGGCTCTGCGAGTTGACGGAGGGGCCAAAAGTGCCCCCGGCGGTGGCGCAGCCACCCTTGGTGCTCGGACTGCGGAGCAGCCCACGGCTGTTGCCAAAGCCGCGGCCGCGCAGCGGCAAGCCTCTCGCCGCCGCCGCCCCATCTCCCCGGCCCCAGCGGGGCCGACGGACTCTACTCAACCACCCGTTCGCCCCTCCCGGGCCAGGCCCACCAGGCAAAACTCGGACGACCCGGCAAGGCTCGTCACCGATCCCCAATCCACAACTCCACCGCCACCGGAAAATGGTCCGATGCCAGCCCCGCCGGCGCGGGCGTGTTCCGCCAATCCGCGCCGGGCGCCCGACTGGCAGTCCCCATGATGAACGCGCTGCCCCCCACGACCTCCGGCAGCACCGACTGGCTCACCAGGATGTGGTCGATCCGCCGACCCGACTCATGGCTCATCAGCTCATTCCCCCTCGACCCATCGTCCGGCAGGATCTCCGCCAACCCAGCCCCGAGCAGCGTCA
>Ga0163144_10031787_pt1 | contig 10048 bp, 6 predicted proteins | sample OliLak19BULKMAT1_FD_123175 | JGI IMG/M metagenome (GOLD analysis project Ga0163144, IMG submission 123175) | Freshwater microbial mat bacterial communities from Lake Vanda, McMurdo Dry Valleys, Antarctica - Oligotrophic Lake LV.19.BULKMAT1 | ecosystem: Environmental > Aquatic > Freshwater > Lake...
ACAAAGAGCCCGCAAGCATCAGGAAACATACAAACAAAAAATTCTTCATCTCGACTACCTCCAAAGGAATGCACGCTTTCATTGGGCAGCGCGACACTTGGCCCATCGCAGCAGGTTATCTAGAAATGCACTGGCAATAACGTGGAGCAGCAGCAGCTCCGCCCAACAAAGTTTCGCATTTCCAGCAACTCAAATACATGACAACCATAGGTATAAATGTGGTGCGGCGGAAACAGTTGACCGGAATGCTATCAGGTCGCAACCCGACGGCTTGCTAGGGATGCTCTGATTAAGTTCAGTTCTGAGTCAGGCTAGGCGCGAGCGTAAGAAATTCGATGCCGCATATGACTGATATGTAGGGAGAATTTCTTGTGTGAGCAACAACCTCATTTGGCAAAAATCGAAGCGACGAAATGGACTTCATCAGAGATTCCCTAAATTACACCGACTGAAGTGCTTGAACATCCAACTCGCTCCACAACCCCCTTCGCGAATCAACCTTTGAACTTGCTCCGACTGCTGACGGCAAGTTTTATAGAGGCACAGCGGTGGTGAGAACGCTGGAAATTGTGGAGTTCACTGACATTTGCCTATCCGAATGCACGACATACTGCTGACCGCAAATTCAAAAGCTCACATGAACAAACGCCGAAACATGCTGCTGACATCCGTTACTGCATGGCGAGCCAGTCGCCCACCATGCAGACGAGGCTCTACCAACGATATCCAACGCGAATATGCCAGCGACGACCCAGCAAATCGTATGTCATCGTGTCAGTGTTCGCATCGGTATAGCTCTGGACGAACGGCGGCTTTTTGTCGAACAAGTTGTTCACGCCCGCAGAAATGTCGAGAGATTTGCTAAACGCATATTTCCCCTGCAAGTTGTGATACTGGATGCTCGGTGCGGTTGCCCCAATCGCAGTCGGCGCCGCGTTAATATCCGTCGCTCCGCCAATGTATTGAATACCGTAGGAGCCCGACCAAGGGCCCTTGGCCATCTTGAGTGAGCTCAAGCCACGCCACTCTGAATACGTTCCGCGACCGCCTGTTGTCTTTCCGGTGAACACGATGACAGCAGCGCCCGGGAATGGCGTGAGCTCGTAGCGTGAAAGTCTGGACACATCGGCGCTGATGGTTGACGCAATCCCGGCAATCTTGAATTCGTACAGCACGCCGAGATCAATACCGGAAAGGCGCTCACTGGCGGCATTAACTGGCTGCGCCGAGAGGTAGTTGATTTCTCCGGTAACCGGGTCACGAGTAAAGTTAGCCGCGTTGCAGAATATATGAGCCAAGCTTGGCGTGTTGTAGCAAACCGAGAGCTTGGTCGAGCCCGCCACGCTTTGAATAGCGTTGTTGATTTTGATGCTGTAATAATCAACCGTTAGCGTAAGCGACTTAGTCGGCGTTAAGACGACGCCAACTGTCGTCGTTTTCGCGTCTTCAGGCCTGAGATTTGGATTCCCGCCCCTGGTCGTCAGCACCGTATTACCGAGCTGGCGATACGCGGTGGGCACACCAGCTGCGCGACAATTTTGCGCGACAACGCTGCTGGCAGGCAGGCTACTCCATCCACTGCATGGATCACTTGTCGTGAGGTTTCCCTGCGATATACCGCCGAACAATTCAGGAATATTGGGAACGCGAAATGCGGTCGAGTAGTTTGAGCGAATTTTCATGCTCGGCACGACTTGCCAGTCGAGACCTACCTTATACGTACTCTTTGATCCGAATAGATTGTAGTCGGAGTATCTGCCTGCGATATTCAAATTGAGCGCATCAACAAGTGGCATGCGCGAAAGTAGCGGCACGGCTAACTCGGCAAATATCTCGCGTGCCGTGTAATCACCTGCAACTGGCGTCTGACGGTTCGCATTCGCCGCTCCCGACACAATCAGCGCATCAGGATTACGCCATCCCCGCTCTTTCCGGATTTCGACACCAGACGCAAATCCCACTGACCCGGCCGGCAAATTAAACAATTGACCCGTGATGTTGGCCGTAACGCTCTTTTGCTCGTTGCCGCCGGTATCTTGCGTGTTGTTCATGATGTATGCCAGAACAGCCGGCGTCACATTGCCATTGCCCAGGTAATTTGCACAAGGGATTGCCGCGCCTGGCGCGGTGCTGCACCGGGTCCGATCGAGCGTGAGATCTACTCGATCAAGGTTTGCAATATTCGTTCCAGCATCGATGCCGCTGTTGCGTCCCCAGTTCACCGCCACCGTCCAATCCCAGTTTTGGCCGATGCTGCCCTTCAATCCCGCCAAAACACGGAAGGTATCCGTTTCTTGGAAGAAAATCCTTGCCCCTGCTTCACCAATCCTGCGGCGCTCAAGGGTAAGCGTTTGACCGGTAGGGTTCGTCGGGTGATTTGCCGCGAGCACAATCGCGCGGTTCCCACCGAGAGTTGCCGGAGTCGCCAGCTGATTTGATTCCCGATGTGAATAGATCAGCTCGGTGAAGAACTGTGTATCGGCATTCAGATTTAGCGTGCCGAACGTACTGAAACCAATGCGCTTGATTGGATTGACCGCATTTAAAGACGCGGTGGAATTGTAGTTATCACGTAATTCCGAGTAGGGTTGGAAGGTGCTACCGCCGCCCACCACGTTACTGAAATTGATGCGGGTCCCGTCTGCCAAGCGAGCGCGACCGCCGAGAGTCGACGAATTGTTGACACACTCAAGCTTACCGGCACGCTCGCCCAGGTCGCAGGGCGTCCTGCTCGCCATGCTCACCGGACTGCTATTTGCATAGCTGATCGAGGTCATGAGTGAGCCCTTGTCGCCGACCACGCCCCACGAAAGATCAACGCTGCTTTCGTCGCCGTCGCTGCGTGAAGTCTCGCCATATCGCGCAGCAAGCTCACCGCCGTTCAACGCTGTTTTCGTGATGATGTTAACCACACCGGCAACGGCATCAGCGCCATAGATAGATGACGCGCCATCTTTCAAAACCTCAATACGTTCGATCATGGCCACGGGGATCATGTTGAGGTCGACCGAGCTGTTTGCGCCGGTCCCCCCGTTCACAACCCGTCTACCATTCAGCAATACTAGGGTCCGGTTGATGCCGAGGCCACGAAGATTAACTTGGGCTGTTCCCCAGCCATTACTGGTCCAATAGGCGCTAGTCTGGTTTCCCGCAAAACCCGCGGATGCAGGCAGCCGCTGAAGCAGCGTCTCGACCGAGACAGCACCAGAGCGCTCGATCGCCTCACGGTCGAGAACGGTCACAGGCCCGACGCCAGCGATCTGCTCGCGATTTAAGTTAATCCGGCTGCCGGTTACTTGCAATTTTTCTGCGGAAGCTTTGGCCGCAGCTGGCGCGTTTTGTGCGGCAACGTTATTGAAGGCTAGAAGCGCCCCGGCAGCAACTACTAATTTTGTGGAAATTTTGGAAGACATGATCTTATAAACCCCCTAATTTGAATACGCCACTCTTTGGTTCAGCCGAGCGACTTGGCTGTCTTTGTTCAATTGCAACGACGGTTGATTTGGCGGTTACAGTCGAATTGATTCCGCCGCAGCCTCACCACAAGCATTGGATTTCAAATTCATATCAGTTCACCTTCTGATGGTTCGGGCACACAGAGTTGGAGATCACGGTTCAAGCCATCAAGAATCCAAAGCGGCGGCAGCTCTGGAAACGCGCGAAGAATTTCGGAGAGGGAACCGCTTCGCGTTATCTGCGTTGCGATTTCAATGTCCGGCGAGATGTGACGGTCTTGCGGCATCGCAGGAACCCGCTGCCTAAGAAGCGCATGCGCCTTCTCAAGCGCGGCGGAGCTTTGTAGCGGCCGAAGAAATTCGATTGCCTGCGCGGCTGCCAGCAGCTCAATGCCGAGTATGTGTGCGGTATTCGAAATCATGGCTTGCAGCCTGCGCGCCGCAAACGTTGCCATCGATACGTGATCTTCCTGGTTAGCGCTCGTAGGCAGGCTGTCTACGCTTGCTGGATGTGCGAGAGACTTGTTTTCCGAGGCCAAGGACGCAGCCGTGACATGGGCGATCATGAAGCCGCTATTCAGGCCGGGGTCAGCTGCCAAAAACGCCGGTAGTCGCGAAACGCTGCTGTCAATCAGCATCGCAATTCGCCTCTCAGCGATTGCCCCAACTTCCGCAATGGCAAGTGCCATGCCGTCGGCAGCGAGGGCGACCGGCTCAGCATGAAAATTACCCCCGGATACGACTGCGCTGTCCTCTGCAAAGACCAGCGGGTTATCCGTTACCGCATTCGCCTCACGCAGAAGAATGACCGCAACGTGTCTGAGCTGATCTAGACATGCCCCGACCACCTGCGGCTGACAACGCAGGCAGTAAGGATCTTGCACACGGTCATCGCCGCTCAGATGCGACTCGCGAATTTGGCTACCCTTGAGAAGGGCGCGATAGTATTCAGCAACATCAATTTGACCAAGCTGCCCGCGCAAGGCGTGGATGCGAGGATCAAAGGGGCCGTCGCTACCCCGCGCCGCATCTACGGTTAACGCACCGATGACCAATGCCGATTCAAGTACCGGTTCAAAAGCGAACAATGCGTGAAGCGCCAATGCTGTTGATGTTTGCGTGCCGTTAACCAGTGCGAGCCCCTCTTTCGCACCGAGCGTCAGCGGTGTAATCCCCGCTTTCTGAAGTGCGCCGAGCGCAGGTACTCTCTTTCCATTGATCAGCATTTCCCCCTCGCCTATCAAGGCTAGGGTCATGTGAGATAAAGGCGCGAGATCGCCAGACGCGCCGACAGATCCCTGCGAAGGAACATAGGGCACCAGACCAGCGTTGTGCACTGCAAGTAGTGTGTCGACGACGACTTCACGTACCCCTGAATAGCCGCGCGCAAGAGCAGCTGCTTTGAGCGCTAACATCAGCCGCACAACTTCGGCGGATAGTGGTTCCCCCACGCCAACACTATGCGAACGAATCAAGTTCAGCTGGAGTGTCGCAAGTTGTGCTTTGCTTATTCGTTGGTCTGCAAGTTTGCCGAATCCAGTGTTCACGCCGTAGACGGGCGCTTCTCCATCGGCGGCGCGTTGGATCACTTGTGCACTCTCGCGAATGCGTCCTCGCGCCGTCTCTGCCAGCTCCAGCGTTACGCCGCCGGCGTGTACTGCCTGCAAGAGTTCCAGCGTGAGGCGTCCGGGCCAGATTCGCATCTTATCGGCCTAACATTGGCATGTTCATGCCTTGTTCGCGCGCGCATGCAATTGCATTTTCATATCCCGCATCTGCATGGCGCATCACACCTGTCGCAGGGTCATTCCACAACACGCGCTCAATTCTCTTTGCCGCAGCATCTGTACCGTCGCAAACAATAACCACGCCGGCGTGCTGGGAGTAACCCATTCCAACCCCGCCGCCGTGATGCAGAGAGACCCAGGTCGCACCGCCAGCCGTGTTGAGCAAAGCATTTAGTAAGGGCCAATCCGACACCGCATCACTACCATCGCGCATCGCTTCGGTTTCCCGATTCGGCGACGCAACGGATCCGCTGTCAAGATGGTCTCGACCAATCACGATTGGCGCGGACAACTCACCACTTTTGACCATCTCGTTAAACGCAAGCCCTGCAAGATGCCGCTCTCCTAGTCCGATCCAGCAAATCCGTGCAGGCAGGCCTTGGAAGGCGATGCGCTCGGAAGCGAAGTCGAGCCAACGATGCAAGTGCTTGTCCTCAGGGAAAAGCGACTTCATTCGTGCGTCGGTTTTGCGAATATCTTCTGGATCTCCGCTCAGCGCAACCCAACGAAACGGCCCTTTGCCTCGACAAAATAGCGGACGAATGTAGGCCGGAACAAAGCCGGGGAAGTCAAACGCATTCTTGACGCCTTGATCAAATGCGACTTGGCGAATGTTGTTGCCGTAGTCAACGGTCGGCACACCCATTGCTTGGAAATCAAGCATTGCCTTAACATGAACCGCACAGCTTCTTGCTGCCGCATCGCGAACGGCAGCATGTTGGCTTGTATCTGCCTGAGCGGCACGCCAACTCTCGACACTCCACCCGGCAGGTAGATAGCCATTGATCAAATCATGCGCAGAAGTTTGATCCGTTACCAAGTCGGGGCACAGGCCACCGCGTCGCGCTCGTCTGACTAATTCGGGCAGAATCTCGGCGGCATTGCCGAGCAATCCAATCGATACCGCCCGCTTCTCCTCTCTGTAGCGCGCAAGTCTGGCTAGTGCATCGTCAAGATTTTCGGCCTGCTCGTCTAGGTAGCGGGTCTTTAGACGAAAATCAATCCGTGATTGTTGGCATTCAATATTGAGCGACGATGCGCCTGCAAAGCTTGCCGCTAGCGGCTGCGCACCGCCCATCCCCCCAAGGCCAGCAGTGAGAATCCAACGGCCAGCAAGGTCGCCACCGAAGTGCTGTCGACCAGCTTCAACGAATGTTTCGTAGGTACCCTGCACAATTCCTTGGCTGCCGATATAGATCCATGAACCCGCGGTCATCTGGCCGTACATCATCAGGCCCTTGCGGTCCAGCTCGTGGAAGTGCTCCCACGTCGCCCACTTCGGAACCAGATTTGAATTCGCAATCAATACGCGCGGCGCATCTACTTGTGTCCGAAACACACCAACAGGTTTGCCTGATTGAATCAGGAGAGTTTCGTCCTCCTTTAGTGCTTCGAGGCTGCTGATAATTCCCTCGAAACAAGCCCAATCGCGCGCCGCTTTCCCGATCCCGCCATAAACAACCAACGCGTCGGGGTTCTCAGCAACCTCCGGATCGAGATTGTTCTGAAACATACGGTAGGCTGCCTCGATCAGCCAGTTCGCACAGGTCAACTTTGCTCCTCGCGGAGCGCGGACGACTCTGGGTTTCGCGACGCGCTGCGGTGCTGACAAATCAGACATTGAGGCCTCGAATAAAAGCTAAGCAGTTGGCTTAACTGTACTTGACTATGCAAGCTTATGCAAGTACTATTGTTTCATGACGATGATTGATCACCTTGTGTCGGCGACCTCACTTCCATTGGCGCCGTACTCACGAATCAAGCAGTTCCTCAAAGAGGGGCTAGCCAATGAAATATGGCCGCCGGGGACGATCATGCCTTCGGAAACCGAACTTGCTGCGCAATTTGGCGTTAGCCGCACGACAGTCACACGCGCACTTCGAGAGTTGCAGTCCGAGGGCCTGGTCAATCGATTGCAGGGCGTCGGCACCTTTGCGGCACACCTATTTCGCGTATCTTCAAGTCTGACCATTCGTGACTTGCACGACGAAATAACGGCCCGCGGACACGCACACCACGCAGAGGTGCATGTCGCGAAGCGTGAACGCGCTACCGCCACAGTTGCGGGGAAGTTGGGATTGCCAGTTGGCGAACTCGTATTTCACACCTTAATTGTTCACTTCGAAAACAACATCCCGCTTCAATGCGAGGATCGCTTTGTCAATCCAGCGTGCGCACCGGATTACTTGAGTGCTGACTTCACACAAATCACCCCTACGCACTATCTGCTGCAGGTTGCTCCACTTTGGGAAGCACAGTATTCGATCGAGGCAAGTGTGCCAACAGCGAGGGAAGCGCGCCTGCTGAATATTCGACCCAGCGATCCTTGTCTGGTAATTACGCGCGGAACAGAACGGGGCGGCGTTGCGATTACGCAAGCGCGGCTCGTGCACCCTGGCTCGCGCTACATGTTGAACGGAAAGTTCAAACCCTAGGAGGATCCTAACCCGTACTAAACTTCGCAGTTAGCGATGACGCTGCTGAGATGGTTGGCGGCTTGAGTCAGACGTAGTTGAAAAATAAGTCAGCGTTCGAGTAAGTGAAGTTAACACACCGCAAAAATAGCCCACGAAATTAACCAAGGGGATTCATCATGAAATTCGCCGTCGTTTTTATAACTGCTGTTTTCTCGCTTTCCATTTCCGCTCATGCCGCAGAAAAGAGCCCCCCCGGCGGGGCGGTTGCACAAAAATCTAAGCCACAGGCCAAAGCGAAAATCCTTGAAAAATATGTCGTGCCTGCCACGCCAAACTCTCCAGAGCTCGTCCAGCTGGCGAAGAATGTCACTGTGATCCCGAACATCATTGACCCCGCCAAGCGGGTCGGTGTCCTGACCCATGAGGGGGTTTTTGGACCTCTGCTCTATGCAGAAAAAATGCGCGCGTTCTTTATTGAACTAAAGCCGGGTATGTTTTTAGAGGAACACCCTCACGATGCCGAAAGCCTCGTTTACACCGTTAGTGGAAAGTGGGTACTGTGCAGCGAAGGCAAACGCCAAGTGATGGAAGCTGGCTCAATATTTCATTTTGGGTCGAACATGCCCACAGGCTGGGAAGCACCTTTCGCGGAAGGCGCGCTGTTGATGGTCGTAAAGTCAAAGAAAGCCACAGACGGTTATAAGCCTTTCATGGAAGGCCTGACAAAAATGAAATCGAAATTTGAAAAAGACCGCTCAGAGGGTGCGCTTTTCTATTTCAACGCGCTCAGACCGGATCATCCTGCGGTGGTGTTTGCGAAAAGCGTCAATCCAAATTTTGACGCAGTCGTAAAAAGTATCCCTTATTGATACGCCATGAAAACACTAATCTGTATCTGTGCTGCCCTCGCCATTTCAAGTAGCAGCTACGCTCAGACGCGGGGCGCGGGAAGCCCCTCGTCAAAGAGCCCGCCGGTAAAGTGGAAAGCGCTGGAGTCAGTCAACCTGGCCGACTTTAACAGCGACCTCGTCGCGGGGAAGCCCACGATGGACGTGGGGATTTATATCCCCTCGAATTTCGATCCGGCGTTCAACAAACTCACCACCGAGCAGATGCTCAATGGCGTCCGCGCAGCAAAGGAAATCTTCAAGCCGACGGGCGTCCAGATCAAACTCTTGTTTGCGAAGACGGGGGAAATTGACCCCAAGTACCTTTCGATTCAAGCGAACGAAATGCCCGGTGTGCCAGTAACGGAGTACGCAAACACTTACGAGCATATGCGCCGCCATCCTGCTGTTCTGACAGTGCACGCAAAGGCGGCGCTTGAGAGCATCGTTGAGCCTCAGAAAGACAATGCGAGAACAATTTATTTGATCGCATTGCAAGATGTTTTCTACCCATTCACTGAGGTGGCGAACGGGCGGAACTGGTCGGTGAAGTCAGTGCGAACTGGCGCCCTTTCATTTCCCAGCTACTCTTACAGCACCACGATGCCGTCGGCGCTCAGGGGCGTCATTACCGTCAGCAATTTGTCGGGACCTCTTCGTTCCCGCCGAACTATCGCGCATGAACTCGGACACAAAGTCATGAACGTCAGCCATGAATACATGGACACTGATCCGGGACACGAAATCTTTGCGGAAGGCGGCTTGATGCTATACGGAAAAGGCGAAGACATCCCCTCCGGACAAAGCGGCAGATGGCATTTAGAGCGCCTACTTCTATCGCCTTTCCTTTATCGCTTAAAGTCAGATGGTAGCAAGCATTGGAACGCGGACTACAAAGAGGGCGGTCACTACTACGATCCGATTTATGGCGACAAAGTTGTGAAATTCGCTGGCAAAGCCAAGATTGAAGAGAGTTGGTAGGCGCGTTTAGCCATCCTGTTTGTAGAGACGGCTCTCCTTGAGCGCAAGGCCAGCACATTCCCAATTAGCTCGCGCGTGGGATGTCGTTACAAAGAGATGAGTGAATGCCGGAGGGGAAACGCGTACGCTCTTAGCAACGCGGCGAGGTGCTGATTGGAGTTTTCGAATCAGTCTCGCATGCGTCGAAAAAAATGAGCCATTCTCAAGTTTTCCGGGCGTTGAAAGATGGTTCTCTGTTGTAGCAGGCGCGGGCGTGCGCCTAGGATTTCCAAAAGGAGAAGCTTTGGTTAGTCTGGGTGGTCCACCGGGTCGTTTTGATGGCGGAGATGCGCCAGCCTGCCATTCGATTGAAGCGTGCTTACCGACAGCCAAACAGGCACGACTGCTACACATTGAGACGAGTGAGGCGTGTCTGTCGATGATGCGGCGCACCGTCAGCGGCGACGCCGTCGCGAGTGTTGTCTGGCTGGTCTACCCGGGTTCACGTTACCGCTTTTCTGGATCGTTTCAGGTATGAGCTG
>Ga0163144_10031789_pt1 | contig 10048 bp, 7 predicted proteins | sample OliLak19BULKMAT1_FD_123175 | JGI IMG/M metagenome (GOLD analysis project Ga0163144, IMG submission 123175) | Freshwater microbial mat bacterial communities from Lake Vanda, McMurdo Dry Valleys, Antarctica - Oligotrophic Lake LV.19.BULKMAT1 | ecosystem: Environmental > Aquatic > Freshwater > Lake...
CCAACGCGACATCCCGGCGCGGATGCAGGAGCCCGAGACCATCTGAGTCTCGCACAGGCGAAAGGGGTCCTTCCTGGCGAGATTCCAATACGGGAGGCGACAGCGCGGCATTGCGCTACCGTCAGGGTGCAAACCGAGGTTTGCAGGGTTTGCGGTTTGCACCCTGGCAAGGGGCGGGAGTTGAATTCACCCCCTTTGCCCTGAAAACGGCCGCCCCTTGCAAAGCCAATGCTGGCGCGGATTGCCGGCGATTTTGATGCCGAAAACGGGCAAAACGGCCACGGAGAAATTTGACTAAAGAAAAGGGCGTCAATTGAACGGACACCCTTTGCGCAGTCGCCCGTCAGGCGATGCGATAGATCCGCTCACCACCGGCGGCCTTGGTGGACACCACGTTGAGCCCGAGCTTCTTTCTCACCATTCCGGACAACGCGCCCCGGATCGTGTGCGGTTGCCAGCCCGTGCAGCACATCAACTGGAAAATCGTCGCGCCGTCGGGGTTCTGCAAGACTGCCACCACCTTCGCCAGCTTGGTGCCGCGGCGAAACGGCTGAACACTATCGCGCGCAGTGGTGTCGTTGATTGGCGGCGGGGCCGGTCGTTGCTGTCCAATGGTGGCGTAACCAGCATCGGTCAGCAGGTGGCCGTCGCCAGCTTCGACGATCCAGCCACGCAACAACAGCCCCTTGAGTGCGTTGGCACGCGCGCCGCCTTGCAGCGTGGCAGGCACGGCGATCCTGCCTTCGGGGTGTCGGGCAGCGGATCGGATGATTGTCGACTGGGTCGGAGTGAGTGTTTGCAGGATGATCATGCTCATCGCCTCACTCATCTTCGCCGCCAAAGATCGCCAGCAGGTCGTCGAGCACGGAATCCACTCGCCCGAGATCGCCAACGTGGCCCCAGTTGATGGCATCCGGGTCGTGGCCAAAGTGATCGTCGGCCAGTTGCTGCAGCTGTACCAGCTTGGCGTGGATGGCTGCGGCGCGGGGAAGGTAGGCGTCGAGGGCGGTTTGTTGGGTGTTCATCGTGGGCTCCGTGGTTGATTGACGACACCACTATGAACGCGCTGTTTGACCAGGAAGCCAAGACAAAGCAGGCAAATAGTGCGCACGTCATGTAGTTTTCATAGCCACAAAGCCGGCACTCTGATAGACTTTCAACGATTTAAGACGACTATAAAGGTCAACGCTTGAGCGCCAATGCCATGAACACCGAACCGTGGGTTACAGCCGAACAAGTTGCCCAGCACTTGGGCGTGGTGAAAGACACCGTTTACCGCTGGCGCGAGCGCAAGGGCCTGCCTGCGCACAAGATCGGGCGGCTGTGGAAATTCCAACTGTCCGAGGTCGATGAGTGGGTGCGTGCGGGCGGCGCGGATGAAGAACAACGCAGCGATGCCCAAACGCCCTCGCCAAAGAACTAAGGGGATAGGCTGAATGCCAACATTGAACTGGATCGGCAAAGAAGCCGTCGTCAAACACCACAAGGACGTGCCGTTTCGTCTGCTGGAGCCGGTGGCTGAACTGTCCTGCGACAAAGTAGGCGCTGGCGATAAGGCGAGCAGCGGCAACCTGATCGTTCAGGGCGACAACCTGCACGCGCTCAAGGCGCTGCTGCCGCGCTATGCCGGACAGGTGAAGTGCATTTACATCGACCCGCCGTATAACACGGGACAAGATGACCGCGGCGCGGATGGCCTGCGCACGGGCTGGATCTACAACGACCGCGTTGAAAGTCCTGAAATCCGAGAATGGCTAGGTAAGGTCGTCGGCATCGAAGCCGAGGATCTGTGTAGGCACGACAAGTGGCTCTGCATGATGTACCCACGACTACGCCTTCTCAAAGACTTCCTGCGTGACGATGGTGTCATCTTCGCGAGCATCGACGATATCGAGGTTGCTAGCCTGCGCATGCGGTTCGATGAGATTTTTGGTGTCACCAACCGTATCGGCGTCATTGTCTGGAAGAATGCAACAGACAACAACCCAACCCAAATAGCCAGCGAGCATGAATATGTGCTCTGTTACGCCAAAGACAAGCGCAAGATCGCAAGCGAGTGGAAAGCGTCGAGCCTTGAAGTCAAAACCCGCCTGCTTGAAGTGGGTGAGAAGTTCGTTAAGCAGCACCTAGACCAGGTCAAACGCCAAGCGGCCTACACAAAGTGGTACCGCGAGAACAAGCCGCAGCTATGGCCCTTCGAGGACTACAAGTTCATTGACAGCGGTGGAGTCTATACGGGCATGCGCTCGGTTCACAACCCGGGCAAAGAGGGGTACCGGTACGACATAATCCACCCGGTGACCAAGCGGCCATGCCAGCAGCCGCTAATGGGCTACCGGTTTCCCGAGGAATCGATGCAACGCCTCATTCAAGAGGGGCGAATTATCTTCGGAGAAGATGAGACGAAGCTGGTCGAGCTCAAGGTCTACGCCAAAGACTATCGCGCCAAGCTCTCAAGTCTTTTCGAGCTTGATGGACGCATCGGCACAAACGAGATTAAGGCGATCTTCCCAGAGGATAAGCGGCCGTTTGACTTCCCAAAACCCACCGAGCTGATTGAAGAGTTATTGAGCTTCACGACAGGTGCCAACGATTTGATACTGGATTCTTTCGGCGGCTCTGGAACAACAGCAAATGCCGTGCTGAAACTAAATCATGCAGACGGCCAAGACCGCCGATTCATCTTGGTCGAGATGAAGGACGCCATCGCAAGCGGTGTAACAGCTCAGCGTGTGCAACGCGTCGCATCGGGCTACACCAACAGCAAGGGTGAAAAGGTGATAGGACTCGGCGGCGGCTTCCAATTCTGCCGCCTGTCTGCCGAGCCGCTGTTCACTGCCGAGGGGCAGATTCGAGCCGATGTCACGTTCGCCCAACTGGCCGAATTCGTCTGGTTCGCCGAAACCGGCAGCGGTTACACCGGCCAAGGGGATTCGCCGCTTCTGGGAGCGCATGAGGGACGCGGCATCTACCTGCTCTACAACGGCATCCTCAAGGACAAGTCCATCGCCGGCGGCAATGTGCTGACCGGGCCGGTGTTCGATGTGTTGCCGAAATTCGCTGGCCCCAAAGTGATCTACGCCGCCGCCAACCGCATGGGCGGCCGCGCTGCGCGTGAGGGCATCACCTTCAAGCAAACCCCTTACGCACTGGAGGTGTAAGCCATGACCACATTCGCACCAAAAACCTACCAGTCGCAAGTGCTCGACAGCGTGGAAACCTACTTCAAAGCCTGCCACGAACTGCCGTCACCGTCGATTGCCTTCACCGCCACCACGGAGCGTCTGTGGGGCCGTGGCAATCCCTACAACCCTCTGTCGGGCTTTCCGTCCGATATGCCGTACTTCTGCCTGCGCGTGCCCACCGGCGGTGGCAAGACCTGGCTGGCGGCGAAGAGCGTAGCGATGGTAAATACACACCTGCTGCGTTGCGAGCACAGCGTCATCCTGTGGTTGGTGCCGTCGAAGCCGATCCGCGAACAGACGCTGCGTGCCTTGCGCAACCTTCAGCACCCCTACCACACCGCCTTGCGTGAAGCCGGGCCAATCACCGTTCTCGATCTGGAAGAAGCCAAGAGTGTGACTCGCGCCACACTGGATACCTCGACCACGATCATCGTGGCGACGCGACAGGCGTTTCAGGTGGAAGAGGAGGAATGCCGCAAGGTGTACCAATCTAGCGGCGCGTTGATGCACCACTTCGACAACCTGTCGCCAACACAGCGGGACGGGTTGTTGACCGAAGGCGAAGGCACGGATCGGATCACGCCCTATTCGCTGGCCAACGTACTGCGTCTGCGCCGGCCATTCGTGGTCGTCGACGAGGCCCACAATAACCGTACCGAACTGGCCTTCGACATGCTGGCGCGCTTCCGCCCCAGCGGCGTGATGGAACTGACCGCGACGCCGGATCTGGAGCGCACACCCAGTAATGTATTGCACAGCGTATCCGCCGCCGAATTGAAGGCGGAAGAAATGATCAAACTGCCGGTGGTGCTCGAAACGGAGCCGAACTGGCAGCAATGCCTGGCCGACGCCATCGGCCGCCGCGATGCCCTGCACAAGTTGGCCGATGACGAACGCCGGGCGGGTGCCGCCTACTTGCGGCCACTGGTGCTGATTCAGTCCGAGCCACGCCGGGCCGGCATCGAAACGCTGGATTTCGAGCGTGTGAAGAACGAGCTGATTACCAACCACGGCATTCCGGCCAGTGAGATTATCGTAGCCACCAGCGAAGAAAAAGGGCTGGAGCAGATCGATGCGGATTACAAGCTGGGCATTGCCGACCCGGCCTGCCCGGTGAAGTTTGTCATCACCCAGAAGGCGCTGGCCGAAGGGTGGGATTGCCCGTTTGCTTACATCCTGGTCAGTATGGCCTCGCTGCATTCGGCCACGGCGGTGGAGCAGTTGCTCGGGCGTGTATTGCGTCAACCGGGCGCGAGCCATCGGCAGGCGCGGGCGCTGAATCAGTCCTATGCTTTCGTCGTCTCCCGCAACTTTGCCGAAACCGCCAGCGCCTTGCGTGACCGCTTGGTGGCGGGGGCGGGTTTCGAGCGGCGCGAAGTAAACGAGTTTGTAACAGCGGCCAAGGCCGAACAATCGCGGCTGGATCTAGAGGGCCACGCCGGGCGCGTTGTCGTTCGGCCGGTGGCGATTACCTTGTCCGAGAAGCCCGATCTCAAGAGCGTGCCCAAGCAGATCCGGGATAAAGTGAGCTGGGATGGCAAGCTGAATACGCTGACCATCAGCACACCGCTGACCGAAGATGAAGCCGAAACACTCAAGGCATCGGTCACCTCAGAAACAGCGGCGGCGGCCATCGTCGAAGCCGCCGAAGTCAGCCGCACCACCGCCATCGAGTTTTTCCAGACGCCTGCCGAGTTGGGCGAACGCTTCTGTGTTCCGCAACTTGCGCTGCGTATTCACGGTGCGCAGGGCGAACTGCAGTTGTTCGATGACCCGGAAGTGCTGGAGTACCCGTGGGATCTCTCGCCTTACGATGCCGCACCAACCGCCGACGACCTCTCGGCACTCGGTGCCGGCCTCAAGGTTTCGGAAGGTGGCGAGATCGATGTGGATGACGCCTCTGGTCGCGTCATTTCGCGTTTCTTGCCTGATCTGCAACGCGACTTGGGGCTGGTGTACCAACCTGAGAATTGGGATGAGATTCGCCTCGCCACCTGGCTTTGCCGCAACTTGCCGGAGCAATCCCTCACCCACGCCAGTAAGCAGGCCTTCGTTGCCGCGTGGCTGACCGATCTGCTGCGCCGGGACGATGTCACACTGGCCCGCGCCAATCTGCAGAAGTTCCTGATCCGCAATCGCCTTGAGGCACGCATTCGTGACTTGCGCAAGCAGGCGGTGGGCAAGGCATTCCAGCAAACGCTGTTCGGCGACGATGCTGCTTCTCGTGTCGCGGTGAGTGATCAATATGCCTTCGATTTTCACCCGCATGCCTATGCCCCCAGCCGTGACTACGATGGCCGCTTCGGTCACTTCGATTTCAGGAAGCACTACTACGGGCGCATGGGCGATTTCGATAGCAAGGAGGAATTCGAGTGCGCCTGCTGGCTGGATATTCAAGCGCAGCAGGGCCATATTCAGTTTTGGGTGCGCAATCTGGTACGGCGTGAAGGAAGTTCGTTCTTCCTGCAGAAGGCGGACGGGCGTTTCTACCCGGACTTTCTGTGCCAACTGTCCGCTGTCGATGGGCAGCCTGGCCCCGTCTTGTGCGTCGAATACAAGGGTGCTGACCGCTGGTTATCCGCCGAGGATGACCGTTTGATTGGTGGGCTGTGGGCCAATCTTTCCGGGGGGCGTTGCCGGTTTGTGATGATCAAGGACAAGCGCTGGGAAGGGATTGAGGAGCATCTGAAATGACGCCAGATCAAACCCAGACTTCTGCCCCGTTTCTCGTTGTGGAGGTGTCGCGCAAATGAGTGATTTGAAGAAGCAATACGCGCTTTGGGATGAGTTTCTTGCCGTCTGGCCGCTGTCGCGGCTGACTACGATGACACTGGATGACTACACCCAGGCTGGGTCGAAGGACAGCTTTACCTATTGGATTGAATCGCGGCTAGACGAGTTGGGCAGCATCTGGGGTGGCTCGTCGTTCAAATTTGGCGTGTTCTCGCGCAAGGACACCGACGACAAAACGAGTGACGCCAAGCTGAGCTATTCCGATACGCACGGCTGGTATTCCTCGCTGGGCGCATCGGCGGAAGATGCCTTCGTGTTGGTGCGTGGTCATGTGGCGCAAGTGGCATCCCTGGCCGCGCAAGGCGACCTCGACGGCATCGAGAAATTTGAGCATCTTGGCGAAGCCTACAAGTGGAAGATCGCCTTCCAGTATCAGAATCGACAATCGCCTGTCATTGTCGATATTTTCAAGAAGGCACCGCTGGCGGTCTTCGTAGGCGATACGGCTGCCCGCAGCATGGCGGTTTTGCAAAAGGCGGTGGTTGCCAAACGCCCTGCCGAGCTAGGCATTCTGGAATTCGGGCGGCAGGTTTGGGAGGCGTGGAGTCTGAAGAATCTGGCGATCTGGAAGCTCTCGCATGGAGATCAACCGTTCACAAGTGCCGAGCGGCAACAGCTTCTGGATGGCCTGTTGGTGGCCGTACATCGCGACACCGGCAAAGAGCAAGGCAAGAAGTTCGACGAGGCACCGGTCGGCACCCTGTTTTTCCTCTGCCACGGCAATAGTCCACAGCGCATCGGGCAGTTCACGTCGGAGGCGTTGCCTTGCGACAAGGGCGATGGTTGGCTCCAACGCAGTTACCGTGTGCTCAAGCCTGCGCAGCGCACGGATCGCTACACAGTCAACTCCAAGTACTGGTCGCCACAAGGCAATTCGACGTTTTCACTGGTAGGCGCGCACGATCTGCCTGAGTTTGAAAGCACTTTGCTAAAACCCTATTTCGGTACCGATTTGGCCGAACTAGCGGGTCTGGCTGGCGAACCAATTGAAGCGGCCAGCCTGAAAAACGCTCCCTTGCCTAGCCCCTCGACCCCTATGCCGGTTACTGCGACCAAGCCAATTGATACAGCCCTGAATCGCATCTATTACGGGCCGCCCGGAACCGGCAAGACTTACACCCTTACTCGCTTGCTGAAACAAGACTACGAGCAGGCGATGCAGTCGGTGTCTCCCGAAGAGTGGCGCAGCCAGGTCATCGCGGAAAAGATCGCCGTACTCAAGTGGTGGGAGTGCGCCGCAGCGGCACTGTACGACCTCGGCGGCAAGGCCAAGGTGAGTGAAATTGCCGAACACCCGTTTATCCACGCCATCGTCTCGGCCAATGGTTCGAACCGCAATGTGCGGCAAACGCTGTGGCGCACATTGCAAAACCACACGGTAGACGAGTCGGCCACGGTAAAGATGAAGAAGCGACTGAGTCCTGCCGTATTCGACAAGTCCACTGAATCGGTGTGGCAGTTTGCCGGAGATTGGCAGGATGCCTGCGAGGATCTGATTGCACTGGTCGATCAACTGAAGGCTGGCCACCAGAATGCAGGAGCAGTGCAGCGCTACAGTTTTGTGACCTTCCACCAGTCCTATGGCTATGAGGAGTTTGTCGAGGGTTTGCGACCGGTGCTGAATGACGATGCCGAGGCTGGTGAAATTCAGTACGAGATTCGCCCGGGTGTGTTCAAAGAGTTGTGTCGCAAAGCACGACTCGCACCGGATCAACGCTTTGCGATGGTGATCGATGAGATCAATCGCGGCAATATCAGCAAAATCCTCGGTGAGCTGATTACGCTGATCGAAGCCGACAAGCGTGACCCGCTCGATGGCAGCAGGCCTCCCGCCGAAGTCACGCTGGCCTACTCTGGCGAAAAGTTTGCTGTGCCCGCCAATGTGGACATCATCGGCACGATGAACACTGCGGATCGCTCGCTGGCCTTGCTGGATACGGCTCTGCGACGGCGCTTCGATTTCGTGGCTTTGATGCCCGACACCCGGCATGAAAAAGACCCCGCCGATCCCGACAGCGCGCCACTGGCCGGTCTGGTGGTCACGCACGACTCCGGGCTAATCGATGTACGGGAGATGCTGCATCGAATCAATCAGCGAGTTGAGGCGCTGTACGACCGCGATCACTGCATTGGTCACGCCTACTTTACGGCGTTGGCGCAGGTGCCTGATGGCGATGTGCGGTTTGCAGCCTTGGAGCAGGTATTTCGCAATCGCATCGTGCCCCTGCTGGAAGAATATTTTTTCGAGGACTGGCAGAAGATTCGGCTGGTGTTGGGAGACAACCAGAAGAAAGACGAGCAAACGCACTTCATCCGCGAAAGCCAGGATCACGAGCAAGATTTGAATAGTCTGTTTGGCAGCGATCATGGCCTGGATGCCTATGGCACCAAGCGGCGTTACTCCGTGCAAGAAAGCGCGTTCTCGAAACCCGATGCCTATATCGGTATCTACCAGACGCTGACGTCCTGACAGCCAAGGGAATGCGGATGAGCGGCATCACGATCTACGAATTCGATGCTCTGGTGCCGTGTGTGCCGGGGTTCAGCGAGACCGAAGGTTTGCGCGGCGTCCCGCCCGCCGTGTTCAATTGGCTGGAATTACAGTGCTTGCGCACCGCCGAGCAAGGCGAAACCGCTTGGTTGCGACTGACCCAGCGGCGTGGACGCCGATCCGTTCAGGTAACGAGTTTTGTGGGTGTCATTCGTGCGCCCGACGGATACCAAATCGAAGTGTTGCCCAAGGTGGGCAAGGCCATCGGCGGCGGTGACAAGGAGGCAAGGCAACTGCTGATCGAGATGTTGCGCTGCCTTGGCGGTTTCCGCCATATCCAGACCGACAGCGCCAAGCTTGCCGCCGCGCGAATGCCCTTGCTGGAGGTATTCATCGGGGAGTTTTTGCGTTCGGTGGAACATATCGTCAAGCGTGGTCTGCGTAGCGATTACACGAGCCGTCAAGACAACTTGTTTGCGCTACGTGGCAAGCTACTGGTGTCTCAGCACCTGCATCAAAATCTATGTCGGGCGGATCGGTTTTTTACTGATCACGACGAGTTTTCGACAAACCGTCCTGAGAATCGCTTGTTGCATTCGGCGTTGCGTTGCGCGCTGTTATTGTCGGCATCGCAAGCGAATCAACAACTCGCACGCGAACTCTGCTTCGTCTTTGCCGATGTTCCGCCCTCCAACCAGTTTGAACAGGACTTCCAACGGGTGCGGCTGGATCGCGGCATGGATCACTACGCAGACGCGCTCGCTTGGGCACGCCTGATTCTGGAAGAGGAATCGCCGCTGACCGGCACAGGCAGAAATCGCGCACCCTCGCTGCTCTTTCCAATGGAGGCGGTTTTTGAAGCCTTTGTGGCCAAGCATCTGGCGCGGCAACTGGTGCAGCCTTTCACCTTGAAAACTCAGGCTCGTAGTTTTTCCCTCGTCAGACACCAAGGGCAGAACTGGTTTCGGCTCAAGCCAGATTTGTTGGTGCGCGAATCGGTGAGCGACAAATTGGTACTTGACACCAAGTGGAAGCTAATCGACGGCACCAGAGCGAACGGCACCGACAAATACTGTCTGGCACAAGCGGATTTTTATCAGTTGCACGCCTACGGCCATAGTTACCTCGATGGCGCGGGAGATGTTGTCCTGATCTACCCCAAGACGGACGCCTTCAGTAAACCACTGGATGTTTTTGATTTCCCGAAAGCCAGGGGGTTACGGCTGTGGGTACTGCCGTTTTGCTTGCGGGAACGCACGCTTGCCATTCCACAAGGTGCCCCGTTCGCGGCCAATTTCAATCGCGCAACAACAATTGTGGCGCCAGATCGCGAATTTGAGTCACCAAAATTACCTGCGAGTGCACTGACATGACTGATACCGACAAAAAGAGGGGGCTGGAATGAGCAAAAGCAAACGACCGAAAATTCCCAAAAAAAACGAGGTATCCCTCGTTAGTTCCTCAGCGGCCGAATATCTGACCTTTGTGGCCGCAACCGGCAATGCGCAAAGCAGCGTGGAAATGCGCTACGAAGATGAAAACCTCTGGCTCACGCAGAAGATGATGGCCACGCTCTACG
>Ga0163144_10031791_pt1 | contig 10047 bp, 7 predicted proteins | sample OliLak19BULKMAT1_FD_123175 | JGI IMG/M metagenome (GOLD analysis project Ga0163144, IMG submission 123175) | Freshwater microbial mat bacterial communities from Lake Vanda, McMurdo Dry Valleys, Antarctica - Oligotrophic Lake LV.19.BULKMAT1 | ecosystem: Environmental > Aquatic > Freshwater > Lake...
AGGAAGGCTTTGAGCGCCTCGCGGGTCGAATGGACTTTCGCGGGTTCGTTCACGACAAGCTGTTCGGACAGATAGGTTTCGCCCGGCAGGATCAGCAACTCGCCACGCATCAGGTCGTCGAGCGCCTTGTCGGCCTCGACCACCTGCTCGGCCCGTTCGGCGCTGCGCTTGAACAGCGCGTCGACGGCGCCGGCGATCTGCGTCTCGGCCAGCCCGCCCATCCGGGCGATGCTGGAGCGCAGGTTCTCCAGTTCCTTGTCGTAGGAAGAAACGATGTGGTCGTTAGGCATTTGGGTCTGGCCCTCGATGGGTAGCGTTAGCCGAAGCGTCCGGTGATGTAGTCCCGGGTGCGCTCCTCGCGCGGATTGGTGAAAATCTGTTCCGTGTTGCCGTGCTCGACGATGTCGCCGAGGTGGAAGAAGGCGGTCTTTTGCGACACGCGCGCCGCCTGTTGCATGGAATGGGTGACGATGACGATGGCGTAGTTCTCGCGCAGCTCGTCGATCAGTTCCTCGACCCTGGCGGTGGCGATGGGGTCGAGCGCCGAACACGGCTCGTCCATCAGGATCACCTCCGGGCTGACGGCGATGGCGCGGGCGATGCACAGGCGCTGCTGCTGGCCACCCGACAGCGAGGTTCCCGGCTCGTCCAGGCGGTCGCTGACCTCGTTCCACAGGCCGGCCTTCTTCAGGCTGGTCTCGACGATGGCGTCGTATTCGCTCTTCTTGGACGCAAGTCCATGGATCCGCGGCCCGTAGGCGATGTTCTCGAAAATCGACTTGGGGAACGGGTTGGGTTTCTGGAACACCATGCCGACCCGGGCGCGGAGCTGCACGACATCGACCTTCTTGTCGTAGATGTCGGTGCCGTCCAGCAGGATCGAGCCCGTTACCCTGGCGCTATCGACCGTATCGTTCATGCGGTTCAGGCACCGCAGATAGGTCGACTTGCCGCAGCCGGACGGGCCGATCAGCGCCGTGACCTCGTTGTTGTAGATGTCGAGGCTGACGCCCTTGATGGCTTCCTTGTCGCCATAGTAGACGTGCACGCCGCGGGTCTGGAATTTCAGCTTCGCGTCTTCGGTGCTCACTCGGATCCTCGCTTCAACATCTGCTTCAGCCATTTTCATATCCGATCACCATTTGCGTTCGAAGCGTTTCCGCAGCAGCACCGCCACCGCGTTCATCAGGATGAGGAAGGTCAGCAGCACCATGATCGCCGCCGAGGTCTTCTCGACGAAGGCGCGTTCCGGGCTGTCCGCCCAGAGATAGATCTGCACCGGCAGCACCGTCGCCGCGTCGGTGATGCCGCCCGGAATGTCGACGATGAACGCCACCATGCCGATCATCAGCAGCGGCGCCGTCTCGCCCAGCGCGTGCGCCATGCCGATGATGACGCCGGTAAGGATGCCCGGCATCGCCAGCGGCAGCACATGATGGAACGTCACCTGGACCTTCGATGCACCCAGGCCGGTGGCACCGGCGCGGATCGACGGCGGCACGGCCTTCAGCGCCGCGCGCGCCGCGATGATGATGACCGGCATCGTCATCAGCGCCAGGGTCAGGCCACCGACGATCGGCGCCGAGCGCGGCAGGTGCATGACATTGAGGTAAACGGCCAGGCCCAGCAGACCGAAGACGATCGACGGAACGGCGGCCAGGTTGTTGATATTGACCTCGATCAGGTCGCTCCAGCGGCTCTTCGGCGCGAACTCCTCGAGATAGACGGCCGCGAGCACGCCCAGGGGAAAGGCCACCGCCAGGGTCACCAGCAGCGTCCAGAAGGATCCGACGACCGATCCCCAGACGCCGGCCATCTCCGGCTCGCGCGAGTCGCCGCCGGTGAAGAAGTCCGAGCTCAGGACGCCGCGGATCGCGTCGGCCTTCTCCATGGCCTCCAGCCAGCCGATCTGCTTGTCGTTCAGCCGCCGGTCCGATTCCACGACATCCCGGTCCATGGAACCGTTCACGATGGTGTGCACGTCGTCCGACGTCGGCAGCCAGACCTCGACGGTGCTGCCGACGATGCCAGGGTCCTCGCGCACGATCTGTGCCAGCTTCTGGCGCGCGCCGGAACTCACGAGGTCCGTTAGATCACGCACATCCCGGCGCTGGGTGACGTCCGGGAACAAGGACTGAAGGCCTGTCCGGATCATCCCGGCGAAATCGGCGGCGGCGATCGCAGTATCCACTTCGTCAGGCGTCTTGCCCTTCAGGGAGCCGCCGAACTGCTCGGGATCGAGGCTGACCTGCAGCCGGACCTGCGTCTGGGTAAAACCGGGGATGCCGGTCACGATGATGGTGCCCAGCAGCAGGACCAGCACGGCCATGGCGAAAAAGATCGCGCCAAGGCCGTACCACTTGAAGCGGGCGTCGGCGGCGTAGCGGCGCGCGATGCGATGCTGCATCGCGTCCGACGCCCAGTCGGTACGCTGACCTGTGTCAGTCATATTGCTCTCTGTACTTTCGGACCACCCGCAGGGCGATCACGTTGAGCGAAAGGGTGACGATGAACAGCACCAGGCCCAGAGCGAAGGCGGCCAGTGTCTTGGCGCTGTCGAACTCCTGATCGCCGACGAGCAGCGTGGCGATCTGGACCGTGACGGTGGTGACCGCCTCCAGCGGATTGGCGGTCAGGTTCGCCGCCAGTCCAGCGGCCATCACGACGATCATGGTCTCGCCGATGGCGCGGGAAACCGACAGCAGGAACGCACCGACGATACCGGGGAGCGCGGCGGGGATGAGCACCGAGCGGATCGACTCCGCCCGCGTCGCCCCAAGCGCATACGAACCGTCCCGCATCGACTGGGGCACGGCGGTCAGGGCGTCGTCGGACAGCGACGACATGAACGGAATGATCATCACGCCCATCACGAGGCCCGCGGCCAGCGCGCTTTCCGAAGCGACCTCCAGGCCCAGAAGGCCGCCCGTGTCGCGAATCCACGGCGCCACGACCAGCGCCGCGAAGAAGCCGTAGACCACCGTGGGGACGCCGGCGAGGATCTCCAGCATCGGCTTGATCAGCGAGCGCACCCGCTGGTCCGCGTACTGGGTCATGTAGACCGCCGAAAACAGCCCGACGGGTACCGCGACCAGCATGGCGATGAAGGTGATCAGCAGCGTGCCCGCGAACAGGGGGACGGCGCCGAACGAGCCTTCGCTGGCAACCTGATCGGCGCGCATCGCCATCTGCGGGCTCCATTCGAGCCCGAACAGGAATTCGAACACCGACACCTTGCCGAAGAAGCGCCCGGCTTCGAACACCAGGGAGAGCACGATGCCGACAGTCACCAGCACGGCGACGAGCGAGCAGGCCACCATGGTCAGCCAGACGACACGTTCGACCTTGTTGCGGGCCCGCATGTCCGGCTTGATCCGGCCGAACGCGAAGAAACCGCCGCCGATGGCGACAGCAACGGAAGCGACGAAGGTTCCCCACAGCCCGGTCAGCAGCAGCGACCGGTACGCCTCGCCGTTCGCGGCGAGAGCGGGGTCGATGTCCTCCGAGACCAGGTTGCCGGAAACGTAGTTCCGGATGTCGTTGAGCAGCAGCCCGAGGCGGTCCGCGCCGATCGTCGGGTCGGCCTCCTGCAGCCGGCCGGCCATGATACCATCGACGATGGCCGGCCCGACGGCGATCCAGATCGCAAGGACCAGCAGGGCGGGGAGCAGGCACCAGACCAGCGCGTACAACCCATAGTGGCCGGGCAGCGAGTGAAGTTCGGAGACGTGCCCGTCGACCAGCCTGAGCGACTTGGTGCGGCTGGCGATGAAGGCGATGGCCGTACTCAACACAATGAGGATGAGGGCCAGGCTAAGCGGGCTCATGCGAGCGGTTTCCTCCGGGTCGTAAGGGCCGGACCGAACGCAGCGTGGCGTCGTTCGGTCCGGCTCCGGTCTTTTTGTCCTGACAGGCCCGAAGGACTATTTGAGTTCGTCGCCCGTCATCGGCGTCCAGGTCAGCGACTTGTCGCGAACCGCCTTGCGATCGGCGTCCGGGAGGGCGATCAGGCCCTTGTCGGCGGCGTAACCGTTCGGCCCGACGGCCTTGTCGCTGACGAACTCGGCGACGTATTCCTTGATGCCCGGCACGGCGCCGACATGCTGCTTCTTGACGTAGAAGTACAGCGACCGCGACACCGGATACTTGCCCGAGGAAATGTCGTCATAGTCCGGCGCGACGCCGTCGATGGTGCCGCCCTGGATCTTGTCGGCGTTCTCCTCGAGGAAGCTGTAGCCGAAGACACCGACCAGATTCGGGTTGGCGACAAGCTTCTGGACGATCAGGTTGTCGTTTTCGCCACCCTCGATATAGGCGCCGTCCTCGCGAACGCCGCGGCAGATCGCCTCGTACTTCTTCTCGTCGGTCTTCTTCATGTCGGCAAGCTTCGGGAAGGTCTTGCAACCGCCTTCCATGGCCAGTTCGTTGAACGCGTCGCGGGTGCCGGAGGTCGGCGGCGGTCCCATGACCTCGATCTTGGTCTTCGGCAGGCTCGGATCGACGTCGCTCCAAAGCTTGTTGGGATTGGGAACCAGGCCGCCCTTGCCAGGAACCTGCTTGCCGAGCGCCAGGAACAGCTGCTTCAGCGTCAGGTTCATCGGCTTGGCCTGCTTGGTGTTGGCGATGACGATGCCGTCGAAGCCGATCTTCACCTCGATCGGTGCGACGCCGTTGGCGTTGCAGCTCTCGAGCTCGGACTTCTTGATGCGGCGCGAGGCATTGGTGATGTCGGGATGCTGGACGCCGGCGCCGGCGCAGAACAGCTTCATGCCGCCGCCGGTGCCCGTGCTTTCCACGATCGGGGTCTTGAACTTGCTGGTCTTGCCGAATTCCTCGGCGACCACGGTCGAGAACGGAAACACCGTCGATGAGCCGACAACGCGAATCTGGTCGCGCGCATAGGCCGCGCCAGTCGTCGCGGCGCCGACGACCGCGACGGCCGCCAGTCCGATAAGGGTCTTTTTCAACACGATGTATCTCCGATCATCAGTTGAGGGTGAGCCACGTCTTCGGGGCGCGGCTGGCCGCTGCCCGTGCCCGGAACCTACGGAGCAGCGGTGAAAGCAATAAGACAGTTGCGTTACGGTTTTGTTACAAGGTGCCAAGCGGCCGGAAAACCGCTATTTCCCGCTCTGTTCCTCGGCGCGGGCCGGCAGGTAGACGGTCACCGTGGTGCCGACTCCAAGCTCGCTCTCGAACAGCATCCGGCCGCGGTGGCGGTTGACGATGTGCTTGACGATGGCGAGGCCGAGGCCGGTGCCGCCCTTCTTCCGCGAGCGCGCCGGATCGACCCGGTAGAACCGGTCGGTGAGCCGCGGCAGATGCTCGCGGGCGATGCCCTCGCCGTCGTTGGTCACCTTGACCGCGACGCCCGGGCCGCCGGTCTCCGGCAGCCGCTCCACCACCTTGCCGCCGATCCGGATGGTGCTGCCGGCGCGGCCGTACTTGATGGCGTTGTCGATCAGGTTCTGGAACACCTGGGTAAGCTGGTCGGCGTCGCCGATCACCGGCGGCATGCCGGCGTCGAGGTCGACGGCGATGGACATCTCGCGGTCGCGGGCCGCGAGCGACAGCGCCTCGACCACGCCGTCAACCACATGGGACATATCGACGCTGTCCGACGGCACGACATGCTCGTCCAGCTCGATTCGCGACAGCGACAGCAGGTCGTCGATCAGCCGCGCCATGCGCGCCGATTCCTGCGCCATGATCTCGAGGAAGCGTTCCTGGGCGGCCGGATCGCCCTTGGCCGGCCCCTGCAGGGTCTCGATGAATCCGATGACGCTGGCGAGCGGCGTGCGCAGCTCGTGGCTGGCATTGGCGACGAAATCCGCTCGGAGCTGCTCCGAGCGCTTCAGCGTGGTGATCTCGTGCAGGGCGATGGCCATGGCCGGCGCCGCCTCGCCGCCCGCGGCCTTGTCCGCGATCGGCAGCGCCGCCAGCATGAAGTGGCGTTCGCCGGGACTGAGCAGGGTGATCTCCTCGCGCGAGACGGTGCTGCTGGCCAGCACCTGGTCCATGGCCTCGACGGCGGACGGATGGCGCAGCACCTGGGAAAAGTCGCGGCCCACCAGCCGCACGCCGAACAGCTCCCGTGCGGCGGTATTCGCCTCGACGACCCGCCGGTTGCCGTCGAGCAGCACCAGTGCGTCCGGGATCACGTCGATCACCGACTGGGCGTAGGACAACGCCGCGCTTGAGGCCTGGGCCTCGGGCACGGCCTTGAGCGACGCGCCGTCGCGGCGCGCCATGGCCTCCCAGTAGAGGTAGACCGCGGGCGCGCAGGCGACGGCGATGATCACGGCGTGGGCCGCATGCAGGCCGTTCGTGGCGACGAGCCCGAGGAGCACCGCCGCCGGCAGCGCCGGCGCGGCCTTCCACCACCCTGTCGATCCCTGTTTCACGACACCATCGACCATCGGCTCAATCCACCCCGAAAGCGGCTCCCCACGCCGCATCCGGGCGCGGAATCAGAACAACCATAGTTTTCGCCATCCGCGCAACCGCAGTCTCATGACAAGGCCTTGCCTGACGGCGGGAAATGGCGCAAAAACGACAGCCGAACCGACCTGCCGGCTACAAATCAAGAGGATCCCCGAAGGATGGACCTGTCCTATTCCGATGAACAAGTCATGCTGCGCGACAGCGCCGAGCGTTTCGTCGACGCCAATTGCGGCGCCGACAACCTGCGCAAGATGCGCGCCTCCGAGGAGGGCTTCAGCCGCGCCTACTGGAAACAGATGGCCGAGCTCGGCTGGCTGGCGCTGCCGTTCACCGAGGAGCAGGGCGGCCTGGACGGCACGGCGGTCGACACCAATGTGCTGATGGAAGCGTTCGGCCGCGGCCTGCTGCTCGAGCCGTACCTCACCACCGTGGTGATGGGCGGCGGCGCGCTGAAGACGGCAGGCGGCCGTGACGACCTGATCGGCCAGATCATCGAGGGTAACCTGCTGCTGGCGGTCGCCTATGCCGAGCCGCAGGCCCGGTTCGACCTGTTCGACGTCGCCACCACCGCCCGCAAGGACGGCGGCGGCTGGGTCATCGACGGCCACAAGGCCGTGGTGCTGCACGGCGACAGCGCCGACAAGATCATTGTCTCGGCCCGCACCTCGGGCGACCGGCGCGACAGGAACGGCATCAGCCTGTTCATCGTCGACCGCGGCGCCGCCGGCCTGGAGCGCCGCGCCTATCCGACCGTCGACGGCTCGCGCGCCGCCGAGCTGTTCTTCAACAGCGTCAAGGTCGGCGCGGACGCGCTGCTGGGCGGCGACGGCAAGGGCCTCGCCATCCTGGAGAAGGTGTCCGACGACGCCATCACGGCGCTGTGCGCCGAGGCGGTCGGCGCCATGAAGGTGCTGCTCGACACCACCGTCGAATACACCAAGACCCGCGAGCAGTTCGGCCAGCCGATCGCCAAGTTCCAGGTGCTGCGCCACCGCATGGCCGACATGATGATGGAATACGAGCAGGCCAAGTCCATGGCCCTCGTCGCCGCCCTCAAGGTCGACAGCGCCGACCCGGTCGAGCGCCGCAAGGCGGTCTCGGGCGCCAAGGTGCAGATCGGCAAGAGCGGCCGGTTCGTCGGCCAGCAGGCCGTGCAACTTCATGGCGGCATGGGCATGACCGACGAATTGTCGGTGGGCCACTACTTCAAGCGCCTGACCATGATCGACATCCTGTTCGGGAATGTGGATCATCACCTGAAGCAGTTCAGCGCCGCGGCCTAAGCGAAAAACCGGACCAGAAGGAACAACGGGGAAACACCATGGATCTGTCGTTCACGCCCGAGGAGATTGCCTTCCAGAACGAGGTGCGGGCGTGGATGGCGGAGAATTTTCCCGCCGACCTGCGCGCCAAGGTCCAGGCCGGCGAAAAACTCTACAAGCCCGACCTGCTGCGCTGGCAGAATATCCTCGCCGCCAAGGGCTGGATCGCGCCGGCATGGCCGGTCGAGTACGGCGGTCCCGGCTGGACGCCGACCCAGCGCTATATCTACGCCAACGAGATGGCGCTGGCCGGCGCGCCCGACCTGCCCGCCTTCGGCCTGAAGATGGTCGGCCCGGTGATCTACACCTACGGCAACGAGGAGCAGAAGCGCCGCTTCCTGCCGCGCATCCTCAGCGGCGAGGACTGGTGGTGCCAGGGCTATTCGGAGCCCGGTTCGGGCTCTGACCTCGCCTCGCTCAAGACCAGGGCGGTCAGCGACGGCGACGACTACATCGTCAACGGCTCGAAGATCTGGACCAGCGGCGCCCACGACTCCGACTGGATCTTCTGCCTGGTGCGCACCGACGACACCGGCAAGAAGCAGGACGGCATCTCGTTCCTGCTGATCGACATGAAGGCGCCGGGCATCGAGGTCAGCCCGATCATCATCATCAACGGCGACCACACGGTGAACCAGGTGTTCTTCACCGACGTGCGGGCGCCAAAGAAGAACCTGATCGGCAAGGAGAACGAAGGCTGGACCTACGCCAAGTTCCTGCTGGTCAACGAGCGCAACGGCATCGCCCAGGTCGGCCACAAGAAGCACACGCTGCGCCGCATCCGCAAGCTGGCGTCGGCCACCGACATGCATGGCGGCCGCCTCGCCGACCAGCCCGGCTACCAGACGCGCCTCGCCGAGACCGAGGTGGCGCTGATGGCGCTGGAGTATTCCGAGCTGCGCTTCCTGTCGGGCCAGAAGACCGACCACGCGCCGGGCACCGAGGCCAACATGATGAAGGTGGCCGCGACCCAGCTGCAGCAAAGCATGTCCGAGCTGTTCATCGAGATCGCCGGCTACTACAGCTTCCCGTATGACGGCTTTCGCGACAAGACCGGCTCCAACGAGCCACCGGTCGGGCCGGCCGAGGCGGGCGGCGCCATGTTCGACTTCCTCTACGGGCGCGCCGCGACCATCTATGGCGGCTCCAACGAAATCCAGCGCGACGTCATCGCCAAGGTGCTGCTGAGCATCTGACGGCTGCCGTCGGAAATGGGGGCGCCTTGAAAACGGACCGCATGCCGGGCCTGCTGGTCTCCGTGGTCTACACGGCGGCCATCTTCCTCAGCGCCGTGCTGATCTTCTGGCTCGAGCCTATGTTCCCCAAGGCCATCTTGCCGCTGATGGGCGGCACGCCGGCCACCTGGGTGACGGCGCTGATGTTCTATCAGGCCATCCTGCTGCTCGGTTATTCCTACTGCTTCGCGCTGACCCGCTGGGCGCCGTTCCGCGTCCAGGCCGGCATCCACATGGCACTGCTGGCAGTGGCGGCTGTGGCGCTGCCGCCCGCCCTGCCCGCCGCGCCCGCCGGACTGGCGCACCTGCCGGTGTTGCAGGTGCTGTTCCTGCTGACGGTGGGCGCCGGGCTACCGCTGTTCGCGCTGTCGGCCACGGCGCCGCTGGCGCAGCACTGGTTCTCGCGCACCGGCCACCGCAATGCCCGCGACCCGTATTTCCTCTACGCCGCCAGCAATGTGGGCGGCCTGGGCGCGCTGCTCGCCTATCCGGTGCTGATCGAGCCCCATATCGGACTGATGGACCAGTCCCGGCTGTGGACCATCGGCTACGGCGTGTTCGCCGCGGTCATCCTCGGCTGCATCGTCGCGGGCCGCCCCGTAGCGGCCGTGCCGGGGGCGTCGGCCGACGCCGCCGTTCCTGCCCGTGAGCCCGGCAGCCGCTGGATGTGGCTGCTGCTGGCGGCCGTGCCGTCCAGCCTGCTGTCGGGTACCACGACAAGGATCACCACCGACATCGCCGCCGGACCGCTGTTCTGGGTGGTGCCGCTGGCGCTCTACCTGCTGACCTTCGTGCTGGCGTTCGCCCGGTGGCGCATCCTGCCGATGCGCCTGGTGCTGCTGCTGCAGCCGGTGGCGCTGGCGCCGCTGATCATCGTCATGTTCGGCGGCGAGCAACTGATCCGCGCCTGGGACATGGTGACCGCGACGGTCGTGCTGCTGTTCCTGTCGGCCTATATCTGCCACGCGCGTCTCGCCGACAGCCGCCCCGGCCCGGAGCGCTCCAGCGAGTTCTACCTGATGATCGCGCTGGGCGGCCTGCTGGGC
>Ga0163144_10031793_pt1 | contig 10047 bp, 14 predicted proteins | sample OliLak19BULKMAT1_FD_123175 | JGI IMG/M metagenome (GOLD analysis project Ga0163144, IMG submission 123175) | Freshwater microbial mat bacterial communities from Lake Vanda, McMurdo Dry Valleys, Antarctica - Oligotrophic Lake LV.19.BULKMAT1 | ecosystem: Environmental > Aquatic > Freshwater >...
GTTCCCCGAATCGCACAGCGTCAGCTTCTCGTACCTCGTCTACTCCTCGTCGTGGATCAAGTTCCACGAACCTGCCGCGTTCTGCGCCGCGTTGCTGAACGCGCAGCCGATGGGTTTCTGGAGTCCGCACTCGCTGTGCCAAGACGCGCGCCGCCATGGCGTGGTCGTGCACTCACCCGATCTCAACGCGTCGAAGGCGCTGGCCACGCTCGAGCCGTGCGCCGACAGCATCGGCGGCGTCGCGGTGCGGCTCGGCATCGGCTCGGTGCGCGGCCTTGGCAGTGAACTCGCTGTGCAGATCGAGAGTGGTCGGCCATATGCATCGTTAGAGGATCTTGTGCGGCGAGTACCGGAGTTGAATCTCGCGCAACTGGAAGCGATGGCGACTGCCGGGTTGTTTGAGCAGAGCTTGGGGCTCGAGCGACGTCAGGCGCTGTGGGCCGTTGGTGCGGCGGTGCAATCGCGGCCAGGACGGCTGGAGGGGATAGTGGTCGGTGAGCGCGCGCCAAACCTGCCGGGCATGGAACCGATGGAAGTTGCCGTCGCCGACTTGTGGGCGACAGGCATCGCCCCGAATGGTCATCCGACTCAGTTCTTGCGCGAAGCCCTCGCGAACCAAGGCGTGGTGACGGCCGTCGGGTTGTGGGATTGCGAGCCGCGCAGCAAGGTGCTGGTGGCTGGCATCGTCACCCATCGGCAACGGCCGATGACCGCGCAGGGCGTGACATTCATGAACCTGGAAGACGAAACCGGGCTGATCAACATCGTCGTGTCGAAAGGCTGCTGGGCACGCCACCGCAAGGTGGCAAGGGGTGCGCCAGCACTGCTGATCCGCGGCCGCTTGGAACGCAGCGAGGGAGTCATCAACATCAACGCCGAACAACTCACTCCACTACCCATCGCCGCCCATCACCCCAGCCGCGACTTCCGCTGACCATTCCGCCGAACCGCGGGTGCTACTGCGCAACGATGCGGCGACTGATGACGTTGCCGGTCAACGTCGTGCACGCGGGCCACGACCCAAGCTTCGGCCGCGACCGCTTGCGCGAACTGTGCCGCGCGTACCTTGACCGACGCGAGTAGTTAGCGACGGGTTCGGTTAGTCAGATACGCACCCAGGATCGCGATACCGCAACCAACAATCGCAAGCACCGCGACCGATTCGTGTCGTACCAGCGAACCGAGCAGCAGCGAAACGACAGGCACCAGATACACGCTGACTGAAGCGCGGGTACTGCCCAGGCGGCCAGCGTTGTTTGCCATCATCACGAAAGCCAGCGCGGTGCCGAGTACGCCGAGGCCAATAATCGCAAACATCGGACCCCATGCGAAGTGGATGTCGTCAAGCGAGGGGATCGCGAACGGCGCCACCAGCACGAGAGCGATGCCCTGTGCGCGCCACAGAACGGGCAGGCTGCCGTACTTCTGCTGTAACGGCACCGCGAGGTTGAGCGAGAACCCGTAGAGCACAAGAGCGATGAAGATCAGCCCGATGCCGAACCACGAGTCTTTGCCACCGCCACCGGAGGCGAGCGCGATCAGCAAGACCCCGGAAAATCCGACGATGACACCGATGATCTGTTGTTTGGGCGGCAGCTGGCGCGCGAGGAAGGCGGCAACGACGGCAATAAACAACGGCGTTGCACCGTTCAACATGCCTGTCACCGACGACGACACACGCTCTTCGGCGAACGGAAAGATCGACAGCGGCACTGCCATCCAGATCACGCCAAGTAGCAGCACTCGGCGCATGTCGGTGCGCTCAATCCTGATACGACGCGCGGAAGGGAACAAGCTGAGTGTCGCGAACCCGAACCCGATGCGCATCGGGGTGATGAGTGCGGCAGGGAATGCATTCAGCCCTTCGGCAATGAAATAGAACGACGTTCCCCACACGAGCCCTGGGATAACCCACCGAAACCAGTCGACCGCCGACATGTGTGGGTGTGCGGCGGCGGCAGCAGGAACGGGGGTAGCTGTAGCAGTCACGCGTCCGAGGCTACGGCCAGCGTTTGGTGTCCGCGAGCGGGTTTCGGACGTGACGATCGTTTCACACGCGACGCAAAGCGGCGCGCAGTTTGGCGTCGGGTTCTGGGCGCGCACCGAGGTGTTCGATCACCCATGCAGAAATCGTCGTCGCGAAGCGAGCCGCGGCGACCGCATCGCCGTGTTCCAAGTAGTGCGCAAGAAAACCACCAGCGAATGAATCGCCGGCACCGGTCGCATCGACGAGGTTGTTGGTCCCGGCAGGAATGTGCGTTCCGTGGCCGTTCTCCCACACGAGTGCGCCATCAGCGTCGAGCTTCAACATGATCAACGCCTTCGGGAACAATTCGGCGAGCCGGGCGGCGATCTCGTCGTTGTCGGTGAGGCCGCCGGTCAACATGCTGCCCTCTTCTTTGTTCGGCAGCAGAATGTCGATACCGAGGTCTTGCGTGACGGCGAGGAACTGCGCAACACCCATCTCGCCGATCATCTGGAACGAGCCGGGGTCGAATGAAAGAGTCGCGCCTGAGGCTTGCGCCAGCAGTGCGGCTGAACGCGCCGCGGCACGCGGCGGGTCGATGAAGAACGACCAGGCGGTCAAATGCAGATGGCGCGAGCGACAAATGACTTCGCGCGGTAGCTCTTGGGGCAGCAGATAGAAGTCGGCGCCGTGACCCGACACCATCGATCGCTCACCGGTGTGATCGACAAACACTGCGACCGACCCGGTGAGATGGGCCTCGGTCTCCACGAAGTGCGCGACGACCTTCTCGCGGTCGAGGTCTTCCTGCGCGAGTTGGCCGAAACGATCGCGGCCAATCTTGCCGATGAACTCGGTGTGTAGTCCCGCGCGGCTGGCCCACACCGCAACGTTGGCCGCGCTACCGCCGGGGGTCAGCAGCACCTCGCCGAACGTGTCGCCGCCGCGTAACAGTTCGCGGTTGGTGCGAATGAGAACATCCCAGGCGAAGTCGCCGATGACGCACATGGGTGCCGACACGTCGGGCACGGTAACAGCTAGTCCGTCAGGTTCGTCAGTCGTTGCGGACGTGCGCAACCGATGCTGTGGCGGCGACCAGCCCGAGTCCAATGAACACGGTTCCTGCTACCCACCGTTGGATGAACGGCAACGTCTTGCCACGCAACAACACTGTGCGCAAACTGCTGGCCACGAGCGAGTAGGTGCCGTCGGTGAAGAAGCCGATGCCGACGAACACCAGACCAAGCACGAGCGCTTGTAGCCCCGGTCGACCGTTCTCGGGATGGATGAACTGCGGCAGGAACGACAGAAAGAACAACGCCACTTTCGGGTTCAACACGTTGACGACGATGCCTTGCGTGAACGCGCGGCGCGCGCTGACGCCCGGTTGGTCGGGGTCGATCACGGGTGGTGGCCGCATCAGGGTGCGCACCCCGACGTAGATGAGGTACGCGGCACCGAGATACTTGACGGTGCTGAATGCAGTGGCCGATGTAGCCAAGATCGCGGACAAACCGGCGGCGGCGGCCAGCGCGTGCGCCAGGTTGCCAAGTGTGAGCCCGGCGACAGCGGCTAACCCGGCTTCGCGCCCGTCGCTCACGCTGCGGCTGACGATGTACAACACCGCCGGGCCAGGGATCAGCAGCAGCACGACGGACGCGCCCGCGAAGGCGAGGATGGTGGCAGCGGAGGGCAAGTCGTTCTCTGCTTTCGGTCTTACTCGTTCGGCTGATCGCCGAGGCCTTCATTGAACGCCTTGTACATCTCGTAGATCGACTTGCACTCCTCGCACAGCGGCAGTCGTTTCGGATCGCGAGATGGAACCCACACGTGTCCGCACAATGCTTCGATCGGCGTGCCATAGATGCGAGCCTCGAGCACCTTGGCGGCGGCGTTCTCGCCAGGGTCGGTCTTCACGATGTGCGCGTTGGCAGGCTTGCCCGTCTCGAGCACATGCTCGGTATCGAGAAGCGTGTCGGTGATCGTTCTGGTGACGGGTGCAGTCGCGGCGCTAAGGGCAGGGCTGCTCACGCCGACAGGTTAGTTGTCTTCGAGTTCTAGCCCACAGACAGTTTCGACGGCAGCCTTCGGATAATCCTTAGGAGCATGATTGCGCGTCAGCGCAAAGAAGATGACGGTACAGAAGCCAGCGCTCAGCGCGAGTGCAGCGAGCGACACGGGTATCACCAGCGCCCAGCCGATCAGTCGACCGATGAAACCACCGCGCGCGGGTGAGCCCGGCGAGTACAGATCGAATGCCTCCGGTATCGCGGTGGCAAGTGCGACGAAGCCCGTGACCAGCCAAACTCCGGACCAAGCGAACAAGTCGGCGCCGAAAGTCTTGCGGAATGCTCGGTACGAATGGCGAAAGGCGCGAAACATGCCCGAGCGATAGACGGCCGCGGCCGGAACTGCATACGAGAGTGCATAGCCCAACACGAACGATGCAGCGGTGCGAATCAACGTTGCGAAGGTCGACGCGCTGGTTGCGTAGTCAAGCCAGCCGAGCACGATCGCCCAGAACAAGAACGCGGGTAAGCGACGCACGAGACGTCGCCATAGGTGGCGGCCGCGCTCGTGTACCTCCCCAGACCAACGTGAGTAGAGCCATGCGGCGACGATGTACTGCACGCAGAGAACAGCCATCAACCGGATTGCGATCGCTACTGGGCGAAAGCGAGCTCGGTCACCCGGCGCGGCGGCCTTGCTCGCCAGTTTCCACACAATCAGCCCGGCCAGTCCGGCGAACACAAGGCCGCCCAGCACGCGGATCAGAAAGCGGTCGTGCCGCAGTGTGCGCCACGTCGTGCGCACCACGGACAGGCTGTCGCGAATTACGGCGCGCTTACGGCCCAAGACGCGGCGAGCGCGAGTTGGTTCCTTGATAGTCATTTCATCGCTGCCGGTCACGAATGTGATCGTATGTGGCAGTGGCACTGCTCATCGACGAACCGCGCTGGTGGTTCAAAGAGCGTTTGTGGTCGCATCTGGTCAGCGACGACTCGCTGGACGAACTGCACGCCTTCGCCGAGCAAGCTGGCATTCCTCGCCGCGGCTTTCACGGCGATCACTACGACGTGCCCGAGGATCACTACGACGCGGTGGTGGCGCGCGGCGCGGTGCCAACACCGACGCGCGAGTTGTTGCGCAAGTTGCGTGCCGCCGGGCTACGGCTGAGTGCTGCGCAGCGGCGGGCCACCAGCTAAGTGGCTGGCGTGTAGTTGCTTCCACCTTTCGGGTTCACCAAGTAGATCGCGCGGGCATTGCGCGCCCGACTCGGTGATGATGAACCACTCGATCAACGTCACGCCGTAAGCGGCGGCGAGAGTGCTGGCCTCCATCCAACGATCGAGGTCGCCGGGTAGCACGCACCCGCCCGGTCGCACGGAAGCGACGACGAGTGCCGCAGCTTGGTCGACGCGCTCGGCCGCCCGCGACATGCATTCGGTAACGGGTAGCACTGAGTCGGCATTGACCGTGCCGGACACGATCGTGATCACACCTCCGCGACCTTGGCCATTGAGCACGAACGCAAGCGTCTCGGGCTGCAGCGGATGGGCGGCCGCGAGGAAGAGCAGGCGCAACGCATCGGCAGCGCAACGCACCGGTGCAGGAACTTGGACAGCAGACATGGAAGGCCTCCGCGAAAGTTTGTTTGAACCGGGGGGAAGCCGTTCGAGCGCACCGTACAAAGGGGGTCTGACGCGGTTTGGGCGATCGCTACGCTCTGCGCATGGCTCAAGTGACGATCTACCACAACCCGCATTGAAACTCGTCAAGCAATGCCGTGCGCATTGCAGAGGAGTTGGGCGTTGATGCCGAGATCGTGCTGTACATCAAGACTCCGCCCGACGAGGCGACACTGCGCAGCATCATCGCCAAACTGGAAGACCCACTCACCGATCTTGTGCGCCGCGACAGTTTGTGGACCAAGCTTGGGCTCACTGAGAAGGATGCCAAAACTGAAGATCAGGTGGTGAAGCTGCTGTTGAAACACAAGCAGCTGCTGCAGCGTCCAGTCGTCGTGACGAAGAAGAAGGCGATCATCGGTCGCCCGAAGGATCGTGTGACCAAACTTCTTACGTGAACGACGCGGTCAGCTAAGAGCGTTTACGCCCGCCGATTGCCTGCAGCACAAGCAGCAATAGCACCGCGCCGAGCGCAGCGACCAGAATCGAACGCAGATCGAAGTCGTTGATACCGCGCTTGCCAGCGGCGTTCATCAGCGCACCGCCGATGAAGGCGCCGAGGACACCGACAGCGATGGTGTAGATGCAGCCGGTCTTATCGTCACCGACGATCCAACGGGCGAGAAGGCCAGCGACGAGTCCAACAACTATCCAAGCGATCAAGTTCATGTCGGTACGTTATGCGCGATCGAAGATCAGCACGAACTCAAGCAGGCCGTTGTCGTCGGTGCGGACACTCGCAAACGACGGATCGGAGATGTCGTAGTCGGCGAACACGATCGGGATTTGGCCGAGCACGCCGACTCGTCCTGACTGGAACGTTGCCTCTACCAAGAACGTCACCGACTTGGTGACGCCGTGCAATGTCAGGTCCCCGGTGGCTGTGGCAGTGATCGTCGCACCGTCGGTGGGAACCTCGCCGAACTCAATCTGCTCGGTCAGCACGAATATCGCAGTCGGGAAGGTACTGACTTCCATGATTCGGCTGTTGAAAGCGCTGTCGCGCCTGCCTTCATCGCTCGAGAATTTGGTCATGTCGACGGTGAACTCGCCAGCCGTCACCACGGGGCCTGCGATGGTGAACCGACCGGTGATCGCAGTTGTGCGGCCGTTGGCGGTGGTGTCGAACCCGTTGATGCTCTCCTCGATGCGGTAGCCGACCTCGGAACCCTCGGCGATTAGCCACGCGCCATCCACGCTGCCCGAATCCGTCGCGTTCGTAGCGCCAGTCGCGTCGGCTGTCGTGGTGGTCAAACGATCCTTGACGTCGCTGCTGTCGAACTCGTCGTCAGCCTTGTTGATCACCTTTGCGTAAATGAACGACGCCGCGATCACTACGAGCGCCAGGGCCATGAGTACAACAACGATCTTCTTCAGATTCCGGGTCATCGTTCAATGCTTGCACACGCAAGGATCGCTATCCGGTCGCCGCACCGGCAAGACTGGCAGCCATGACCGTCACCGTGCAGCTTTCTCGAAGCGTTCCGACCAAAGTCGACGCCATTGGTATTCCCGTAGCTACAACGGGCGTCGTGCCGCGTTCGCTCGGCCTCAATCGCGCCGCGCTGGAGAAGGCTGGCTTCGAAGGCAAGCCGGGCCAAACGTTGGTGCTGCCGTCAGCGACCGGACCGACTCAGATCGCAGTCGGCATCGGCGCGCCAGGATCGCTCTCCACGACTGTGCTGCGCAACGCGGCCGCGGCTGTCGTTCGTGCTGCAGGCAAGCGCGCCGCCGTCGCGACGACGTTGGCGGATCTCGCTGGCGTCGATGCAACAAAGGCAGCGCAAGCTGTTGTCGAGGGTGCACTGCTTGCTGCGTATAGGTATGCGGGCATCAAGAAGGATCCGAATAAGAGCGCGCTGACTCAACTTGTGCTGGTGGTCGGGGAGAAGCGCAGTAACGGGGCACGCATCGGAAGCGATCGTGGCCAGGCGACGGCCGGTGCCGCTTGCCTTGCCCGCGATCTCGCCAACACCCCGCCCGGTTACATGGCGGCGCGTCACATCGCAGAGAAGGCCGTCGAGGTCGGCCGGACGAGTGGCTTGACAGTCGAAGTCTTCGATCGCGATCAACTGGCTGAAATGGGTTGTGGCGGCATGTTGGGTGTCAACGCGGGCAGCACCGAACCGCCGCGCATGGTTCGTCTCACCTATACCCCGCGCAATCCCGTCGGTCACCTAGCGATGGTCGGCAAGGGTGTGATGTTCGACTCCGGCGGGCTCAGCCTGAAGCCCAGCGACGGCATGATCACGATGAAGATGGACATGAGCGGCGCGGCCGCGGTGCTGTCGTCGATGAGCACGTTGAAAGCGCTGCACTGCAAGGCGAAAGTCACCGGCTATCTGATGTGTACCGACAACATGACCGGTGGCGCCGCGACCAAACTCGGTGATGTGCTCACGTTCCGCAACGGCAAGACAGCCGAGATCCACAACACCGATGCGGAGGGTCGACTCGTTCTCGCCGACGGTCTCTCGCTTGCTGTCGAAGACAAGCCCGACGCGATCGTCGACATCGCGACGCTGACTGGTGCGTGCATGGTTGCGCTGGGCACGAAGCTCGCCGGTGTCATCGGCAACAACCAAGGTTTCATCGACAAGGTGCAGGCTGCAGGCGCCGCGACCGACGAGCGCGTGTGGCAGTTGCCCCTCGAGCAGGGGTACCGCAAGTTGCTCGATAGCAACGTCGCCGACATGCGCAACATCGGCGGCCCACACGGTGGCGCAATCACCGCGTCGCTGTTCTTGTCAGAGTTCGTCGGCAACGTGCCGTGGGCACACATCGACATGGCCGGCCCAATGAATGTCGATGCTGACGACGGCTGGTTGTCGAAGGGCGCGACAGGTTTCGGAACAAGACTGCTGATCGACCTGGCGCTTTCCTTTAAGGGCTAGATCTCGACGACGCGTGCGTCGACGTTGAGCACGGTGGCGTCGCGTAGTGTTGCCCACGCGAACTGATCATTGCGGTCGAGTGCGATCAGGGCACCAGTGTCAAGGACCAGCGTGTTCATCCGTAGATCCGCTTACGTGCGGCCGCCATGTCCTCAACAGTGATTACGCCATGCAGGTCTTCCCAATCCTTGATGACAGCGAGCAGACCCTCACGCGAGAGGCGTCTCCGCGAGGCTTCGGCTATCCACGATGAAACGTTCTCCGCGTCAGCTTCAGCCGCGATGCGAATTGCGTCAGCGAGATCGGCCTCTAGGGAGATGGTGAGTCGTTCGACGGCCATCACTGAATCACACTTCTTCATACTGTCGGCGACAAGGTCAGCGCGATTGCTTCTGCTGCGGCGGCGGGGGAGACGCCCACCGCGAGCAAGTGGCGTTCGACAACCTCGGGGTCTTCGCCTGCGCTCATCATCACCTCGGCGAGTGTGCGACCGCGCTGCAACTCGGTGAGTGAGAACTCGCGCGTCTGCCACTGATAGTGCATGGCTCGCAGCGAATCGGGCATGCGCGCGAGATGGCGACCAGCAACCGGTGGAACTTTGCGGCGCACGGCCAAGCCGCCTGGAACCTGTTGCGATACGCCGAACAGCACGCAGCGCTGCAGCGCCTTGGTGAACGAGTTGGAGGTGCCGATCCCGTAGGCGAGGCCGAGCATGCTCGCCGTTTCGCCGAGGTCCATCTCGTAGCCCAATGGGTAGCGATCGAGTCCGGTGACCATTCGCCGCAGTGTCCATGTCGCAGTCGGGCCTAGCACGTTCAACCAGAACAACTCGACGTATTGACTGCGGGCGTCGAAGCCGACCGCTTCCACGATCGGGTCATGCCACGGCACCACCATCACGGTTGGTGATTCGGTCGTAAACGAAAGAGGTGCGAGCGGCATGGGCTTCCCCGAACGGTGGGTGGTGAACGAGGGGAAGCGGTTCGTGGTTACTGGGTGCGCTGCCGATCGCCGATCGGCAACCAACGCTGAGAGTTGTGCTTAGCGGCGTGGCCGAATCGCTGGTGAACACCCAGCGCAGTCGGCCGATGGGGTAGCGGGGCCGTAGCCCGAAGTCAGACCCAACGCGCCGGCGACGGAGAAGCTGAGGTGAACGTGGTCGAAGTGCCCAACATCGCATTCATCTAGCTCGACGTACAACGACTTCTCCAGATCGTCGGGCTCGGCAGTGGTCCAGCAGTGATTGGAGAAGAAGATCTCTTCGACTCCCAACCGGCGCGCTCGGGCCTGCTTGTTGCCGAACGCATCCGTCGCTAACAGCCATTCGACCAGTGCGGTGCCGCGGGCAATGCGTACTCGCCCCGGTACGTTGTCGCCGACCAAGAAGTCAGAAGCGCGACCTTGCGCGTGGTTGCTCCAACAGTCGCTGTAAAAGTGAAGTGGCAGATCCGGGGCCGGACCTGGCGTTGGATAGATCTGAAAGTCGCAATTCCGGTTA